>WNFR01017493.1_pt1 | contig 12424 bp, 10 predicted proteins | sample 5400221 | NCBI WGS metagenome assembly WNFR01 (sample SAMN13153357, study PRJNA577476) | soil metagenome | isolation source: 40 cm soil under Madrone tree | place: USA:California | collected 2016-06-14 | reverse complement strand
GGACCCGGTTCGGCGCGAGCACCTGGATCTCCTTGACCTTGTCCTTGAGCAGCTTGGCCCCGCTGCCCTTGTAGCGCTCGAACGTGAACTTCACGTCCTCGGCGGTGACCGGGTCGCCGATGTGGAAGCGCGCGTTCTTCCGGATGACGAACTCGTAGCTCAGCCCGTCCTTGGACGCGCTCCAGGACTCGGCCAGGCTCGGGGTCATGATGCCGCCCGGCATGGGCTTCACGAGCGCGTCGTGCAGGGCGTAGAGCACCATGAACGGGGTGATGAGCGCCTCGGTCTCGCCGGGATCGAGCCAGCGCGAGACGAGCGTCACGTGCACGCCGATGGCCATGGTGCCGTCGGGCGGGACCGCGACCGCGAGGCCGGGAGCCAGCACGACGACGAGGACGAGGGTCAGGATCGCGCCGAGGACACGCATCGCTCACCTCCGAGAGAAGGTTGGTGGGCGAGAAGGTACCACGGCTTTGCTCCGGCCGTATCCGGCGGGGTGAAAAAACCGAGGCGGCGACGATGCCGGCCCGCTTAGGATGACGTGATGAAGGGGATCATCCTGGCGGGTGGGTCCGGGACGCGGCTCTACCCCGCGACCCGGGGGATCAGCAAGCAGCTGGTGCCCATCTACAACAAGCCGATGGTGTACCACCCGGTGTCCACCCTCATGCTGGCCGGCATCCGGGAGATCCTGCTGATCACCACCCCGGAGGACGCGCCTGCGTTCCACCGGCTCTTCGGGGACGGCAAGGACCTCGGCCTGGCGCTGTCCTACGCGGTGCAGCCCCGGCCCGAGGGGCTGGCCCAGGCCTTCATCATCGGCCGCCAGTTCATCGGCAAGGACGCGGTGGCCCTGGCCCTGGGCGACAACGTCTTCTACGGGCACAACCTGCCGGTGGCGCTCCAGGCCGCGGTCGCGCGCCCGGCCGGGGCCACCGTGTTCGCCTACCGGGTGCGCGATCCCTCGCGCTACGGGGTCGTGACGTTCGGCCCCGACGGCCGCGCGCGGGAGATCGAGGAGAAGCCGGCCCAGCCGCGCTCCAGCTTCGCGGTGACCGGCCTCTACTTCTACGACAACCGGGTCGTCGACATCGCGGCCGGGCTCAAGCCGTCGGCCCGCGGGGAGCTCGAGATCACCGACGTCAACCGCGCGTACCTCGAGCGCGGCGAGCTGCACGTCGAGCGCCTCGGCCGCGGCATCGCGTGGCTCGACACCGGCACCTACGACTCCCTGCTCCAGGCCTCCAACTTCATCCAGGCCATCGAGGAGCGGCAGGGCCTCATGGTGGCATGCGTGGAGGAGATCGCCTGGCGCATGGGTTGGATCACCGCGGACGACATCCGGCGGATCGCGGCCCCGATGAAGCAGAACGGCTACGGCGAGTACCTCCTCGGCCTGCTGGAGAGCGACGCCTGACGCCGGGCGCCCCGCGCTGAGACGGCGGCGCCCCGATCGGGGCGCCGCCGGACGTCAGCTCAGAAGCGGGACTCAGAACCGCAGCGGATCCGTCAGGCGCGTCCAGCGCCCGCCCTTCACCACCGCGAGGAAGGACGAATCGGCGCCCTGGTGCTTGTCGGCCGCGAAGCTGACCTCCGGGCCGTTGAAGATGTCGTGGTAGCTCTTGATCGACTCCATGGCCCGCACGAAGTTGTCGGTGGTCAGCTCGGGCCCCGTCTTCTCGATCGCGGTCACGGTGAGGTCCGCGGCCACGTGCCCGTAGATGGCCCCGATGTTGGGGTCGACCTTGTAGCGGTCCTTGTATCGATCGAACCACGCTTGCGCGGGCGCCCCGAGCGTGTCGCGATAGGGCATCGCGGTGAGGCCCATCGCGTAGAACCCCTCGGTCACCCCGCCCTGGGCCGCGGCCACGAAGAGATCGTAGCTGGCGGCCGAGCCGAGGAAGTCCACGTCGGTCCAGCCCATCTTGCGCGCGGTGGCGTAGGGCACGATGGAGTCGCGGACGATGGTGCCCATCACCACCAGATCGCAGCCCGCCGCCTTCAGCTTGGTGACCTGGGCGCTGAAGTCCTGGTCGGTCGGCTTGTGGGTGACCGTCTCCAACACCTTCAGCTTGAGCTTCTCGGCCTGCATCTGCACGCCGTCGAGCACCTCCTTGCCGAAGTCGGTGTCCTGGTACATCGCGCAGAGGGCCTTCTTGCCCTTCTTGCTCACGAAGTACTGGATGCCGGCCCGCACCTGGTCCACGTAGCTCGCCGCCCCGTAGAACTTCAGCTTGTGGAAGGGCTCGTACATCGAGCGCGCGGCGGAGAGCGGGAAGAGGTTCGGCACCCCCGCGTCGAACTGGTCCTTGAACAGCGCGTTGTTCATCGGGGTGCCGAGGCCCGCCACCATCGCGAAGATGCGGTCGCGGTTGATGAGCTTGGCTCCCGCCTGCACCGCGCGGGGCACCTGGTACTGGGTGTCCTCGACCACGAGCCGGATCTTGCGGCCGTGGATGCCGCCCGCCTCGTTGACCTCGTCGAAGCGCATCTTCACCGCGTTCGAGGAGGAGACCCCGTAGGTGGCGGCGGGGCCCGAGAGGTCGGTGTGCATGCCGAGCACGATCTCGGTCTTGGTGACCCCGCGGGTGTCCTTCTGGGCCGCGGCGACCCCGGCCAGGGCCACCGCGGCGGTCACGGTCGCGATCGTCAGTAGTCGCTTCATGCGTCGCTCCTTTCGTACATGCTGTCGATCAGGTCCTTGTACTTCACGTTGACGAAGGTGCGCTTCAGCTTCATGGTCGGGGTCAGCTCCTCGTCCTCCGGGGTGAGGAGCTGCTCGATCAGGCGGAACTTCTTGACCGTCTCGACCCGGGCGAGCTGCCGGTTCACCCGCTCGATCTCGCCCCCGATCAGCTCCTGCACCTCGGGGGCCCGGCAGAGTGACGCGAAGTTGCTGAACGGCACGTTGCGCTCCTGGGCGAACTGGGCCACCGTCTCGTGGTCGATCATGACCAGGCACGAGAGGAACTTGCGGCGGTCGCCGATCACCACCGCGTCGGAGATGAAGGGCGAGAACTTGAGCTGGTTCTCGATCTCGGAGGGGGTCACGTTCTTGCCGCCCGCGGTGATGATGATGTCCTTCATGCGGTCGGTGATCCGCACGAAGCCCTCCGCGTCGATGGTGCCCACGTCGCCGGTGTACAGCCACCCGTCCACCACCGCCTCCGCGGTCTTCTCCGGCCTGCGGTAGTACCCGAGGAAGACGTGGGGGCCCCGCAGCAGGATCTCGCCCTCCGGGGAGAGGCGCACGTCGGTGCCCGGCCGCGCGACTCCGACCGTGCCGAGCTTCATGCGGTCGAGCGGCATCGCGGTGGCGAGCCCGGTGTTCTCGGTCTGACCGTAGACTTCCAACATGTTGATACCCAGCGCGAGATACCAGCGGATCAGCTCGGGGGCGATGGGGGCCGCGCCGGTGGCGGCCCCGCGGGCCCGGTGCAGCCCGATCGAGCGCTTGACGTTGTCGAGCACCAGGAAGTCGGCCACCCGGAAGCCCAGCCGAAGGCCCCACGGCACCGGCCGGCCCGCGAGCCGCCGCTCCGCGATGCGCTGCCCGATCCCGAGGGCCCGCTCGTAGGCGACGCGGCCGAGCCAGGTCGCCTCGCGCATGCGCAGGGCCACCCCCGAGTAGAACTTCTCCCAGATCCGGGGCACCGCGAAGAACAGGGCGGGGGCCACTTCGCGGATGTTTTCTGGCACCGTGTCGATGGACTCGGCGAAGTTCACCGTCGAGCCGGTATAGAGCGGGTTGAAGACGGTGAAGGTCCGCTCCGCGATGTGGCAGAGGGGCAGGAAGGAGAGCTGCTGGTCTCCCTCGCGGAGGGGGGTGATGAAATCGGCATAGGCGAGCTGGAAGAGGATGTTGCGATGGCTCAGCATCGCCCCCTTGGGGGGCCCGGTGGTGCCCGAGGTGTAGACCAGGATCGCGAGGTCGTCGGGCTGCGGGATCTCGACCAGGAGGTCGAAGGCGTCGGGGTGCTCCCGCTCGTAGCGCGCGCCCAGCTCGAGCAGCGCGTCGAAGGGCATGACCTGCTCGTCCTGGAAGGCGTGGAGGCCCTCCATGTCGTAGACGAAGATCTTGACCAGCTGCGGGCAGCGCTCGCGCACCGCGAGGATCTTGTCGAGCTGCTCCTCGTTCTCCGCGAAGAAGAACCGGGCGCCGCTGTCGTTGACGATGTACTCCACCTGGCGGGCCGAGTCGGTGGTGTAGATCCCGTTGGGGATCGCGGCCGCCGACATCACGCCGAGGTCGGTGTAGAGCCACTCCGGGCAGTTGTCCGCGATGATCGCCACCACGTCGCGGGGCCGGAGCCCGAGGGCGACCAGCCCCAGACCGACCCGCTTCGCCCGCTCTCCGTACTCGCGCCAGGAGATGCCGCGCCAGATGCCGAGCTGCTTCTCGCGCATCGCCACCCGGTCGCCCCGCTCCCGCACCACGTGGCGGAAGAGCCGGGGCAGGGTGTCCTGCCCGTGCACGGTGGGGGCGAGGTTCTCGGGGAGGGGCGGCCGGCGGGCTTCCGTCTTCAGCGCCATGTCTTCTTCCTCTTCCAGCGCCGCGTGCCGCGGACGCTCGACTCCTTGAGGCCCAGGTAGAACTCCCGGATGTCGTCCTTCTCGAGGAGTCGGTCGCAGTTGTCTTCCATCACGATGCGGCCCAGCTCGAGCACGTAGCCGTAGTCCGCGGTGTGGAGCGCGATGTTGGCGTTCTGCTCGACCAGCAGGACGGTGACGCCCCGCTCACGGTTGATGCGCTGGATGATCTCGAAGATGTCCTTCACCAGCTTGGGGGCCAGGCCCAGCGACGGCTCGTCGAGCAGCATGACCTTGGGCCGCGCCATCAGGGCCCGGGCGATGGCCAGCATCTGCTGCTCCCCGCCCGAGAGCGATCCCGCGCGCTGCTCCGCGCGCGCCGCGAGCACCGGGAAGTACTCGGCGACCATCTCCAGATCGCGGGCCACCCCGTCCGCGTCCCGGCGCGTGTAGGCGCCCATCCGCAGGTTCTCGCGCACGGTCAGGAAGGGGAAGACCTCGCGTCCCTCCGGCACGTGGGAGAGCCCGAGGCGCGCGACCCGGTCCGGGTCGAGGCCCTGGATCTGGCGGCCCTCGAGCGTGATGGTGCCCTTCTGGGGATCCATGACTCCGGACACCGTCTTGAGGATGGTGGTCTTGCCCGCCCCGTTGGCGCCCAGGATGGTGACGATGGCCCCCGCGGGCACCGCGAAGCTCACTCCCCGCAGGGCCATGATGGGGCCGTAGTAGGTCTCCACGTTGCTCACGGTGAGGAGCGCCTCGGCCACCGCCCGTCAGCCTCCGAGGTAGGCCTTGACCACGTCGGGATGCTCCTGGACCTCCCGGGACGTCCCGCACGCCAGCACGCGCCCGTAGTTCAGCGCGAGCACGCGATCGGAGACCGCGCCCACCAGGCTCATGTCGTGCTCGACCATCAGCACGCTGATGCCGAGCAGGCTCCGGATGTCCTGGATCCAGAACGCCATGTCCTCGGTCTCCTCCACGCTGAGCCCGGACGAGGGCTCGTCGAGCAAGAGCAGGGCCGGCTCGGTGCAGAGGGCCCGGCCCATCTCCACCACCTTGCGCACGCCGTAGGGCAGGTTGACGACCAGGCTGTCGCGGTAGGCCTGCAGCTCGAGGAAGTCGATCACCTTCTCGGCCGCCTCGCGATGGGCGCGCTCCCGGGCGCGCACCGCGGGGAGGAACAGGATCTCCTCCAGGAGGCGCGGCCGAGCGTGGGCGTGGCGGCCCAGCAGCAGGTTCTGGAGCACCGAGGCGTGCTCGAACAGCTCGATGTTCTGGAAGGTGCGCGCGATGCCCCGCCGGGCGATCTCGTGCGGGGGCACCCGGGTGATGTCCTCGTCGCGGAAGACGAGACGGCCGTCGGTGGGGTCGTAGATGCGCGAGATCAGGTTGAAGATGGTGGTCTTGCCCGCGCCGTTCGGCCCGATGATCGTGAACACCTGGCCCGCCTCGACCTCGAACGACACGCCATCCACCGCCCGGATGCCGCCGAAGCTGACCCCGAGATCCTCGACCGCGAAGAAGGTCACCGGAGGCGCTCCGAGCGCATGTAGGTCTTCTGACGCCGGAAGGTGGCGCGCTTGTAGAGCGGGAAGGTCGAGAAGAGGAGCTGGATCTTGCGCCATCGGCCGTAGATGCCGAGCGGCTCGAAGAGGATGAAGAGGACCAGGATGAGGCCGAAGATGCCGGGCTCGAGGCCGGGCTGCTTGACGAAGCGCTCCACCGTCAGGTAGATCGCCGCGCCCGCGTCCTTGCCGAGCAGGCCCGAGAGATGCCCGGCCCACTGGGGAGCGTGGTCGCGCACCTCCGAGATCAGCACCGGCAGGATCGCCACGAAGACCGCGCCGTAGAGCGCGCCGTGGAGGCTGCCGAGGCCACCCACCACGACCATCAATAGAAATTGGATGGAGAGCAGGACGCTGAAGATGTCGGGGGCGAGGAAGCCGATCTTGTGGGCGAAGAGCGCGCCCGCCGCGCCCATCAGCGCGGCGGAGTAGGCGAAGGCCGTGGTCTTGTAGCGCGCGAGGTGCACGCCCATGGACTGCGCGGCGATCTCGCTGTCGCGGATGGCCACCCACGCGCGGCCGGTCGGCGCGCGCAGGATGTTGGCGGTGAGCCACAGGCCGGCGATCAGGATCGCCAGGCACAGGAAGTAGAAGGCGACGTCGGAGGCGAAGGAGACGCCGAAGATCACCGGCTTGTCGACCGGCCGGCCCTTCAGGCCGTGGGTCACGTGCTCCCAGCGGCTGAACGCCTCCTGGATGATGAGCGCGAAGGCGAGGGTCGCGATCGTCAGGTAGACGCCGGTCATGCGCGGCGTGGCCCAGGCTCACCAGGCCGGTGTAGCCGGCCAGCACCATCAGCGAGAGCCCGCACAGCCCGTAGATGAACACCATGCTGACGTCGCTCAGGTAGTCGGGCAGGGCGAGCGGCAGGAGCAGCACCGCGGCGAGCAGGCCCGCGTACCAGCGCCGCTGCACCGGATCGCGGAAGAGCCCCAGGTCGTGATCGTAGCTGGTCTTGAAGGCGAAGCGCATGGGGTGCGGTCAGACCTTCTTCCGGCCCACGGTGCCGAACATGCCCTGGGGGCGGATGGCGAGCACCAGCAGCAGCACGATGTAGGCCGCCACGTCCTTCACCCCGAGCGGCAGGTAGGCGCCCGAGAACAGCTCGATGAGCCCGATGGTCACGCCGCCCACCAGCGCGCCCGGGATCGACCCGAAGCCTCCCAGCACCGCGGCCGCGAACGCCTTGAGCCCGATGAAGCCCAGGTTGATGTCGATCAGCGACACCGGGGCCAGCAGGACGCCGGCGATGGCGGCCACCCCGGCCGAGATGGCCCAGATGAGCGAGAACATGCGCTTCACCGGGATGCCCATGTAGTACGCCGCGAGCTGGTTCTGGGAGGCGGCCTGCATGGCCACGCCCACCCGCGAGTAGGTGAAGAAGGCGTAGAGCAGGGCGCAGAGCACCACCGTGCCCACGATGATCGCCACGTACTCGTGGCTCACCGTCACCCCGCCCAGCCGGGTGGTCTTGGCGCTGAACGGCGTCGGCAGGGTGTAGATCTCGGAGCCCCAGGTCAGCGAGGCGAAGGAGCGGAACATCGCGCCCAGGCCGATGGTGAGCATGACCACCGCGAACTGGGGCTGGCCGATGACGCGCCGGAGCACGGTGGCGTCGAGCACCGCCCCGAAGCCGCCGACGATGCCGATGGCCAGCGCGAAGGCGGTCCAGTAGCCGATGCCGTACCAGACCACGAACATGTAGCAGACGAACGCGCCCAGCATGAGCAGGTCGCCCTGGGCGAAGTTGACCAGCTCGGTGGCCTTGTAGATGAGGACGAAGCCGAGGGCGACCAGGCCGTAGATGCAGCCGACGGCGAGGCCATTCAGGGCAAGCTGCAGGATCGTGTCCAGCGCAGACCCCCCGCCGGGCTCCACCGGCCTGCTCCGTCCGCCGCGGCGACCCTGTCGCGGCGTGACGGTAATGGGGGCGGTTATATCCGGCGGGCGCCGGTCAAGTCAATCAGAGCTTGCGGATCCAGACCGCGGTGTCGTGGAAGACGGCGCCCCCGTTGGGGTAGCCGGGCTCGGCGCTGGTGAGCGCGTTGATGCCGACGCCCCCCACGAAGTCGCGATTCGGCCAGACCCCTTCCACGACCACGACGCCCCGCTGCTGGCCCGGCCGGGGCTCCGCGTGCGCGACCACCTCGCCCCGCTCGTTGCCGAGCCGGACGGGGGTGCCGGCGGGAGCGCCCAGGGCCGCGCAGTCGTCCGGATGGAGCAGGGCGGTGGGCCGCTTCTCGCGCGCCCGCGAGGACGGGGTCTCGCTGAACGTGGAGTTGAGGAACGTCCGCGCCGGCGCGGCCACGAGGCGGAAGGGCTTCTCGGCGGTCGGGTTGTCGATCACGTCGAAGTGGTCGGGCAGGGTCGGCATGGTGTCGCCGCGGCCCCCCCAGCGCGACCAGGCCGGCTTGAAGTGGAAGCGCCGGTCGGCGGTGGGGAAGCCGTCGAGGAAGTGCGCGGTCTCGAACCGCGGGGCGAAGTCCTGCCCCCCCTGCCGGAAGTTCGTCTCCGCGTCCCACATGCCCGACTTCCGCAGCGTCTCGTCCATGATCTCCCAGGCGCTCATCTGGAAGCCGCGGTGGGTGGCGCCGAGGCGCTTGGCGAGCTGGCAGATCACCCAGTGGTTCTCGCGGCACTCCCCCGGAGGATCGATCACCTTCCTGGTCACCTGGAAGTAGGTGTGCCCGCTCGCGGTGTAGAAGTCGTCGTGCTCGACCATCATGGTGGCGGGCAGCACGATATCGGCGAAGGCCGCGGTCTCGGTCAGGAACTGCTCGTGCACGCAGAGGAAGAGGTCCTCGCGGGCCAGGCCCCGGTGCACCAGGTGGGTCTCCGGGCACACCATCGCCGGGTTCGTGTTCTGCACGAGCATCGCGGTCACCGGCGGGCCGCCCAGCAGGGCCGCGGGGTCGCCGGTGAGGATCGGGCCCAGCCGCGACTGGTCCAGCGCGCGGATGGACTTGTCGACCAGGTCGAGCCCCTCGATCAGCGAGCGGTCGAGGGGATAGAGCGCGGTCTGGCCGTAGACCGCGCCGCCACCCGGGTACTGCCAGGCCCCGGTGATCGCGGGCAGGCAGGACACCGCGTGCATGTTCACTGCCCCGTTCCGGGAGCGGCTGAAACCGTGGTGGCAGCGGATGAAGCTCTTCTTCGTGCGCCCGTAGAGGCGCGCGAACTCCACGATCTGCCTCGCGTCGAGGCCGGTGATGGTGGCGGCCCACGCGGGCGGGCGGGCGGCCACGTGGGCGGCCAGCTCGTCCGGGCAGTCGGTGTGGGCGCGCAGGTAGTCCCAGTCGGCGAGGCCCTCGGCGAAGAGCACGTGCATGACCGCGCACGCCAGCGCCCCGTCGGTGCCGGGGCGGGGCGCGAGATGCAGATCGGCCTTCGCGGCGGTGTCGGTGCGGTACGGATCGACCACCACCAGCGGGGCGCCGCGGCGCTTGGCCGCCATCGCGTGGCTCATCACGTTGACCTGGGTGTTGACCGGGTTGCCGCCCCAGATCACCACCAGGTCGGAGTGCTCGTCGATCTCGCGCAGGTCCACCCCGCGCTTGGCTCCCACCCCCGCGGCCCAGCCGGTGTCGGAGAGCGTCACGCAGATCGTCGAGTAGTAGCGCGAGTACCCCAGGGCGTGGCGCAGGCGGTTGATGCCGTCGCGCTGGACCAGGCCCATCGTCCCCGCGTAGTAGTAGGGCCACATCGTCTCCGGACCGAGGGCCTGGGCCTGGCGGGTGAACGCCTCCGCCACCGTGTCGAGCGCCTCGTCCCAGCCGATGCGCTCGAAGCGGCCCGAGCCCTTGGGCCCCACGCGTCGCAGCGGGTGGAGCAGTCGATCCGGATGGTGCACGCGCTCGGCGTAGCGGCCCACCTTCTCGCAGATGACGCCGCGGGTGTAGGTGTTGCGGTGCGAGCCGCGCACCCGGCCGATGGTTCGCGCGTCGATCCGCTCGACCTCGAGCGCGCAGGTGCTGGTGCAGTCGTGGGGGCAGACCGACGGGACGATCTCCATGGCCTAGAGGATACCCCAGGTGGTGAGTCTGCTACACTCGCCACCGCGCGCCGGGCCGGTCGCTGCCCGCTGACGACGATCCGCCCGCTACATCGCCGACCTCTCACAGACTTCCGTCGATGCCGCGCGCTCCGCGCTGAGTACTCACCAGGCGGTGGGTCGAAGGGGGCCGATCGCGCCCTTTCGTGCCCGGGGAGTCCCCGCGTCGATCCCCACGCCCACGACCCCGGGCTCGCCCTGAGGCCGACTCCGAGCGTGATTGACAGGGCTCGCGCCGGCCGCCTACCGTAACGGCGACCGCTGCACCGAAAGGAGACCCCGTAACGATGCCGCGTAGGAGAGACCAGACGGAGTCTGTCGGCTCGCCCGCGATACCTCGGCGCACCTTCCTCGGGACGTTGGCTGGCGGCCTCCTCGCCGCGCCGCTCGCCGCCGAGGCGCAGGTGCAGGCGGCCATGCCTCTCATCGGGTTCTTGAGCGCCCAGCAGCACGCGAATGCGATCATCATTCAGGCCGAGCCATTCTTCGATGGCCAGCGGGAGCAACTCGTCAAGCTGGCCGCGCGACACAGGCTTCCGACCATCTACGGGTTTCGGGAATACGCCGCAGCTGGGGGCCTCATGAGCTACGGGACGAACATCGCGGACTCATATCGCCAGGCTGGCCTGTACACGGGGAGGATACTCAAGGGCGAAAAGCCTGCTGATCTGCCGGTGATGGAGCCGAGCAAGTTCGAGCTGGTCATCAACCTCAAGACCGCCAAGGCCCTCGGCCTGACGATCCCGCCGTCGCTCCTGCAGCGGGCGGATCAGGTGATCGAGTGATGGATCGGCGAACGTTCGTGTCGGGCGTAACCCTCGGCCTCCTCGCCGCGCCGCTCGCCGCCGAGGCGCAGCAACAAGTGGGGACGCCATCGCGCATCGGTGTCCTGTTGAATCTCTATCCTCCCAACGCGCACCCGCCGCAAGCCCTCCGCCAGCGGCTTCGTGATCTCGGCTACGTCGAGGGACAGAACCTCGTCATCGACTGGCGGTATCAACAGGGCGGGAGCAACCGATTGCCCGCGTTGGCCGCCGAGCTAGTCCGTCTCAAGCCGGACGTCATCGTGGCCGATGTCGCGGCGGCTATCCGAGCCGCCATGCAGGCGACCTCGACCATCCCGATCGTGATGGCGACCAGCGCGGACGCTGTGGGAGGCGGGCTCGTAAAGAGCCTCCGGCGGCCGGGAGGCAACGTGACCGGCGTCACAATCATGCTGGCCGAAATGACCGCGAAGCGCCTGCAGCTCCTAAAAGAAGTCGCGCCACAAGTCTCCCGCGTGGCCGTCTTGTGGGATCCCGCCATCCCGTGGCATCGGGACATGCTGAAGGAGATCGAGGCCACCGCGCCGGCGTTACGACTCCGGCCCATCGTCATTGCCGTGCGGAATCGGGACGATTTCGGGGATGCGTTCTCGGAGATGATGGAAGGTCATGCCGACGCAGTGTTCATCAGCCACACGATGACTACCAGAGCCCGAGACCAGATTATCGCCTTCGCGGCCAAGAACCGGCTGCCCACGATGTTCATGGACCGTGACTATGTGGCGGCCGGCAGTCTGATGTCGTATGGATCGAACTACTCCGAGCAGTTTCGGCAGGCCGCCGAGTATGTAGCCAAGATCCTCAAAGGAGCCAGATCTGGCGATCTCCCGGTCGAGCAGCCCACCAAGTTCGAGCTGGTGATCAACCTCAAGACCGCCAAGGCCCTCGGCCTGACGATCCCGCCCTCGCTGCTCCAGCGGGCGGATCAGGTGATCGAGTGACGGATCGGCGGGCCTTCATCTCCGGCATTGCGGGCGGCCTCCTCGCCGCGCCGCTCGTCGCCCAGGCCCAGCAGACAGGCAACGTGTACCGGATAGGGTTTCTCGGAAACTCCACGGCGGCCCTCGAGGCTAATCTCGTCGGGCCGTTCCGCGAGGGGTTGCGCGACCTCGGGTATGTCGAGGGCCGAAACGTCCTGATCGAGTATCGGTGGGCGGAGGGGAAGTATGATCGCTTCCCTGCCCTCATCGGGGAGCTACTCGCCCTGAAGGTCGCGGTGATAGTGACCGCCGGGACGCCCGCCACCCTCGCAGTCAAGAAGGCGACAACCTCGGTCCCTCTCGTCATGCTTGCGGTCGGCGATCCCGTTGGAACGGGCATCGTCCCGTCGCTCAGCCATCCTGGCGGGAACATCACCGGGTTGACCGCGATCTCGACGGAAATGGACGCGAAGCGACTCGAACTGCTCAGGGAAGTTGTCCCCAGCGTCTCGTACATCGCCCTGCTCTGGA
>WNFR01005999.1_pt1 | contig 12425 bp, 8 predicted proteins | sample 5400221 | NCBI WGS metagenome assembly WNFR01 (sample SAMN13153357, study PRJNA577476) | soil metagenome | isolation source: 40 cm soil under Madrone tree | place: USA:California | collected 2016-06-14 | reverse complement strand
CGATCGGAATAGTCGACCGGAATCTTGATACCGACGCGGGCACGGCCGGCGATGATTTCGTCGTTGAGGTCGCGATCATTTTGCACGTAACGACGGATGTGAAAGGTGTCGGAGTTTTTCAGGCGGTCGATGAGCTCGCGGCTCTCGCGGCGACCATCGGCGTTAAAGACGACGGTGTTGACCTGCCGGATGTTGGTGTCGATTCCGAATCCGAGAACGACCATTTGGAGCAGGGGAATCACCAGGGAAAAGAAAAGCGTGGAGGGATCGCGGCGGACGTGCAGAGTTTCCTTGAAGAAAACGGCGCGGAAACCGCGGAAGAGGTCAGACACGGACCGCCTCCGCTTCCGCCTGGTGCTTGTAGGTCAACTCGACGAAAACATCTTCGAGGCTCGGGGCGAGCGGCCGAATTTCGCTGACGGTGATTCCGTTTTTCAGGAGCTGCTCGCGTAGGTCGTTGAGGTCGAAATGCTCCTCCACTAGCGCGTGAATGGACTGACCGAAAATGGTGGCGCTGCGAATGCCGGGAAGTTGCCGGGCGAAGCGCAGGGCGCGCGTAACCTCGGGCGTAGTGATTTCGATGCGCATCGTGCCGTGCGGCTGCACGTCGGGCAATTCACGGAGCGAATTGGGAGTGCCGTCGGCGATGAGGCGGCCGTAGTAGATGTAGGCGACGTGGCTGCAGCGCTCGGCTTCATCCATGTAATGCGTGGTGACGAAAAACGTGATGCCATGGCCGGAGAGTTCGAAGAGGAGGTCCCAGAGTTGGCGGCGGGCGACAGGATCGATGCCGGCAGTGGGCTCGTCGAGGAACAAGAGCTTAGGTTCGTGCAGCATGGCGCAGCCGAGGGCCAGACGCTGCTTCCATCCGCCGGAAAGCTGCGCAGCGAGCCGGCTGAGGTAAGGGCCGAGGCTATTGAGCTGGATGATTTCGTCCATGCGTCGCTTCAGACGCTCGGGCGGCAAACCGTAGATGCGGCCGTAGAACTGAAGATTTTCCGTCACCGTGAGATCGTCGTAGAGACTGAATCGCTGCGACATGTAGCCGATGTTCTGGCGCACGGCCTCTGGATCGGTGCGGACGTCGATGCCTTCGACAAAGGCTTTGCCGGAAGTTAAGGGCAGAAGGCCGGTGAGCATTTTGATTACGGTGGTCTTGCCGCTGCCGTTGGGACCGAGGAAGCCGAAGATTTCGCCGCGCTGTACCTGGAAGCTGACGTCGTTTACCGCGGTGAACTGGCCGAAGCGACGCACGAGGTGTTCGGCATGGATGGCGAGGCCGTTGGATTGGGGTGCCGTGGACATCTTTAGCTCGCGGCTTTCAGTTTGACGTCGGCGGCCATTCCGGCGAGCACTTGACCGGCGGGATCGATGATGCGGACCTTCACGCCGAACACCTGGTGAACGCGCTCTTCGCGGGTTTGCACATTGCGAGGCAAGAATTCCGCTTGCTGATTGATTTGCTCGACTTCGCCGTCAAAGACTTTGTTCGGGAAGGAATCGACGCGAACTTCCGCCTTTTGGCCGATTTTGACATGGCCGATCTCGGTTTCTGGAATGTAAATGCGGATGTAAATCTGATCTTGCTCAAGCAGCGTGGCCACAGGCGTGTTCGGAGCGACGAGATCGCCGGGGCGCACATCAAGGACTTCTACGATCGCGTCCGCCGGGGCGACGACTTCGCGCTCGCGGAAACGCGCTTCGTCGTAGGAAAGCGCGGCCTTGGCAGCTTCAACGTCTTCGCGACGATTGCCGCGCTCGAGTTTTTCCAGCGTGGCTTGCGCTTGCTGATAGTGGGCTTCCGCAGAGGCGATTTCTTCAGGGCGATACCCGCGCCGCAATTGGTCAAGCTTCTGCTGCGTGTTTTGGACCATTGCTACAGCCATTCGCCAGGCAGCTTCGGCGGTATCGAGCTGCTGCTTGGAGACTAAGTCTTTCTTGGCCAGCGAGTCGTAGCGCTGGAAATCCAGACGCGCGCGATTCTCGTCGGCTTTGGCGCGATCCAGGTCCGCTTGTGCCGCGGCGATGTCCTCCTGGCGGTATCCGTTCTTGCGTTGTTCATATTCAGCCTTGGCCGCGGCGGCCGCAGCGCGGGCTTCGGCGATTTCTTCGGGACGGTAACCGCGCTGGGCTTTTTCCGCGGCGGCGCGCGATTGCTGAAGAGAGGCGCGCAATTCCCTGTCATCGAAGGTGATAAGCACCTGGCCGGGCTTCACGCGGTCGCCTTCACGGACGAGAACCTTGTCGATGCGGCCGGCAATTTTCGACCCAACGCGCGTGTCGCGGGCTTCCACCGTACCGGAGCCTTGCAGTGCGGAGTCGCGATGGAACCAACCGGAGGCGTAGACCGTTGCCGCGACAGCGGCAGCAATTAGAACGATGACGATGAGGCGCTTCCGGCTCATGAAGCTACTCTCCTGACTTCAATGACGAAGATCGGGGACCGTTTGTGACGGCTGCACGGGGCGCTAGACCGGACCACAGCACATCGAATGCGGTTTCGATCCGGGAGTGCAAACTAGCGTCGCCGTACAGCGACCAAATCAAGAGCGTGCCAAAGATGGTTTGACGAAAAACTTGAGCGATCTCTGCGGCGGGGAGGTCGCTGCGGATTTCGCCGCGATCCTGGCCCAACTGAATCATCTGCGTATGGAGCGCTTGGACGCGTTCCTGCATATCGATCATGGCTTCGCGCACACGGGTGGTCGAGAGATAGCCTTGGAGAAGCGCACGGATAATGGCGGGGTTGCGCGCGGGTTCCTGGGTCATGCGGACGCCCAGCCCGCGGAGAAATTCTGGCATGGGTTCGTTTTTGCTGCGTGCGGTGTTCACAGCTTCCTGCAGCTTGCCAAGCTGCATCTCCCCGAACGCCAGCAGTATGTGGTCCTTGCTTGGGAAATAATTGAAAAACGTCCCTTTGCCAACGTCGGCGGCATTGGTGATGTCTTCGACGGTGGTCTCGGCAAAACCTTTCTCTGCGAAGAGCTGCAGAGCGGCCTGGAAGAGCCTTTCGCGAATGTCCGCGCTGCGACGTTGACGACGGTCGGGTGCGACGGGGGTGGAATGTTTTTTAAACGAATGATGTTCGTTACGGCTCATATTGACCTGTGCCCATATATGACCATAGGTCATATATGGGCAAAAGTCAAGCCCCGCTTTTTTGAAAGCAACGCGGGGCTGGTTTCGGTTCTCTTTTTGCGAGGCGCTACTTGTTCTTCGGAGATTTCTGGTTTAGCAACGCGATCAGTTTTTGAGCGGATGGCGGAACAGCGACGGCACCTTTGAAGATGATGTCCTCCGGTTCGACCTTTTTCCCATAGACACGGGCATTGCCGTCGTTGTCAGGACGGACGGAGGAACCAGCAAGGGAGACGCCAGCGAAAAGGCCGCGTGCTCGCGAATAGGTGAGGATCTCCGCGCGCATGGTGACGTCCGTTTCAGCGGAAGCATCGCGTCCCTTCGGCCCTGCAGCGGCCGACGCGTCAGCTCCGAGCTTCACTTTGCTCTTGAGGATGGCATGGGCGCCGCGGTCGTTCATGACCAGAAGGACGAAATCGGTGGCCTGGCCACCGATCTGAAATCCGACGCTGCCACCTTCGAGGGCCATCATGGTTGGTGCGCTCCAGGGGCCGGTGTAGTGCTCGCCCGTGCGGCAGGTCATGGCGCCGCGGCCATAGCTGCCACCGACAACGAACGCGGCTTTCAGCACGGACGGATAGATGATTACGCATTCAGATTTGTCGAGCAGGTCCTGCGGGATGTCGTCGGGAATGTCGAGGATTTCCTTCAGCACCATTCCGCAATTTTCCAGGCGTTCGGTTTCTTTCTTGTTATCGGCCGCGGAGAGCGGCAGCCCAATGGCTAGCACCAGAACAGAGGACATCAATCGCTTCAACATCAAGTCACCTCGCTTAAATTTGGGTGATTCTAAAGTCCCGAGGTTTCTGGGCGCAACCCGCGGACTTCCAACATCATCTTCGCCAGCGTCCTCCACACATGTCGCCAGGCGAAGCGTTTGTGCTGTTTCGACTATACTTTCCCGGAACACATTTTGCCAGCAGAGGTGAAGAGTGAGGGTCGGCTTTGCGGTGGCGATAGCGTGCTTGATGTTGGCCAGCGAGGCTTTGATTGGCGCGGAGTCAGGCCAACCAAAAACGCCCGCTGCCGCAGTTTCGAAAGGTAAGAAGCCGGGGGTTGCGGCGGCAACACGAAGGTTTGGAGAACGCGCCGATGCGCTGTTGGCGACGGCGCCGGCGAGTAAAGGAGAGTGGGGGCTGTTGATCGTCGATGCGGAAACGGGCGAGACGCTCTACGAAGTGAATGCCGACAGGTATTTCGTGCCGGCCTCGAACATGAAACTGTTTACCACGGCATTGGCGCTGGCGAAGCTGGGGCCGGACTATCGTTTTCACACCACGCTGGAATCGCACGGCACGATTTCGCCGGAGGGCATGCTGAGTGGCGATCTGCTCCTTGTGGGACGAGGTGATCCGAATCTGTCGAACCGGAAATTCCCCTACGAATCGAAGGAGGAGTTCGACGGAGCACCGGAGAAGGTGCTGGCGGAGTTGGCGGACGCGTTGGTTGTAAAAGGTTTGAAGGAGATTGCTGGAGATGTGGTGGGCGACGACAGCTATTTTCCTCACGAGGTGTATCCCAACGGGTGGGAAATCGACGACATGGTTTGGGAGTACGGCGCGGCGGTTTCTGCGATCGTGGTCGATGACAACACGGTGGCGACGATGCTTACGCCAGGGGAATCGGCAGGCGCGCCGGTGCAAGCGGTGGTGACGCCGGCTACTCCCGATTTCATTGTGCAGAACGAGGTAGTGACTTCGGCGGCAGAGATGAAATCGGATTTGACTCTGACGCGGGAGCCGAATTCAAGGGTCGTGGTGATTCGGGGCACGATGCCGGCGCGCAGCGCGCCTCGCAAGCTAGTGCTCGCGATTCACGAGCCTGCGGAACATGCGGCGGCGCTTTTGACCCGACTGTTGGCGGAGCGTGGTGTCAAGGTGGACGGGGCCTCGCGGTCGTTGCATGTCGGCGAACCAGTGGGAACAGTTCCGCGCGCGGTGCTTGCGGAGCATGTGTCGGTGCCGCTCGGCGACTCAGTGAAGCTGGTGAATAAAATCAGCCAGAATTTGCACACGGAGATGCTGTTGCGAGCAGCGGCTCGAAATACAGCGGTGTGGAATTCGCCGGAAGATCTCTTGAAGTTTCCCGCGGATTTTTATGCCGCGGCGGGAATTGCGCCCGGAGATGTAATCCAAACTGACGGCTCAGGGCTTTCGCGGCACGATTTGGTCACGCCAAGGGCGGTCGTCGCGCTGCTGAAGTATGCGGAGGGCCAGCCCTGGTTTGCGCCGTACTATGCGTCGCTGCCTGTTGCTGGAGTCGACGGGACATTGGAAACATTGATGAAAAATACGCCTGGTGCGGGGCGCATTCATGCGAAGACCGGTTCGGTCGAGCATGTGCGGACGCGTTCAGGGTTTGCGGAGACTCCCAATGGGCGGCGGCTGATTTTTTCGTTTCTGAGCAACAATCAGGGCGGCAAAAATCATGAAGCGTCGAATGCGCTGGATGGATTGTGTCTGGCTATGATTGAGGAGTTCGATCGTAAGCCAACTGGCAGCGGCCGTGCGGGTAAGCGTCCGAATTGATTCGAATGAAAGAAGAACGGATCGTCACGGTGTTTGGGAGTTCGCGGCCGCGCGATAGCGATGCGGAATATGAGGAGGCGCGCGAGCTTGGCCGGACGCTGGCAGCCAGTGGATTTTCGGTTTGCAGCGGCGGCTACGGCGGCGTGATGGCGGCAGTATCGCGCGGCGCCAAGGAAGGTGGAGGAAAAACCTACGGCGTGACGGCGGAGTTTTTCAGCGCACGGGCCAATTCGTGGATCGACGTGGAAGTGCGCGTGGCGACTTGGCAAGAGCGCCTGTTTGAATTGATCCGGATGGCGCACGGATTCGTGGCCTGCAAAGGCGGCACCGGGACTCTGGTAGAGCTAGCCGTGGTTTGGGAGATGCTCAATAAATCGGTGATGGCCGGGAAGCCGCTGGCGGTGCTGGGAGATTTCTGGTCACCCATTATTGAATGTGTTCGCCAGGTGGAGCTGGGCCACAACTCGCCTTGGGGCGAGGCCAATGGGCGGCTGATCTATGTCGCTGCGACGCCGAAGGACGCGGCGCGTCATCTAAAAGAGATATTGAAGTAGAAGGAACGATGGCACGAACGGCGCAAGACGTTTTGGAATTTGACAAGCTGCGGGAGTTGCTGCGGCTGCGCACGACGTGCGTGCTTGGTAAGCGGGCCGTGGATGCGCTGGAACCAGGAACTGACCAGCCGGCACTGGAAACCGCATTCGCGCAAATTCGTGAAGCGCGAGAATGGTTGCGGGCGGAGCGCGAACTCGGTTTTGGCGGACTGGCCGACCCGCGACAATGGCTCGAGCGTATCGAAGGCCCAGGCGTGGTGCTGGATGCGGCCGAACTGCTGGACGCGGCGTCGCTGCTGGAGACGGCAGGGTGGCTGCGCCAGCAATTTCGCGAAGAGGCCGCGAAGTTTCCGCTCCTTGCGGCGCGCGCGGCGTCTCTCGCCGATTTTCGCGACGCCCTGGCAGCGATTCGCCGCTGCGTGTTGCCAAACAGGGAGATCAGCGACGATGCGTCTCCCGCACTGCGCAGGATTCGCGGAAGCATCGCGCAAACACGCGACTCGATTCAGAAAACATTGAAGCAAATCTTGCGGGCGCGAAATGCGGATGCCGGCGAGGATTACGTCACACTCCGCAACGACCGCTTCGTGATTCCGGTGCGCGCGGAGAACCGGCGAAGTGTGCCCGGGATCATGCATGGCACGAGCGGAACGGGACAGACGGTTTTTCTTGAACCCTTCGAAACAGTGGAAACAAACAATCAGCTTGTGCAGCTTACGGAAGAGGAAGCTGCGGAAATTGTGCGTATCCTGCGCGAGTTGACGGAGCGTTTACAGATGCTGCGCGGGCCGCTAACCGCTGCCGCGCAGACGATTGCGGAACTGGACAGCGTGTTCGCACGAGCGCGATTCGCACGGGATTTCGATGCGGCCATACCGGAATTCACCGCGCAAGGCGAGCTGCGGCTGGCGGCGGCGCGGCATCCCGTTCTGGAAGACAAGCTGCGGCGCGAAAATCGCGCAATCGTGCCGATGTCGCTGGCGCTCGGAGGCGACGAGAGGGTTCTGGTCGTCAGCGGACCGAACACCGGCGGCAAGACCGTTGCGCTGAAGACAACGGGCATAGCGGTGCTGTCCGCGCAATCAGGAATTCCGGTTGCGGCGCAGCGCGCGGTCCTGCCCCTGTTTGACCGCGTGTTGGTGGACATTGGAGACGAGCAGTCGATCGCCGCGGATCTTTCCACGTTCTCGGCGCACATGCTGAATTTGAAGTCGATGCTGCAGGCGGCGACGCCACAATCGTTGGTGCTGGTGGACGAAATGGGTACGGGCACAGCTCCGGAGGAGGGCGCCGCTCTCGCCGTGGCTTTGCTGGACGAATTTCGCGCGAAGAACTGCATTGTTTTGGCAACGACGCATCACGACCGCTTGAAGGCATACGCTTCGACGACGCCCGGCGTAGTGAACGCAGCGGTGGAGTTCGATGACGTGAACCTGCGGCCAACGTATCGCTTGATGGTGGGTGTGCCGGGCGGCTCCAGTGGAATTGCCATCGCGCAGCGGCTGGGGCTGGCTACTTCGATTATCGAGCGCGCCAGGTCCCTCCTTGCACCGGAATCGCGAGAAGCCGCCGATTTGATCGCTTATTTGCATCGCAGCCGTGACGAATTGGACCGCATGCAACAACAGATGACCGCGGAGCGGCACGCGTTGGAAGAGGAACGCGTGAAGTTGCGCAGCCAATGGGTCGAGCGGCAACAAAAGCGCATCAAGGAACTTGAAGACAAGTTTGCGGAGATGCAGAAGCGCTTCGACGAGAACGTCGCGCACGTTATAGAGGCGGTGAAAGAGCGCGAACTGCGCGGGCAGATGGAAAAGTCCGCGCGGCGCAAGATGCAGGATGTTCGTGGCGAAGCGCGGGAAGAGCTGAACGCGGCCGTGGTGCAGACGCTTTCGGATTCGCAAGCGGACCTGGGCGCATCTTCGCAAATCGAAGCCGTAAGCACCGAACGGCTGCAACCTGGCGCGCGGATTCGTGTACGCGGATTCAACAAGGCGGTGATCTTTCGGCGCATGGATGGCACCTCTGCAGAAATCGAAGCCGGCCCTCTGCGCATGAAAGTAGCCGCGGAGGAGATCATGGGCATCGAAGGAGGCGCAGCCTCCGGAGGACCAGCCAAGGTGGCGAGTGGTAGCGTGTCCGTGCGTTCGCAGCGAGGGGAAGGCGCGCTGACGGAGGAAATCAATCTGATTGGGTCGACGGTCGAAGAGGCGACCGAGCGTGTCGATAAATTTCTCGACGATGCAGTCCTGGCGCACATTTCCCGCGTGCGCATCATTCACGGCCACGGCACCGGCGCGCTGCGACGCGGGCTCGGTGAGTTTCTCAAAACTCATCCCTTGGTGGCTAAGCAGTCATTCGAGACCGAAGATCGCGGCGGCAAAGCGGTGACCGTCGTAGAATTGCGGTCCTAGGTTCAAATGGCTGAAGCCGGTTCTACAGCGGAAAGAGTCAAGCAGCAAGCCGACATTGTTCGGGTTGTCGGCGAATATGTGCGCCTGAAGAAAACAGGAAAAGATTTCAGCGGACTTTGCCCTTTCCATCAGGAAAAGACGCCGTCTTTCACCGTGTCCCCTATCAAGCAGATTTTCTATTGTTTTGGCTGCGGCAAGGGCGGGGACATTTTTAATTTCGTGATGGAAATGGAGCGCTGCGAATTTCCCGACGCCCTACGACTGGTTGCGGAAAAGTGCGGCATCTCAATTCCCAAGCCGAAACCCAGTTCGCCCGCGGAGCGCACGCAGAGCAATGTGCGGTCGACGCTGGTGGAGATGCACCGCGAAGCGCAGATATTCTTCGTCAAACAGTTGCAAGGAACGGCCGAAGGAAAGCTCGCACGCGCCTACCTGGAAGATCGCGGCCTGGACAAGCCGACCATCGATCAATTTGGGATTGGCTACGCGCCGAGCGGCGGCGACGTACTGCTGCGGCACCTGAAGGGAAAATTCGCTGAGAAGCTGCTGGCCGAATCAGGCTTGGTGTCGCGCGGCGAGGGCGGGCGCCTGTTTGACCGCTTCCGGCGCCGCATCACCTTCCCCATCGCGAACGAATCCGGAAAGATCGTCGCGTTCGGCTGCCGGGCTCTGGGCGACGACCAGCCAAAGTATCTGAACTCGCCGGAGACGCCGGTCTATTCAAAGAGCAACGTGCTCTATCACTTGGACCGCGCGAAGGAAGCGCTGCGTCGATCGGATTTTGCGGTGCTGGTGGAAGGCTACATGGACGCCATCGCCGTGGCGCGCGCGGGGATCAGCAACGTTGTGGCCAGTTGCGGCACGAGCCTGGCGGAGCCGCAAATCAAGCTGCTCGGGCGCTTCACCAAGCGGGTAATTGTGAATTACGACCCGGATACTGCGGGCCAGGCGGCCACCGAGCGTTCCATCTCAATTCTGCTCGAGCAAGACTTTGAGGTGCGCGTCCTGGCGCTGCCGGGCAAGGCCGATCCAGACAAATTCATTCGCGAGCAGGGCGCCGACGCCTACAGGAAGCTGCTAAAGGAGTCGGCGCCGTACGTCGATTACCTGATTGCGCGGGCGCGGCAGATGGACATGACCACCGCGGAAGGCAAGCTGCGCGCGGTCAATTTCCTGCTTCCCTACGTGCAAAAAATTCCGAACCGCATCTTGCGCTCAGAGTGGGCCACACGAATTGCGCAGCAACTCCACCTCGACGAACCGGTATTGCGCGCGGCCATCAGCAAAGCTGCCTCAGAGCGCCGCAGCGAGGTCAAGACAAAACCAGAGTTGGTAGGACGCGCTGCAAAGCCGGTCGAGCGCCGGCTGATTCGTATGCTGGCCGACGGGGAAGGCTTTCGCCAGGAACTGGCGCAGGAGCTTCAGCAGGGTCAGCTCTACCACGGACTGGAAACGGAGAAGATATTTGGCGCGCTGATTGTCGCCAGCCTTTCCGGCCAGGCGATGCAAGCAACCGAGGTTGCCGCGGCACTTGAGGAGCGCGACCGTAGGCTGCTCTACGAAATCCTGTTTGAGGAAACCAGCGAGCCAAACTGGGAGGAGGCGCAAAGTTGCCTGGAAGCGTTGCGTCACCGGCAAGCCGAAAAACAGCTAGCCGACGTGCAGCGGAGCATCGAGGCCAACCCCGCCGCCCAGGAACTTCGGGATTTGTTGAAAAAAAAGCAGGAACTGATGCGGCGGCTGGCGACTGCGCGCCAAGCCGAGGCATAAGATCTGCAATTTTTTTGTAACTTGCCAGGAATTAAGACGTTGACGCCAACGGACTTAAACGTGTAGCGTATTAAGGTTTCGCGAGTAACGGTCGTGCCGCTAAGTGCATCTAATGTATAAGATTAGCGGCAAGGGGCAACCACCAAGCGCGAAACGCGTGCTGGCGCACGGGCGAGCGACATTTACGCGTGCACAAGCTTCTAACTACGTTCTTGGAGACCGCAAAGCGGTCGATGAAGAGAGCGATCTTCTGGGGAAGTACCCCACAGTTTCGCGCCGGCGAGCGAGTCTGTTTGTGTCTCAATGAATCTAATAGATTGCCGCGAATAGCGCTGAAAGCGACTGACTTATCCTGAGATTGGGGAGGCATTTGTGGCGGTAGTAGGTCTTGAAGAGAAATACGACGCGGTACGCCAGCTCATTACGGTCGGCAAGGAGCGCGGCTACCTGCTCTATGATGAGGTAAACGATTCGCTTCCAGCCGAAGTGCATTCCTCGGAAGAGATCGACGACCTTCTCACCACCTTTGAGCGCAACGGCATCGAGATTTACGAAGATGCGGCGTCGGCCAAGGCCGCGCGCGCCGTCGAGGTGTCCGGCGAAAGCGGCGACCACGAAGTGGTGGTCAAGGAAGACGCGCACGAGGGCGAGAGTGACCTGGATCTAACGCCCGGCTCGCTGGAAAAAACCAACGACCCGGTGCGCATGTACCTGCGCGAAATGGGCACCGTGCCACTGCTGACGCGCGAAGGCGAAGTGACCATCGCCAAGCGCATCGAGCGCGGGCAGCTCGTGGTCATGAAAGCCATTACGCGCTCGCCCATTGTCATCAAGGAGCTGATCGCCGTTGGCGACGATCTGCGCAAGGGCGTGCGGTCCATCAAAGAGATCGTCCAGTTCGATGACGAAGAGCTCACCGAAGAGAAGATCGCGAACAAGACCAAACAGACGCTCCGGCACATCGAAAAAATCGCCAAGCTGTATGACAACGCGTTGAAGCAGGCTATTCGGCTGGAGAAGACGCCAAAAGCCAAGAAGCGCCCGTACATACATGCGAAATGGGAAGTGGCCCGGACGCGCGTGGAAATTTCGCTCGCGGTTCGCGACATCGATTTCAATCCGTTTGAGAAAAAGCGCCTGATCGACAAGATGCGCGGCACGGTGGAGCGCCTGCAATCGCTGGAGCGCGAAGCCGGCCGGCTGGAACGCCGCGTGGATGTCGCCAAGGGCGACGTGGCCGCGGAAGCGCGCAAAGAGCTTCGCACCCGCCGTACCGAACTGAAGGACATCGAAGAAGCCAGCGAGGTCGGGCTTACCGAGCTCAAGCGTACGCTCACCATCATTCATCGCGGCGAAGCAGAAGCCGAGCAGGCCAAGAAGGAATTGATCGAAGCCAACCTGCGCTTGGTCGTTTCCATCGCCAAGAAATATACGAACCGCGGTTTGCAGTTCCTGGATTTGATTCAGGAAGGCAACATCGGCTTGATGAAGGCCGTCGATAAATTCGAGTGGCGCCGCGGCTATAAGTTTTCGACCTACGCTACCTGGTGGATTCGCCAGGCCATCACGCGCGCGATTGCCGACCAGGCGCGCACCATCCGTATCCCGGTGCACATGATCGAGACGATCAACAAGCTGGTGCGGACGAGCCGTCAGCTTGTGCAGGAGCTTGGACGCGAGCCTACCAGTGAAGAGATCGCCAAGCGCATGGACATTCCGGTATCCAAGGTGCGCAAGATTTTGAAAATCGCGCAGGAGCCGATCTCGCTCGAGACGCCCATCGGCGAAGAGGAAGATTCACACCTTGGAGACTTCATCGAAGACAAGGCCGTGGTCTCGCCATCCGACGCGGTGATCAACCTGAATTTGAAGGAGCAGACGTCTTCCGTGTTGAAGACGCTGACGCCGCGCGAAGAAAAAGTCATTAAGATGCGCTTCGGCCTGGACGATGGCAGCGAGCATACGCTCGAGGAAGTCGGCCAGTCCTTCGCCGTCACCCGCGAGCGCATCCGCCAGATCGA
>WNFR01005997.1_pt1 | contig 12427 bp, 10 predicted proteins | sample 5400221 | NCBI WGS metagenome assembly WNFR01 (sample SAMN13153357, study PRJNA577476) | soil metagenome | isolation source: 40 cm soil under Madrone tree | place: USA:California | collected 2016-06-14 | reverse complement strand
ACGCCATCGCGCAGGTCCATGCGGCCGCCGAGAAAAGTCGGGTGTGGCGGCTCGTTGTCTCCGCTCATGTAGTGCGAGTTCTTTTGCAATTGCGGGTGGACGATGGGGCAGTGCAAGCATTCTGAATAATTCTGAATGATCAGTTTCCAGTTCGCTTTCAGAGGATAGACTCGTCGCTCTGCGAGTTCGAGTTCCTCCATATGCCATGGACGAAATTTGTCGTCGAGGCCGGCCAGATGTTCCGCAAACGCGATTGGACGGTCTGCAAGGTTGATGAAAATGTGACCATCCCAAACCGCGGTGGCCACGGAGTTGAGAGGGTAGTCAGCTTGACTGAAGCCTTCGACCTTGTCCATGTGGGGTGCGCTGACTAGCGTGCCGTCGAGTTTGTACGTCCATGCGTGATAGGGACACTGGATTCGTCCGGAAAGCCTGCCCTCCTGCTGATTGCAAAGCAGCGTGCCTCGGTGGCGGCAGACGTTGTGAAAGGCGCGGACCTGTCCCGCGTCGTCGCGCAGAATCACGATGCTCGCGTTCGCAATCTGGCGGACGAAATAGTCGCCAGCGCTGGGAATCTGCCCGACTCGCCCCGCGCACAACCACATGTCGAAATGGATGGCTTCCATCTCGCGACGGAAGTAGGCGGGATCTGAGTAATATTCCTGCGGAAGCGTGCTGGCCTCGCGGACTTTAATTGCAGGCCGGGAATTTGCGTATGCCGTGGACACCATGCGCCTCCTAATAACGAAGCAACCTCTAATAATATAGAGCACTATACGCGCTCTCGGCGCGAGTCGGCCCCTGCAGGCGCTAAAGCGCTCGCCGATTTCAACCGCTTACGCGACGCTGAAGCGCCGCTCTTCCACGATAGCTATTGTGACCCTTCGAAGTGTCCCGAGTTTTTCGTAGCCTCACGACTCTTTCGCAGTGTCACGAGTTTTTCGCAGCCTGACACAGCCCGATCACAGGGTAACCTGCAGAAGGTTACCGCGACTCGTCGAACAACGGCGCGACTTGGATTATTGCGCAAGTTTTTGCAACCGTTACCGTGCATGTGACCCGGCAGTTTTGGGTACTTCCTACAGTACTTTTCTAGCCGCATTACGTCCACGATTACCCATCCAACTCCAATGCACTGTTCGACTTTGCAAGTGATCGCTTGCCGGTGACGACCGGTCGTGCTGGCCGACCGGAAATGGAGGCCTGCAAGCACCTGATATCCCCATCAAAGTGGAGGCTGGCTATGACAACGAGAAATCTTGGAATGGCTCTTCTGGTGACTTTGGTGCTCGCAACGGGTGTTACTGTTTATGGGACGCGACGAGAAGCGGCGGTCGTGCGTCAACTGACGCAACAGCTTCAACAAGCACAAGCGGAGTTGGCGCAAACACAAGGCCAACTTCAGGACGCAAACCGGAAACTCGCGTTCCTGGAAGCTTCAAAAGCGCGGGTCCAAGTGACGGCGTATGCCCTGACCGATGACTTCGGTCCCGACCCGGTGTTCTCGAACAATACGCCTGCGCGAACAGCGTATGCGGTGCCGAAGCATACATTGCCGGGTGGAAAAGTATTGAATGTCGCGCTGTCTCCGGTGGCGGAACGAAAGCTGCATGCGAGCCTCAATGACACGATCGTGCTCGTGTCACGAAATCGCCGCAATCAACATCTCGCACGCTTCGTGGACCGTACCGCGCAGAGTGAGACGCGTCCGGTGGTGGACATTCTGTTTGCGGACGCGCACCAGGCTCGTATCTGGGGACGGCAAACCTTCTACGCAGTTAACATTTCCCGAGCGGACTCGCCATTCCGCGAGTAGTGCTGAGAATTTCAATTTGAGAGGCCATTAAGCAAGAGCTGTGTGTGTGCAGAAATGGCCCTTCTTTGATGCCGTAGGTACAATCATTTGCATCTATAGAGCGGGCGGGCGAATCCTTAAAAAGTCGCTATGGAGAGCGCGCCGGTTTTCGGGACTACCTGAGCACGATGAATCCAGCCTGGAAGCAAGCATCATCAGCGTTCGTGATAGCCGTCTCTTTCTCTGCAGCCCTGTTTCTCACGTCTGGATCGGCTCGAGCTCAAACGCAGGCTCCGGGTGGAACGCAGGCGTCAGGCGCCTCCGGCGGTTATTCCCAAGGCCAGAATTCGGGGAGTTCTGAGGAGAACTCCGGAGCCGCAGTTCCATCGCCCAGCTCCACCTCCAGGCAGAGTCCGTTTCTTGGCAGCGTGCCTGAAGGCAAAGCTACCGGTGGCGTGCTTCCTCTGTCGTTCAAAGAAGCAATAGATCGCGCGCTAAGAAACAATCTGGGGCTGCTGCTGGCAAGTGACAGTTCGCTGGCCGCGCGGGGAGCGAAGTGGCAGGAGTTGAGCCATCTACTTCCTAATGTCAGCGTGGCGGCGACGCAAAGCGCTACGCAGATTGATCTTGCGGCATTGGGGTTCAGGTTCACTTTTCCTGGTATTCCTTCGGTTATCGGCCCAGTGGGAGTTTTCGATGGTCGGGCTTACGTTACCGCGCCGCTTTTTGACTGGCACACAATACAGCGTGAACGTGGCGCGCAAGCCAACGAGTCTGCGGCCCGGTACAGATACACTGATGCCCGCGATACCGTAGTGCTTGCTGCCGGCAATGAATATCTGCTGACGATTGCTGCGGGCGCGAGGGTAGATGCGGCGCAAGCGCAAGTTGAGTCCGCGCAGGCGCTCTACAACAAGGCCCACGACCAGCAAACGGCTGGACTGGTGCCTGCAATTGATGCTCTGCGGGCGCAGGTTGAGCTGCAGACACGGCAACAGCAGCTGATTGTGTCGAGAAATAATTATGCCAAGCAGAAGCTGGTGCTGGCGCGAACGATTGGACTTCCCACCGGACAGGAATTCAATTTGACCGACCGGGCGCCATACGAGCCTCTAGCGGCTATGGGCGTGGACGATGCTCTGCGGCGCGCGTATACCTCACGCGCGGATTTTCAAGCGGCGCTTCAGCAGGTTCGCGGGGCGGAGCGTTTTCGCAGCGCGGCCACTGCCGAGCACTTGCCCAGTCTGAACTTTGCAGGCAATTATGGGGCGGCGGGCGTGAATGTTGGCGACTCTCACGGCGTTTTCGAGGTGGGCGCGACTTTGGCAATCCCCATATTTGCGGGAGGCAAAGCCCATGCCGACGTGCTGCAGTCGGAGTCCGCGTTGCGCCAGGCCCGGCAGCAAATGGAGAATCTGCGCGGGCAAATTGATTATGACGTCCGCGCTGCGCTGCTCGATTTGAATGCCGCCGCAGAACAAGTAGCGGTCGCAAGATCGTCGCTCGATCTAGCGAACCAGACCTTGGACCAGGCGCGCGACCGGTTTACCGCAGGAGTTGCCGATAATCTTGAAGTGGTTCAAGCGCAAGACGCTGTCGCTTCAGCAAATGAGAGTTACATCGAGAGTCTTTACGCGCATAATCTGGCTAAAGTTTCGCTGGCGCGCGCCATCGGATTTGCCGAACAGGGCGTCAAACAGTATTTAGAAAATAAGTGAAATATGGCACAGGAAACTGAAACTCAAGAGCGTCCCCCGCAAGTGCAAGCGCCGGAGCACCGGCCCTCCCCTCTGTCGGAACGGGACCTGAAATGGAAGCAATTCCGGTCGCGGAATCCCCGCTTTCGCATGTTCCTCATCATCGGAGTTGTAGTGTTGGTCGTTGTTGGATTTTTCCTGTGGCGCTACTTCAATAGTTACGAATCGACCGACGATGCTCAGATCGATGGGCATTTGAATCCGGTCAGCGCTCGGATTTCAGGGCACGTGGAAAAGCTCTTGGTGAACGATAACCAGTATGTGCAAGTTGGAACTCCGCTGGCGCAAATCGATCCTCGCGACTACGAAGTGCTGGTGGCGCGCGCCAAAGCCGACTTCGACAACGCTGTTGCCGCGGCTAGAGCTGCGGGGGTGACTGTTCCGATCACGTCGACCAGCACCAGTGGTCAGCTAAGTGCTGCAGCGGCTGAAGTTGAAGCGGCGCGAGCCATGTTGGTGGCGGCGCAACAACAGGTTGATGCTGCCAATGCCCAACTTGCGCAGGCAGACGCGAACAATGTGAAGGTACAAAACGATCTGGCGCGTTATAAGCAACTGGTCTCGAAGCAGGAAATTTCGCAGCAACAGTACGATCAGGCCTATGCTGCGGCACAGGCGGGAACCGCGTCAGTCGATGCGGCGCGTGCTGGTCTGGCCTCAGCCCAACAACAGGTAAAAGCTGCGCAGAGCCGGCTTGAACAGGCGCAAGCCAATGCTAGAGTGGCGCAGACTGGTCCTCAGCAAGTGGTGGCGACTCGTTCGCGCGCGCAGTCGGCGGAAGCCCTGGTCGAACAGAAGAAAGCAGAACTGGATGCCGCGCAACTTAATTTGCAATATACGACCATCGTCGCGCCGGTAAGCGGCTTCGTAACCAATCGCACACTTGAGGTCGGGCAAAATGTGCAGCCCGGACAGGAACTGATGCGCATTATCAATCTCGATGATATTTGGGTAACTGCCAATTTCAAAGAGACGCAATTGAGGAATATGCGCGAGAACCAGCCGGTGACCATCTCCGTTGATACGAACGGCAAAGAGTACAAGGGACATTTGCAAAGCATTGCCGGAGCCAGCGGGGCAATTACCAGTTTGTTGCCGCCGGAGAACGCAACTGGAAACTACGTGAAGGTTGTACAGCGAATTCCCGTGAAAATTGTTTTCGATCAGGGCGAAACCAAGGAACACATTTTGCGCCCGGGAATGTCAGTTGAACCCAAGGTCTGGATACGGTAAAGTTTTCACGTTTGTCCAGGCTCAGCCATGTACCGGATTATTACTATTGAACGGGAATACGGATGCGGGGCGGGTCAGATCGCCCGCAAGCTTGCTTCTCAGCTTGGCTGGAAGCTGTGGGACCAGGACCTTACCGCCGAAATCGCCCGAGTAGCTAACGTTGAACCTTCTGCAGTCTCCATGTGCGAAGAGCGCGTGGATAGCACATTCCAACAGCTCGTGAAAGTTTTTTGGCGTGGCAGCTACGAACGCAGCATGCACATGGAGCATCAGCCATTTGGCCCCGACCGCATGGTGGAGGTAGGCGAAGAGGTCATGCGGAACATCGCCGAAGAAGGAAATTGTGTGATCGTGGGGCGTGGCGCGCCGTATTTCTTGCGTCAGCGCGAGGATGTTTTCCATGTTTTCCTCTACGCCTGCCGAGGTGACAAGTTGCGACGCCTCCAGGAACTAGGCAAGTCGCTGCACGACGCTGAGGACCTTGTGGACACCGTGGACCGCGAAAGGATCCTCTTCGTGAAACGGTACTTCGGCGCCGACTGGCCGACGCGCGCGCTGTATCACGTGATGATCAACACCTGTGTCGGAGATGAAAACGTCATCTCGACCATCCTTCACACCATGCAGATGCTGCAGCACGCGCCCATCTAGGACCATTCACCACAGAGACACGGAGTCACAGAGAAACCTTTTGTTTTCTGACCAGGCGGAACACGCCTTCTCTGTGGCTCTGTGTCTCGGTGGTGAATCAGTTTCTCCGTGAGAAGATAGAAATTGGAAAATGATTCAGCTTAACTCTGCCGGAAAGCGATACGGGCACAAACTCCTCTTTGAAGGCACTGATCTTCTGATCACGCCGCGGGACCGAGTCGGCCTCGTCGGCGCAAACGGAACCGGCAAATCTACTCTCCTGAAAATTCTGGCTGGGGCAGAAACGCTCGACTACGGGAATGTAAGCGTGGCGAAAGGGATCAGCGCCGGCTATCTTCCGCAGGATGGGCTTACGCTCACGGGACAGACAGTTTTTGCCGAGTGTATGTCGGTGTTTTCGCGGCTGCGGAATATGGAGCAGGAACTGGAACATCTGACGTCGAGCATGGCGGAACTGGACCATACCTCACCGAAATACGAGCAAGTCGCGGAGCGTTATCACCACATTGAGCATGAATTCCGCGTACATGACGGCTACGCGATTGAGGCGCAGGTCGGAACCGTGCTCGCCGGCTTGGGTTTTCGTCCTGAAGACTGGCACCGGCAGACGGAAGAATTCTCCGGCGGCTGGCAGATGCGAATTGCCCTTGCCAAACTGCTGCTGCAGAAACCCAATCTTCTGCTGCTCGACGAGCCGACAAATCATCTCGATCTGGAATCGCGAAACTGGCTGGAAGAGTATTTGTCCAATTATCCTTTCGCGTTCGTTCTGATTTCGCATGACCGTTATTTTCTGGATGTGACAGTGAACAGGATTGTCGAAATCTGGAACAAGAAAATTTGGGCGTACAGCGGCAACTACGAAAAATACCTGGCGCAGAAGACGCAGCGACAGGAGCAGCTTGAGGCAGCGTATCGGAATCAGCGCGAACGGATTGAGCAACTGGAAGTTTTCATTAACCGGTTTCGTTATCAGGCGACCAAAGCGAAGCAGGTGCAAAGCCGGATCAAAGAGTTGGAGAAGATCGAGCGAATCGAGCTTCCGGAAGAAGAGAAGGCCATTCATTTTTCCTTTCCGCAGCCGAAGCCGAGTGGCAGGATTGTGGCGGAATTCACTGGAGTTGCGAAATCTTACGGGCAGAAAGAAGTGTTCCGTGATGTGAGTTTCATGATCGAGCGCGGTGACCGGATTGCATTGGTCGGGGTGAATGGCGCCGGGAAATCCACGTTGATTAAGCTGCTCGCCGGAAGCGAGCCGCTCACGGCAGGCGAATATCGGCTGGGGCATAACGTCCAGTTCGATTACTTCGCGCAGGACCAATATAAAGAGCTCGACCAGAACGCCCGCATGATTGACGACATCGGCCGCGTTTCGCCATCATCCCGCGAAACGGACTTGCGTAGTCTTCTGGGGTGTTTCCTGTTCTCCGGAGACGAAGTATTCAAACGAATTGGCGTGCTCTCAGGGGGCGAGCGCAACCGTTATGCTCTTTTGCGCATGCTGCTGCATCCTGCGAATTTTCTGCTGCTCGATGAACCGACGAACCACCTCGACATGCGCGCCAAAGATGTTCTGCTGCACGCACTGAGTAGCTACACGGGAACCGTAGTTTTCGTCTCCCATGACCGCTACTTCATCGACAAGCTGGCGACGCGCGTCTTTGAAATCGGCGGTGGACGGGTCGAAGTCTATCCGGGAAATTACGAAGACTTTCTCTGGCGAAAACAAGGCGGTGCGGAGAAATTGCAGGAACAAGTCTCGGCAGCGGCGAATCGCTCTGAACCCAGCAACGGAAATGTAAGGGCGGCGGCCCTCCAGGCCCACCCCGCTTCGTCAGAAGCGCGATCAGGCAAGAGACTGAACCCGATCAAGCGCAAGCAGATGCAGGACCGGGCGCAGGAATTGGAAGAAGAAATTTCGGGCCTTGAAACGTTGATCGCTGCGTGTGAGAACTCGCTGCAGAATTTTGTGAGCGTAGGGGAAACCACACGGCTCACGCGAGAACTAGAGCAAGCTCGCTCCGAATTGCAGGAACGAGTTACTGAATGGGAGCAGATTGGCAAGGAACTAGACATCAGCTCCTAGATAGTCTGTGGAGGAGTCAATGAAACTAATTGCTTTGCTTGGCGTCATTACAGTCCTGCTGCTTGGCCACATTAACGCACAGGAACCTACTGATGTCACTCTTATTCAATTAATCGCGAACCCGGACAAATTCGATGGCAGACTTATCCGCGTGATCGGGTTTCTGCGGCTCGAATTTGAAGGAAATGTCCTCTACCTCCATCGTGAGGACTACGAGAACGCTATTTTGGGGAACGGTATTTGGGTCGATGTCACTCCAGCCCTAACAAAGAAGGAAGCGGCTCTAGACATGAACTACGTTTTACCCGAAGGCGTGTTCAGTTCGGGTGACCGAGGGCATATGGGTATGTGGAGCGGCACCATTAAACAAGTTCGACGTGCCGAACCATGGATCCCCGCAAAACACACTTCGATATCCCAAAAGCCATCGCAATAGAATTGAACAGAATCGACCCAATTCATTAAAGAAAATTGGGATCCCCGCCCGTACCACAACTTCCGTAACCTCACGCCCATCCGCGATCTCGTGCCATAGTCACGATTACCTTAACAATTCGCCGCAACGCGCGGACAACAAAGGAAGGCTTCCGATGCTGCATTCAAGCGACAACGCTCCCAAGACGCAATTCACACCCTCAACCCTGAACCCTGTTGCTCCGGTCAAGACCGTCACGTCGCCGATCGAACAGGCCACCATCGGACGTACGCTGGTCATTAAAGGCGAGGTCAGCGGCAGCGAGTCGCTGTACATTGACGGCCGCGTAGAGGGCACGCTTACTTTTAAAGATCACCGCGTGACCGTTGGCCGCAATGGCGTGGTGCAGGCCAACATTTCGGCGCGCGAAGTCGTGATCATGGGAAAGGTCACTGGCAACGTTGACTGCGGCGACCGCGTGGATATCCGCAGCGAAGGCTCGCTTACGGGCGATATCGTCAGCCAGCGCATCAGCGTGGAAGATGGCGCATTGCTGCGTGGCAGCGTGCAGTTGACGCCGTCGGAACAGAAGCGCGAAAAATCCTCGGAGACGGCGAAGGCTTTTGGGGCGGCGGCGGGAAAGACCAACTAGTTCTCAGTGGCTAGTGTTTAGTGGCTAGTGAGTCCGTTTCTGACCACTATCACTAGCCACTAGTCACTTCTTCTCTTCAGGCTTCAATTCCAGCGCAGCGGAGTTCATGCAGTAACGCATTCCCGTGGGACGGGGGCCATCGGGGAAAACGTGGCCTAGATGGGCATCACAGCGGGAGCAGCGGACCTCGGTCCGCCTCATGCCGTAAGTACTGTCGGTATGTTCTTCTACCACGCCCTCGGCTGCCGGTTTGTAGAAACTCGGCCATCCTGTGCCGGAGTCAAACTTCGTTTCTGAGCTGAATAGCGGTTGTCCGCAACAGGCGCAGGTGTACGTTCCGGGATCTTTGGCGTTCCAATATTTTCCAGAGAAAGCAGGTTCGGTTCCGGCCTTGCGAGTTACCTGGTATTGCTCGGGGGAAAGCTCTTTCTGCCATTCTGAATCGGGTTTCGCGACTTTTTCTGTCATAGTTTTTGTCCATAAATATTATTTCAAAATGCGCGCCAATCGTCCAAATGTCATTGGATCTGAGGGCTCTGCGCGTAATTTCTGCAGAGAAAAACCTCAATAACAAACCGGGCCAGAGCGGCCCGGTCATAATTCGGGTTCACAAGATTTATTTCATGCCCGAGCCTGCGACCATCAGCTTGTCATCGACGCTGAAGACATTGGGAACGGACTTCGCCTGTGTCTCGGCAATCTGCTTATCCATCTGGCTGTCGACAACTCCGTACAGTGTTACGTGCCCGTTCTCAACCACAATTCGAATGGGCTTTGCCGGATTCAGCGCATATTTTGATAGCGCCGGATTTCCATAAATAGCCCGTGCTACCCGCAGCCGAATGTCATCATCCATGGGTGAGGTCGGAAGCACGTTGATGTTGTCGACCACTTCCTTTACGCCCAGCGTCGTTTCTGCGATGGCGATTGCAGAATCGCGGGCGGGATAGTCCCGAACGTCGCCGCTGATCGTGACCACACCATTCTGTACATTCAAAGCAAGCGCATTGAATACGTTACCGTAACCGACGCGGTCGTAGCGCAACTTGTCCGCGAGTTCCTTCTGGAGCTGGTCATCGGAGACCGTTGTTGCGACTTGTACCTGGTTGCGCACACCCTGGACGTGGTCCAGTTTGCTGATCTTCTTCTGCAGGTCAAGCTTGTCGATCAGAATCTTGGTTGTGCCCTGTAATGTGACTATTCCATCTTCCACGGACGCAGTGATGCCTTGCCATTTATCCTTCGAACTCAGGACCTTATTCACTTCCTGTTGAATCTGCTGGTCGTAACGTCCGCTGCCAACAGCAGGAGCTTGCGCCCATGCGGAGATCGTGAACAGCACTGTTAACACCAACAAAATTGTCTTTTTCATCGCCTTACCTTCCTTTTTCTCTTTCGATGGGGCCGTATTCAAGACTCGGAATTGGTTTGAGAGGTTGTATCAGCAGCCCTGCCAAGTCACTGTAATTCAATAACCTTCTGCGCCGATTAGTGGCACAAAGCGACATCCTTCAAGCGTCTGGACGACGGCCTTGCCATCCTGCTTGCTAATCAGCTGCAACTCCTGTGCGTGAGTAGGCCCGACAGGAATCACAATTCTCCCGTTTTCGGAGAGTTGATGGACAAGGCTCTGCGGCACGCTGGGAGCGGCTGCTGAAACCAGAATGGCGTCGTAAGGCGCGAACTCAGTCAAACCGTGGCTACCGTCACCAACTACTACTCTCACATTGTGCAGTCCAAGACGTTCAAGGACGGTTTCGGCGCCGCGAGCTAGAGTTGGATAGCGTTCGATGGAATAGACGACCCGGGCAAGCAGTGCGAGCAAGGCGGTCTGGTAGCCGGAGCCGGTGCCAACCTCAAGCACGGATTCGGACCCGGTTAAGGCAAGGGCTTGCAACGATACCGCGACGATGAATGGTTGGGAGATTGTTTGGTTCTCGCTAATGGGGATCGGATGGTCGCCGTAGGCTTGTGATCTGTACTCTTCAGGAACGAAATAATGGCGCGGGGTACGCGCCATCGCGTCGAGAACGCGCTCGTCGTGGATACCACGCTTGCGGAGTTGTGATTCGACCATGCGACGGCGTTCGCCGGAGTATGGATCGGGAGCGGAATCTGTCCACGACATTCGATCTTCAGAATGCTCCTGGAGAGTTCCATACGCAAGCCGTGGTTAACGTTTGCGGCGGCGGATTTTTACGTCGAAGCTGACCACTCCATTTTGGTCGCGGATGGCGACAATTGAAACATTGCGAGAAAGGTTGTACTCCGCGCGGATGACCTGCTGCGAGGTCTGCGACACGTTTGTCGTGTAGGTGATGGTGAGATTGTCTTTTACTTGCTGCTCGATGCTTACGGCGGGGCCGCTCTGCGTGGTGGATGTCTCCGTCGTAAGTCCCTGAGGGTCGATTTTTATCCGGCTATTGCCGAACAGGCGTTGGGCACGATTGTTCAAAGTTGCGTTCAGAGCAGCAGCGAGCATGGCGTTGGAAGCTTGCTGGCTGAAGGCGGATTGGTTGGCCTGCTGAAGTTGGGCAGATTCTTCCGTGGTTTGGCCAAAGGCGAGCAGCGTAATGATGTCGGCTGTGGGTAGCGGGGGATCGGAGCGGTAGTTGGTCTTCAGGCCATTTGATTTGCTGACGTCGCCACTTAGCGACAGCGTGATGTCATAGTCGCGAATACGAGTGATGGCTTCGAGATCCACGAATGGAGTTGTAATCGCTGGATTGGTGAACGTGACTCCACCGCGTTCTAAACGATATTTAGTGCCATTCAAGTAAGCCTCGCCCTCGAAGACATCAGCCCTGCCCAGCAGCACTGGCTTGGCGGCGTTGCCACGAACGTGCAGGTCGGCTTCTCCCTGCAGGCGCACGACGCTGGTCTGCATTTGCAGCTCGGGGGTGGTCACCACGTGCAGGTCGAGGTGGATACTGTTCAGCAGAGGGTCGGTCTGAGGGAGACTGGAAACCTGGGCCGCGCGCTGGAGATAGGCGCCAAAGTCGAACCCTGGGGTGAAGCCCAGCTTGGTTATGGTGATGTCGCCCGAGAGCTGCGAACCGGAGGAACTGCCGCTCCAGTGCAGATCCGCATCCGCGGTTGAACTAACGCCCGGCGGATATCGCAAGCGGACGTCATTTGCGCTGGCAGTCAGGTCAAAGTTGATCTGTTTTCCGGCAATTTCCGCATGGCCGGTGAAAACCACGGTGCCACCGCCGGTCCGCGCGGTTAGACGCTGGATGGTGATCTGGTTCTGGCTAAACAAAAGCGTTCCATTGATTTCGGTTAGCGCGTTGGGAAGGTTGATGTCGGCAAGGGCGCCATTTTGAACCTCCATGCTGCCCCTGACTTGGGGAGCATCGAGAGTGCCGGTCACATGAGCCGCGCCGGTCAGAGTTCCGGAGCTGGTTAGGTCTGGATCGTAGGTCTGCAGCATATGTAGATCGACCTTGCCGCGACCTTGGAAATCGATGGTGTGCTCGCCGGAAAGCATGGCGGTGCCGCTTCCAGAAAAGTCTGTGTTCTCGCCGAGTATGTGGAAGTTCTCGAACTTCACTGCGCTCTCTGAGAGGTTGAAGCGAATAGGGCCATCATTCCGAAGCTTGATCTTCTGCAGCTCGGCATAGAAATCGGTGAGATTGCCGGCCAGATTCAGCCTCTGCGGATCGCGAAGCGGCCCCTCGAGCAGGAGATCACCGGCAACGGCAGAATGACCTGTGACGTGCCCGTGAAGATAACTTTCCAAGAACGGATCCACATCGAGGCGGGTGAAATGGAAATCGATGTGGGCTGGCCATTGGTCGCGTAGCCTGACAGTCCCATCGACTAGCAGTTCGGCATT
>WNFR01013165.1_pt1 | contig 12429 bp, 11 predicted proteins | sample 5400221 | NCBI WGS metagenome assembly WNFR01 (sample SAMN13153357, study PRJNA577476) | soil metagenome | isolation source: 40 cm soil under Madrone tree | place: USA:California | collected 2016-06-14 | reverse complement strand
TATCTGACCTATCAGAACTTGAAACCCGTTCGCATGCTGACCATCCTTATGGGCTTGTCGATCGTGAAAGCGGCCTTGATCATTGGCTTCTTCATGCACTTGAAATATGAAGTCTCGCGTATGAAATGGCTGACGATGAGTTCCCTGGTCATCTGTCTGGTGCTGATGTCGATCTTTTTCTTTCCGGATGCTTTTCGGATCCTCTATCTTGGAGTGAAATGAGACGTCGGTTGGCCATTCTTAGCGTGTTTGTCTTCCTGTGGGCAGCGCCCACTTTCAGCCAAGGGTGCGCCATGTGCCGCAGCTCGGCCGAGGCAACCTCTAAAGACGGGCGAAAAGCTATCAGTAAGGGCGTGGTGATCCTTTTGGTGCCACCTCTGGGAATCATGACTGTCGGGGTGTGGATGGCATTTCGTTATGGAAAGAGGCGGGATATCGAGCAGAGCCAACAGCTTGGATTTCTGGAATAGAAAAGAAGTAGGAATACGAGGTCCGAAATAGAGTGAGGCACTTTGAAATGTGCCATGTGGTGGTCGAAGTTTGGCCCATGCGCAGGATTGCTTGGATGATGCAAATGGGGCGGAATATCAAGCTGCGATACACGCCTTCAGTCTTTTGAACCCCCGGTCCAAGAATTCGGCAGGTTCCATACGGGGTTCTCGAAAGGCAGAATGAGCCACACACGGGAACATCTTTTCAGAGGAATTTGAACCCTTTGAGAGATTATATCGGCCTGTTTAGCTTATCGGCTCACTTTTACGATCGTGCTTACTTGGCAGAGCGGAAAGTTAGTCCCAGGGCCCCAACCTTCGGCCGATGTCCGGTAAGCACTTCCAGAAAACTATTTAAGGAAAGCCTCGCCCGGCAGAGTGGAAATGAGAATCAGAAGAAAGACCAGTAGGATCACCCCAAACAGAAGCTTTGCGTGGCTAGGCTGAAAGTTCGCTCGTTCCGATACCAGGGACTTATTGCTTATGGCAGCAATCCCGTGCACACCGATCAGAACTGCTACAAAGACAATCTTAATATGCAGCCAGCGCGCATGGAGATAGTAAGCTCGGTTTGTGGCCACCAGAATAATCCCGGCGAGCAACGTTAGTAAGGCACCCGGATTGGCCAAACCCCGCATGCAAGTTCTTCCCATCCGTGCCAAAGTTCGTCGGACTTCCGGAGAGGTCTCCTCGGATTGCTGAACCAAAACAGCCGTCGTCATAAGCAAACCGGCCATCCACAACACGAGACCGAAGACGTGTCCTACCAGCGTCCATGCGACCATATGCGGATTCCTCGCAGCCAAATCTACCACTGCTGTGCTGATTGGCAAGGCTCAACCCCGGGCTGGCAAGCCGCTGACCTAACGAAACGCCGCCTCACCCCCACTCCATGCGAGTCGGACTTTTTCTTTCCAGAATCATTGCAATGCGCCGCCGGATTGCACTTTCTTTTAGAGAAGCCGAGAAGCCGTTCCCGACTAGGCATCAACGTACCTTCCGGCGCAGAAGCGCGAAAGCGGAATCCCCTGAGCTGAGAGGCTGGCTGTTCTAGTTCGTTGCTCTTCGGGCCGGGGTCCTGCGATACACCGGGGCCTGTGAACGCTTCCGTGCGCGTCTTGGCATGAACGGATACTCACCGCACCGCAAGCTGCCTTGGTGTATAACTATCTCCGTCCGGGCGGCCAAAAACGAAAATCCCGGAATAGAACACACGGAGAATTAAAGATGAAAAAACCACTGATCATCTTGGCAGTCGCGGCCTTTAGCATCGCCGCGGCTTTAGTAGGCGTTGCACGGGCGCAGAAAGCTAAGCAGGTCATCTACGTATCTTCAGCGGAAGCCACCTATAAACCGTCGCCGATGGGCGGCGTTTCCATGCAGGTCCTTCGCGGTGACCCGGACAAGGGTCCTCATGCAACATTTACCAAATTCGATCCTGGATACGATGCGGGCATGCACACCCACACCAACGACGTTTCTCTCGTCGTCATCAAAGGCGCCTACCTGTACAAGGATGAGGCCGGTGAAAAGCGGGTTGGGGCAGGCGAATTCCTGTTCGTCCCGGGTGGCCACAAACATTGGAGCGGCGGTGACAAGACTGAAGGCGCACTCTTCTATCAAGAAGGGTCAGGGAAGTTCGACCTTATATCGGCCAAGTAGCGAAACCTTTGAGGGTATCGCAAATAGCAAACCTAGCGAATAGAGCGGGCGTCGTACAATGGCGTACAGCTTCCCAAGTTTCGGATATGGGTTCGATTCCCATCGCCCGCTCGATGATTCCGCAAAATTTCCGTTGAGCCACTTCTTTTCATACTGTTGGATCTTGCCTTTGGGCGTTCCCACCAGATAGAAAATCTCGCGTGCCGGGTCCCGCATCTCCTGCAATATCTCTTCGGTCGGAATGCCTCTGTCCATCACCCACATGCGTTTTGCTTTTCCATAGGTCTTCTCGATGTGATTGAGAAACCCGCGCAGTGTGGTGCGATCACTGGTATTGCTGTCCATCACTTCGTAGGCCAACGGGAAACCATCGCTGGTGATCGCCAACGCAATCACCACCTGCAAACAATCCGTCCGTTTATCGCGACTGTGACCGTACTTGGCCTTGGGGTTCTCTTCCATCGCGCCCTCAAAGTACGCGCTGGTCAGATCGTAGAGCAGCACTTCGAATTCCGCTCGAAACAGATCGGCCCACTTCTGGCGCAGCCATAGAAAGAGTTCTTGCTTGTGTTCCAGCAGCCGGTCGAGACAGCGATACAAGCGAACCTTCTCGGCCACGGCGAAATCGGTTCCGAGCAATGCATCCATGGCGGTGCTCAGGTACCACTGGCGATGCACACGAAATTCGCTGCCTGGATCCAGCAGTCGGTTCACGACCAGGAGTTGCAATACTTTTTCCCAAGTGACGTCTTCGCGCGATCCGGCCAGGCAAGCATCCCAAAACTCATCCAGGCCCAGTTGCTGCCACGACTGACATCCCAGCCAGCAGCTACCGAACAGCCGAGGCCGCCGCAGTTCGAGGCCGCTCAGTTTCACTTGCAGGCTGTCGACCGCATCGGCGGGAATCTCGCGATCGTCGGGAAACAAACTCAAGTTCGCATACTGTTGCTGCTCATCGTCAAACACCGACAGTGTTTTGCGCCATGTCGCTTGTTGTTGATCGTTGATCTCGCCGAGATAGAGAACGGTTCGCTGAACCGTTTTGCCAGAAGCGATGCGATGGTTTTCTACGATGCTGAAGTAGCGATGATCCTTGCCGTCTTTTTTGCGATGGATGCTGCGTAGAAACATGCTACCGGCAGACTGCCAGAACTCCGGTGTCAAAGGGAAGAGACTTGGTCTTCACTCTACCGTTTTTTCCGAAAGCGACGATGAAAACACACGGCTTAACAATAAAAATCAGAGCAAAAAAGCCGAAAAACGTTGGCAACTGCGAAAGTTCGGCTAGTACTTCCGCTTGAATTCCCGGTCAGCAGATATGCAGATAAACGGGAATTCTTGGACGCAATTGCGCAAGAAATTTGATTGAGTCCGGTTAGCACGATCTTGCCTATTTTATTTAGAAGCCTGTAGTCAAAGACTTACCGAGATCGGGGGACGCTGAAGGTATGGCCAGAAACTTGCCGCATCTTCTATGGTTGATTCCGTGACGAGGATGGTCCGGGTCACGTCCCCTTCCCGTTCCAAAGCTTCTAACTGCGCTCCCGCCTCTAGCAGTTACAGGTGTTCGGATTCCTCTGCAGGGCAAAGTGCGGGCCCACTTCGATTAAGGGGGAAATAGCGTATACGACCATCAGGAGGTGAATATGATGTCCCGCTTCACTTTCCGTCTTATTCCACTGCTCGTGTTGTTCATTGGGTTTTCGGCTGTCGCTGAAGCTGACTCATTCCAGATCACATTCACCGGAGGCGCATCTGGAACTGGCCAATTCACCACAGACGGCGTATGCGCGATGTGTTTTCCGACGGCCGGCCTGCTGACTTGGGTTGTCGCAATCGGGCCAGATACTGGATCCAGCGCTTTCGATATTGTGGATGACGGACCCGCTACAGCAAGCATCACGTACAACCGTTTGACTAACTCTTTCTCGAGTGTCGGAACGTTTAACAGCGAGAATAATGATTTTTTTATTCTTTTCTCTGACCTGAATTGGAATCTAAGTACAAGGGCGGATGGCCCGGAAGGGAACTTCCGAATGCTTCCCACTGCAATCTGTGAGAAACGAACTCTGGTGCACCTTTGTTCGGTGAGCTTAGAAATTTGGGATGCAATTCGATTCCCATAGCCCGCTCTATAAGTCTTCGATGATTCAATCACCCTTACGCGGGCTAAGTTAAAGTTACTGAAATTCCCACAAGAATGGCCGATTCTGCAGTCCCAAGTCGCCTTGCTTACTGTGCGGCCGCGCTTGCATCTGCTTTTATGCAAATGCGCCATATCCTATTTGTTTGACGGAAGTCCCAAGAAAGCGAGGCGGCTAAAGGCGCCAATGACGGCTGCAAAGTCTTGCTTCTGAATTCTCGCCGGCAGGGGAAGCCTGAACGCTGCCTCAATGGCTTATTGTCGGTTCTCTGTCTTTTCCCATTTGATCCATTTGAGATCAAGTACAAAAATTGCGTAGAAGACCGGGACCAAGAGCAAGGTGATGAACGTAGCGACGGCGAGTCCGCCGATCTGGGCATAGCAGAGAGGTTTCCAGAGCGGGCCACCTTCGAGCGCGAGAGGAAACAAAGCAAGAATCGTCGCGCCCACGGTGATCATTACGGGGCGAATGCGTTCAATCCCGGCATCCGGAAGTGCACGTTCCAGCGGCTCCCCCTTCTCGTGCATCTCCTCGATGAAATCGAACAGCACAATCACGTGACTGACAATGACGCCGATCAAACTTGCTACGCCCAGAAAAGCCATGAAGCCGAACGGTGTGTGCATGACCGCCAACGCGATCAAAGCTCCGATCGTGCCGTAGGGAGCCGCGGCAAAGACGAGGAGAGGTTTGACGGCATTGTTGAACTGGATGAGAAGCGCGAGGTAAATGCCGACCAGCGAAATCAGAAGTACGACAGCCAGATTGAGGAAACCATCGACCTGCTTCGCCTGCTCGCCGCCGATTTCGAGTTGGTATCCCGGCGGCAGGCTCTTCTTGAGATTATCCAATTTCGACAGCGCCGGTCCGAGGGTTTCGGATGCGAGCACGCCGGGAGACGGAAAGCACAGGACTGAGATGGTGCGGAAATGTTCGCGACGCCGAATCCTCCCGGTCTCGAGAATATTTCGTACCGTGGCTACGGAAAGCAACGGAACCCTGGTGTTCTGTTGCGAAGAATAAACGTAGAGATTCTCAATTTGGCCAAGCTGCGCCCGTTCCTGTCCGCGCAGACGAGCCACAATGGGGATGCTCTTATTGCCCTCCCTCAGCAGGCCGACGGGAGCGCCGCTGATCGCTGCTGCGGTCGAATTCGCGACGTCGGCGTTCGTTATGCCGACGACATTCGCGCGGTCCGGATCAATCTGGATCTTCACCTGCGGGCTATCGGGAGACCAATCATCTCGCATGACAGCAACACCTGGAGACTGCTGTAAAACGTTTATCGCTTGTGTCGCAATTCCTCGCAGCGTCTGGATGTCCACTGCTTCATCCTTAACGTCCGTATCGGCCTGACCGGAGATCAGGATTTCTACCGGAGTCTCGACGGGATTTGTTTGAAGTTGTCGCACGGTTATCCATGCGCCTGGTACCTTGCGGCTGAGGGCTGACTGCAATGGGCCAATGATCTTTGGCGTGAGCTCTTTGTCGCTGACCTGAACGATGACCTGGGCGTAGTTCGTTTGCGGTGCTTCTGGGGAAATCGAGAACCAGAAACGGGGTCCGCCTCCTCCGATGAAGCTGGTGATGGACGTCAGGTCATGCTGGCTCTTGTTTTCGTGCGAACGCGCTTCCTTGTCCGATAAAACCTGCCGGACGACGGATTCGGCCTTTTCTGCCGCGTCGTTGGTCGCCGTCAGCGGCACGTCGTTCGGCAGCCACACGTCGAGATAGAACCAGTATTGGACATCTTCGGGGAAAAATTGCTGCTTGAGCCGGGAAGCAAAAAGACCGCCAGCTACTAGAAAGACGAGTGAACCGAGCAGGACGATCCAGCGGTGCGCGATCGCGCGCTCGACCAGTCTGTTGTAAAAGCCGTAGAAGCCTCGCTCGCGCTTCTCTTCGATAGTGGCTTCTTTCTCTTTAGGAGGTCTCTGGATGTAGTAGCCCAGGAATGGAATGAAGGTCATGGAAACAATGAGCGCGCACAGCAGCGACGCGGTCATCACGATCGGAAGGCTTTTAAGAAACTGACCGGTATTGCCAGTCAGCATCAGGAACGGAAGATAGGCGATGACATTGGTGATGGTGGCAAAGAAGATGGCCGTCGCCAGCTTCGTCGGACCGAGCCAAGCCGCAACCTTGCGCGGAAGGCCATCCGCAAGACCTCGCTTGATCCCATCCCCGGATACCACCGGCACATCGACCAGGAGCCCCAGCGCGATAATAAGCGTCGCCACAGATACCTGCTGGAGATCGATGCCTAGCATGTAGACAATACCGAAGGTCATGGCGAGTGTGATGGGTATCGCCAGGGCCATGATGAGCGCGAGTCTCCACTCCCAGAAGCCAATGAGCGAGACGATCACGACCAGGATGATCGCTTCGTTCAGCGCCCGCAGAAAAAGGTGGATGTTTTCCTTTACCTGCAGCGGTTGGTCGGAGGTGTGTACGGTGATGAGATCAGCAGGGAGGATGCGATGCAGTTGTGCCAGTTTCGCGTCCACGGACTGGCCGAACTTGGCGATCTGCTTTTGATCGCGCATATAAATGGCGATGGTAACGGCTCGACTGCGGCGCCACTGTCCGTCGGTGTCCCGCCATGTGTAGTAGTTCAAGTAATTCGCAGGGCTCTGGTATCCGCGACTTATATCAACGAGGTCGCGCAGGTAGACGGGAGCGCCAGCCGCCGTTGTCGTCACAACACTGTCGCCGATTGCTTGGGGGCTTTCGAATTGCCCGGAAGGAGTCAGCGTGATCTCGCGTTGTCCCGTCTCGAAGACTCCGCCGGGCGCGATGATATTGTGGGCTTGAATCAGTTTGGTCAGATCGGCAGGCTGCAATCCGTAGGCGGCGAGCCGATCCTGAGAGAATTCCAGGTAAATGGTTTGCTGCTGCACGCCTCGGCGCTCCACTTTTGACGTCTCTGGAGCGCCTTGCACGGTTCTGGCGATGAGATCAGAAAAGTCATCAAGCTCGGCGTAGCTGTATTTGTCGCCCGCAACCTCTGACAACTTCTCCCGCGTCTCAGCCGGATCGTGAACGATCACGGGACTCCAGGCATCGGGATGCAGCTCTGATCGCTGCACCTGGTTCGTGAAGAATTGCTGGATAAACGCCTGGATCGCGGCGTCGTCTTGGCTGCTCGTACCGTCAAAACCAATGAAGCCGGTTCCCTGAATCTGCGTGGTGTTGCGAAGGATCCCTGCCTTGATCGCCTGCCTTGCAAAAAGCGCTGCCGCGCTCGCGATAGATCTTGGCGAAACCGACTCGGGGAAAGGATAGATGACGGTGACTGGTTTCTCTGGCAGCACGGTTTTTTTGCCGGCACGAGCCGAGCGCACCGCTGCCTGAATGGATTGCGAGCGGAGATCGATCTCTACCGAGTCCGCCTTCGGACTTGCAACCGTCAGCATCAGGGCTGCGGTATCTCCGAAGTCGCTCTGGAAGGTGATGGGTCCGGCGCCTTGTGGGAGTTGGCCACTCAATGCATTGAGCTTCAGATTGATATCGCTGAACTGACGCTTCAGATCATCCACGTCGTCGATGAGCTGTATATAAACGTAAGCGTAGCCAGGAAGGGAAATCGATCTGATACCGTAGTCTGCTGGCGTTCCTGCATGGATTGTCTTGTTTTGCGCGACGGTGTCTTCAATCGGCCGCGTAATCAGTTGCTCGACTTGTTCGGACGTCGCGCCCGGCCATGAACAACTGGCGACGGCAACTCTGACCGGGATGTTCGGGTCTTTGCGCTGCGGCATGGAGTGGTAGCCGAACCAGCCCCAAACCAGCACGCCGGCCAGCAGCACCCAGGAAACCTGCGGGTGTTCTACGAAGAACCTCGGAACGTTCCTCGTTTGCTCGATTCTTTCCTGATCGCTCTTATGTGCCATGGTCTCCGGGTCCGCCTACGGAATCACTGAAAGAGAATCGCCGTCCTTCAGGAGCTGTGCCCCAATCGCAGCGACTTTTTCTCCGGCGTGGACTCCCGTTACGGAAACCGAACTGCCGTGAGTCGCGCCAACCGTGACTCGGCGGACGTGTGCTTTCCACTGGCCCGACTGCTGCTCGGCAACAACCACTGCGAACTGTCCCGATTCACCTGGATAAGGAACAATGGCGCTCAATGGAACTGAAGGTTGGGAGGTCTCGCGTTTCCCATCTAGTTCAACCGACGCAATCATTCCCGGCCTCAGTTTGTTCTGGCGGTTCGACAGCGTGACTTCGATCGTGAACACGCGGCTCCGCGCTTCAGCGCTGGGAGAAATGCTTGTTACTCGCCCGGCATACTGGGCAGCGTCGTTCTGAAGCTGCAGCGTAAGCGGCTGGCCCAGATGAACGAGATTGAGGGCATCTTCCGGCACACCGAATGTCGCCTTCACCGCACTGGTATCGGCGATGGTAAAAGCTGCGGAAGACGGTGACGCCAGTGTCCCGATGTCGAGGTTCCTCGCAAGGATGAATCCGGACAGAGGGGCCTCTAGCTGTGAATCACTCAACGAGAGCTGCGCCTGACGCTGCGCGGCTTTGGTTTGGTTTACCGCCGCGAGAGTCGAATCAAAGCGTGCTTGTGCTTGATCGTAATCCGGTTTGGTCAAACTCTGCGTGGCGTAGAGCGCTTTGGCTCGGTTGAAGTCCTGTTCAGCCTGTGTATGTTGCGCGACGGCGGCATCCACCTGCGCACCGGATTCGTCCGCCTGATTCTTCAAATCCTGGCGCCGTATCTCAGCCAGTACAGTTCCTCTTGTGACGTAATCCCCGACGCCGATATTGCGAGTGCGACCATCGGCTGACTTGACTTGCTTTACCTCGGTAATGTAACCGGTCGTCCGGAAGGCGACATCAACCTGAGCATACGGAACAAGAGAGGCGGAATATCGCAGACCTTCGCTCGATTGGTAGACCGTCACGTCGGCCAAACGGACAGCGATAGGGGCTTTCGCAGGCACGGCTGGTTCGTTGTGGCAACCGACAACGAAGGTTGTCGCCAGGAGAGCAATCGTTCGACTCGCTGTTGCTGCGCGGCGCGATCGCATCGATGCGTTGGCTGGTATCAATTTGAATCGAATCAAGGTTCTACTCCTCACCCAAGGCTTTTTCAAAGTCAGCTCGCGCCGCCCAGAACGCCAGCAAAGCCTGCCGGTATTGATCCTCGGCAGTTGCGAACGACGCCTGCTGCTGTAGCAGGTCGCTCAGCAGAATCGCCTGTTGCGAGTAGGCTTCAGTCTGGTTGCGAAGTTTTTCTTGTTCCGCGTCCCTGCCGGCCTCAGCCACTCCCAGCTGTGCTCGGGCTTCGCGTAGCTTGCGGAACTCGGAGTCCACATCCAAAAGGACCTGGTCTCGCGCATCTTCTTCGGTGAGAACCGCCTGATGTTCCGCGATGGTCTTCTGTTCGATATTGTGTCGCTTCTGGCCCCAGTCCCACGGTTGCCAGGTAAGGAGAACTCCTACGCCACCGATATTTTGCGGGAGGAAGTTAACGCCCGCCGGCGTGAGATAGTTGGCCTGTATCGAAACGTCGGGCAAATAGCGCGTCTTCTCAATCCTGGTCTCCAGGTGCGCTTGATTCTTCCTAATGGAAGCAACCTTGATCTCAGAACGTTGCGCAAGCGCCAGCTTTCGAGCCGCGGAGAGATCCAGCTCTTCCGGCAGAGCGGAAGACACCGGCTGGACGGAAAACTCGGCGAGGAGATCTCTACCCAGGAGACGGTTCAAGGCTTCCTTGCGGTCAGAAAGCGTATCCTCGACCAGCAGCAGTTGATACCTGGCTTTTGCCTCCTCGGCCTTGATGCGCAGGCTGTCCGCTTTGAGAGTTGTTCTTTCCCGCAGACGCTTTTCGATCAAACGGCCAAGCTCCTCGAGGGAATGGATGGTGGCGCGCTGGGATTCGGCTTGGCTCTGCGATTGCAGCAAAGAATAATAAGTGCGACGAACGTCTCTTACCAACTGCTGGTCCTGCTCCGCATAGTTCTGGCGGCTCAGATCTTCGTTCAATCGCTGTTCAGCGACCCCCAGGCGAATTCTGGGAATTTGCGTAAGCGGTTGCGTGAGTGTAATCGACGCTACGGCAACGGGACGAGCCGCGGTGTGCAGGTCCACGTTGCTAGCCGGAATCGGGCCAGTCGAGGGGAATGTGCCCAATTGACCCGCCTTGATCGTGAAATCCAGAGGGGTTAGCAGTTCGGTGGCCAGCAAATATGCGTCGAAGCGTGGAAAGTAGGACGTTTTGGCTTCGGCCGAGGCTTCACTCTGCTTGTCGATTTCGAACTTGGCCCGCTTATTTTGACGATTGTTGGCTCGCGCCAATTCGATCGCTCGATCCAGGGTCAGTACTTCCTCGGTTCGTTCTTGCCCCAGCGCTGCCATCGCAAAGCTCAATGAAGTGATGGTCACGAAGAGACAATTGCGTATCGAGTTCCTTCCGCTCATTGGTCCTCTCCCCTCAGGCACGATGATGCAACGATGATGCCTTACGAGGTCGCCACAAATATTAGACGATATGGCACAGATAGTCCATTTCGTCTAACAGGTCCGGATGGTTTTCCAAGCCGCGAGGGCTTCTGGGGAGCCCTGATTTCACTTGGATGATTATCGTGGCATGATTGATGGGTGAAAGTTCTTGGAAGGAAAAAATCCGAAGACACGAAAGAGAAGATTCTCGTGGCAGCCATCCAGAGGTTTAGCGAGTTCGGGTACCGCCGAACCTCGATCAACGATGTCGCAGAAGAAGCCGGACTTGCGCGCGCCACGGTCTACCTTTATTGGAAGAGGAAGCAGGACCTGTTTGTTGCTGGGCTGGAGCGATTTAACTCGGGCTCCCGGAACCTGGCTGAAACCGCAGCTGCCGAGAAAGGGTCTGCCGCAGAACGAATTCTCGCAACGGTCATGGCGCAGTACGGCGCGACCTCTGACATCGTCCACGGCACAGCGAGCGGCCATGAGCTTTTTCAAGCAAACCTCCAGCTCGGGCGCGCTGTGGTCAAGGAATGCCTGAGTCATGGCGAGAAACTCCTGAATCGGCTCCTACAACAGGGCATTCGGGATGGCGAATTCAAACTGCAGCGATCTTCAGCCCGCTCCGCAGACATAGCGCACATCATCGTTGGCTTTGCGCAGAACTCGCTGCTTGATCGCCATCACACCCCCTTGTCGTACCGGAAGAATTTGCGCAAAACGCTGAATTTCATTCTGGATTCCATTCGAGCATCAACCGAAAAGAGACGCTGAACTCGATAGCTGGCCTTAAATCACGCAGACGGCTCCCTAAGCGATGACCCCGCCCCCGTCGACTCGAACAGTGGACCCGGTTGCAAAGGAGGTTTTCATCAGAAACAGCACCGCGCTCGCAATGTCTTCTGGCTGGCCAATCCTGCCTATCGGCAGCTGTGCGGCCGTGCTTTCAAACAGCGCTTTGCGCTTCCCCGGAGGCAAGCCGTCCCAAATAGGAGTCTCGATCATCCCCGGCGAAACAGCATTGACGCGAATCGATGCGAACTCGAGCGCCAGCCCGCGAGCCAGCGATTCCAAGGCTGCGTTGATGGCACCCTGCAGCACCGCTGTTCCGGCCGGGCGTTCACTCAAGAATCCGGAGATGAACGTCAGCGAACCACTGTCCTTAATACGCGACGCGCGGGCAACGCGGTAAGCTCTCCAGAACTTGCTTTCCATAGCGGTTGCCGCGTGGGCAAGGCTTAGCCCACGGACCGGTCCGCTTTTCGTTTGCGCGGCGGAAACTAGGACATGGTCCCAGGCCTGCTCTTGCTGGGCACTCAATTCCGATAACGGCGACATTATTTGGAGCACACCCGTGGGAGCCGGCGGCTCACCCGGCGGCATCGAGTGGGGCACCGCGACAGATGGTCAGCGCATTTATGTCGCTATCGCGGATAGCCACCACCTCCCGTACACCCTGATGTCGGGCCAGCAGATCACGTGGGGATCGTGGAGCGCTCTGGATATTACCACTGGGAAGATCCTTTGGCAGATCGCAGACCCAACCGTAGGCGCCATTGATACGGGTTCGGTGAGCGTTGCAAACGGCGTCATGTATGCCGGCTCTTATTCAGGGCAGATGTATGCATTGGACGGGAAAACCGGGTAGATCCTCTGGAACTTCGCGAGCGGAGGCACAG
>WNFR01005995.1_pt1 | contig 12429 bp, 10 predicted proteins | sample 5400221 | NCBI WGS metagenome assembly WNFR01 (sample SAMN13153357, study PRJNA577476) | soil metagenome | isolation source: 40 cm soil under Madrone tree | place: USA:California | collected 2016-06-14 | reverse complement strand
ATCCAGCGCTGCTCGAAGCCGCCCGACATGGCCGAGACGTAGCGCTCGCCGAGCGGCTTCACCGCCTCGAGCACCATGCGCTTGCCCTGCGCCAGCGGGTACGTCAGGTCGGAGACCACGAGCGGCGGGTAGATGTCGTAGTAGCGCATCTCGCCCGGCGGGACGCCGAGCAGCCGCGCGCGCAGCCGGAAGTAGCGATGCAGCGTCGGCAGGCCCTTGTTCGTCTCCGCGATCAACGTGTCGTAGACCGCGACCGGCAGCCGCTCGCTGTCGAGCGAGCGCGCGAGCGTGCTCGGATACTTGCGCACGCGCGTGTACACGGTGTCCTTCTTCAGGCTCTCCTGGAACATGACGCCGCAGGTGCGCTCGAATTCCTTCCACTGACCCCAGAACGCGTCGAAAACGAGCTTGCGATCGGCGCGCTCCGGCGCCTCGCGGCCCACTTCATAGCCGGACTGGTCGAGCTTGAGGTCGCGGCCATTCGAAAGCCGCACCGTCGGCCACGGCATGTCAGCGTTCGCGAGGATCTGGTACGCCGCGCCGGCCGCATCGCGCGAGAGATCGAACGTGGCCACGAGGTTCTCGCTCTTGGCATCGAGCGTGTGGGGCGCCATGCGCAGGATGTTGTCGACGTGGTGGCGATAAATGCCGAGCGCCTTGTCGGCCGCGAACAGCTCGTGGATGCGCGCGGCGCCCGCGCGCAGCAGCTCGGGTCGCATGAATGCCACCGATTGCGAGATCTCGGCTCCAAGCACGCGCGCCTGCTGGCTGAGCTCCAGGCTCTCCGGCACGCCGGTGTCCTCGGCAAGCAGCTCTTCGGCGTAGACCTCGAGCCGCGCGAAGCGCTTGGCCGCAGCCGCGTAGCGATCGAGGCACGACTGCAGCCGCCGCGCCGACTCCGCGAGGTGACCGCGGCACGCTACGATGCTCTTCACCTCCGCGCGTAGCGTCGCGGCGTCGTCCTGCCACGCCTTCACCGATGGATAAAGGTCAGCGAGGTTCCAGCGATCCTGGGTGTCTTCCGCGGCTGCGCTCGCCGCAGCAAGCGCCAGCGCAAGCGCTATCATCTTGATCATTGCGGGGTCGATACCGTCGTTTCGGCGGAGCGTAACACGTCCCGACGGGGCTGAAGGCTTGGCGTCAGCTTCAGGGCGCAGACTTCAGCGTCGTCGCGTTCTGCCGGGGGAATAGGGCGCGCACCGACGAAAACAACCAGCGCGCTTTCGGGATTGTTGACGCGTTTTCTTTGCTAGCTGCCTCGCAGGCGGGGGAACTGTATAGGCGCTTATCCGGCACAGGCTCGATTCAGCGAGTTGGACGCGCTGCGCGGCATCGCGGCGCTGCTGGTCATGTGGTTCCATCTGAGCGTCCGCTACTTCAGCGACTACGGCAGCACGCCGCATGCCTTCCCGGCAATACCTTTCCAGGGCCTGCACGGCGTGTATCTGTTTTTCATGATCAGCGGCTTCGTGATCACCATGACGGCTGCCTCCGCGACGCCGCGGCAGTTCCTGGTATCGCGGTTTTCCAGGCTTTTCCCGGCCTATTGGGTCTGCGTGATTCTTACTTTCACCATCGTGGCCGTGCTCGGCCTTCCGGGACGAGAGCAAAGTGTCTTTGCCTTTTCAGTCAATCTGACCATGCTGCAGCAGTTCTTCGCCGTTCCCCTTCTCGACAACGTCTATTGGTCGCTGGCTTACGAGCTCGCCTTTTATGCAGTGGTATTCGTTCTGCTGTCGGCCGGCCTGTTCACGCGCTATCCCCATCAGATTGCCGGCGTGTGGCTCGCCTGCAGCGCTGCCTATGCCGGGCTGCGCGATTACCTGCACATCAACGTTCCTGAAGTGCTCGAAATACTGACGGTTGCATCGTTTGCGCCGTTATTCATGGCCGGGATGATGTTCTACCAGCTGCGTACACATCGGGGCGAACGACTCACGCATCTGCTGATCATCCTCTGCCTGGCGCTGCACATTCTTCTCAATGTGAATGACAGGCGCGGATGGCTGCTGGCGGTGGCGATGTTCTGCGTCTTTTACCTCGTCACGTATGGTCGCCTAACCGTGCTGCGCAGCCGTGCGCTGGTCTGGCTCGGCTTGATTTCCTATCCTCTCTATCTGCTCCACGACAATATCGGCCTCGCGAGCCTGAGATCCTTGATCGCACACGGACTGAGCTACGACCTGGCGTTGCTGATCACGGCAGTCGTGGTGCTGCTGATGGCCGGCGCAGTATCGCGTTTCGTCGAGCGTCCGGCCATGAAATGGCTCAGGCTGAGACTCTTGCCGCCGAAACCTTCTGCCAGCGGCGACGCTGCGAGCAGCAGCCTGACAATGTCGAGCTAGCCGCGCTGGCCGTTTTCGGCGAGGATTTCGAGCACCTGAAGCAGTAGCGGCTGCGGCAGCGGTTCGCCAGCCAGGTAGCGATCCAGTTCCCGCGGCGGCACCCAAAGCGCCGCGCACAGGCGCTGCTTTGATCCCAGTATCTCGATCGCCTTTTGAATCGATTGCTGTTGCGGCTGCTCCATGGCTGAGGCGAGATGCTGCCCGGATCGGACCCGGACTACCTTGTGCTTAGGTCACGGCGCTTATTTATTGACAACCTGATGGACATTGACAAAGAACTCTCCGGGTCTCTGACAACGGCTCTTGCCGTAGTCTTCCGGCTGTCTTCGACGCGAGAGCGCGCAACAAGAAATGAACGCTGGTGCTGACGTTCGTGCATCCGAGCAAGCCGCCGAAAACCCTGGGCCGTTCGTCGCGATCCGCCTCGGCGAGTGGAGCGGCTCAAGCGATTACGGCCGTCAGCTGGGAGAAGCACGACGATCCGGTCGCCCGCGAAGCCGAACTGTTCGCTGAATACGAGCGTGGATCGTCCAGCCTGCTGAAGACCTACGGCCGGTTGCGAAGGCGAAAGAAACATCGCGCCGACCTCGGCGCAGCCGCTGCATAGCCGCCCCGCCTGAAGGCTTGGCGTCAGATTCGAGGAGCAGACTTTCGGAGTGGTGGCGATCTTCCCGGGAGGAACGATGGCGCGCGCATTCCTGAGAAGCATTCTTGCGGTCGCGAGTCTTGCTGTCCTGATCTCTTCGGCCCGCGGGGATCAGGCAGGCCTTACCAACTCCGGCGGTACGTTGTCAGGCGGGACCCCCGTCGCGAATCCGCCGGGCACGTTGACCATCAACAGCGGCACGCTCACGTTCGCCTCGAGCGATGCCAGCGTGGCGATCAACGCAACCTTTACGAGCAGCTCCAGCGTCACCAGCTGCTCGGGAGGCGGCAGGGGCGGCCGCGTCACCTGCAGCGTTACCTTCCGCGGAACATTCAGCGGCACGTTGAGCGCCGCCGGCGTGACGCAGGCGATCAACGGCTCGACCTACCAGGTTTCGAGGAGCGGCGCAGTCATCAGCGGCACGACGGGCTACAACTCCGCCTATACGCCGTTCTATTTCTCCAACACCGGACAGATCCTGCGCTCGGACGACCTGGATGGCGCGAATCTCATCTCGTACGGAACGCAGGGCAGCGATGTCGGCCAGTTCTACGGCGCCTACGGCATTGCGGTCGATGCGGCCGGCCGCATCTATGTTGCCGACACGTACAACGCGCGCATCGTGCGCATAGACGACATGGCCGGCACGAACTGGACGAGCTTCGGCGAATATGGTTCTGGCATCGGGCAGTTCAACAACCTGCAGGGCATCAGCATCGATCCGGCGGGCCGGATCTATGTCATGGATACGGGCAACAACCGGCTGGTCCGCATGGACGACCTCTACGGCACGAACTGGATCGAGACGAGCGGCACCGGCTCCGACGTTGGCCAGTTCGCGCAATACGTCGCGGCCCCCGCGTTCGACGCGAGCGGACGCATCTATATCGCCGATGCCGGAAACAGGCGCGTCGTTCGCATGGACGACATGAGCGCCACGAACTGGACCACGCTCAGCCAGTCGCCGGTCATCGGCATGTACATCTACAGCTTCGGCTCACCGGTTGGCGTCGCCGTCGATGCCGCCGGCAAGATCTACGTCGCCGACGCTTATGTGCCGTCCGTGGTTCGCGTCGACGACATGAGCGGGACGAATTGGACATCGATACGCCTGGGCGCCGGCGCGACGCCCCACAGCATCGCGGTCGATGCGAGCGGCATGGTGCTCGTCGGCGGCGGCGGGGCGCAGATCGTCGACAGCATGGCGGGCACCTTGTCCTCGGCCAGCGGACTGACTGAGTTTTACGGCCCGTATTACGTGTTCGGCGCGACGCCCGTGGCGGTACCGAACCCGCGTCCTTCCGCGATCAAGTTCTCGCCCGCGTCTTTGACCTTCTCGCAAGACGTCGGAACGACCAGCTCCCAGACGATCACCCTCACGAATTTCGGGGCTGCTCAGCTGAACCTGTTCAACCTGTCAGCCAGCGCCGGTTTCGCGGAGACCAACAACTGCCCTTCGATCCTTACTCCGGGATCGAGCTGCTCGGTTTCCGTCTCGTTCACGCCCGCTGACTTTAGTACGGTGACGGGGTCTCTCACGGTGAACGACGATTCAGGCAATCTGGGATCGACGCAAGCCGTGCCGCTCAGCGGCACCGGAACGGCACCGGCGCCGCCTCCGCCCCCGCCGTGTCCGGGTGAATGCGACGATTGATCCAGGCGCCGTCGGGTCGCGTTAGCCTGACGGGGCACACCCCTTACGGCAGGGGCGCGAGCAGCGCCAGAAGCGCAGCCGTGGCATATGGCTTCGCGAGGTAGTGATTGAACCCCGTCAAGCCGGTGAAGATCCTATCCGCCGACTTCGTGTAGCGCCCGGTGATCGCGATCAACAGCGGGCGTTCCCAGCCGCGCAGCTCGCGTATCTCGCGCGCCACCTCCCAGCCGTTCAGATCGGGCATCCCGATGTCCAGGATCACGGCATCCGCGTCGAAGTGCTTTAGCGCTTCGAGAGCATCGCGCCCGGTATGCGCTCCCAGCACCTGATGGCCTTCATCGCGAAGAAGCGCCATCAGCGTGCGCACGGTATCGAATTCGTCATCCGCGATGACGATGCGCAATGACCGCTGAGCCGGGGCCGTCCATTCACTGGCGGACTCGGGGTAGGTTTCCACAGTGCAGCATCCTACGCGGCGACGACTACATCCGGAACCGCTCTTCACGATTTGATGCTGGCCAGGAAGCGGAGGGATACTAGGCTGCCGACAGCCAGCCCATTGAACCTCTCGGGTGGGGCGGGGTATCAACCGGGTCAGGCCGGCGACAGGTTCATGCCAACACCGAAAACGATCCCGCAGAGCGACTCATCCGGACTCGGGAACGAGGCGGAAGTCCGTCTCGTGGCCCGAATCGCAGGCCAGGACCAGCATGCTTTCGAGGTCCTTTATCGGATTTATTACCGACGTCTGACGCGATTCCTGGAGCGAGTCACGCGCAGGGCCAACGCGATCGATGAGATCCTCGACGATACGATGCTGGCCGTTTGGCGCAAGGCGGCCACGTTCAACGGCAGCTCGCAGGTGTCCACCTGGATCTTTGCCATTGGCTACCGACTGGCACTGAAGGCGCTCAAGCGCGATCGAGCATGGATGCGCAGCTTGATCGATGATAGTGAGGCAACGTCTGCACCCAGCCCGGAAGCGACGCTCATCGAAAGCGAATTGCGTTCGAGGATACGAGGCCTGCTTGCCGATCTGTCTCCGGAGCAGCGCGCCGTCGTCGAGCTGACCTACTACCACGGCTGTGCATACAAGGAGATCGCCGAGATCGTGGGGTGCCCCGTGGACACGGTCAAGACCAGAATGTTTCACGCACGCCGCAAGCTCAAAGCCGTCCTGATCGCAGAACAAGCGGAGCGAAACAGATGATGCGACTGTTTCGTTTTGATGATCCCGAGCACGGCGAGGCCGACGCGCTGCTCCCATGGCTCGTCAATGGCACCCTGAGCGGCCTGGAGCGCGCCAGGGTGGAACGTCACGTGGCCAAGTGTGTGGCCTGCAGCCACGAACTGGAGAACCTGCGCGCGCTGCAGGCGGTGGTCGCGCAAGATGACGAGGCGGACCAGAAGACCAGTCAAGCGCTGGCCCGCGTCAAAGCTCGGCTGCAAAGCTCCGGACCGGAACCTCGTGCGAGGTGGGCACTCCAGTCCATAGGCAGCCAATGGCGACAGGCGAGCCCTTGGCTGCGATACGCAATCGTGGCGCAGCTATTTCTAATCGCGGCACTGGCCGCGCTGCTGCATCAGCCGACGCCGCAGTACTACCGTAGCCTGGGTGCAATACCGAAAGCGGCGGGTCCCGAGAGCGCCCTCGTGGTGGTGTTCAGCGAAACAGTCCCGGAGCGGGACGTGCGGGATCTTCTTCTGCGCTTGAATGCCCGCATCGTCGACGGCCCGTCGCCCGCGGGCGCCTACACCTTGCAGCTCGCGCAAGGCGACTTGGCAGCCGCGCTGGCAGTGCTGCGGCACACAAGCACAGTCGTGTTTGCCGAGCCTGCGCCGCAGCCGGCCCGCGCTGCTCGATGAAGATCCGGTGGATCGCCTGCGCGTTGGCAGTGTGCTTCGCGGCATCGGGGTGTAGCAGCCTAGATACGCGTTCTGCGGAAGCGTCACGGACGAAGAGCAGACAGATTCTGGTCATGCTCAAGGAGCACTCGACGGCGCATTTCCGGCCGGGCTTCTACAGTTCGCTCTCCTACGGCAGCGGCTCGGCTCCACCCGCCCAGATGCGGATCGCCCGGGAGCTCGCGGCCGAATATGGCTTCAGGCTCGTCAGCGATTGGGCCATGCCCTCCATCGGAGTGCGGTGCTTTGTCGCGGAAGTGCCCGAAGCACGAAGGCCTGAGGACGTCGTGTCACGGCTGTCGGCGGACCCGCGCGTGGAATCGGCACAGACCGTCCAGGTGTTTCACGGTGTCGGCCACAACGATCCCTATTACGAGCTGCAGGCGAACGCGAGGCTCTTGCGCCTGGACGAGCTCCATCGGTTTGCCACCGGAAAGAACGTGAAGGTGGCTCAGATCGATACGGGCGTCGAGTTGAGCCATCCGGATCTCGTTGATCAGCTCTACGACGAAAAGAATTTTGTGGATGGGGCTCGGTACGTGGCCGAGTCTCACGGAACCGCCGTGGCCGGTTTGATCGTGGCGAAGGCGGACAACAAGCTCGGTATCGTCGGCATTGCTCCCGCGGCTCAGCTGATGCCGCTGCGAGCCTGCTGGGAAAATCAGGCCGAGCCCGGCGCGCTATGCAGCAGCTTCACCTTGGCCAAGGCAATCCAGTGGGTGCTCAGCCATCCGACCCAGGTGCTCAACCTCAGCGTTGCCGGCCCGAGGGACAGGCTATTGGAACGGCTTATCGAGAAGGCGATCGATCAGGGCATCACCGTGGTCGGTGCCGTGGATCCAGCTCACCCGGAGGTCAGCTTTCCCGCGACCCATCCGGGGGTCATCGCGGTGGGCTCTGCCGGCACGCCGATCGCGGTGCGCGGTGAGGTTCTTGCCCCCGGCGAGCATCTTCTAACCACAACGCTGAATGGCAGCTGGGGCTTCATGTCCGGGAGCTCGTTCGCGGCTGCGCAAGTCAGTGGCGTGGCCGCGTTGCTGTACGGGAGCTCGCGCAAACTCGGCCCGAAGGACATCTCTCGCATTCTGCGCGAGCATGTGCACCACAGCGGGGAGGAAACGGGCCTCGTCGATGTATGCGGCGCGCTTGCCAGCGTCTATCCCGGGCTCGAGTGCCGCTGCTGCGAAATCACCCAGCAATCCGAGCGCCAGCAGGCTCGCCGCGCTTCGAAGCTGTAAGCATTTTGCGCGCGAGTCTGACGTTGGCCGGGCTGCTTTGCGCGCCGGCGATGGCCGCAGCACAACTTGCCGGCAATGTTGCCCTGCTGTCCGACTACCGCTTTCGCGGCGAATCGCTTACAGGGGGTCGTCCCGCGCTTCAGGCGTCGCTGAATTACGATCACTCGAGCGGATTGTTTGCCGGGGGCCTGGTCTCCAACGTTCGCGTCGAACCGGATGTGATTGGACTGGGCGCCCAAGTCTACGGGGGTTACGCGCATCCTATCGGCGAGCGAGCGGCCTGGGAGGCAGGATTGGTGACGTATGCGTTTCCACAGCCTTCCACTGGGGCGACGTACAACTACACGGAAGCATTCGTCGGCGCGTCTTTCGATAACGTGAGCTCGAGGCTCTACTACACCAATAGCTACTTTGGTGCAGGGCCGGGCGCGTACCTCGAGCTCAACGGCAGACGGGCGCTTACCGCTCGCATCTCTCTCGTCGGGCACTTGGGCTATCTGCGGCTCAATGAGCCGCGGGAACCTTCCACCAGCAGCGAGCGGCATGGGATTGTCGACTTCCTGGCAGGAGTCGCCGTCGAAGTAGAGGGCTTCACTTTCGCGCTGAGCGTTGTCGGTACCGATGCGCAGCAGGATGCCTGCCCCGCCGGAACCGGACGCTGCTCGAGCACTGCGCTGGTGTCCGTCTATCACAGCTTTTGACCGAGGTTATCCGGGAACAACGCTGGAGCGACGAGCGTTGTCCCCGAAGTCCCGCGGCCGATCAGCGATCGTCCCCGTCTCGGCCGCTCGAAGCCGGCACGGCCGGGTTGACCGACACGATCGTTCCCTGCAGCACCCAGCCGCGCTGGCTTGGCGCGAAACGCGGCGCCAGCAGCCCGTCGTTGATCTCGCGTGTGACCGCGAACCGGTTGAAGGCGGTTGCCGGAAGGAAGAGCCGCGAGTTGTCCTTGAAGCCGTCGGAGGCGGCGTCGATATCGCCCTCGATTGCGGAGATCACGCCGTCGTGATTCATATCCACGCGCCGGAGCTCGTGGGCATAGGCGTGATACAGCCGCCTGGTCAGGTTGCCCTCATCGGGCATGAACGAGGCGCGCCGCACGTAGACGTCGAGCAGTATCTCGTTGGCCAGCCCGCTCGGGATGAAGCGCTGCCTGAACTCGCGCTGCGCGTCGATGCCGGCGTCGAACAGATCCGGATCGCGCGGGCGGCTCGGGTTGTCGCCGTAGATGCGCGGATCGTTCTCCACACCCAGCGGGCCCGACCCAGGCACGATGGATTGCAGCTTGCCGATCTCGCCGTCCTGCAACGCGTCTGGAGACTGTCCAAATCTGTCCGGGAAGCCGCCGGTGAACGGCAGCTCGTACAACGGATGGATCCAGTTGGTCGTGTAGTTGAATTCCCAATAGGCGTGGCAGTCGCTTTGCTGCAGGCAGTTGTACGCGCCCATGCTGAGCTGGATCGGAACGACATTGGTCTGAGTGTCGGGAAAATGGTCCGTCGCGCTGGGCAGATGAGGCGCTTTGCCGTCCACGGTAAAGACGTTCCCAGCCACGTTATTCTTGGTTCCCATGCCGCGAAGCAACGTCGAGTCGGCGGCCGTCATCTTGCCGAACTGCGCGTGTCCGTCGGCACGGGACGGCGCGATGCTCGGGACTTGCAGGTCGTGGATCATCCATCCTTCGTACCAGCCGCTCTCGTTGTTGATCACGAACAGGCCGGCGATGTCGGTGAAGACATCGATGAAGGCGCGCGGGTCGTTTGGATCGGTGGGTAGCCCGGGCTTGGGCTCAACCACGAGGCGTACGCTGGCGATGGTCGGTGCGCCACAGTTCGCGCCCGCCGCAGTCTTCATGGCGGTATCGTTCACGCCCGGAATGACCGCGGTAAATACGTTCGGCTCGAAGCCGGTGCTGTCCAGAAGGTAGTACTGAAACAGCTGGCTCGGCTGGTCCGCCTCGGCGAACGCTTGGAGCGGCAAATAGGTGTGATTGCGCGCGGCTACCTGACCCAGGCGGTTCTTGAGCGGCACGGGAAGATTGACGACGTCGCCCCGAGTCATGACCGCCTGCGCGTCCTGCGCCGCGGTCGGGTTGGGATGGCATTGCGCGGCCGCGGGTCCGGATGGTGAGGCAAGGCCGAGAATCGCGAGAGAAGAGAGCGCGGACAGCCGCCAGCCCCATGTGCGGTGGCCGTTTGCGAGTAAACGTTTCATTTGAGATTTCCTCTAGAGTTGATTGCAGCAAATGCCGATCAGCAGCCTGAAGCCGCGCGATCGTTCGTGCGGTATGTACTCGGCGCTAACGCAGAAGTTCAGAGCTAGAGGAGATTTGAACCTGGGGCTGGTTGGTGGAAATTAACCGTTGCCGCCGCGGCGACGCGTCGCGAACGTCTTGAGAGAAGCGGGCAGCCCTTGCGCCGCGCGATGGCCTGCCAGCGGCTGTTGCCGTGCCGCTGAATCGTTGCCATGGTCGGCCTCGTCACTGTGACCAGAAGGTGACGGAGAGGCACTTCGGCTAGACTTAGTCGCCCGTTATGGCTGCTAAGCCGTTGATAGACTTGGCACCCCGGACACGAATCGAACGTGCGACCTGCCCCTTAGGAGGGGGCTGCTCTATCCACTGAGCTACCGGGGCGCGCTGCCCGCGCATTCTAACTACCGAAGGATTCCGCGCTTGCTGTTCCTGAGACGCTTGCTGCTTATGTCATGGCTTTCTGCGCTTCCCGCATACGCACAGTCCCAGTCGTGGGGTTGGGACAACGGCACGGTGCCGTACGTCAATACGCCGATGGAAGTCGTCGAGCGCATGCTGCGTATGGCCGAGGTGCACACGGGCGACTACGTGATCGATCTCGGCTCCGGCGACGGGCGCATCGTCATCGAGGCGGCGAAGCGCGGCGCGCGCGGCCTCGGCGTCGATCTCGATCCGGCGCTCGTCAAGCTCGCGACGCGCAACGCCCGCGAGGCCGGCGTAGCGGATCGCGCGCGCTTCGAGGTGAAGGACATCTTCGACACCGATCTCTCGCGCGCGAGCATGATCACGATGTACCTGCTGCCCGACTTCAACGTGAAGCTGAAAGAGCGCCTGCTCGCGCTCAAGCCCGGCACGCGCATCGTGTCGCACGACGGTGGCATCGGCGACTGGCCGGCGGACGAGACCCACGAGCTGCGTACGCCGGAAAAGCCGGTGGGGTTGGGCGGCGTGTCGAAGATCGAGCTGTGGATCGTGCCCGCGGAGGTGCACGGCGCCTGGACGAGCGAGCTGCCGTCGCATGGCGGCACGTGGCGCTTCCAGATCGGCCAGCACTACCAGCTCCTCGACGTCAAGGCTGCCGCCGCGGGCCGTGACCTGCTGGTGCGCAACACGCGCCTGCGCGGCGAGGAGCTGAAGCTCGTCATCACCGGCCTCGTCGGCAGCCGGCCGTGGCACCACTACTTCGTCGGCGCCGCGCACGGCGATGCGATCGACGGCAACGTCACCGTCTCCGATGGCAGTGCGCAGACCGTCTACCCATGGCACGCGACACGCGTCCGCTAGAGCTGCTCTCGGTCGGCGACGGCATCTTCCTGACCGTCGGCATGATCATCGGCGCGCTGATCTTCAAGGCGCCCTCGACGGTGGCCGGCGCCACCAGCGGCACCGGGCAGTTCCTGCTCGCCTGGCTCGCGGGCGGCGTGATCTCGCTTTGCGGCGCACTGGTCTATGCCGAGCTCGCCGCGCGCTATCCGCACACCGGCGGCGAATACGTCTTCCTCGGCGAGGGCATGGGGCGCGGCGTGGCCTTTCTCTTCGCCTGGTCGCGCATGAGCGTGATCCAGACCGGCGCGATCGCCGCGGTGGCGTTCGTCTTCGGCGACTACGCCTCGGAGATCTTCCGCCTCGGCGAGCACAGCTCCGCCCTCTGGGCGGCCGCGGCGGTGGCGCTGCTCACGCTGCTCAACCTCGTCGGCACGCTGCAGTCGAAGGCGCTGCAGAAGCTGATGGAGTCCGCGCTGCTCGCGGGGCTCGTCGCCTTTTCGATCGCGGCCATCCTGATCGGCGGCTCGCCGCAGCCGGCGCCGGCGTCGAGCCCGTCGGGCTCGTTCGGCTTCGCCATGATCTTCGTGCTGCTCGCCTATGGCGGCTGGAACGAGGCCGCCTACCTCGCGGGCGAAGTGCGCGACGCGCGGCGCAACATGGCGCGCATCCTGGTGTGGGGCGTCGTCGCGGTGACCGCGCTCTACTTGCTCGTGAATATCGGCTACCTGGCCGTGCTCGGCCACGCGGGCGTGCGCGAATCCAAAGCGGTGGCGGCCGACGTGATGCGCGCTCTTGCCGGCAACGAGGGCGCAGTGGTCCTCGCGCTCCTCGTCTGCGTCTCGGTGCTCACCACCATCAACGCCGCGATCTTCACCGGCGCGCGCACCAGCTGGGCGCTCGGGCGCGATTTTCGCGCGCTGCGTTTCCTCGGCAACTGGCGCGAGCAGGGCAGCACACCGGCGAATGCGCTCCTGCTGCAGGGCGCGATCACGCTGCTTCTGGTCGCCGCCGGCGCAGCCACGCCCGACGGCTTCAATGCGATGGTGGCCTACACCTCGCCGGTGTTCTGGACCTTCATGTATCTCGTCGCGACCAGCCTGTTCGTGATGCGCGAGCGGGCG
>WNFR01023383.1_pt1 | contig 12431 bp, 14 predicted proteins | sample 5400221 | NCBI WGS metagenome assembly WNFR01 (sample SAMN13153357, study PRJNA577476) | soil metagenome | isolation source: 40 cm soil under Madrone tree | place: USA:California | collected 2016-06-14 | reverse complement strand
AGGAATTAATCTCAATGATTGGAAAAGTACTACCGTTGCAGCAGCCAGCGCGCTGAACACGCTCGAAGCCGACCTCAAAATCGGCAGGATGACACCTTAAGGCGGGGCTCCGGCTGTCGCACAGATAGGGTCCACCTCAGTTTTTCGACCACGACTTCCTTTGGGCAGGCGTCGTTTCCGTAACCCCCCTCCAAGCCAAGGCTAACAACGTCTGGATCGATGACCGGGCTGTCCTGAGGGACAAGATGGGGAGGTTCCCGGTGATTCAGAAAGATGGACCTACCAAAGGATATTACGTGTCCCAATCTGGGTCCGTAGCGATTTCGGCCGACCAGCAACAATCCACGCCTGGCTGCAAGTTCCTGCAATCTTCCTACTGGGACGCTGCTGCAATTCCATATTGTGTTTGGCCATCTGAGTTGGGCCACGGTCTCAGCCTGGGTGATTACGGATTGGTGATTGCAAACGACACCGGCAGGAGTGGAGGTTTCTTCTTCGCGGATACCGGAAGCACCACCAAACTCGGAGAATGCTCGGGCTTCTTGGTGACGGCCGTGATGGGTTCGCCATTAAATAACGATGCTATGGTGACCTTCATAGTGTTTCCACGGTCAGGTGGCGGTAGTGCAGATCAGGGTCAAGAAAGTCGTATTAGAGCAATAGTGCACTCGCGAATCTCCAAACTGTCTGGAGACCCGTACGCCGAAGAGTTCATCAGGTTTCTAAGCATGGGTGCGGACCCGGACACGTTCAGAAAGACCAGCTATGACAGTATCAAGTAGGCCTACTTTCCAACTCCGGCTCCAGCGGCAAAGCATGAAAACATTAGGCGCGCACTGAAGGAGTGGGGATTCCTGTCCGCCCGTAAGCCGATCGCTCCATGATGCGCTCGGTTTCGCGGTTGCCTTCGGCCACGATGTGCGGAAGCTGCCGAGGGCGCCCAACGATTCTGATGCCGAGGCCCGGCATTGCGGCTCGCGCAGAACTGCAACCTGACCATCCGCCCGCATGCACCATAAGGAGATCGGCCGCCAGATCAGAAGCCGCCTTGCGGCTCACACTGTCCTGTTGCGGCGCTGGCTCGAGGCCTGGCAGCGGAACGCTGCAGATGTTTGAGGCCGTTCCCCGCGCTGGTTCCAGCGTGAGTTAGGACTGGTCGCCTCGTCGTAGCGGCACCACATTATTTTTCTCGCTCTTGGCAACCTCCTGAAGAGCCGTCCGAACTGCTTCGGCCAGGGTATCCTGCCCGAACGGTTTTCTGAGCAGGACTTCATTGCCCATGTCTCCCTCGAACCTGGACATGTCGGCATAGCCACTAGAGAACAGCACCTTGAGGTTGGGTCGAGTGCGCCGCGCCAGACGTACCGTATCCAATCCCGAAAGCCCGGGCATTGCCAGGTCCACGACCGCCAGATCACAAGGGTCATTCCGCTCCAGGTAAGTCAGTGCAGCCCGCCCGCTATCCGCCTCCGCAACGAGATAGCCGATTTCCCGGAGATCCTCGGCGGTGATCCAACGTACATCAGGGTCATCGTCGACAACCAAAATATGGGCTTCCACGGCAGCCTGGAGCTGGATTGCCGGGCCCGGACCGAGTGCCGCCGCCTCCGTCGCCCGCGGCAGATAGATCTGCACGGTCGTTCCTTCGCGAAGGCGGCTGCGAATGCGGACCGCGCCGCCGGATTGACGCACGACGCCGAAAACCATCGACAGACCCAATCCCGTGCCTTTGCCGATTTCCTTTGTCGTGAAGAAGGGCTCGAATGCGCGCTCGATGACTTCCGGGCTCATCCCGGTTCCGGTATCGCGCAGCGACACCCGGACACAGTCCTGGCCCGCAATCTCTGTCGGCAGCTCGTCGCCGCCCGGGTGGATGTTTGTCGTTTCGATCAGCAGGACGCCGCCCCCGGGCATGGCGTCGCACGCATTGATGGCGACGTTCAGGAGCGCCGTCTCGATCTGACTGACATCGATCAGGACCGGCCAGAGCTCGGTTACCAGAACATGCCGAATTTCGATGGACACTCCGACAGAGCGGCGCAACATCTCGCTCATGTCGACGACGATGGAGTTGAGGTCCGCCGCAACGGGGTCGAGGCGCTGTTTGCGGGCGAAGGCCAGCAGTGATTCGGTGAGCTTCGCGCCGCGGGAGGCGCCGCGTTGTGCGGTCCGTAAGAGGCGCAAGCTCCGTTCATCGGAAATGCGCGGCTCGAGCAGCGCCAGGGAACCGGACACCGCGGTCAGCAGATTGTTGAAGTCGTGCGCCACGCCGCCGGTGAGCTGCCCCATCGCCTCCATCTTTTGGGCCTGCAGGAGCGCCGACTGCGCCGCCTCCCGCGCGCCGATCTCGGCCCGGAGACGCTCATTAGCGGCAGCCAGCTCCTGAGTGCGTTCCGCCACCATGCTCTCGAGCTCTACCCGGCTGCGTGCCAGCGCGGCGGCGGTCGAGTGCAGCGCGTCCCCGACCTCATCCAGTTCGCGCACCCCGCCGATCAAGGGGCCAAGCGGCTCATCGCTTCCCAAGGCCTTCGTCGCCGCCGTGAGAGCCTCGACCGGCCGTCGGATCGCCCGGGCTGCTGCCCAGGCCAGCGCCAGGCTCAAGGCGAGGACTGCTGCGCCGCCGCCAAAGGCCAGCCATTGCGCGCGCCGGAGCGGGGCGTCGACGAACTCTCGCGGCAGGCCGATCGCCGCTGTCCAACCTGTAATCGGCGATCTTCGGAATGTGGAATAAACGGGGATCCCATCACTCGTGACGTTGGGGATCCACCACTCGATGGCCTCCTGTAACTTCTCGCGGAGCATCGGTGCGACCGGCTGGCCGAGAAAGCGGTCGAGGTCCCGATTGCGCGCCACGATTATACCCTTGCGATCCAATATCGCCGCGGTCCAGTCGGGCGAGAGCTTCTGGTCTTGCATCAGGGCGGATAGAACCTCCGGTCCGAGACCCATAGCCAGTACATAGACGACCTCCCCGTCCCGGAAGACCGGCACCCCGACGGTCAAGATTGGCCGCTTCAACACGGCGCCCATAATGAGGTCGGAAATCTGCGGCTTGCCCGTCGCGACGACGCGATCGTGCATCTCGCTGTTTGTCGCGCGAGGAAGGGGTTCGCCGAACGGTCGATTGGTGCTGAGGAGCTGCTGTGCGTGAGTGTCGTGGAGGACGATCGAGGTGCCACGGATCTTTAGCGCTGCCCGCATTTGCTGATCAAATTCCCGGAAGTCGCCGGTTTGCAGGCTCGGCGAAGTTGCGAGCACCTGAAGCTCAGCCCAAATGGCGCTGACCTCGCGATCGACGTCGGCGAGGAAACTCTCGACCATTTGCCGCACGTCGCTCTGGATCTGAGCCCGCTGATCATCGACCGTACGCAGGATGGCGAAGCTCGCTACCGCCACCAGAGGCAGCGCGGTCACCAGGGCCAACATCATGAGCCGCGCCTGAATGCCTAGGGTGCGACGGCGCAAGAATCTTGGCATCACAGGTTCCGCATCCTCGAAGCCTCTCCGCTGTCGCGGAAGTCGCGCTTGGCTCGGCGAGGTGGCGATAATACCCTCTTCGTTGTGATCCGCAGTAGCAACTAGCGGGAATCTTTGCGACACGCTGCCAAGCGGCGTCAAAAAAGCGTCCTTCGTGCTCCTACCGCCTGGATTTAGGCGATTTGAGCTCGCAGAAACGCCGTCATCCGCTCCCAAGCGAGATTTGCGCAAATGACGTCATAAGCGGCGCTGCGCTCATTGGCGAAGGCATGCGCCGCGTCATAGCGATAGATTTCGTGTTTGACACCCGCCGCCTTTAATGCCGTTTCGAGATCTTCTACCGCGGCGGGTGTGCACCAGTCGTCCTTGTTCGCGAAATGGCCTTGCAGCGGCACTCGGATCTTGCCCGGGTCGGCGAACTCCTTGGGCGGGATGCCATAGAAGCAGACACCGGCCGCGACTTCCGGTAGGTGGACAGCCGCAGCAATGGTCAGCGCCCCGCCGATGCAGTAGCCCATCACCGCCACCCTTCCGCTTTGGCTCTTGAGGTGCTCCGCCGCGCCTCGCAAATCCTGGTGTGTGGCGCCGGCGAAATCGAGACCAGTCATCAGGTGGTTGGCTTCGTCCGGCTCGGTCGTGACACGGCCCTTGTAGAGGTCGGGTGCAAGAGCATTGTACCCGGCACGGGCAAGGCGGTCCGCGACGCCGCAGATCTGATCGTTGAGACCCCACCACTCCTGGATAACGACCACGCCGGGGCGCCCTTGGCCGGCAAGCGCCAGATAGCCTTTGGTCTTGCGCCCGTCTGGGCGTGCAAACTCGATCATCGTGCCCATCGATAAACCTCCCGTGACACAGCAATCTCAGGCGTCGGCAAAGGCCGGCATCACCTCCCGAGCGAACAGCTCGACCGATTGCATCACATCTTCATGCGAGATCGTGCCAAAGGCGAAATCGCACACAAAATAGGTCGCGGCGGCCGCCTCAGCCTGGGTGGCGATAAAGTCGCGCACCTGCGCCGGCGTGCCGGCGATCGCGTGCCCATGCGCCTGCAGGGGGTCCCATTCTTCCGGCAGGGCAGCCTGCAATGGGAAGGGCACGTCGTATTTCGCCCACAGCAGCTCCATGTGCCGGCGCCATGGCCGGTAGGCGCAGCGGGCAATGTCGCGCGCCGCAGCCTCGGTCCCGGCAACCACGATGTGCCGATTGACGCCCATCTTCGGGAGTTCGGCTTCGGGCCGGCCACGCCGGCGCCATTCTGCCTTGTAAAGATCGATGATCGCGCGCGCCTGCGCCGTGTCCCGCAAGGTAACGATATGGGCTCCGTGCTCGGCCGCCCAGGGAATGCTGTCGGGCCGGCTGGTCCCGTACCACAGCTCCGGATAGGGCTTTTGAACCGGTTTCATGACCATCGGCACATGGTCGAAATTGTAGAATTTGCCGTGATAGGTCAGCTCGTCTTCCGTCAAGCCGGTCTGGATGACCTCGAAGGCCTCACGGAACTGCTGCATCCCGGTATCGAAGTTGACGCCGTAGAACCCGACCTCGATCGGCGAGATGCCGCGGCCCACTCCATTGAGGAACCGCCCGCCGCTCATCTGGTCGAGCATGCAGATCTCGTCGATCAGCCGGAGCGGATGATAGAGCGGCAAAAGGTAGACCATCGGCCCGAACCGCAACTGGCGGGTCCGCTGCGCGACGGCAGACAAGAAGATACCGGGCGACGGCGCATAGCCGAGCGGTGTGTTGTGGTGCTCAGCAAGATGATAGCCATAGAAGCCGGCGCGGTCGTATGCCTCGACAAGCTTTAGCCGCTCCTCGAAATGCCGGGTCAGCGGCTGACCGCTGTCGTCCAGATGGTCGAAGACCCCAAAGCGCATCGGCCTATCCTTCGCTAGTAGTTCATGTTGCAAGCATCCCGTCTGCGATCTTTTCGGCGGTCATCAAGGTCGGGAAGTTGGTGTTGGCGCACGGCACCGTCGGAAACAGGGAAGCATCGACCACCCGCAGCCATCATCTTGTTTTTGCTGCTGACGACGCCGATCTTGCGCACCCGCTCGGTGTAGCTCGCCGGGAACGGGTCGCTCGTCGCTTGGCCCAGTGCCGCGCTCAGCTGCATCGCGCCGAGCCGGCGGAAAGCGTCCATCAGTCGTTCCAGATCGCGCCGGTCGGACAGCAGGTTGAACTCGACGATCGGCTCGGCGCGCCAATTGCGCGACGTGAGCTTGACCTCGCCGGTCTCGGAAAACGTCTTGTAGACGGCCGCGAGCAGCGAGCCGATCTGCTCGCCGACCGCATGCCAAGCCGACTTACTGACACTGGCAACGAACATGTCGCCCGGGGGCGCGCCGCCGATCCCCGAGGAGTAGCGCAGCGCGAGCAGGATGTGACGCCGGGTCAGACCGCTGAGCCGGGCTTCCGGCTTGATAAAGGAGGAGACCGAGACCGATGGGTGGTCCATCAGCCGCTGGCCGACCCCGGGGAGGTGTGCGACGACCTCGACCCCGAGATCGCGCAGATGGCCGGCCGGGCCTACGCCGGCGCGCAGCAGATGCGCGGGAGAGTGGATCGCGCCCGACGAGACGATCACCTCCCCCCGCGACTCACCTACGCGGAACTCGGTTTCCCTGCCCTCGACCAGCGCCTTGACCCCAACGCAGCGCGTTCCCTCGAACACGAGCTCTTTGACCTGGGTCATGGCCGAGATCGTCAGATTGTCGCGGAGCCGGGTCCCCGGGTCGAGATAGCCGATCGCCGCCGAGACGCGGCGGTCGTAGAGGTTCGAAATGGTGATCGGGAAATAGCCGTCCTTGAACTCGCCGTTCTGGTCCTGGATGTAGGGGAACCCGGCCTCCTCGAACGCCTTGGCGACGGCCTTGGCGTGACCGTTCCACAAATCCGGGAAGATGCGACGCACCGGGATGCGGCCGTCCTTGCCGTGCCACGGCCCGTCGAAATCCATGTCGCGTTCGACTTTTTTGAAATAGGGCAGGACGGCATTCCAGTTCCATCCCGAGGCGCCGCGCGCCTCCCATTCTTCGTAATCGCTCGGTGCTCCGCGGTTGGCGAGCTGGCCGTTGATCGACGAGCCGCCGCCCAGCACCCGGGCCTGCTCGTATTTGCGCAGCGGCGGGCGGTTTTCCTCCGGACGGTTGTGCGAGATGACCTCGGTGTGGACCTTGAGTTCGGTCCAATGGAAACGCGGGTCGAAATAGGCGGTGCCGGGATAGCTGTCGAGAATCTCCGGCGGCACCTTGCCGTGCGGCGTGTCCTGGCCAGCCTCGCACAACAGCACCTCGTTGCTGCTTTTGGCCGACAGCCGGTTCGCCATGACCGACCCGGCCGACCCGCCGCCGACGACGATATAATCGTAGCTCATCACCCTCCCTCTCGGGCATATCCACGACTTTTTTGTGCAGGTGATGTAATGCAGTCGGAGACGGCCGGGTCAAGCCCGGCCGTAATGCAACGATGGCGGGGCTGCCGATGACCCCATCCGACTCTGCGGTGCCGATCGAAGAGCGCTATTTCGAGGACTATGTCCCGGGCGCCGTCTTTGAATACGGTGAGATCCGCGTCGATGAGGCCGAAATCATCTATTTTGCCCGGTGCTTCGACCCGCAGGACATGCATGTCGATCCCGTCGCGGCGGCACGGGGCCGTTTCGGCGGGTTGATCGCCAGCGGTTGGCACATTGCGGCGATGATGATGCGCCTTTTGGCCGATAATTTTCTGCCCAAGGCCGCGAGCCTCGCCTCCCCCGGCATCGACGAGCTGCGCTGGCTGCACCCGGTTCGGCCCGGCGACGTGCTGCGCATCCGTGTCTCGGTGCTCGAGGCAACGCGCTCGCGTTCCAAACCCGACCGAGGCATGGTGCGTACCCTGGTCGAGGTGCTGAACCAAAGCGGAGAAATCGTCATGAGCTTGAAGCCGATGAACATCATCGGCTGCCGGGGGCCCGCTTGAAGATCGGCATTGTCTCGGATGTGCACTGCAACCACCACGCCCTGATGCGGGCGCTGGGCATCATTGGCGATGTCGACGAGCTGATTTGCCTCGGCGACAGCATCTACGAGTACCGCTTTTCCAACGAGGTCGTGCGCATCTTGAAGGACCGCAGCGCGCACACGATCCTCGGCAATCACGAAGAGGGCTTCCTCGCACCGCAAGGAATTCGCGCGAGACAGCCGGACTGGATCGACCGCTCACTGCTGCAGTGGCTCGCCGAGCGGCCGAAGCGCCTCGATCTGACCATTGGGGGAAAGAAGCTGCTGGTCGTCCACTCGACGGCCTGGGAGCCGCGCGGGACTTACGTCTACCCGCACAGCTCGCTATTGGCGCGGTTTGGCGAGGCCGCGGCGGATTTTGTATTGTACGGCCACACGCACCATCAGCTGGTTCGCCGCGTAGGCAAGGCGCTGGTGATCAACCCGGGCTCGGCCGGCGAAGCACGCGACCGCAGCAACGGCCGGCAGTTGAGTTGCGCCGTGCTCGACACAGTCACCGAAGAGGTCGTGGTGACTGATTTCCCTGAGTCGCGTTCGACCGGGATTGACCTTGGCTTGACCCGTTAAGCCGACGCCTTGCGGCTGAGGAAATCCTTGAAGCCCTCGCGAGGGTGGCCGGCGGAGAGCCAGGTGGCGCGCGCCTCTTCTTCGTTGTCGTAGCGCTCGCGCCAGCCCATATCCATTTGCTCATGCAACAACCGCTTGATCCCCTGGACCATGCGAGCGTCGTTCTTGGCGATCATTTGCGCGATTTCGAGACAGGTATCGAGCAGTCGCGCGGCCGGGACGACCTGGTTGAGAAGACCGATGCGCTCCGCCTCCTCAGCGGTGACGATCCTGCCGGTGTAGAGCAGCTCCTTCGCCTTCGGCAGCCCGACCAGGAGCGGCAGCGACCAGGTCGAATTGACCCGGCCATAGCTCGCCGCGAGAAAACGGAACGCGGTGTGCTCGCAGCCGATTCGCAGATCGAGGGTCGAGCTCAATAGCGCCGCGCCGCCATAGGCGAGCCCGTTGATCGCGCCGATTAGCGGCTTGCCAAAAGTCGCGACATGCCAGGTAGCACGGCCGCGCACATCTTGGCGCGTCGCCAATTCCTCGGAGCTCAGCCCGGCCATCTCGTGGATATCGGCGCCGGCGGAAAACGCGCGGTCTCCGGCGCCGGTCAAGATCACAGCCTTGATGTCGGCATCCGCTTCATATTGCGTCAGTGCGTCGTCGAGCTCGCGCACCAGCGGATAGCTCAGCGCATTGAGCTTGTCCGGGCGGTTCAACGTGATCACGGCAGCGCCGTCGACACGCTCCGTCAGGATGAATTCATAGGCCATGGCTCGCTCTCCTTCGCGGCTCGTCGATTGTTTGACACTACGCGGTGGCCGGTGTTCACTCAACCGTGACGCAGGTTTGGGAGGTGATGATGGCTGGAGCCCTAGAGGGCGTACGGGTGCTCGAATTGGCGCGCTATCAGGCGGGCCCGCGCGGCGGCATGATCCTCTCCGACCTCGGCGCCGAGGTCATCAAGATCGAAAAGCTGGGCGGCGAGGAGACGCGCCAATCGCCGCCGCTGGTGCGTGGACAGAGCGTCTATTTCTCGGTCTACAACCGCGGCAAAAAGAGCCTCTGCCTCGATCTGCGCAACGAGCGCGGCAAGGAGGTGTTCGCCGCGCTGGTCAAGACCGCCGATATCGTATTGCAGAACTTCCGCCCCGGCGTCATGGACAAGATGGGGTTCGGCTATGACCGGCTGCGCGAATTGAAGCCGGACATCATCCTCGGGTCGGTTTCGGGCTTTGGCCAGTATGGCCCCTACCGCGACCGCCCGGCCTTTGATCCGCTCGGGCAGGCGATGAGCGGGCTGATGACCCTGACCGGGACGCCGATTGGCCAACCGCTCGGCACCGCCTCGTCGATCGTCGACCGCTACACGTCACTGCACGCGACGATCGGAATGCTGGCGGCATTGCATCACCGCGACCGCACCGGCGAGGGCCAGGTGGTTGACGTATGCCTGATGGATTCGGCGCTGACCATGGTCGAGATCCCGACCTCCTATTTTCTCGCCACCGGCGAGGAGGGCGGCGAAGGCGGAAGGCCGCCCTACAAAGCGAAGGACGGCCATGTCGTGATTTCCGCCTCGGGGCGCGTGATGGGATCCAAGCTGCTGGCCATCGCCACCGGAAATCCGGATGCGGTGGCCAACACCGGCGCCTTCACCGGCCGCATGTCACTCGACGACTCGCCGCGCAAGAAGGTCGAGGCCTGGTGCCTGGCTCACACCGTCGAGGAGATCGTCAGCACCTTGGTCGAGGCCGACATCCCGGTCGCGCCGGTCAAGACCATCCCGCAGGTCGCCGAGGACCCGCACCTCTGGGAACGCGAGATGCTGGTCAAGATGGCAGACCCGGTGGCCGGTGAGATGTACCTCCCCGGCGCCACGATCAAGATGTCGAAGACGCCCGGCCGCATCGGCCCCGTCCCGACCCCGGGCCAGCACACCGACGAGGTGCTTTCGCAGGTTTTGGGCTACGACCGCGCGACCCTGGAGGAATTGCGGCACGCGAAGGTGATCGCCTAAATCACTGTCGTTGCCAAAGTCGCGCCTAGTCCCGATCTAACGGGTGCTCGCCCAAGAAGGACGCCGCCTGTATGCCCGTAATGCTGTCGAAGACCTATGACGCTCTCGTTTCTGCCGGCGCACCCGAAGAAAAGGCCCGCGCCGCAGCCGAAGAGCTAGCGGCTTACGAGACGCGGTTTGCCAAGATCGAAACGGATCTCGCTGTCCTCAAGTGGATGGTCGGCGTCAACCTCGCTGCATCTTTGTCGCTAGTAATAAAAGCATTCACCTAACGAGCAACGCATCAGGCCGTCACATTGCGCTCGGCAATGGCCGCCTGCACCACCCCGCACAGCGCGGTGCGTCGACGACGCTGGCGAACTCGACGAGCAAACCGTCGCCCATCGTCCTGACGATGCGGCCATGGTGCTCGGCAATCTTGGGATCCGTCAGCTCGGCCCGAATCGCCCCGAGCCGTTTTAGGGTTTCCGCCCTCATCGGCTCCAATCAGCCGGCTGTACCCCGCGAGGTCGGCCGCGAGAATCGCCGGCGCTGCGGTTTCTCAGGATGGAGATCGCGGCAGCGGGCTCAGCGGGAACTTGGCAGCGTCGTCGTTCCACGGATCGAAGATCTGCGCTCCGCTCGTCCGCACGTCACTGACATTTCGGGTGACGAGATAGAGCTCATATTCGAGGGCGGTCGCGGCGAACAGCGTGTCAATCACCGGCGGCGAGTGTCCGGTCAGCCTCCTCGTCGTTCCTGAAATGACGCCCCACCGTCGCACGATGGCGTCGCCGACAGACAGAGTCCGGCCGGTGAAGCGGGCTGCGAGACCATCCCGTACCGCGATGAACCGCCGCCGATCGGGATGATCGTTCGACACGTTATAGATCCCCTTGTCGTACTCGCCCAAGGTCAAGATGCTCAGGAAAAACCTGCCTTCGTCCTGCGCCGCTGCCCAGGCCTTTACAGTGGGTGCACCGTTCGGGTTGATGATCGTACCGACAACGTTGGTGTCCAGAAGCCAGCCGATCACGGCTCGACATCTCGACCGTAATCGGGCTTCCGGCTGAGGTCCAATCCCTCGACATAGAGGCTCTCCATAAACTCGACGAAAGGGAGGCGCCGCTCCTCGGGCAACAGCCGCTCCAGCTCTGCGGCACTTATCACCACCACCGCATCCCTGCCGCGCACGGTGACGCGCTGCGGACCTTCGTTCTGCGCGCGCCGCACCAGCTCGCTGAACCGCGCTTTGGCGTCCTCAAGTTTCCATCCCCTGTACCGCTTGGCGCTGGTTGCCGGTGGCACTCCCCGGCCGTGGTCGCCACGTGTCGGCTTTTGATCGCTTCTCATGCCGCACCCTACCTGACTATATGGTCAGATATAATAGAGAGCAGTCGTCTCGCCCGCGCTCGGAAATGTTGGGATCCGTCAGCTCGGCTCGGATCGCCGCGAGCCGTTTCAAAGTCCTGCCCTCGTCCGCTCCGATCAGCTGCGAATAGCCCGTGACATCGGCGGCGAAGATCGCGGCGAGACGGCTCGTCTGGCTCATGTCGCCTCGCCCGCCGCGAGGCGCAGGCCCGACAGGAAGAGCTCTCCCTCGCCACAAAGCGGGACGAAGGCGGACGATGGCACTGACGCATGACAGGCATCGCCGAATATTTTGTATCGTTTGATACAAAACTGCTATGAGACTTTAAACGTTACCTGCAGTGAGATGGCCAGACCGCGGGAGTTTGACGAGGCTGCCGCACTCGACGCGGCGATGGACTGCTTTTGGCGCCACGGTTACGAGGCGACTTCCGTGCGCGATCTCGCGGCGCGTATGGGCATCACCGGCACCAGCCTGTACAATGCGTTCGGCGACAAGCGTTCGCTGTTCCGCCAGGCTCTCCAGCGCTATGCCGAACGGTCGACGCGCGAACGCATCGCCCGCTTGGAGTCGACGCTGCCGCCAAAGCAGGCGGTTCGCGCTTTTCTCGGCGAGATTGTCGAGCGCTCGCTCGACGATCGCGACCGGCGCGGCTGCCTTCTGGTGAATTCTGCGCTGGAGATCGCGCCTCACGACCCGGAGCTCGGAGCCGAGTTGGCTGCCCGCCTCGGCGAGATCGAAGCGTTCTTCCGCCGCACGGTAACCGCTGCGCAGGCTGATGGATCCGTTCCGCCTGACCGCGATCCGGCTGATCTCGCCCGGTTGCTGCTCGGCGTGACGTTGGGGGTGCGCGTGCTGGCCCGCACGAACCCGCAGCGCGAGCTGCTGGAAGGAACAGTTCGACCCGCCTTGGCCCTCCTCGACTGGCCAGATCCGATAACCAAAGGAGAGATGCAATGACGCGATTGACAAGCCTGCCACCGGCACAGGCGCAGCGCCTCGCCGCGCTCGAATGCCCCAATTT
>WNFR01005992.1_pt1 | contig 12431 bp, 9 predicted proteins | sample 5400221 | NCBI WGS metagenome assembly WNFR01 (sample SAMN13153357, study PRJNA577476) | soil metagenome | isolation source: 40 cm soil under Madrone tree | place: USA:California | collected 2016-06-14 | reverse complement strand
TCCAGAACGCCGTCATGAACTTGACGGCCTCCACCGAGCCCTTGCTGTCGATGGCCGTCTTGCCGCCGCGATCGGTCTCCATGCCGCCGAAGTTCCACATGAGCGGATACGCCCACGCCGGCGCGTCGCCGAAGGTGTGACCGAGCGTCTGGCCGTAGGGATGCCCCTTCTTCTTCAGCTTGCCGCCCACGGCCCGCAGCTCGTCGTAGGTCTTCGGGAAGGTCGTGACGCCGATCTCGTCGAACCACGACTTCCGGTAGGCGATGAGACCCGGCACGATGCTGTGGGGCAGGGCCATGAACCGGCCGCCGACCTTCGTGTACGTCTCGGACTGCGCGTAGAAGCCGCCCTGGTCCTTCGCCTGCCACGCCGCGACGTCGCTGACGTCGAGCAGGCCGTTCTCGTAGAGGTGCGGCCAGTTGTGCAGCATGTGGATGATGTCGGGCCCGCTCTGCGACTGGATCGACGCCGTGATGCGCGGCTGCAGGTCGTTGGCGTTGATGAACTCGAACTGCACCTCGGCGCCGAGCAGCTTGCTGGCCTCGCCGGCCTGCTTCTTCAGCTCGACGTCACAGGCCGGGATGAAGTCCACCCAGCGCAGGACGTGCAGCCTGCTGCCCTGCGCGAAGGCGGGCGCGCGGCCCGCCGTCGCCACCGCCGCCGCGCCCGTCGTCTTCAGAAACGTCCGTCGGCTCATCCTGATCGTCGTCATGGTCTAGCCCTCGTAGATCTTCTTCAGCTCGGCCTCGGCCCATCTCACGGCGTCCTCGGCCTTCGTGCCCTGCACGCCCTTGGCGAACATGTCGACGATGATGTACTTCGTGTAGGCCTCGGTGGCTTTGGCGGTGGCGGGGCCGGGATAGCCGAGCATATTCGCCGCACGCGCGGCCTTGCGGAAAACCTGCAGCGGCTTGTCGATCTTCGACCACATCGGGTGGTCTTCCCATTTCTTCGTGGACCCGACGCTATAGCCTTCGTTGATCTCGAACCACTTGCCGTAATTCGCGTCCTGATGAAGCCACTTGAGGAAATCCTTCGCGAGCTTCGGGTTCTTGCTGTACTTCATGACCGAGTGCTGGAAGGGCACGTAGAGCGCAAACTGGCCGCCGGGCCCTTTCGGCATCGGCGCCGCGTGCTCGATGTCCGAAAAGAGCGGCTCGCCCTTCTCGTCCTTGATCTTGTCCTTCTGGCGCTTGGCGACGATGTAGATCGACGCGCCGTTCAACGTCGCGCTGATCTCACCCGCGTGAAACGCGCGGTTGTTGTTGGTGTCGTCCCAGGCCAGCCCGCCTTCGTCGCAAGCGTCCTTCCAGAACGCCTGGAGGAACTTCACGGCCTCGATCGCGCCCTTGCTGTTGATCGCGACCTTCTTGCCCGACTTGTCGACTTCGGCACCACCGAAGTCCCACAGGAACGGATAGGCGAAGGTCGGCGGATCCCCGAAGCTGTGACCGAGCGCCTGGCCGACCGGCTTGCCCTTCGCCTTGAGCTTTTTGCCAACTTCGCGATACTCGTCCCACGTCTTCGGAAACTCCTTCGCCCCGACCTCGTCGAGCCAGGATCGGCGATACGCGATCGCGTTCGCACCCACGCCGTGCGGCATCGACAGCCACTTGCCGCCCACTTTCGCGCTCGCGCTGAACACGTCGTAGAAGCCGCCCTGGGCTTTGCCGATCGGCTCGGCCACGTCGGAGACGTCGACGAGCCCGTTCGCGTACAGGTGCGGCCAGTTCCACAGCATCTGGATGATGTCGGCGCCGCTGCCGGACTGGATGGCGGCGGTGATGCGGGGCTGCAGGTCGTTGGCGTTGATGAACTCGAAGGTCACCTCCGCGCCGAGTGCCTTGGAGGCCTCCGGCGCCTGGCGCTTGAGCTCGACATCGGCCTCGGGGATGAAGTCCACCCAGCGCACGATGTGCAGCTTGCTCCCCTGCGCGAAGGCAGGGGCCCGATGGGCGGCCAGGATCCCAGCGATACCTGTCAGCTTGAGGAACGATCGACGTTCCATCGAGCCCCCTCCTGTCGGAAGCGGTCCGTTACGCCTCGTAGATCTTCTTGAGCTCACCCTCGGCCCACTTCACGGCGTCCTCGGCCGACATGCCCTGCACGCCCTTGGCGTACATGTCGGTGATGATGTACTTCGTGAAGGCCTCCGTGGCCTTCGCGGTGGATGGCCCGGCGTAGCCGAACAGCCGCGTGTTGCGGGCGGCCGTGCGGAACATCTTCAGCGGCTCGTCGAGCTTGCCCCACATCGGGTCGTTCTCCCACTTGTGGGTGGAGCCGACCGAATAGCCCTCCTGCGTGGCGAACCACTTGCCGTAGTTCTCCGGCTTGTGCAGCCAGGTCAGGAAGTCCTTCGCGAGCTTCGGATTCTTGCTGTGCTTCATGACGGCGTGCGACTGGTTCAGGAACAGCAGGTAGCTGCCGGCGGGCCCCGCCGGCAGTGGCGCGTGGTCGATATCCTGCCAGAGCGGCTCGCCCTTGTCGTCCTTGATCTTGTCCTTCTGACGCTTGGCGACGATGTAGATCGACGCGCCGTTGAGCGTGGCCGAGAGCTCGCCGGCGTGGAAGGCGCGGTTGTTGTTGGTGTCGTCCCACGCCAGGCCGCCTTCGTCGCAGCACTCCTTCCAGAACGCTTGCATGAACTTCACCGCCTCGAGGGCGCCCTTGCTGTTGAGCACGACCTTCTTGCCCGACTTGTCGGTCTCGGCGGCGCCGAAGGCCCACGTCATTGGGTACGTGAAGGTCGGCGCGTCGCCGAAGGTGTGACCGAGCGTCTGACCGTAGGGATGGCCCTTCTTCTTCAGCGCGGCGAAGACCTTGCGCGCCTCGTCCCAGGTCTTGGGATAGGCGCTGGCCCCGACTTCCTTCAGCCACGACTTCCGGTGGGCGACGGCGTTGCCGACGATCGAGTGCGGCACCGAGAGCCACTTGCCGTTGACCTGGCAGGACGGCGCCCATACCTCGTAGAAGCCGCCCTCCGCCTTCGACAACGCGCCGGCGACGTCGCTCACGTCGATGACGGCGTTCTGGTAGAGGTGCGGCCAGTTGTACTGGAAGTTGAAGATGTCCGCGCCCGAGCCCGACTGGACGGCGGCCGTGATGCGCGGCTGCAGGTCGTTGGCGTTGATCGTCTCGAACTGGATCTTCGCGCCCAGCGCCTTCTCCGCCTCGGGCATCTGGCGCTTGAGCTCGACGTCCGACTCCGGGATGAAGTCCACCCAGCGCACCCAGTGCAGGGTGCTGCCCTGCGCGAACGCCGGCGCCTGCCGCGCGGCGAGGATCCCGGCGATGCCGGTGATCTTGAGGAAGTACCGCCGATCCATCGACTTCACGTCCATTCGAGAATCCTCCTTGATGACTCTTTCAACTGGCGCAGACGTCGCGCCTGGTTTCCATAGGATGAGCGAGGGCTAAACCTCCGGGAAACGTGACGGAAAAGTGACGAAGTGATACCACCCCGAGGGGGACCTCGTCAAATGCAACCCTGCCGCGCCGCGCTAGGAATCGAGGCGCGCCACGGCTTCGCCGGGGCGCGACGAGCGATGGGGGGTTTGGGGGGCCATTTCGGAGCCCCCATGGGCTGGCGCGATCCAGAGGAGCGGCACGGCTTCGCCGGGACGCTCCGAAGGCTGGGGGGTTTGGGGGGCCATCTCGGGGCCCCCCATCTTAGGAGGCCGGCGGAACGTGAAGGCCAGCACGACGGCCATCGCCCCGATGGCGAAGGAAGCCAGGAAGAGCCACGCGTAAGAGCCGAGCCCGTCGTAGATGGCCCCGCCCGCGAACGAGCCGAGGCCCATGCCGAGCGTGCTGATCAGGAAGACGGCGCCGTACGCGCTGCCCATGACCTTTTCGCCGAAGGACTCGCGCACGACGAGCGCGTAGAGCGGCATCACGCCGCCGTACGCGGTGCCGAACACGAGGGCCAGGGCCACGAACGAGCCGAGGTCGCGCGCGAAGAGATAGCCGAAGATCATGGCGGCCTGCACGGCCAGCCCCGCGATCAGCGTGGGCTTGGCGCCGAAGCGGTCGGCCAGCAGCCCGCCGCCGACGCGGCCGGCGATCGAGGCGAGGCCGGAGACGCCGAGCACGGTCGCCGCCGCCATCGCGGCCAGGCCCTGGTCGGTGGCGTGCGTCACCATGTGGAAGATCGGTCCCGAGTGGGCGGCGCAGCACGCGAAGTGCGTGAGCGCGATCGCCCAGAACTGCGGCGCGGCCAGCACCTCGCGCGTCGTGTACTCGCGCTGCTCCGCGTCGCGCGCCGTGTCGTCGCGCGTCACGCGGCTCTGATCCGGCTCGCGAAGCAGCAGGGCGACGGGGATGATCACGAGCCACGCGAGGTCGCCGAGCACGAGCATGGCCACGCGCCAGTCCCAGGCGCTCGTCAGCGCGCGCGCGAGCGGCGCGATGATGAGGATGCCGAGCCCGATACCTGCCGACACGAGGGCGACGGCGAGGCCGCGGCGCGCGGTGAACCACCTGGTCGTGGTGGCGGTGAGCGGCGCGTAGAAGGCGCCGACGGCGAAGCCCACCAGCACGCCGAAGCTGAGGTAAAACTGCCACAGCACCTGGGCCTGGCTCGCGAGCACGAGGCCGAGCCCGAGCAGGAAGCCGCCGCCGAGCGCGACACCGCGCCCGCCGATGCGGTCGGAGAGCGCGCCCCAGCAGAACGAGCCGAGTCCCATTGCGGCCCAGTTGAGCAGCGCGACCGTCGAGATCGCGCCGCGGCTCCAGCCCATCGCGCGCTCGATCGGTACGAGAAACACGCCGAGCGAGAACAGCGAGCCGAGGCCGATGCAGACGATCGTCGCGGAGGCGGCGACGACGATCCAGCCGTAGAAGACGCGGCGCATGGATAGCGCCTACGATAGCATGCACGCCATGTGGTCCCGGCTCTTCTGGCCCGCCGTCGCCCTCGTGATGGTGAGCGTCGCCGCGCTGCTGTTCCGGCACGCGCTGTTCGTGGCCGTCCGCCGCTGGAGCGGCCACCGCACGACGGAGGACAGCCTCTTCTTGCGCGCGATCCGCGTGCCGTCGATGCTCTGGTGCATCGTGCTCGGCCTCTTCGTCGCCATCGAGATGGCGGAGCTTCCTCCGCGTCTGGCCGCTCCGATCCACGCCGTGCTCGAGGCCGCGATCATCCTGTCGGTGACCTTGACCGTCGCCGGCGTGCTCGGCTCGCTGGTGGCGGCGGCCAGCGAGCGGCGCGCGCTCGCCGTCGGCGTCACCGGGCTCTTCCGGACCTCCGTGCGCTTGACCGTCCTCAGCATCGGCGGCCTCGTGCTGCTCAGCTCGCTCGGCATCGCCATCACGCCCATCCTCACCGCGCTGGGCGTGGGCGGCCTCGCCGTCGCGCTGGCGCTCCAGGACACGCTGTCGAACCTGTTTGCCGGTCTTCACCTGCTCGCCGACAAGCCGATCCGCGTCGGCGACTACGTGCGGCTCTCGGCCGAGAGTGTCGAGGGCTACGTGGTGGACGTGGGCTGGCGCTCGACGCGCATCCGCATGCTGCAGAACAACGTCGTGGTCGTGCCGAACAAGCGCGTCTCGGAATCCGTCATCACCAACTACGACCTCGGCGAGACGCGCATGGCCCTGCTGATCCGCGTCCGCGTCGGCTACGACGCCGACGCCGACGAGGTCCAGCGCGTGCTCGAGGACGAGACCACGCGCGCGGTAGGGCATGTCCCCGGGCTCCTCGCGGAGCCGCCGCCGTCGGCGCGCCTCATCCCCGGCTTCGGCGACTACGCGCTCGAGTTCACGCTGACCTGCCAGGTGGCGAGCTTCGTCGACCAGTTCACGGTCCAGCACGAGCTGCGCAAGCGCCTGCTGAAGCGGCTGCGCGCCGAAGGCATCAAGATGCCGCTGCCGACCGAGGTGAGAGCCGTTTAGAGGCGCGCCCCGGCTTCGCCGGGGTGCGCCGAACGTTGGGGGGTGTGGGGGGCCATCTCGGGGCCCCCCACGTCAGTAGAATCGCGGCCGCTCGCGGACGAGCGCGAGCAGCCCCAGGCCCACCAGCATCACGAGCGAGAGCCCGATCCACGGCCCGCGATAGCCGCCCGCCGCCGTCACGCAGGCGCCGAACACCGGCGGGCCCAGCGTCACGCCGAGCGAGGAGATGGCGAGCCCGAGCCCGACCGCGGTGCCGGCCGAGCGCGGTCCGGCGATCTCGGCCATGAGCGTGTGCTGCACGCCGTTCCAGCCGATGCCGAAAAAGCCGAACACGAGCGCGAGCGGGGTCAGGAGCCACGCCCCCGCGGCCGGGCCGGTGAAGGCGATGGCGAGCGAGCAGAGCGCGGAGCCGCAGCCGGCGATGACGAGCGGGGCGCGCCGCCGGCCGCCGAACGTGCGGTCGGAGAGCACGCCGAAGGCGACGCGGCCGAGGACGCCGCCCGCCTGGGCGAGCGCCAGGTAGCGGCTGGCGGCGAGCAGCGCGAGCCCCACCACGCCCTGCAGGTAGAGCGCGAGGAACGCCATCCAGACCGTCTGCATCGCGGCGAACACGAGCGTGGCGCTGGCGACGAGCCAGAGGTCGCGCGAGCGGAGCACGGCGGCGACCGCCCCGCGCTCGCCCGCGGCGCGGCGCAGCGGCGCCTCGCCGGGCGGATCGCGGTAGACGCTCGCGGAGAGCACGGCGCACGCGACGATCATCAGCGCGCCGGCGGCGATCGCCCAGCGCCAGCCCAGGCGCAGCGCCAGCGCGGGCATCAGCGCGGCCCCGAGCATGCCGCCGAAGGGCAGGCCGACCTGCTTGAGCCCGACCACCGTGGCGCGCTGGCGCGGCGGAAACCACGACATCGCCGCCGTCGTCGACGCGGGGTTGAGCGTGCCGTAGCCGACACCCGCGAGGCCGAGCAGCGCCAGCAGCACGCCGTAGGAGCCCGCGGCGCTGGCGGCGAGCAGGCCGCCGGCGATGAGCGCCTGGCCGAGCACGAGCGTCTTCGCGGTGCCCCAGCGATCGGCGAGCATGCCGGCGAAGAACGACATCGCGACCGGCCCGAGATAGTAGACGGAGAGGAAGGAGCCGGCCTGCGTCAGCGTCAGCCCGAGGTCGTCACGGATCAGCGAGGCGATGGCGGGAATACCGAGGGGACCGATGTTGGCGACGGTCTGCGCCAGCATGATGACCGCGAGGATCGCCCAGCGCTGGCTCACCGCCCCCGCGCCGCGAGCAGCGCCTGCACGGTGTGCAGATCGTCCTCGGTGTCCACGCCGACCGTGGCCTCGGTCGTCTCCACCACCGTGATCGGAATGCCGTTCTCGAGGAAGCGCAGCTGCTCGAGCCGCTCGGTCTGCTCGAGCTCGGAGGGCGGCAGGCGATGGAAGGCCTCGAGCGCGGCCCGGCGGTAGGCATAGAGCCCGATGTGCTTGTACACGGGCGTGCCGATGCCGTCGCGATCGTAGGGGATCGGGAACTTCGAAAAGTAGAGCGCGCGGCCATCGGCGTCGACGACGACCTTGTTCACGCTCGGCAGCGGCTTCTCGGCGTCGGTCGCGCGGATCTTCAGCGTGCTCACCTGCGTGTCGGGGTGCGTGAGGAACGGCGAGACGAGCCGCGCCACGTGGCCGGGGGTCACGAGCGGCTCGTCGCCCTGCACGTTGACGTAGACGTCGGCGGCGCGGCCCTGCGCGACTTCCCAGACGCGATCCGTGCCCGAGGGATGCGCCGGCGAGGTGAGGATGGCGGGGATCCCGTGCGCGGCGCAGACGTCCACGATCTCCTGCGCGTCGGTGGCCACGAGCACGTCGCGGAGCTCCGGGGCGCGCCGCGCCGCCTCCCACGTCCAGCAGATCAGGGGGCGCCCCGCGATGTCGCGCAGGAGCTTGCGCGGCAGGCGCGTGGATGCCAGCCGTGCGGGAATCACGCCGAGGACCCGCAGCGTCATCCGCCGAAGGCGCGCAGGGTGCGCAGGAGCGCGGGGCGCGGGTCGCCGCCGGCGGCGGCCGCCGGGTTGAAGGGCAGCACCACCGGCTGCGTGAGCCCGGCGCGCGCGAAGGCCTCGATCCGCGCGCGGCAGCAGGCCTCGTCGCCGACGACGCCGAGGCCGTCGAGCACGCGCGGCGAGATCTCGCCGACGGCGCCGGCGCGGTCGCCGGCCGCCCACCGCGCGTTGACGGCCTCGACCTCGGCGACGAACCCGGCCGTCCGGAAGAACGACGCGTAGACGTCGACGATCGCGTAGCCGGTGATGTCGCGCGCGAGCGCCGCCCGCGCCGCCTGCACGTCGTCGGTCACGCACGTGCGGATGAACGAGGCGATCTCGAAGCCCTCGAGCGTGCGGCCGGCCTTCTTCGCGCCTGCCTCGAGGTGGGCGATGGACGCGGGCACCGCCTCCGGCGGGATCCAGTTGAGCACGACGCCGTCGGCGATCTCGCCGGCCAGCTCGAGCATCTCGGGGCCGAGGGCGGCCAGCACGATGCGCACGGGCGCGGGAGGCGCGGTGAGCCGGAAGTTCTTCACGCGATAGAACGTCCCCTCGAAGTTCACGCGCTCGCCCGCGCTCACGAGGCGGATGATCTGCACGGCCTCGCGGATCTGCGCGAGCGCCGCCGAGAATTTCAGGCCGTGCCACTGCTCGACGATGATCCGGCTCGAGAGCCCGAGGCCGAGCGCGACGCGGCCGGGCGCCAGATGGCCGAGGGCGGCCGCGCTCATGCCGAGCAGCGTCGGCGTGCGCGTCTGCACGGGGACGACCGCGGAGCCCACGTGCAGCGTCCGGCTGTGGGCGGCGATGGTGGCCATCACCGCGATGGCGTCGTAGCCGCCGGTCTCGCCCGTCCACGCGGTGTGATAGCCGCGCGCCTCCGTCTCGCGGATCACGTCCGCGAACTCGGCGGCGGGGAGGCTGGCGGCGCCCGCGAGCACGAAGCCCAGGCGCATCAGGCGACGCCCTCGCACGCGGCCGGCGCGCCGAAGCCCGCGCGCGGACGTGGCGTCGCGTGGTGGGGCGTCATGGCTCGGCAGTATACTCGACGGCCGCCGATGAGACTCGTGCCCGAGATCGTCCTCACGCTCGATGGCTGGCGCCGCGACACCGCCATCACGGTGACCGACGGCCGCATCGCCCAGGTCGGCGCCGCCGGCGCGGCGCGCGCGGGCGACGTGGCGCTGCCGGGCAGGGCGCTGTTGCCGGGCACGGTCAACGCGCACGGCCACACCTTCCAGTCACTGCTGCGCGGGCTCGGCGACGACCTCGACTTCGCGGGCTGGCGCGACCGCGTGCTCTATCCGTTCTCCGAGCGGCTCGACCGCGAGGGCATCGCGCTCGGCGCCGCCTTCGCCTTCGCCGAGATGCTGCGCCACGGCGTGACGACGTGCGTGGACTTCTTCTACCTCAACGACGGCGGCCACGAGAACGCGGAGGCGGTGATCGCCGCCGCGCGCGCCGTCGGGATCCGGCTCGTGCTGGCGCGCACGATGTACGACTGGGAGGGCGCGCCCACGCGCTACCGCGAGAGCCCGACGGAGGCGGCCCGCCGCGTGCGCGAGCTGATCGCCGCTCACCGCCACGACGCGACGGTGGACGTGCACGTGGCACCACACAGCCCCCACGGCGCGTCGCCGGCCATGATCCGCGCCGGCTGGGAGGTGGCCGCGACGGAGGCCGTGCCGATGCACATCCACGTGGCCGAGGGGCGCGACGAGGGCGAGCGGACGCTGCGCGAGCACGGCGCGACGCCGCTGCGCCACCTCGACCGCCTCGGCGCGCTCGGCGCGCGCACGATCGCCGTACACGCGGTGTGGCTCGACGACGAGGAGATCGCGCTCATGGGCGCGCGGGGGGCCGCGCTGGCGTACTGCCCGTCGAGCAACATGTTCCTGGGCGACGGCGTCACGCGGGTGCCCGAGCTCCTCCGCGCCGGCGTGCGGGTCGGCCTCGGCACGGACGGCGGCTGCACCAACAGCCGGTTGTCGGTCTTCGAGGAGATGCGGATGGCCTCGTTGCTCCAGCGCGTGCGGTTGCTGGACGGCGGGGCGCTGCCGGCGGCGAGCGTCTTCGGCCTCGGCACCGAGTCGGGCGCGGCCATCCTCGGCCTGCCGGCCGGACAAATCGAGGCCGGCCGGCTCGCCGACTTCGTGGCCGTGGACCTCGGCCACGCGTCACTGCATCCGGCCACGAACCTCCTGGCCAACGTCGTGTTCGCGATGTCGCCGCAGGCGGTGACCGACGTCTGGGTCCACGGCCAGCGCGTGGTCGACGGGGCGCGGCTGGCGCGCGTCTCGGAGGCCGAGCTGCTGGCGCGCGTGGCGGCGCTCACACGCGACTGGCGGCTCTGAGGTCAGGCGGCGGGACGCGCGGCGCGCTGGCAGCTAGCTAGCGCTTGAAGGGGAGAACGGCGACGTCGGGCGGCGCGTCGGCCGGGCGCTTGGTCATCCGGCACTGGCCCTCGAACATCACGCCTTCCTCCACGACCACCACCGGCGCCTCGACGTCGCCGAACACCCGCGCGGTGCCGCGCAGCTCCACGCGCTCGGTGCCGAGCACATTGCCGACGACCTCGCCGCTGATGAGGATGACACCCGCGCGGATGGAGGCCTTCACCACGGCCTTCTCACCGATGATGAGCGTGTCGTTCGAGAAGATCTCGCCCTTGAACTTGCCGTTCAGCATGACGGTGCCGCTGAACGTGTATTTGCCGTCGATCTCGGAGGCCTCGTCGATGAACGCGCTGAGATCGTTGGTGCGGGGCGCGGCGCTGCCTGGGTTGCCGGCGTTCTTTTTCTTCCTGAAGAACATGGGCGAGCGATGCCTCCTCCTGTCCGAGCGCGACGGCGTGAGCGACCCCGCGGGCACCCGGAGAGAAAACATGCCGCGGCGACGGCCGCGTGCGATACGTCGCAGATTCAGATGTAGCACCCGGCCGCGACGAGGGTCAAGCTTTTCGGGTCGTGGACGCGGCCGCCGCCGGGACCGAGGGACGGCGGCCGACGGGCGCGGCGAGGCGAACGTACTCGAAGACGAGCCAGAAGAGAAAGAAGACGCCGAGCTGGATCGACACCTTGTAAAAGAGCGGGAAGAGGTCCGGAGAGGCCATCTCGAAGGCGAAGGCCGCGGCGCCGACCAGGGCGAGGAGACCCATCGCGACCAGGCGCACCGGGTCGGCGACGCCGTCGCGCCAGGGCAACAGCACGAGCAGTACGAGGAACGAGTAGTAGTAACCCGCCGGCGAGAGCGCGCAAAACACGAGCGGCACCGCGTACATCATCGACTCGAGCGGCGGCGCCTTGAGCATCAGCGGCAGCGCCACCAGGAGATAGAGCACGGACACCGCGAGCAGCACCCACGATGGCGGCCGCGCGGCCAGCACCGCCTCGCTCGGGACGAAGACGGTGCCGTCGGGACGCTCGATCCAGGGCGCGGTGTGGAACGCGATCACCGAGCCGAGGCCGACGTGGTTCGTGTAGACGCTCTGGTTGTGCAGGCGGATCTTCGCCGCGAACTCCTCGCTCAGGGTGCGGCTGCCGGGCACGGCCACCAGGGCCAGGGTCACCGTCAGCGTGAGGACCGCCGCGGTGGCGAGACACCGAGTGAGCCCCGGATCGCGCGCGCCCGTGCGGCGCGCCTGCACCCATTTGACGGCGAGCGGCAGCAGGAACAGCGCGGGGAAGATGCGCGCGAGGACGGCGTAGCCGAAGCCGAGGCCGGCGGCGACGGGAGCGCGGCGCGCGAGCGCGGCCGCCCCGAGCAGCAGCGCGCAGATCCAGTCCCAGCGCAGGGGCGAGCCCCCGATGAAATCGAAGCGGGCGAAGAAGCTCAGCGCGAGGAAGGCGAAAGCGAGGCAGGCGGCGAGGCCGCCGAAGGCGCGCCGCACCGCCCAGAACGTCGCCAGCACGATCGCGTAGTCGAGCGAGGTCAAAAGCCCCAGCGCGCTCGGCGTCGCCGGCACCCAGCGCACGAGCAGGTGCAGGATCAGCGCGCGCGGGGGCGGGTCATTGTAGCCATGGTCGAGGAAGACGTGCTCCCAGGTGTCGATGTGTGGGCCGAACACGAGCAGGTCGCGCTTGAAGGCCTGCCAGCGCGCGGGCGCGAAGCGGCCGCGCACCGCCGCCGCGTCGATGGTCGTGACGTCTCGCGGCGCGTAGGTGGCGAGATCCCGCACCTGGCGGATCGGCGCGAAGGCACCGAGCTCGCGCCCGGCCACCCACGTGGCCTCGTAGATGCGCGTGTAGCCGAGCTCGGGCAGGTACTTGGCGCCCATGAAGTAATGGAAGGTCTCGTGCCAGTGGATCGGGCTCTTGTAGTACACGTGGAAGAAGCCGAAGTTCGGATAGGCGAGAGCGGCGGCGGCGGCGAGACCGACGGCGAGGACCCGCAGCCGTCGCGATGGCGCGCGGCCGCCGGCCAGCCAGAAGAAGACGCCGGCGAGGACGAGGAGGAGGAGGAGCCGGGCCGCGCGGAATCCCTGGTAGGGATCCAGGGCGTTCAGAA
>WNFR01005991.1_pt1 | contig 12431 bp, 7 predicted proteins | sample 5400221 | NCBI WGS metagenome assembly WNFR01 (sample SAMN13153357, study PRJNA577476) | soil metagenome | isolation source: 40 cm soil under Madrone tree | place: USA:California | collected 2016-06-14 | reverse complement strand
TAAAAGACCCCAACGGCTATGTATTGGTTTTCAGCGAACTGATCCCATGAAGCAATCTCGCCATTATTCAAAGTTAGCTGATCTCGGAGTGATTCTGATCGTCGCCGCACTCTATTTTCTGGCGGCAAAACTCGGTCTGTCGGTAGCGTCACTCAACGCCAGCGTCTCGCCGGTTTGGCCTCCAACCGGCGTTGCCATCGCCCTGGGATTGTTCCTGGGCTATCGCACTATACCCGGCGTTCTGTTGGGCGCCCTGCTTGCCAACTATTTGCTGACCGATGTTTCTCTTGCTACTGCAACCGGCATTTCGATCGGGAACACGCTGGAAGCAATCACTGCGGTATACCTGGTCCGTCGTTTTGTAGGATCGCGCAACCCGTTCCAACGCGCGATCGATGTTTTGAAGTTTGTCGTTTTTGCAGCGATAGTCAGCACGGCAATCAGCGCCACGATTGGCAATGTGTGTTTGTGTCTGAGTGGGGCCGCCTCCTGGAATAATTTCGGTCGGCTTTGGCTGACCTGGTGGGCGGGCGACGGCGTGGGCGCGCTGGTGGTGACGCCTCTAATCCTAAGCTGGATCGACCGGCCGATTGAGCGTTGGCGTGGCTGGCGTGCGGCTGAAGCAGTCTTGCTGTTGCTTTTGATGGCATTGCTGTCAGCAACCGTTTACACGAAACTCGTGACACCATCGGCTCCCGGCCGTCCCTGGGGTCACGTAACCATACCCTTGCTGCTGTGGGCGGCGTTTCGCTTTGGTCCGAGAGGCGTGGCGACCGCGATGGCTGTGCTCTCAGCGATCGCGATTTGGGGCACCATTCACGGCTATGGCGGATTTGCGATCTACGACAAGAACGAAGGTTTACTTTTCCTGCAAGCCTACATCGGGAACTACGCAATCACGACTCTGTCGCTGGCCGCGATCGTCACTGAGCGACGGCGGGCGGAAAAGCAGCTCAGTGGCAACTTGTCAGTGACGCGAATTCTGGCTGAGTCGCCGGCGCTTGCCGATGCCCTGCCGCGCATATTGCAAAGAATCTGTAAGACGTTTGGCTGGGAAGTGGGAGCGATGTGGACGCTTGATTCCGACTCAAACGTGCTGCGATGTCTGAAAGTCTGGCCATCCCAGACATCGTCCGACGGATCGGCATTGAGTAGATTCGAAGCGTTGTCACGTGAGTTCAGATTCGCTGCGGGCGTTGGCTTGCCGGGACGTGTCTGGCAACAGCGGAAGCCGGCCTGGATTCCCGACGTGACGAAAGACGACAACTTTCCGCGTGGGCCCGCAGCGGCGGCCGAAGGACTGCACGCGGCTTTTGCCTTTCCGATACTCTCTGGCGAGAACTTTCTCGGGGTAATGGAATTCTTTAGTCATGAGATTCGCGAGCCGGATAGGGCTTTGCTGGCCACCTTCACCGGTATCGGCAGCCAAATTGGACAGTTTATTGAACGGAAGGGATCGGAACAGGAGCTGTTCGAGAGCCGGGAAGGATTGGTGATGGCGATGCGGGCCAGCGGCATGGGCACCTGGACTCGCGACCTGGACGGGACTAATCGAGTTCAATGGTCACCCGAATTGGAAGAAATCTTCGGACTTGAGCCAGGTGAATTTCCCCAAACGGAAGAGGCGTTCCTGGACTTTGTTTATTCTGAGGACCGGGAGGCTTTGCAGAAAGCCGTCGCGCTTGCAATCGCCCAACGTACTGATTACGAAATTGACTTTCGATATACCAATAAGAACGGCAAACCAGGTTGGATGCTGGGGCGAGGCCGAGCTTTCTATGATGCAGACGGAAAACCATATCGTTTGGCCGGCCTGGGTTGGGATGTCACCGGGCGAAAGCGGGCTGAGGAAGAGCGCGAACGGCTGATCGAAAGTGAACGAGCGGCCCGTACCGAGGCCGAAGAAGCCAACCGTATCAAGGATGAATTCCTGGCCACCCTCTCGCATGAACTGCGCACTCCGCTGACCGCGATTTTGGGCTGGCTGTCTATGCTGCGTGGGGACCGCCTGGACCCTGAGACTTCCGCGCATGCACTGGAAACGGTCGAAAGAAACGCGCGGGCGCAGGCTCAACTCATTGAAGACCTGGTCGACGTGTCCCGTATCGCCGGGGGCAAGCTCAAGCTCGAGGTGAGGGCGATTGACCTCACGCCCGTGATCGCCGCGTCAGTTGATATTGTGCGTCCGGCTGCAGACGCCAGAGGAGTTCACATTCATGTTTCCGATGGTGCTTCGGTGGGCGCTGTCTACGGCGATCCGGCTCGGCTGCAACAAGTAATCTGGAACTTGCTTTCAAATGCCGTGAAGTTTACTCCCCGCGATGGTCATGTCCACGTCTCGCTTCGTCAGGCGAATTCGTCCGCCGAGCTCGTGGTACGGGATACCGGAATGGGAATCCATCCAGAGTTCTTGCCGCGCGTCTTTGAAAGATTTCGTCAGGCTGAGTCTCCCGTCATCCGGTCACACCGCGGCCTTGGTTTAGGTCTCGCCATTGTTCGTCACCTGATCGAACTCCACGGAGGGACCGCGACCGCTGAGAGTCCCGGAGAAGGTTTGGGGGCGACGTTTACGATCACGATCCCTTTGGCGGCGATTCAGACAGAAGACAGTGCGAGGACCCTCTCCGATCAACTTGAAAAGGCGCCGACAACGCGGCCGCCGCTGGAAGGATTGCGCGTGCTGGTGGTTGAAGACGAATCTGACGCGCGCGAACTTCTTTCGCTGACGCTCGAATTCTCAGGCGCACAAGTCGAGGCAGTTACGTCCGCGCGTGAGGCCCTGGAAAACTTGCCGGTCTTTAAACCTGATGTATTGCTTAGCGACATCGGGCTGCCGGTCGAAAGCGGGTACGACTTGATTCGCAGAGTGCGGTCGTTGCCGTCGGAGGCCAGAAATATTCCGGCTGTCGCCCTGACAGCGTTCGCCACTGAGAAAGACCGGCAACTGGCGCTTTCGGCCGGTTTTCAAATGCACCTGGCCAAGCCGGTGGATCCGGAGGTCCTGGTTGAAGCCATTGAGCGGCTGGCCAATCCCAATGACGATTCCGGAAAACAGTGAGTAGTCCAAAATCAAAACCAGATCTTCAACGCTGTCATTGGGCCGGCACCGAATTGTCGATTGCCTATCATGATTGTGAGTGGGGCGTACCCACCCATGACGATCGGACACTGTTTGAATTTCTGATTCTTGAAGGCGCGCAAGCGGGCCTGAGCTGGGAGATTATTCTGCGTAAGCGCGAGAGCTACCGCGCGGTCTTCAATAACTTCGATCCGCGCCGGGTGGCGAAATACGATCAGCGCAAGATTAAGAAATTACTAGGTGACGCCGGCATCATCCGCAATCGGCTGAAGATCAACTCTGCCGTGATAAACGCCAAAGCATTTTTGGAGATTCAGAAAGAGTTTGGCACTTTCGATGAGTATGTCTGGCGATTCGTAAAGGGACGAACGATCAAGCGCAAGCGCGGCGCGGCGCCGCAGGCACAATCGCTGGAATCAGATGCGCTGAGCCGTGATCTCGCTCTGCGCGGTTTCAAGTTCGTTGGTTCGACGATCTGCTACTCGTTCATGCAAGCCGTCGGCATGGTGAACGATCATGAGGCGAGTTGCTTTCGCTACAATCAAGTGTCGAAATAGTTTCGGGGCAGTAGCCCGCGCGTAAGCAAGGGCTCTCTTTGTCTGGAGCCCTCCCTCACGGTCGGGCTACTGCCCCGTTCTCTGAGAACCTGGTAGCGCGGACAAGTCCGCGCTCTAAACAGAGTTCAAATTAGCTGGAGACTTGGGAACACGCCTTGGATAACCTGACTTGCCTCTTTTGTAAGATCGCAGTGGGAGAGGTAACGCCTCCCGTGGTATTTGAAGACGAATTATCGCTGGCTTTTCTCGATCATCGTCCTGTTTTTCCAGGCCATTGTCTCCTGATTCCCAAACAACACTTCGAAACGTTAACCGATTTGCCCGAGGACCTGATTGGGCCCTTCTTTAAGAATGTGCAACTTCTCAGTCGCGCAGTCGAGTCGGCGATGGAGGCCCACGGCACGTTCGTCGCGATGAACAATCGCGTCAGCCAGAGCGTGCCGCATCTGCACACGCATATTGTGCCGCGCCGCCGCAAAGATGGGTTGAAAGGCTTCTTTTGGCCGCGTCAACCTTATAAAAGCGAGGAAGAAGCTGAGTCGGTGCAGGAAAAAATACGAAAGGCCGTTGCGGAGCTGTCGAAATAAAAATGAGGTTAATCGCGAATCGGCAAAACTTGCTTGCTCTATGGTAGCGACACACGTTGGCAAGCAGTGTTCAGAGTACCGACTTTAGTCGGGCTTTTTGTCGAGCGAGATGGACCCAACTAAAGCTGGTACTCTAAACGCCTCTAAATCAGGACATCAAACTACCGCTTCGCATTCAAGAGTCTCGCCAGCAATTCGTCGAGTTCGGAACTTGTCTTAACACGCGCGACGACGCGGCCTTCAGGATCAATCAAAATCCTTACCGGCAGGTTATTGACTCCGAATGATTTTACCGCTACCGGCACCGCAGTATCAGTTGTGGCTTGTGTCCAGGTCACGCCCCGCGAGCGAACGATCTCACGCGCACGCGCCTGAGTCTCCCGGGCAAAACCAGGTTCTACTTGTTCCTGTCCGAGTGTTTCACTATCCATTCCCAGGATCTCAAATCCACGGTCGCGATATTTCGATTGGGTTTCTTTGAGATGCGGAATGTCCGCCAGACACGGGCCGCACCAGGTGGCCCAAAAATCGAGTAAGACATAGCGTCCCCGGTACTCAGAAAAATGGCGAGTCTTTCCGGTAAAGTCCGTAAACTCAAAGTCCGGAACCATTGCGCCGATGGCAAGCGCTGCGGAAACCCCCTCGATCCCAGCTTTAGTCTCGGACTGTTTTCGATCGGTCTCGACCCCCACAACCTGAACCTGCGTATCCAGCTCGAGCAGTTTCGGCGCCAGACAGATAGTTTGGGTGCAAGTTTGATAGCGCACTTGCAGTCGTAATCTGTTCGAGCTCGCGGATGGATTCGCCACCGCGCGCACGGGAATGCTAAATGGCACCTCGCCGTCATAGTAGTCAGTCGCTACCTGAAAGTTTGGATCGTAAGACGAATGCGGAGCGGGTGAATCTATTTCACCGGCCATTTCAAAGGATTGCCCCGACGGAATCGCGATTCGCGTGGGCGTTGGGCCGCCTTCGACACGTTCGGTCGAGTAGAGATGCCAACCATTTTCGATCTGCGCGGTCAGTTCTACCAGAAACCGATCGCCGGCTTTAACCGGCTCGGAAGCATGGGACTTGATCGTCCATTTGATAGGATCAGGTTCTGTCCCGGTTTCCTGGGCGATGATTGTTATCGCGAAGAAACAGAGTACCAGCGCCAGCTGGAATATTCGTCGTGCGGACATTCTATTTCGCCGCCGTCTGGGCTGGGGCCGTCGTAGCGGGCTGGAGCTTGAGATAGACAGTTTGCAGTACCACCTGAGTTTTCATGTCCTGTACGAAAGCGACCAGCGATAGGTTGTTCGGATCGATTTGAAACTTCTTTTCGCTGAAGGTGAATGTATCTCCACGATGTCCCTGTTGCTCGTAGCTGTCGAGGTATTTCTTCAACTGATCGCTTATCGCTTTTACATCGAAGGTCCATTGAATCTTGGTTGGACCGAAAGACGCCAGTGCGAATCCCAGCGAGTCTTTGCCGGCCAGGCTGCGCACCACCATCGGATGGAAACGAATTCCGTTTTCGCCGGTATAGCGGAGCTCTTCCTCCGTCAAGGCAATTTGCAACTTCAAATCCGGTGAAGCTGCCGTGACTTTGTCGACGGTCACGTTGGCTCTTATCCCCTCGCCATCCGCTGTAGCAGTCAATTTTAATTCGGCGTTGGCCGGAGATTCGAGTTCCGTTTCCACTTTGGGATTTACTCGATCGTAAAAACCCTTCGCCATGTCTCGCGAGCCGCCGCTGCTCGGTAGTTTGAATCCATCAACCACCGGCGTGGGCGTGCCGGGCACTCCGTAGTACTTGCCGCGCTCAACCGTGGCAGGGTTAGTCATGGGGTCGGGCAAAGGGATATGCAGGTGATAGACCAGCACGACCAGTTCCTGACGATTGTATCTTTCAAGCAGACCATCAAAACCGAGATCGGCCGCGACGCACGGGCCACAACCTGACCCGGTGAAAAGTTCAGCCAGCGCCGTGCGATTGGTGCGCTTGGGACTGGCTTGGTAATGATCGAAGCGCAGACCGGCATTCAGTTTTCGATAACGGTCATCGAGCATCTCTTCCAAACCGGTGAGCGAGTCGTGATGAGTTGCTCGGTAAGCGGTTTCCATCAGCTGGCGATCCGTTTTTTTGAGCGGAGATTTAACAGCGGCTGAAGTGAAATACTCTAGCGCTGCCTTGTGGTCGCCGCTCTTCTCTGCGATTTGTGCGAGCCCGAGCAAAGCCGACGGTAAATCGGGCTCATTTATCAGAGCAAGCTTTAAGTTCCGCTTAGCCTCTTTGATCTTGCCCTGCTTGAGATTGATTCTGCCCAACACATCCTGATAACGAGCCCGTTGCCTGCGGAGCGCTTTCGCCTGCTCATCTTCGTATTGCGCGGAGCCTTTCTTAATCAATTCTTCCGCCCAATCGAGAAATAATCCCGCTTCCATCAGTTTTGACGCCACCGTCAGAGTTGTGAAGCTATTGGAAAAAACGACTCCTTGAGTGGGTTCGAGGATTTTCTCAGCGGCGGTGTGGATATGCTCCTTTTGGTCCGGGAAGTTTTTAATCAGCGCGTCGAGGATCTCATTCCGCGCCTGGAAAGCCACAAAACGCTCAGGATAGTCCTTGATCACTTTCTCCAGGGCTTCAATTTTCTTCTGCGGTTCCTTAATTCGCCGGGCCTCGTCAAAGGCCTTCTGTTCAGGTGGAACGGCCGGCAGGATCACCGTTGGAGTCTTCGCAGGCGGGCCGGCTGGAACGGTGGCAATTTGCTGCGCATGCGCCGCCGGCAAAGAAATCAACAGGCAAGACAGCAACCAGATTGCAATCAGAGAAGTCCTGGTTTTCATTGAATTGTCCTTTCAAAGGTCTTCCGTGTGGACGCGAAAGCATCTGCAGCAGATCTGATACTAGCCTGGGGGAGAAGTGCCTTTGCTGGCCCACGTTGGGCGTATTGTAACACAGCGAATCCCACTACCCACCGAGGCGGTTTTCAGTATTCGAATTACAAAAAAACTTTTCTCCGAAAAATAAAACACACAAAACTTTGACGAGAAAAAATCTTTTAGGTATAACGCTGCCCGTCGCGAAGGTTACGGTCTTTGAGACCAGCGAAGGGACAGGCGAACAGAGTGGTGACACTCTGGGAGAGAGCAAACACAGAGCGGTTTGTGGATGCTATGACGCCCGTCGCTGAGGCCGAAAGGCTTGCTAGGGAAAGGTTGAAAGATTTTTCCCGAGCGCCCGGATAAAAACGGGTAGCACCCTTTGGGAAGGACCCGCTGAAGGGGAGCCATGTCGCTCGACGAAAGTCGAGCCTCGTTGCCGGGGACGTAACCGGCGGTGGAGGACAGCCACCAAAAAAACTACCTAATGGCACCACGCTCCGCAAGGAATGTGAGATTGGTGAAAACAAACTGAATGTCCCGCAAGGGAAGCTAGGTGAGTGGAAACGGATCGCGTGCCGACCGGGAAGCATCGACCGCCGATGGCTTGTCGGAATACAAATTGGCAGCTTGTGCTTGGCCAAGCCGGGCTGCCATCTTAGAAACCACTTCGGTGGTTTATAAGTTAGAGATTGCGCTGCTTTTGACTTCGGTTGAAAGCAGCGCGATTTCGCTTTTGGGGCTCAGGAGCGCCGACAAAGATCCTTGTCGGCGGACCGCGCGCTTCCCTGCGTGCGCAGTCATGAAATCAATAGTTGGGCAATTGTGATTGCTACAAAGTCGCTCGCAATGCGGGGCACCAGCCCGACCGTCAGGGAGGGCTCAATCATGGATCTGGGAGCCCTCCCTAACGGTCGGGCTAGTGCCCCATAGAGAGCAACACTCTTTGCCGCACTACCGCCGCACCGTCAGCTGGCTTTTCCCACCACTCGCTGATAAGGTTTCAGCCCCCTTAGAGTGCAATTATCAATTCTGTCCAGGGGTGGGCTGCTGCCCGCCATGACTTAACCGCCGGCGGCTAATAGTCCGCCGCCAAGCGTTTCATTCGATAAAGGAGAAAAACTAAATGAGCGAAACAGGAGCGCAGACACAACTCGAGTTCGCGCCCGGCACTTTTTGCTGGGCCGAGCTGGCCACCACCGACGGGCCTGGCGCTAAGAAGTTTTATGGTGAACTCTTCGGCTGGGAAGCGGACGATATACCCATCGGACCGGACATGGTTTATACCATGCTGAAACTTGATGGTAAGCTAGTCGGAGCGCTTTTCCAGAAGGACGAGACCATGAAAGACGTCCCCACGCATTGGGCTTCATACGTCAGCGTCACCAGCGCCGACGAGATCGCCGCCAAAGCGAAATCACTCGGCGGCACCGTGATGAAAGAACCCTTCGATGTCTTTGACGCAGGCCGCATGGCCGTGATTATCGATCCAACCGGCGCGGCGTTTTGTATCTGGCAAGCGGGCAAGCACGCCGGCTTTGAGATCAAAGACCAGCCAAACACCGTGTCATGGAATGAGCTGCTGACGACCGACTCGGCCCGGGCGATCGACTTCTACACCAAATTATTCGGCTGGGAAGCGAATACACACGAGGGGGCGATGCCCTACACTGAGTGGATGAACGGCACGGAACACGCCGGCGGCATGATGCAGATTGCTCCGCACATGGGACCTGTGCCGCCGCACTGGGGAATCTATTTCGCGGTTGATGATTGCGACGCGACTTTCCAGAAAGCCACCACGCTTAGCGCGAAGGCGATTGTGCCGCCGATGGACATTCCGAACGTCGGACGCTTCGCGACGATCATGGATCCGCAGAGCGCCGTTTTTTCGATCATTAAGCTGACCCCACACCACGAAGAAAATAAGTAACAATAACGCCGCGCAGCGGGGAGTAGCCCGACCGTGAGGAGGGCTCAGGTCCGTGTCAGGGAGCCCTCCCTCACGGTCGGGCTACTGCCCCGTTCTGCTGCGCGCCGCTTTGACGTCCCGCGCTCGCCTCACGTACAAATGTCCAAATGAAAGCGCGCATCGTTTGGCTAATCCTCTGCTGTATCTGGGGCTCGACCTGGCTGTTCATCAAGATCGGTCTCGCTGATCTGCCGCCCATTACGTTTGCCGGCATCCGATTCACTCTCGCTTCTCTGATCCTGATGCTGATGGTGCTGGCGCGCCGAGCAGCCTGGCCCCGCACCTATCGTGAATGGGCATTGATCGCGGTAGTCGGCGTTCTGCAATTCAGTCTCAACTACGGCCTGGTTTTTTGGGGCGAGCAATACATCTCTTCAGGTCTCGCAGCCGTCCTCCAGTCCACATTTCCGGCGTTCGGCCTGATCATTGCTCACTTTTACCTGCCGCAAGAGCGTCTGACGGCCGCACGAGTGATTGGGGTCTCACTGGGTGTCTGTGGACTAGTCGTGATTTTTTCAGATCAATTGAGCATCGCCGGATCGATGGCCCTGGCGGGCAGCATTGCTTTAGTGCTGAGCGCCTTGTGCGGCTCGTATAGTAATGTTTTGGTGAAAGCCTATGGCAGCAGGATCGATCCGCAGGTATTCGCCGCGTGCCAAATGATTTTTGGTTTTGTCCCTCTGCTGGCGATCGGGATTTCGATCGAGGGCAACCCTTTGCATTTCCGCTGGACTACGATGGCCATAGTCTCGTTGCTTTATTTGACCGTAATCGGTTCGGTTGTGGCCTTCGCGCTTTACTATTGGCTGGTGCGCAAAATGGACGTCACTAACACCATGCTAATCGCGCTGGTTACGCCGGTAGTGGCGGTCATCCTCGGGATGATCGTGCTGCACGAGAAGCTGAACTGGCGGCTGTTGGCTGGTAGCGTCTGCATTATCTCCGGCATCGGGTTGATTGTGTTACGTAAGCGGCACAAGACTGTGTCGACGAGTGCGGCCGAGCCAGAGCTACTATCGCAACCTTAACGGCGATCGTTATAATTTCTTTATGGCCATAGCATCAATCAATCCTGCGACGGGTGAAACGCTGCAGACTTTTGTGTCGCTGGGCCAGGAACAGCTCGACGCCAGGATTCAACTGGCTCATACGGTATTTCAAAGCTACCGCCGGACCAGTTTTGCGGAGCGCGCCGGGATGATGCTGGGCGCCGCCGAGATTCTGGAAGCTGAAAAGAAAGACTTCGCGCGGACAATGACTCTGGAAATGGGTAAGCCGATTAAGGGCGCGGTCCAGGAAGCGGAGAAATGCGCGTTGGTGTGCCGCTATTACGCCGAGAACGCTGAGAGACATCTCGCCAGCGAGATTGTCGAAACCAACGCCACGACGAGTTATGTCTGCTTTCAGCCGCTGGGCGTGGTGCTCGCGGTGATGCCCTGGAACTTTCCCTTCTGGCAGGTCTTTCGTTTCGCCGCCCCAGCTTTGATGGCCGGCAACTTTGGCTTGCTGAAACATTCTTCAAACGTGCCGCAATGCGCGCTGGCGATCGAGGACATCTTTCGCCGCGCCGGTTTTCCCGAAGGCGCCTTCCAGACGCTTTTGATTGGATCGGATCAGGTGCAAGGTGTGCTGGAAGATTCACGGGTCGCCGCGGCGACCCTCACCGGTAGCGAACCCGCCGGGCGCAGCATAGCAAGCATTGCCGGCAAACAAATCAAGAAGACTGTGCTCGAACTGGGCGGCAGTGATCCCTTTATCGTGATGCCTTCCGCCGATCTCGAAGCGGCGGTCACGACTGCCGTGAAGGCACGTACGATCAATAACGGCCAGTCGTGCATCGCCGCGAAGCGTTTCATTGTTCACACTCAAATTTATGATGAGTTCGAAAAACGTTTCGTCGAAGTAATGAAGCAGTTGCGCGTAGGCGATCCCTTGATTGAATCAACGGACATCGGTCCCCTTGCCACAGAGCAAATCCTAAAGGACATCGAGGAGCAAGTGCAGGTAAGCGTCGCGGCCGGCGCAAAAATTCTCACCGGCGGTCAGAAGTTCAAAGCTGAGGGTGATTTGGCGCGCGGCAATTTCTACGAACCCACCGTGTTGGTCGATATTCCGAAAGGGTCGCCGGCTTATCAAGACGAGATCTTTGGGCCCGTCGCTTCGCTGTTTCGTGTCGCGAATATTGATGAGGCGATTGAACTCGCGAATGCTACGCCTTTTGGTCTGGGCTCAGCCGTGTGGACCAACGATGACGCCGAACGCAATCAGTTCATCGAAGAACTCGAAGCCGGTAGTGTCTTCATCAACGGCATGGTCGCGTCTGATCCGCGTCTGCCATTTGGAGGCACTAAGCACTCGGGTTACGGTAGAGAACTTGGGGAGTTTGGCATTCGTGAGTTTGTGAATATTAAGACGGTTTGGATTAAGTAATCAATGATGAGAATTCAGCCTTCACGCGTGCGGCATCGGATTACGCTGGTGTTTGGGTTGTTGCTCGTGTCTCCCATTTTGGTAAGACCGTCGCCCGCCGCAGTCCCTTCATGGTTCATTTCCGACTCAGGCGACCCCGGCGCTATCTTTTCAGCCTGGAAAAACCTGAGCACTCGCGACGCCGCTGTGTATCTTGGCGCCGATTGGACAGTACTTGGCGGACAATTGGTAGACGAGCAGGGAAGGCCATTAGGCTTAACACACGTTAGCGTTTCTTACAGCGAGGCGATTCGCAGCTATGGTGCGGATCTGGTTACCGATAAGGACGGGTTCTTTCTGATTTACAGTCCTTACTCGTTGGAGGTCAGCGAATCCGCGGACGACCCCCGCCAGTACGGAGTCTGCCGATTCCATGCCTCTCCGGGCTATCCCTCGAGCATAGCCGGCGCTCATTATGCCGTGGAAAAAAAAGATATCAAGCCAGCCCGAGCTCAGCTTATTTTCAGAGAGGCCGAGAGAGCGTTCTACCGGTTAACAGTTGACAGCCGCAACAGCTTTAGCAAGGAGGGGTTTGATTCCTATGTAGCAGACGGTATAAGAGCCTCTCAACTCACCGGCACCGCACCCCTTCAAGTTGCTCGACCGTTTCGGGACAGACCAAGACCACGAGAGGGCTCGGTCGAAAACAGGAAGCCAACCACCTATAAATTAAGGATCGTGACGGAAGATGGAACGCCGGCGCCGCGCGCTATTGTTAAGTTTCAGGCTTATGACGGATATGAGGGAAACTACCAGGTGGTGGAAACTGATGAACGGGGTCTGTGCGAAGTTGTTGAGTACTTGCTCGCCGACCAGGACCATGCTTACTACGCAGACGTCCGGCGTCAAATCACCGTTGATACAACTTCAGCGGCAGGTCCGGTTTCGTTCTCGCTGGA
>WNFR01016076.1_pt1 | contig 12432 bp, 11 predicted proteins | sample 5400221 | NCBI WGS metagenome assembly WNFR01 (sample SAMN13153357, study PRJNA577476) | soil metagenome | isolation source: 40 cm soil under Madrone tree | place: USA:California | collected 2016-06-14 | reverse complement strand
CAGCCCGGTAACGATGCGGCTCATGGTCGGAGGCTTCACCTGCTCGGCCGCCGCTAGCTGGCCGAGCGTCATTGGACCCCCGAAAACCAGTACCGACAGTGCCGAGAGCCGGGCCGGGCCTTCGCCGGTGGCGGCATCCTGCTTGCGTACCCGGCGTAGGAGATGAATGGCCGTGGAATGCAGCCGGTCGGCGACCGCGGACGTCTCCGGCAGAAGGGATTTTTTTGGCTTGCGTCCGGCCATGAAATATAGTTAGCTATACTAACAATTAACCCTGGAGGCTGACCGCCATGACTGCCGCAACTCTGCCCATCGGAATTTCGCGACTCGGCCAGGTCGCCATCAACGTGCACGATCTCGACCGCGCCACCGCATTTTACCGGGACATTCTCGGACTCCCACTGTTGTTCACCACCGGCGCCCTCAGCTTCTTCGACTGTGGCGGCGTGCGCCTCATGCTCAGCCCCCCGGAGAAGCCCGAGTTCGACCACCCCAGCTCAGTTCTCTACTTTACTGTACTCGACATCGCCAGCACACACCGGCAGATGCTCAGCAGCGGCGTAGCCTTCGAAGACGCGCCTCACCTGATTGCGAGAATGCCAACTCACGATTTGTGGATGACTTTTTTCCGCGATCCGGAGCAAAACCTGCTCGCCCTGATGTGCGAGATGCCGCAGACAAAAATGTAGGCGCGAGCGTCCCGCTCGTGCAGCATCCCTAACCGCCATATTTTTCGATGATCGATGCATTCAACCACCGAGCACGATTGCTATAGGAACCAGCGGTGGAAGATGACTCGATGCCGCTGGCCCCATCGCTCAGCGCTACAATGTGAGGCGGAATGCGGCTGCACGTGATTTTTCTTCTCCTGTTTTCCTGCCTGGGTCTCGTCCAGGCACCGGATGCCATCCTGGCGGATGGCGTGCGGCTCCTCGAAGAGGGACGAACAACACTAGAGGAAAAGCCCCTGACCGATGCTAGGAACTACTTTTCCCACCTGGTGCAGACCAACAAGAAGCCGGCCTACTTCTATCAGCTAGCGCGGGCGAATTCCTATCTCGTAGAGTCGTACGCCGCCCGTCACGAGAATAAGCACGCGGAGCAGGCGCTCGAGGACGCCATCGCCGCCGTGCAGCACTGCCTTGAATTGGATGACAAATCAGCCGATGCGCACAGCCTGCTCGCCAACCTCTACGGCCGCAAGATCAGTTTGGGAGGATTTCTTGCCGGTCCGCGCTTCGGCCCCCGGATAGTTGCGGAGAACAAGAAAGCATTGGATCTTGCACCCAACGACGCTCTTGTATATGCAAGCTTGGGACGGCAATACCTTTATGCACCAAAGATGTTCGGCGGCGACGTCGCCAAGGCCATCGAGAATTTTATCAAGGCCACTCAGCTCGATCCCAACTCCGACGAGAATTTCGTCTGGCTTGCTATCGCCTATCGCAAGGGCGGAGACGCCCCAAATTCCGAGAAGGCGTTGCGCCAGGCTATGCAGCTCAATCCCCGTAGCGCCTTCGCGAAAGCGACCGCGGAAGGCTCGATCCGGTAAGAACACCTCAGCGTAACACCAAGAAAAAGGGAGCCCCTGAACCCGTCAACTCTTGCGGGCGACGCAAAAGAGTTGACGGGCCCAGAGGCTTGGGAGAAAACTTGTTTCGGACGCCGCCCCTACTGCTGCGGACTATCCGGAGCGCCGCCGGCTGGCGGAGGCGGAGCGTTATCGCCTCCCCGGCGCCATTGCTTCATCCGTTCCTGCTGCTCGGCGCGCATCTTGTCGAAACTCTTCTGCTGTTCTTCGTTCAGCACACTCTTGATCTGACCGTCGGAACTCTGCCGCAGGGCCTGCATCTTGCTGAACCGGTCTTCGCGGGATAGTGACGAATCGTTGTGAAGCGCTGCCATCTGTTTGCGTTGATCTTCGAAGATGGGTTTCAGCTTCGCCTGCTGGTCATCGGTCAGGTTCAACTTCTTGCTCAAATGCTTGATCTGATCGTCGACGCTTTCCATGGAACGACGGCCCATGCCCCGTCCCATCCCCTGTCCGGTCTGCTGACCGGCCGGCGGCGGGGGCGGCGCATCCTGCGTATCTTGGGCCAAGGCGTTGCCGGCTCCGAAACCAAGGCTAAGCAACCCTGCCAGAAATGCGGTGGCGAACCATGATCTGCGCCCGCCCCGGCCGAACTCGGATCTCTTCGGTACTATTGAATTCCACATGTAGGTACTCTCCAATTCGTATTCGTCGGACTGACGGAAGCTTTCGGCTCCCGCCTTAAATCCACCTGTCAGTTAGAACACTTCGCAATCCGCAACAGAGTAAAGACTTGGTAAAGTCACGTAAAACTTCGTAAAGCAGTCTTCAGTCATCACTCTTCCGTCGTCAGCTCCTCCCAAAGGTACTAACGACTGAAGACTGACGACCACGACTGTTTTACAAGACTTTACCTGCCTTGACGCACTCTTTACGCGCGCATTGCAACTCTGCCTTTGACCGTTTGCATCAGTCGGTTTTTGCTCGCGCGTAATTCCAAACTTTCAAAGCCAAGGGGTGAAAACCGTGGGACGAATCTTGGGGTTGATGTCGTTGTGTGTCTGCATCCTGGTTCTGGGGACAATCTTTTTTCTCGTGGGGTGCGGTTCGGGAGGAAACACACGCTTCCGGCTGATGAATGCAGTCCCGGACGAATCCAGTCTCAACGTGCTGGTCGATAGCTCATCGGTGTCGAGCAATCTTGCTTATGCCACCAGCACGGGATACCTGTCCGAGAAATCCGGCTCCCATCAGATTGGGATTGAACCTTCAGGATCGAGCACTACGCTGCTGCAGCAGTCCATCAGTCTTGGCTCTGGTTCCGACACAACCGTCATCTCTTACAACTTTTCTTCATCCATCGCGAACCTGGTTCTTACCGACAACAACTCAGCGCCGGCCTCGGGCGATTTCAAGATTCGCCTGGTCAATGCATCGCCGAACCTGGGACCCGTCGACGTCTACATTGTCACGCCAGGAACTCCACTGAGCACCGTGAGCCCCACGCTCAGCAATCTGGGCTTTGGCGCAACGGCGACTTACCAATCTCTGGCTGCCGGCAACTTTGAGATCGAACTCACCTCGGTAGGGCAGAAATTCGCCGCCGTCGACACCGGCACGTTGACTTTCACCTCCGGCCAGGTCCGGACATTCGTAGGTTTGAACAATCCATCGGGCGGCTTCACCTACGCCATGCTTCAGGATGTGAACTAACCCGCCCAGGTGAGGCGGACACTCTTGTCCGCCGCTTTTGAAGTTGATTTTGTTCGGCGACTATTCGTTGTGAGTGGCAAGCGTCTCCGTGCTACTTGCTGAATCAAAGCAAAGTCAAGAGCAGCGGACAGGAGTGTTTGCCCCACCCGGGCAGCGAAAAATCAGAGGAGGAAGTGGATCGGAGATCCACGTTCCTCAAATCCTCCCTGGGGAGGGTCGGCCAGGACGGATTGACTGTCATTGGTTGTAACGGCCAACCATCCAGAAACCCGGATCGCTCCTTCATTTGCCACTAAAAGCTTCTGTTATCATCGACTTCTTAGCGGATTTCCTTTTTTTTGAGAAACCAAAAACCAATTTTCCGTCACACGGGAGGCATTTCATGGAAGAAGTACCGGGTGTGGGATCTGGATCGCGCCGCAATGAAGACATCGCACTCGATCTCATGAAGTTTGTCGCCATGACTACTGGCTACGGCCGGACCACTTCGTCCGGAGTCGGCTTCCAGGGCAGTGGTGCGGCGGCCAAACCGGAAGAATACGCTGGACATCTGCTTGAGCTTTACGGCAAATGCCTGCAGGCGGTCGCGGGGAAGAAATAGCTCAGGTGCAAAAGTTTGCACTCTGGCGCGCGCGAATCAACGCCCAAAGGGCTGCCTGAAAGGCCGCCGGAATCCCGACCAAACTCGCTATCTATCCGGCTTGCCAAAACCGTGTCCAGGGAGCAGAATGTGCCGTCCTGAAACTAGACCAAGGAGGCACACATGGTCGCACAATCAACCGCGTCGCTGTTAAAGCAGGCTTCCGGGTGGTCGATTCTCTGGGGCGTCCTGCTGATCATGTTTGGAGTTGTAGCCATTGGCTCGCCGCTGCTAGCGGCAGTGGCGGTCAACGCGCTGATCGCATGGCTCATCATTCTCGCCGGCGTCGTTCACCTCGTGGTGGCGTTTCACGCTCACGGCGCGGGCAGCCTGATCTGGAAACTGCTGGTAGGCTTGGCCTACGTCGCCTTCGGCGGATATCTCCTGCTGCATCCACTTCTGGGAGTGGCCTCGTTGACGCTGATCCTGGCCTCCCTGTTTCTCATCGAAGGCGTGCTGGATCTGGTGCTTTACTTCAATCTGCGTCCCGCACGTGGCGCCGGCTGGGTGCTTTTCGATGGGTTGGTGACCCTGGTGCTGGCCCTCTTCATCGGCCTGCACTGGCCGTCCAGTTCAGCCTGGGCGATTGGCACGCTGGTAGGCGTGAGCATGATCATGAGCGGAGTCGCTCGCGTGATGATGTCCGTGGGGATACGCAAGCTCAGCGAAACGACGAGCTTGCCCAAGGCAGCCTAGGCAGTTAGCTAAGGCGGTCCTCGCCTTCTACTAATGAAGTGCGTGGACCGCTGCCCTCAGCTCGGTCGAGCAAGGCTCGACCCGGTTCTTGCCGAAAACGAAAGCGCAAAACTGAACTTCCGCGGGACAGCCGGGGGCGGCTGTCCGCACGCGGTTCGCAACGATCCATCCGCAATGATCGGATGGACATATTCAAAACTGACCCACTATTTACCGGCGGCCGCGTTTGCCTTTACGCCGGACTGACTTTGCCTTGCGTGCAGGCTTCTTCTTCGCGACCTTCTTCTTCGCCGCCTTGCGCGCAGGCTTCTTCTTCGCCGGCTTCTTCTTGGCGACTTTCTTGGCTGGCTTTTTCTTCGCAGGCTTCTTCGCCGCCGGTTTGCGCGGCGGCTTGGGCGAGCCTCCCCCACCCCGCAACCTCGGCTTCCTCTTCCTCTTCCTCTTCCTCTTCCTCGTAATCTTCTTCCAGCGAATCGCCATAGGCGCCGCTGTCGCCAAATTCATCCATCTCGTCGTCACGTGCGTAGAGGGTCTCGTTAAAGGTCATTTTTCCTCCTGGATTTTGGGCCGCGCCGGGCGCGGGCCGCTGCGCAAGCGCTGCGGGTACTAAGGAAATAGAAAGACAACTGAAAAACTAAAGACTATGTGCTGGCCGAACGGGGCGCGATTATAGCACAGCGTTTTCGCAACATCGTATCCAGAACCAGCTGTCGCAGGATGCATATTACACCGAGTGGGCAAAGTGGAATAGCCGAGGCGTCGAGTATTTCATCTCAGAATTTTCGGCGGCAGGAATGTGCCAAAAGCCAGCAGCTAGAAGCTAGAAACGCGTGCTTATCGGACGTCCCTTATGACCAGAACCATCCCCGGCCGCAGCATCGCGAGGTTCCCATTGTCCCGCTTCAGGGCTTCCACCGTAGTGTGGTGAGTGCTGGCAATAGAAATCAGGGTCTCACCGGGTTGCACTTTGTGACGCTGTACGGTTTTAGGAACTGCCGGGTGTAACTCTTTACTGGATTTGGACTTAGAGGTCGCCGGTTGTGGGCTCGTCAGGGCGCTGGGAGTGACTGGCAAGTGCACATAAACGATGTGGCGGCCGCGCAAGCTATCTCCCCGCAGGTGATTCCAGCGGCGGATCATGGTCGGTGGAAGACTGAAATTGTCGGCTACAGTCTGCACCGTGTCTCCGCGGCGCACCTTGTAACGGGTCGTGTGACGGGCGTAAGTGGCGCCATCTTCCGTGGCCGCATGCTTGCCCGGCGGGATCGGGATAATGAGCTTGCTGTCCGGTTTCAGCTCATCGCCGGTCACGAGATGGTTTTCTTTTTCGATGGCCGCCGGGCTGGTGCGATAGGTGCGCGCAATCGAGGCCAGCGTGTCCCCTTCCGCCACTTCGTGGTAGCGCCACCACACCCGCATCGGAACAGGTACAGGTTCGATCGCCGCCACATAACGGTCTCTGGTGCCGACTGGCAGACGAAGCTCAAAGCTCTGGTCCTTGGGAGTCGCTAAACGCAGCAGGCTCGGATTTAGGTCCTGAAGCGTGGCCGGCGAAGCATCGATACACTGTGCCACCAGGCGAAGGTCGACCGAATAATTGATCTTCACCGCATCGTACGGAACAGGCTGCTCCGGAGAAATGTCGTCCAGCCCATACTGCGCTGGATTCTTGGCCATGATCGTAACCGCCAGAATGATTGGCACGTAGTTGCGGGTTTCCTTAGGTAGTACATTGCGCCGGTAGAGCTCCCAGAAATCGGCGTAGCCGGTGCGCTTGACCGCGCTCTGCACCGTGCCCGGTCCCGAATTGTAGGCAGCCATCGCCAGATACCAGTCGCCGAACTGGTGGTACAGGTCTTTCAGGTGATGGGCGGCGGCGCGCGTCGACTTTTCCGGGTCCTGGCGTTCATCAACCCATAGGTTGTGCTGCAACCCATAGCCCCGCCCGCGGCTGGCCATGAACTGCCACATGCCCCTTGCCCCGACCCGCGATAGCGCTAGGGGATGGAATCCCGACTCAGCCTGGGCCAGATAGATCAGTTCCTGAGGAACCCCTTCTTCTCGCAGTGTGCTCTCAATCATTTCGCGATAACGGCCACCGCGTTCCAGCGCACGTTGCAGGATCTCGTGACCCTTTGGAGTAGAGAAGTAATTGATGAAACCGGCCACCTGGTCGGTCAGCATGAGCGGCAGATCCGAATGCGTGGCCTTGACCTCGGCCTCCGCTCGCGCCTTCACGTTAGGGTCAACCGGAGGCGTCACGTCGTTGACTTCATCAATCGGCGCAGGCTCGGCTTTCTGTTGCGGCGCCGGATTGTCCGACTGCAGGGCCGCCATCTCCGGACGGTTTACACCTTCGAGAACGCGCTCCAGTTCATGCTGCACCCGTTCATCTGAGCGGACCTCCGCGGGACTTTGCAGCAGCAGATCAACCGCGCGATCAAAATTTCGTTTGGCCGCTTCCAGGTCTCCAGCTTTGAACTTGTCCTGTCCCGCCTGATATTCCTTGTCAGCGCTCGCGATCAGGTCGGCAGCCGCATCAGGCTTGACTTGAGGTGCAGTTTGAACCGTTTCGGCCGGGGCTGGTTTTGGATCCGATTCTTTCTGAGGAACAGACGCTGGGGCCGTCGGAACCGCGGCGGTCATCGCCGGAGCATTGGCTTGGGGTGCAGGCAGCTTCGCCTGGCGCTGCTCGGTATGGCAGGCCGTCCCGGCTAGGAGCAGTGCCGTTAAGGGCACAATTAAAAGCGTGAGCTTCTTGATCCCCATGTTTATCTATGACTTACATTGCTGCAAAACTGCGCTGCCTCCCGGAGGGGTTTTCGGCCAGCGCAGACTCCTGAGATTATGAATCGTACTCTCCCCGAATTTGAAGGGTCAATCCGTAAAGGAGCACTCATTGTTACTTTAGGGACAGGGACGGCATGATACCCGCGGCTTCTCCCGCCACCCAATAGGGGCGATGGCGGAACCGGGAGGCTAGTACCAACGACGGTTTTCAATTAACCTCTCGGGTTTATACTCGTCTAAGGTACAGGGGGACTCGGTGGACACCTGCCCGCAGTTCTTTCGTTGTCATCCCAATCTCGACGATGAAGTGAATCGCAACATCGTCGAGTCGGAAATCGAAGGCGGCGCATTTCTCGACGACCTCCCTGCCCGGGCCATGTTGCAGATCCAGACCCAGCACCGCTGGTACTCAGTCATACATCGCGGTCGCGGCGAGGCCTGGATATGGGGTCATCCCGCATTCTGCCCCGAGCCCGTCCTGGTGAGAATTGAAGGTTCATCCTGGGGCGGCTCCATGCTGAAGATAGGTTTTGTCGGTCGCGGCATGCACCTGGAATTCCGCCACCCGAGTTATCGCACTCCGATCGTGACCTCACGAATCCTGGAAATTCGCCAGTGCGAACAAAGCGAATCCAGGCTGACCACCGCCGAATACGAAACCCGCCCCACGAACTAATCAAGCTAAATGTGAGGACGGGCTCCAACAATTGTTATGTGTGCTCTGGCTCTTTGCCTTGACCTGACCCCACACCCTGTTTAACCTGACGGGTTTGCACACGTCTAACCCCTGCACGGTTTCACACCCATGCCTTCACAGCTTTGAGGAGATCACTGATGAGTCGTAAGTTTGTCGGGCCGCTGTCTATTTTCTTGCTCGCAGGCGCGAGCCTCTAGTCTACCGCTCAGGAGCCGATGCCGGCGCCGGGCGCTTCCAGTTATCTCGCCGGCACCGCCGAATCCTTCCTCGCTTCCTGCCGCCGCGATCTCGACGACGCCAAAAAACGCATTGCCACCATCAAGGCCAGCCAACCGCCGCGTGACGCATGGGCCACTCTGCAAGCCTTCGATACCGCGGTGCTGGTCGCGGTGGACGCCGAGAATCGCGCTGGCCTCGCTGAGCAAGTCCATCCCGCCAAGCCTTTTCGCGATGCCGCCCAGGTTTGCGAACAGGAAGTCAGCCGCATGCTTACCGACGTCTCCCTGGATAAAGAGTTGTACAACGTGCTTGCGTCGCTCGATGGTGCCAAACTCGATCCCGCCGGCTCTTATTATTTGCGGACTTCGCTACGCGACTATCACCGCGCCGGCGTTGACCGCGATGACCCGACCCGGGACAAGATTCGGAAGCTGCAGGACGAATTGGTAAAAATCGGCCAGCAATTCGACGAGAACATCGCCGGTGATGTCCGCAAGCTCCAGGTCAACGCTTCCGATCTGGACGGACTTCCCGACGATTTCAAACGCTCCCATCCTCCCGACGCCTCCGGCAAGGTCACACTCAGCACCGACAACACGGACTACTTTCCGTTCATGGACTATTCGAAGAGCGAGTCCGCGCGGAAGGCGTTCTTTATCCTCTACCGGCAACGCGCCTATCCCGCGAACATCGAGGTGATGGGCCAGCTCTTGCAGAAGCGCCACGAACTCGCCAACATTCTGGGATACCCGGACTGGGCCGGCTTCATCACCGAAGACAAGATGGTCGCGACCGAGCAGAACGCCGCCGACTTTATCGAAAAAATATCAGTCGCGGCCCAGCCTGGCGCAAAACTCGACTATGAGGAACTCCTGGCCTACAAAAAGAAGGAAGATCCAAAGGCAGAGAGCGTCAACGCCTGGGATCTAGCCCATCTCAAGCGGGGCGCTGTGATTGACAAATTCGGATACGACTCCCAGGTCATCCGGCCCTACTTCGAGTACTCCCGTGTTCTACAGGGCATTCTCGATATCACCAGCCGGATGTACGGCATCACTTATAAGCCCGTGGCTTCGCCCCAGGTCTGGCATCCGGAAGTGACCGCGTATGACGTTTATGACAAGGAAAAACTGATCGGCCGAATTTACTTCGATATGTTTCCGCGGGAAAACAAATACAAGCATTACGCCACGTTTACGCTGGCGACCGGCAAGCAAGGCTTTCGTCTTCCCGAATACGTCCTGGTCTGCAACTTTCCCAAGGCCACCAACGAACCCGGGCTCATGGAGCGCGACGACGTTATCGTTTTCTTCCACGAATACGGACATCTCATCCACGGCATCATGAAGGGAAACACCAAATGGGCACAGGGGGACCTGGAAAATGATTTCATCGAGGCCCCTTCACAGATGTTTGAAGAATGGCCGCAAGACCCCGCCATTTTGAAGCTCTTCGCGCGCCACTACAAGACCAATGAACCCATCCCGGTGGAATTGGCGGAGAAAGCCAAGGCCGCCGACAAATTCGGCCGCGCCCTGGATGTACGCACGCAAATGTTCTACGCCGCCGTCAGCCTGGACTTTTATAACCGCGATCCCCAGGGTCTCGATACCGACAAACTGGTGGCGCAGTTGCAGACAAAGTACACGCCCTTCCAGTTCGTCGAGGGCACCCACATGCAGACCGCGTTCGGCCATCTCAATGGCTACTCCGCGATCTACTACACTTACATGTGGTCGCTGGTCATCGCCAAAGACATGTTCACCGAGTTCAAGAAAGACGGACTGCTGAATCCCCAGGTTGTGACGAAGTACCGCGACTCTGTCCTCGGCGCCAGCGGCACCAAACCCGCAGCCGAAATGGTGCGCGATTTTCTGGGACGCCCGTATTCGTTTCAGGCCTACGCAGACTGGCTGAACGCAAAATAACAGGCGTCGTTAGCCGTTGGCCGTTGGCCAAACAAAATCAGCCACGGATTCTCGCTGATTTACACCGATCAAGTTTAGTTTCCCTCGCTCGGTCCGTGTGAACCCGTGAGGATCCGTGGCTGTCTTCTTGATGTGGGCCAAGGACCAACGACCAACGACCAACGACCTATCGTCTGCGCGAGTATGCCCGAGCGTAAACCGGCACCGGCGTCTTCGTATCCAGACGCGGATCGTTGATCGGCGGGCCTGGCACCGTCTCCAGCGGAATCACTCCCGCCCAGGTCGGGAAGGCATAGTCTTCTTCGTCGTCAATCGGCGGACCCTGCCGTACCTTCGCCGAAAATTCCTCGATCGGCAGGCGCAGCACCAGCGTCTGTTTGAGTTCTCTCTCGTTGGGCTGACGCGATTCCGCCCAGCGCCCGGGCAGAATATGCTCCGAGAGCAGTTTCAGGGCTTCCAGTTTTTCTTTCGCATCCAGCACAGCCACCGCCGTGCCCAGCACAACCACTGAACGATAATTCATCGAGTGATTGAAAATCGATCGGGCCAGCACCAGCCCGTCGAGCAGCGTCACCGTAATGCACACGGGAACGCCTTTATCGAGATTGCGCAGCATCCGGCTGGCGGCCGAGCCGTGAAGGTAGAGATTGTCGCCCGATCGTCCGTAGGCGGTCGGAATCACAAACGGCTGCCCGTCCAGCACAAAGCCGACGTGGCAGATAAAGCCTTCATCGAGAATTTCGTAAGCGGCAGCACGCTCGTACACCCCACGATGGGCCTCGCGGACAACACGAGTCCGTGCCGTGGGTACATGGGTTTCAGACATGGGAAGGAATCTCCGGCAAGCGCCAAGAATAGGAGATCAGTCTAGCAGAGGACCGTCACGAAGCACGTGGGGACAGCCGAGGGCGGCTGTCCCCACGTGTCGGTAGCGATTTACCAGGTCAGCTTCAGCGCAAACTGCAGTTGCCGCGGATCGAACGCAGCCGTGGCCGTCTGCCCGCTGTTCCAGAGCGGGTTCACATCCGATACGTTGAAGCGGTTGATGAAGTTGAAGGCGTCCACAATGCCTTCCAGCGCCATGCGATCGCCCAAGGGAATGCGCTTGGAGACCCGAATATCGGTGAAGAGGTTGTAGGGCCGGGTGCCGGCGTTGCGTCCCAGGTTGCCGTCGAGCGTGCCATTCAGGAAACAAGCGGGCATCAAAAAGCCGGTGGGTGAGAACTTCGACGGTGCCGCAGTGTCGCCGCAACCGTCGGTTGCACCTGAGGCCGCGGTGTTCGGCCGGTCGGTCGGCGTGCTGAAATCGAGGTTGCGATCGTCTCCCGAGATGATGTTGAACGGACGTCCCGAGGCCACTTCGAGAATGGGAGCCAGGGTCCAACCCGAGAAAAACTTGCTGACGAAGCCGCTACCGCTGAGCGCGCCAGTCTGATACACACCGCTCAACACAAAACGATGCCGCTGGTCGAAGGCTGAGTTGGCGCGCTCCGCCGCCAGATTGTAGTTATCCTGCGGCTCGAGCGGCGATTGCAGATCGGTGGAGTCGTCGATGGTATGCGACCAGGTGTAGGAGGCGAGAAATTCGTAATGCTGCCCGTAACGTTTACGCAGGTTGGCGGTGAGGCCGTGATACACCGAACTCCCGCTGGAAAAATTGGCTGGCGTATCGCTGAAGGGTACGCAGCCGGTCAGCGTGGTGGGATCGCACGCAGCGCTGAGGCCATCCGCCTGGATGATCTGCTGCGCCAGCCCCACGCATCCTGCCGCGGGTGACAACAGCAAGGCCTGGCCCAGCGCGGGATTCAGGCCGGAAGGACGGAAAAAATTCGTCAGCGCGGCCGCCACCCAGGGCTGCCCGCTACCGTTGAATCCGCAAGGTGTTCCCGCCGCTCCCACGCCTTCCGGACCCAGCGTGGCGGCGCCGGAAGTGGGATCGCCCAGCGCTACTTGCCAGTTGGCCAGCAGTGGTCCTGTCTTCACCGCGTTGGAGTTGATCGGGCGGTTCAGGTGACGTCCGCCGTTGAAGTTGTAAGCCAGACTGAACGAGATGTCGTGGCCGAGGTCCCGCTCAAAAGTCAGATTAGCCTGGTGCGACACGGCGTATTGAAAGTTTTTCGCAGTGGGGAAACTAAAAGGCAGGAATGACAGCGGCACGGGTGCGGCCGGATTCAGAAATGCCTGGCCCACAAAGATAGAAGGCGCGTTCGGCGCGGGA
>WNFR01005990.1_pt1 | contig 12432 bp, 13 predicted proteins | sample 5400221 | NCBI WGS metagenome assembly WNFR01 (sample SAMN13153357, study PRJNA577476) | soil metagenome | isolation source: 40 cm soil under Madrone tree | place: USA:California | collected 2016-06-14 | reverse complement strand
AATCCCATTTTGTAAATGGAGTTCTTCGCACAACGGAAATTGCGCCTACTCGAATCCTCCAAACAACTGGGAAGATCGTCAAAAAGTGTCAACTTGTACCAATTGCCATCGTAATCAAAACCATCACAAATGGCCCAACCGCAAAATTGACTAAAGTAATCAAAACCGGTATCAGCTTCTGTTGCTGCATTGATGTCTGCAGTGTCATTTTTGGTGGACGTGTTCGGAGATATTATGAGCGGTCTAGATTCCTTAGACACGTGAGAATGTGCGCTACAATGGAAACAAAGCAACGAAATTAGTGAGTAGCTATAGATAACAATTTCTGCTAAATGATTATAGGCAAAATATTCTAATTACAAAATAATATTCGTTATCTAGAATTAATTCTAGCTCTTAATTCACGAAAATATAACAAATAAATAGCTAGTTATAGCTATCCTTATTACTTCATCGTCTTTGATGCGTGTATCCCAATGACTAGAATTATTTGGTGTAGACTATTATTTGATTCTAGACGCGTTTCGTTATTCTTTCAATTTGATACAATTTTTGTGAATTGTCAAATTTCACAATAATTGTTAAAAATAGCGCTGGTTTGGATTGCTAATGATTCTTATATAGCATTGAATGCATGGCATGTGTATTGACATTTTCCGCTTTTAACCGAACCAAACAAATTGAACATCTGGTCAATTCAACATTCTTATTCGAAAGAATGCAAACAAATTATTATTATTATTTTGAGTTGCCACTTGCCAGGATGTTTATGAAATTGTTAATTCTAAATAGTTATCCTGCACTATAGCGATTATTATGTTGGAATCAATTAATCACAATTTTGTAACGTATAGCCAATATAACTCGAATCAGAAATCGATCTAAACAAATTGGTTTGTGCAGGGTAGCTATGGTTTGTAATTAGTTATAACTCCTGTTCATGCATGACAATCATTTTATAAGATGAAAAATATTCCAGTCTAATAGCTAATAATTGAGCATATTCTAGCTGATATTCCTGGAGATAGTCAAATTCGTAACGAAAATATGTAATTTGATAAGTGCAGCTACATTAAATCAAATGTTCACATTTGCTATAGCTATACTAGCTACTATAACTAATAAACCCTTAACGGGAGCTTACAGCTGTATTCTAATTCAGAATGCATGAGCTATAATCGCGGACTCATTATTGACTGACTGATTTTTGCTTGTCACTGTTATCCCCCTGCAAGGTGTCACCCCGTTACCGTTTCCTATCAATCACTGCATGATAGGCAGAAATGATAATGTGCGTACAGCAGGAAATCATCGAAAAAACTAAATAAATAAAATTTCCTGGGTCGTAATGGAAGTCAAACCAGCACAACCTATAGTTCGTGCTTCTGAACGAGATGCTACAAAACCATTATAGATCACAGGACATTCGACCATATCATTTTCTTATATAATTGTTATCAAATTCAATATTGTGATAAAAATTATCTAGGGTGCATTTTTTAAACAAAATATGTATGCAACTTACATAATAGTATATTTTGGTACATAATAATATAGTCATTTGATTATAGACAAATGATCTAAGCGCACCATATAATATGATTATTGTAGCTGCACACAATCGCACACAACCTCTATAATATAATAGCTAGCCAAAACAAAGAGGTAGTATAATAGTGTAGCTACTATAAGCTTGTGTATGAATATAGATATAGCCTATAGCTAACTCTAATTGACTTTGTGACTTGATCAAATATGATTTTAGATATACCTATAGCTATACTTACTTATGTGTAAACGCTGCTCAAAGCAAAACACCCCCCAGTCAAAAATATTTCATGTTTTGACTAGATAATTTCCTATCTCGGCTATCGAATTATAAATAATTAAAATTTAATTTTTCTATCAGTAACTAACTACTAGGAAAATCCCGCGGATAATCCCAATTAATAGTCCTATAGTTAGAATTTGGTAATTTTAACTATAATTATGATTATTTATTTAACTGTCAATCGTTCCAATTCAGAACACAATTATAGGCTATAGATAGCTAATTAACTGCTTATTGTGATTGGAATTAATCAAAAATAATGTTGATAAGCTAATATTAGATTTTCGTTATTATGCTATAGGAAAAAATATTATGCATTTGGATTTAGCTATTTCTAAATGTTCATATCTATAACAAAATATTTTTCTCAAATAACTAACAAATTCTGCAGTTACGGCATATAAATTTTAATTCAAATCGAGCGTGTGACAGGTTTCGCAAACTACTACAAAAACAAATTATTTTGTAGCCCGCACAAACAAATTAAATTGTGCCAATTTCTTTAGTTTGGTACTAGAAATCTCCTTGAGTCCCGGCTCCTGGGTTTGAAATTTGTCGAATTCTATCATACAAAAAATTATTATTTAATTTTTGTTTCAATTTTAATGCTAGAGTAGCTAGAAATAACTGTGTGACATAGCAATTATCCGATTAGATGGATAATTTAAATATTAAACATTTTCCTAGTTTTCTCTCTCTCTCTCTCTCTCTCTGTGTTTCTCCTTTCTAAAGCTAGCCCGTCAACTGGCTCGAAAATGCAACTTATATTATACGCAATATTCGGTCATTGAACAATCAGGGTCTTTTTTTTTATGCTAGTACATCAGGATTGGTCAATATCGATCACATGATCAAAAGTTGCATGCAGCACAAGTTGCATTTTCAAGCCAGTTGACGGCTAGCTTTAGTTTGAGTTTAAGTAAAAAAAATAGCACAAATTGCAAAACGATTTCGTTTCTTGGTTTATCTTTTCCCTATTTCACCCTACAAAATGTCCCACCCATCATCATAAAAAAAAATAGTGAAAGAAAAAACTCGACTCAGGATTTTGTTATTTTCTTCACAAACACACTGTATCACACGAAAATTAAACAGAATTAAATAAATTCATTAATAGTATGATAGAAATTAAATTCTCAACATTATTTTGCCCATTCTAGCTTGATGGCTGGGATATGAATAATTAGCTATTTAATTTGGGTCAAATATTGCGAGCAAATAGAGTTAAGCGATTGAGAATTGACAAACGTTTATTTATCAAAATGGCTTGAAATATTAACTATTTGGGGTGCAGGTGAACTCAAATAACACATCTTGAATAATCTCAATTAATAATTGGCATTGAATCATAATATCATAAAATATTGAGCTATATTATAGTTAAAAATGATGTGCTAATTATATGCTTAAATAATTTCCCAAGAGGGTTGATTTTGTCTTTGTTATTGTTATTATTATAGCAATAAAATTGTAGACTGTACTATAGCATAATCTCCGAATGAATTTTGCTACAATTATGATCTCAATGTTAAATCAATGTGTTTCTTGAATTTGTGTGATTTCCGTGTATTGATAGGAAACGTATTTGAATAACATTGAAATTGCACATTGATTATAAGAGTAGCTAAGTATAGTTTTGTATAGTAGCTATTGTGAATTGTTTATTTTGCTCGAAACTAATTATCTGGTTTTTTTATCATAAAATATCGATTAGAAATGCCGCATGATAATTTAATTTTTTTTCTTTATACCTCTTTGAGTAGCTAGTAGCTAGCTGCAATTAATTTGTGCTTTGATGTCTGACCCTGGGCATTTATTCCCCGATTATTTTGTTCAATTTTTGTTTCCATTATTTAGTTTTGTATTAGCTATAGCTGCTACTAGATTAATATTTTGATTTGGCAATTTAATAGTGTGCGAGCTATTAGAATTTTGAAAACGAATTCAACAATAATTTTTTAATAAACATCAATTGGCAATAATGTTAATATTAACACCTAATTATAGCTATTAGCTAATTGGAATTCATCAAATTATAGTAGTTGTTTTGCCACTATTGTGGCTTTAACGGATAACTATAATGAAACACAAAATTCAGCGCAAAAATCATCATAAATCATATGAGTAATCTAGCTCATTTGTCTTTATTAACTATAATAGTTTTGATTGAGCATATTATTATTGAGTTTGTTGAGAATCTTAATATTTTGATTAGTGCGCAGATTTGTTTCGGTTTCGTAGAACCTCCAAATTAATATGAATTTGCGTTTAGAATTTTTTATGTGATTTTTGGCTGGGTAAAATTGTCCCGGGCAGCTGATGGTAGCTACTACTATAGTTATTTTTTTATATTGCTATAATATTCTAGCTCAATTTCTTTCCACGGTAATAAATCTTATTTAATTATCCAAACACATCATCTTTAGCCAGTTTCTTTGGTTATTAACTCAATATAGTCTCATACATATTACTATATAAGAATTTTTGTTCTATTTTCTTTGCGTAATTTGTTTTGGGTCTAGTTTTGTAGCCGCTAGACTATTTTCAGATTTTTGTAGCCAAAGTGTCGTAATTAAAAACTGTTCACCAGCAATTTAAACTCGTCGGGCCTAATTCACTATAATAGAAAATACCCGGGTATTGACAATTATTAATATCCCTGCGTATTATGCATGCAAACGTCAAATCAATCCAATAGCTATAAATGTACTATAGCTATATGATTGAGGGTCAAGAAAACCCAGGTAGATATTGTATCTTGGTGAATTGGGCCATTACTTAGTCTTACATTCACTAAACTATATAAGTGTACCAGCTATAATCAAAACAAAATCGTGATTTTCCCTTATAATTATTATAACAAACAATTAACTATAATTGCGCTATATTTCATCAAATCGTTGTCGAATAACTATAATTTAGTTCTTTTGAGATATCATTAATATTTATCAAAGCAAAACGATTTGCTATAATTTGAATTTGAATAATGCGCGCCGTTTCATTGTGTACACAAATCTCACTATTCTGATGGAGCATGCACGAACTTGCTCAAAATAATGTTTGTGTAGTATGCAAAAAATTGATTGATAAAAATATTTTCTCAGCATCATTTGTTGCATATCGCTTGATTGAACAGATTATTATTTTGATAAATAAGTGAGTAACTATGTGTGTGATATGATTGTTGGGAACGAAACTAATGAATATCATAACATCTCTTGACTATTGACGTGTTGTGTTATTCGAAACACCATAATTTATACGAAATAAGAAATATTATTAAAATTAAATAGCAATTAACTAATAATATGTTTTGTTCATTTTCTTTAGTTTTGGATCTCAATTTGTGCTAGTATTGTTCCGATTAACTTATAACTAGTGTTACTATTGGTAAACATAATCACACATTATTTTTGTGAATCGGATAGGGAATGCATGCGTAATATTATACCCCAAACTCGATCGTTGCTACAATGTCCGATATTTTGGTTGAGTGTTCCGGTCAAGATAAGGAGTCGAATCAAACATCCGAGACACTTTTGGTGAGATTGTTGATAGTAGTTAGAAGCTACTGATATGAATTTTTTTAAATTTATTTTTCCATAAATAGTTTCGAATCTCAACTGGATTCAAACGATTACTTTGTATGGGTAATGTGGAGACGAGAGAATTGTATACGTTTAAAGAGGTAGATATAAATCGCGTACAATTATTATGATTATTTGTCACATTATCTCATTGATGTTAATTATTTTTTATTAATGCGTGCATATTTTTTGTTTCGATTCCTTATTCTATAGATAAATGCTGGTTTAAAGACGTATATATGTCAGAAACGATTGTTCAATGTCGAACGGCAAAAGGTAGTCAATTGCGAGACTGATCTGATTGGCAAAGTTTTTTGCGTGGATTCATTCGGGGTCAAAGATTTCCCGTAAATTGTTATCAATCAAATTGCTCATAATCCCATTTGATTATTTTTCGTAATTTATAGGTTTATGTTGAATGCCAATATTGCTTGTCATACAATCACGGATCTTCCCAAAAGTGCAGATAGAAATATAAAAAACAAAAATCCATTAATAACACAATATGTGGATTATCATGATTATGCCGCAACTGAATATATGCCCGGATCACTGCCACAAAAGGTTGATTGGCCATACGGTCAAATATACGTGCCCATTGCTGATCCCCCACTACATATCGGCAGTGAGGAGGTTGATTCGGATCACAGTTATCAAGTAAGTTAATAACCAATTCGTAGTTAGCTACTATATCATCCGAATGTATAATGTGGGAATATTGAGCAAAAAATATAGCCCATATTTTAGTGATTCTGACCCATACGTGACAAAGTAACTGATGTAATTCGTGTTTAAATTTAGGGTTATGATACGGTTGAAGATGAGAACATATTCCCACGGATGTATGGACCATCATTATCCCTAGCGACAGATTCGGACTCATCTGAGATTGACAGTGAGAAGAGCGGAGATGATGATGATGAGGATGATGATGATGAGGAGGAGGTGGAGGAGCGTGATAAGGATAATGTCAAGGAAGATGTGCAGAGTGAACCCGAAGATTTTAGCGAGGAATACACCATTCATTCGCCAAATGCTAACTCCGATCGGGGTTTGAATGATGGCTCGAACGATGATGCTAATATGGAAACAAAATCCGTTACGAGTCAATCCGAATTTGACAACGCATCGGCGGCGGAAAATTTGGTAAAAATTTTATAGCTATTAAATGATAAAATGAATTGCTATTGAATCATTTATCGATCAGTTTAATATGAGCAACAGCTGTCAAACTACATTATTATGTTTTGTGTGATATCATAAAATATCTAATTAATCACCAATTAGATACGAAATGATCAATAAAATTTTTTTACCTTGATTCTGTCAGATTGTCAAGAAACTGAGGACAATCGAGAATTATGATGAGGGATTCGTGGCTGATAGTGAGACCGAATCGGAATTTGTCACGAGCAATACGAAAGACGATCGAGTAATATTTCATTAATAATTTTTCTGAATATCGAATAGGTTTTTTTTATTACGAATACAGCTGAGTTGTGCAGCTATATTATTTATTATTGTAGTGTTTCACGCATATTTTGTCGAATTGTCCCAATTAAAATATGATAATTATACATTATTTCTGGTTTTGGGTTAACATTTTGAATAATGATATTAATAATACGATTTGAAAATCCCGCAATTTATTATGAGAATAATGATTATCATTATTTGTTTTGTTTTTGATTTTTTCCATAGAAAATTCCTCGAAATTATTGGGACTGTTCACTGTGTGATTACCAAAATCGGTTCAAACATCTCAGATGTAGTGGATGTATGTTCACGTACAAGCCCATAGGAAATAACACAATCTCGCACAAATTGGTTTATAGACTGGGACATTCACGTCCGAGAAAACGTATTGTGAATCTCCGGAAACCGAGAAAACGATCGGCTTATTTGGCTAAATTACGATCAACAACACCAACATTGGTGCAGACAACATTAACCAATCTAGAAGTGGCAAAGATTCGATCAAAACGAAAATATGACGGTATGGCCATGAATGATGACGATCATCATGTTGTGCAGGATTGTTCAGTCAAACAGCAACGAATCGAATCCGCGATTGTGCATGTAACTATAATAACAAATATACCAGCGGTGGCTTTTATATAGCTATAAACACAACTGTCACCTTTGCACTATCTTATATTTTGCTCAAAACAACTATTTCTAAAATGTTAAAATTCTCAATTTATTGTGTGTTTAACTGTTGGACACCCACTAAATTGCGTGTCTCTTGGCCGCCACTGAAATATAGCTACCCAATCAATTCGTATCAACATGGATCACTATAATATAGTTATTTTTTTCCCCCAAATACAGGTGTCGGACGATTCAATTGTCTACAGTGTTAATACAATCGATAATGTGGGTAGTACGATTGAGAATCACGCATCAACAAATGATATTAAGTGCTCAATAGTTTGCGATAATACTACGTCCATTGTGTCCGCAGCGATAATAGCACCATCGGGTGATATTTGCGCAATTTGTCTGGATAATTCTAAAGATTCGGTACTCATCCACCGGAACACTTGTCACAGAATTGCTTGCTACACGTGTTCGAAAATATTGTGGCAAAACGAAACACCCTGTCCAATTTGTCGCAAACCAATATTAAAAGTTTGTAAATATTTCAATTCCTAGTTTGGTTGCTACTATATGACTATAGTCTATAAGCTATAGCTATAATATGAATCAAGTTTATTATTGGAAAATAGTTTTGTTCAGTAGCTAATCATAATTATTTCAATTTTTTTATATTCGAGCGCCGCCTATAATATGATCATAATTTATAGCTATTGTTATCCCAAAAATCATAACTAATGATACAGAAATTATATGTGTCAATTTGATTACCATACCAATATTATGCGATTATGCGTATTTATTGGAAAATTTCGTATAAAAGTTGGTGTGTTTTTCCGAAAATTAAATATCCAAATAAAATTATTTTTGTCTCAATCTATAATGAGAAAAATAATTGTGCGCGACTATAGCTATATTATATAAAAACTATGAGTGTGTCGATTATGTTTGTGCCAATTCTGTAGTTTCTTATATTATGATTTTTGCGTCGAGGGATTGACCATTTATACAGGTAGCAAAAATAACGATCAATTAAAATTTTCATATTATTGCTATATTCTCCATAATATCTAATCATTTCGGTGTTATAGTATATGATCAATTAGCTAGTTATAGCAACGTGACAATTTAGCATTGTGAATTATAATTATGAATTGGTAGCTAAATTTATAGTGTTTTGACCACCATATCAATTCATAGTCTGTGACTGTTGAAAATCCGATAATTGCGTAATATTTTGTTTTGGGGATGTGGTTACGATTTTTTGTTCTTCAAACTTCTCACCCTTATCATTTTTTTCGCATTAACTTATTATTTATAAGATGGAGCACATCAATATTATTTTTTATTATTTCAAAATTCGGGGAGTGTTCGCAATATTAATTCGCCTAGCTATAGGTCCCCCAAAAATATATAAATCTAACAAAATAATTCTCGAATTTCTGATGCCGCGCAATGAAAAATTATTCTTGTGTAATTTTGGATTAAACGCATTTTGATATTATTGAAAATTATGCACCATCGAATTGTTTGGTTAAGTTATTGATATTATCAAAAGCTTGGTGACTATATTATAACAGCTAGCCATAGCTACTAGACAGATAGAGATATTCAATGGCGGGAACAATATTGACGATTGAATTGACAAATTTCATGGGGATTGAACATAGGCAAATTGAGTAAGATATTTTCGAATTTAAATAATATTTTTTCAATCATGCACGCACATTTTCAATCTTCGAAATATAATATAGCTATATATATATAGATCATAATTAATTTTGATCTGTGCGTATTATCGAATAGTATATAATTATGATATTGATTATATTATGGACAATTTCGTGCTTATCACTATTGACAAAACCAATAATTGTGATTATAGCGAATAATATTATTTCTCGAGTGGAAATGTGTCAATGTAATTTGATTTGATATTTTTAAAAATTTTTATGTGCTCGTTTTTCGTTATTATAGGTTTAATAAGAACATAAATCATATCATGGGTCCCAATAAGAGTGGCAAGAGTGCAATTATGAAGGCCATATTGCTCACATTGGGGGAATGTCAACCGTGCGAATCGATTGGGGATCATAGCGAATCGGGGATGTCACAATCACAATTATCAACCGCATTGATACCGATACACATTTTGAAATCATACGTCAAAGTAATTAGCTATAATCATGATTTTTAAACTATGACATAATCAAATTTTATTGTTGTTTGTTGTACTTGTTGTATGGTGCGTGCCGGTTTTGTCATTCAAATATTATAGTAATATTTTTGCTCATACAAACTTAGTATCGCCATCTGTGTTTGCGCGCTAGAATTAAAAAAAAACTTTTATCACGCATAATCGCGATGGATTTTAGTTTATAATATATTTTAAATAATTATTATTTGTTTCGATTTCAGATTGGTCAGATGGTCACCAAAGTAATCGTCGTGTTGGATAATAGCGGACCCAACGCTTACCAATTCGACAGATGCGGTTCAAAGATAGCAATCATTTGGAAAATTGATCTCGAGAATATTGACCATATTGATCAATCGACTGATTTGCATTGTGTGGTTAATAAGGAAACTGGCGAATGTGTTGGCATTGGATATACGACGGTCAGTTTTAATGATGATGATTATTATTATTATTCTTAACAACAACAACAATAGATAAATTGTGTTGGAACAGAGCACTATATAAACTGTGGTTCAGTGGATTAACTAAATCGTATTAAAAAAAATTTTTTTTTCCAATTTATTTCACAAAGGTGAAGACGATCGTGAATTATTTCGAAATTCTTACCGATCGTTCGAGCGCATCAATGATCTCGCAAGATATGTGCGAACATTTGGCGAATGATTCGTTTGGCTCGTACAAAATGCTCTACGATTTCTATATCAGAAGCAATTGTTTGGAAAATGTAAAAAATAGCTATAATATTATCAAAGCTAATTATCATTGGTTACTAAATATATTAAATTTCATTATCAAGATCATCATAAACAAATTGATTAGCACGAAAAGGATTCGGAAATATTTCCATCGATTAAAATTAATTGATAAGGAATTGATCGAATTGGCTAGAATTAAGGACGAATGGGAGCACAATTTTAATGAGAAATACACCAAAGATGAACTGGTCGAACGTTTGGAGGTTAGGAACATACACAATATTAGCTACCTTTTCGAAACACATTAGCTACAATTTGGATATTATTTTTCATATTTTTTTTGCACTCTTCTTAATTCGCGTTGTTTTGTTTTGTAGAATTTCAGAGCTGAACAATTATCAATTGCCCAGATAACCGATTTGAAATCATTGAAGATTGATCGTAATAAGAAACGGGCAAAATTGGCCACAACGGCGCGTCAACTCAATGATTCGATATCGAAACGAGATGATATCAAGAACAACATTGCCGGTAAATGTTTCTATTTTTCTCAATTATTTGAGCAATTATTTCGAAATATCACAATATATTTTGTTTTTGTTTCATATCGTATCATTCGACACAGTGCAAGTAAATATCATGCAACAGGTTTGTGTCAGAATCAATTTCGAATTAATGACCAACAAAAGCAATGTGATTTATGTGCCGATTGCGGGGGATGGAATTTTTGTCAATTCAGATCTGCGAAATGAAATTATGCATTATGAGTAATAGCTAAATAATTAACAATTATGCGCAATTTTTAATTTAATTTCTGTCCAATTACTATAATATTGCTTTCTAAATTCATATTTTATAGGAAACAGAAATATTTGTTGAAATATTGCGCGATCGTGCACGAACGAATACGTGCATACGTTTACGTCGACGACGATGAATATGGCGAAATTCGGGAAACGTGTCGACAATTCAATCAATTCATCGGTAGCAGTCGAATGATCTGCGATGATTTCTATCTTCAGAATCAGATAAGAAGTTTCGGGTGAATGAATTTTATCCAATAATAATTATTATCACCTCTCTCCCACCCATTACATTTTTGCAGTTGCCGCATTATAATATTCTCATCACATTTTGATACGATAATAGGTTCAATGAAACTTCCAAGATCATCACTGAACTCACAACCGAGAAAAATATTGTTACCGATCAAATTGGGAAATTATTAACCATCATCAAATCCAGCGATTTTTTTGCATTACGTTTCAATTTTTCCTCCACTATCGATGATGATAACGTCGTTGCTCGTAGTGGGAATTGCGATGATAACAATTATGGATTCGATCGGATTGTGACACGTTTGCCAATGTACGGATTGCGAATGATCAGACTCGTTCGATACATTGACAATGCGTATCGTCATAATTTCTTCAAAAGGAAACCCCTCGGACCTTTGGGTGCCTATATCATTGTCCGGGTAATTAATTACTATCTCATCCGAACAAAATCAGGATTTATCATAATTTTTATATAAATAATTAGGTTTCTTCGTGTTGTTACTAATTTTAATTTTTTTTTGTTTCCAGGACGAAATGTGGACATTGGCTATTGAGAAGTGTCTGGATAAATTTTTATTCACGTTCAATTGTGATAATGAGAGCGATGCTACTGTATTGCGAGCAATTATGCGCGACTGTGAGTCTCGCGATACGACCACCGATGACACGGTTTGGCCACAAATTAAGATAATCATTTCGAAATTTCCCGATCTGTATGATCAAGCTGATGTGACAATCAACGATATTTTAACAAGTAAATTATTAAATAATTAAATGGATGATCGGTAAGTGTCAATTATTAATTGCCAATAATATTGGTGACACTAGATCTATTAGCCACTACTATAAAATTATTATTATTATAAATATATTTAATAATTATTAATAATTCTATAGTAGCGGCTAATAGCCCTAGTGTCAATTATTAATTGCCAATAATATTGGTGACACTAGATCTATTAGC
>WNFR01005989.1_pt1 | contig 12432 bp, 10 predicted proteins | sample 5400221 | NCBI WGS metagenome assembly WNFR01 (sample SAMN13153357, study PRJNA577476) | soil metagenome | isolation source: 40 cm soil under Madrone tree | place: USA:California | collected 2016-06-14 | reverse complement strand
CCGACGGTGATCGCGAGCGCGCTCGGGTCGAGAAGTCCCGCGCTCGCGGCGAGCGTCGCCAAGACACTCGTCACGACGAAACCGATACCGATGAGCCCGAGCCGACGCATCGAAAGCACGACGCCGTTCATGCCGCGCTCGTAGCAGCATCGGTGCCACCGCCACGCTGCGCGTCTACGACATCGCAGTCGCATGACCCCGGCAAAATTCTCCGCTCGGGGTGATTTCTGCCGCGCTGCGGAGGAGGATGCCGATCGGTGCGCATTTGCCTCGACCGGTCGCATCGTGAGGCAGACGGGGGCCGATGTGCGACCCACACGACGACGGCGGTCCTGGGGCGAGTTGCGAGCGAGACGAGGCGCGAGGGAAGCGAGCAGCGCAGGCGTAGCGGAAGCTACGCCGAGCAGCGCAGCGACCGAGCAACGAAGTATCGCGACGCAAATCGCCCCAGGACCGTGGACAGCGGCGGTGAGCGGCACTATGCTGCTCCCCGCCGACGGTCACGGGAGGAGGGCATCATGAGCGAGCGTGCTGGAAATGGGCGGACGACTCGTCCGAAGCCGCGGCCGGACGCGACGACGACGCGCCTTCAGCGTCTGCAATCGCGTGGTGGACAGCTCCTGCAGTGGTTTCCCGAGCTCGGGAAGACGCTGCTCCGTGAGAGTGAGCCTAGCCTCGAAGCAGTCCTGAGCCAGATCCAGACCTTGCGCGGCGAGGTCCGCAGGCGCGCCGGCGAGACCGGACGCGATCTCGAGGCACGGGCCGAGCGTCTCCTCGTCGACCTCGAGCGGCAGGCGATCGAACGTCTGCAGCCGCTCCTCAGCCGAGCGAACGTCGCCTCGCAACGCGAGGCGACAGCGCTCGAAGGCCGCATCGTCCACCTGGAAGGACGGCTCGGCTCGCTGCTCGACGATCGCGCTGCGCTCTCGAGCCGCGTCACGACGCTCGAGCGGCAGCTCATGGAGGCGCGCTCCGACGACGGCGAGCGAATCCGCGAGCTCGATCTCCGCATCGCGGCGGCGGAAGACGTGCGGACGGACGTCGCCGAGCTGCGCGCCCAGCTCGACGCGCTCGCCAAGGAGCAACTGATGCGCAGCCTCGAGCTCGGCAAGCTGCACGATCGGCTGACGCGCCTGGAGATGCGCCTCGGCGACCTGTTGAAGGAGCACGGCACGCACCTCGCGGAGCACGAAGACGTGAAGCGGCGCCTCGGGACGCTGCCGGGCGACATCGAGAACGCCGCGCGGCTCGCGACCGGCGCCGCCGATCAGGCGCGGCAAGTGGCGGCGACGGCGCACACCACGACGGAGCGTCTCACCACCCTCGCCGCGGACCGCCTGCGCGAGCGCATCGAGCTCGAGCAGCTCGGCGAGCGCGGCCTCGAGATCGAGCGCATCATTCGCCAGATCGAGTTGCGGATCGGCGATCTCGCGGAGCGCCACACCGGCGCGCGCGAGGACCTCGCGACGTTCGCCGCGCGCGTGGCGAAGCTCGAGCTCGTCGCCGCGCCCTCGCCCGGCGCCGGCGTCGCCGTGGAGCGCAGCGAGGGTCACTGAAAGGCGCGGCGGGAGAGCTCGACGTGGACGTCGTTCCGATTCCGCTCCTGTCCGACAATTACGGGTACGTGCTGGTCGGCCCCGACGGCGAGCGCGCGGCGGTCGTCGATTGCTCCGATGCGCGACCGGTCCTGCGCGAGGTCGAGCGTCGCGGGCTTCGCCTCGAGGCGATCCTCTCGACGCATCACCATTTCGACCACGTCGGCGGCAACGAGGACGTCGCCCGCGCGGTCCCCGGTGTGCGGGTCATCGGCTCGCGCGCGGACCGCGCGCGAGTCCCGGCACTCACGGAAGCGCTCGCCGACGGTGAAAGCTTCGCAGTCGCCGGACTGCAGGGGCGGGCGTTGTACATCCCGGCGCACACCAGCGGTCATCTCGCCTACGTGTTCCCCGACGGCGAGCCGTCCGTGTTCTCCGGCGACACGCTCTTCGCCGCGGGCTGCGGCCGCCTCTTCGAGGGCTCACCGGCGCAGATGATGGCGTCGCTCGGCAAGCTCGCCGCGCTGCCGGATCCGACGCGGGTCTACTTCGGCCACGAGTACACCCTGAAGAACCTTCGCTTCGCGCAGGAGCTGGAGCCGGGAAACCGCGCGATCGCGGCAAAGCTCGCGCACGTCGAGCGTCTGCGCGCCGAGGGGCAGCCGACGGTGCCGTCGACGATCGCCGAGGAGAAAGCGACCAATCCGTTTCTGCGCTGGCGCAGCGCCGAGCTGCGCGCCAGCATCCGCGCGCGCTTCCCCGACGTCGACGACGACGACGTCGCGATCTTCGCGAAGACGCGCCAGCTGAAGGACGCCTACTGACCGACCGCCGGCTGCGGCCACCGCGCCGCACGCGCCCACGCGCCGCCGGCATTCACACGAGGTGACGATGCAGGACGACGTGCTGTTGACGGCGCGAGAGGGCGACGTCGTGACCCTCACGCTCAACCGTCCCGAGAAGCGCAACGCGATGACGATGCCGATGCTGACGGCGCTGCGCGACGCGTTCCGCGAGCTCGGCGCGGCGACGGACGTGCGCGCGGTCATCTTGACCGGCGCCGGCAAGGCGTTTTGCTCCGGACTCGATCTGAAGGAGATGGGTCTCGCGCGCCGCGACGACGGCAGCGTCGAGTACCCGGACATCGAAGACGCGCTGCACGAGCTCGAGCACTGCCCCCTGCCGACGATCGCGATGATGCAAGGCGACGCGATCGCCGGCGGCCTCGAGTTGGCGCTGCACTGCGATCTCCGCATCGCCGGCGCGAGCGCGCGGATGGGGATGCCGCTGGCGCGCATCGGGCTCGTCGTGCCGTACGCGCTGACGCAGAAGCTGCTCGACACCGTCGGCACGCCGATGACGAAGGAGCTTCTCTTCACCGGCGCGCTCCTCGACGCCGAGAGCGCGCGCCGCGCCGGCCTGGTGACGCGCATCGTCCCCGATGACGAGCTTGCCGCGGCGACGCGCGCGCTCGCCGCCGAGATTGCGGCCAACGCGCCGCTCTCGATCCGCACGATGAAGGCCGCGATCAACGAGGCGAATACGTTTCGCTCGTTGACGCCGTCGACGGGAGTGGCGGCCCAAGCTGCGGCGACGCGCAAGAGCGAGGACCTGCAAGAGGGCCTGCGCGCCGTGTTCGAACGGCGACGGCCTGTCTTCCGCGGACGCTGACGATGCTGCGCGCGTTCGCCCGCTTCCAGCCCGCGGTGCCGCTCCTCCTGCGCGTCGTGCTCGGCACGATCTTCATCGCGCACGGCTTCCAGAAGATCTCGAGCGGCATGCCCGAGTTCACCCGGGCCGTCGCCCACCTCGGGTTTCCGATGCCGGTCGCCTTCGCGTGGGCTGCGGCCCTTTCCGAGTTCCTCGGCGGCATCTGCTGCCTCGTCGGCCTCTTCACGCGCTGGGCGGCGCTCGCGATCGCGATCGTGATGACGGTCGCGATCACGAAGGTGCACCTGCACGAGGGCCTGATTCGCGGCTACGAGTACGAGCTGACGCTGCTCGCGGTCGCGGTGTCGATCATGCTGATGGGCGCGGGGCCGGCGTCGCTCGACAAGAACGTCCTCCACCGCGACTTCTGACGCGCAGACCGCTGCCCATCGCGCTGCGCCGCGCGCAACGTCGCTGGTATCGATCCTAAAGCGCGCGCGTCACGAGGAGCGGGGCGATCTCGTCCCACGTCGTCGCCGGCGGTGAGCACGTATACGCGTGGCAGACGTACACCGTCGCCCGGCCGTCGATCTGCATCTTGCCCTCGACGATCGGAAACGAGGGGGGAGCCGTTGGATCGGCTGCGACGACGATCTTGTCGGGGACGTACTCGCGGTGGAGCCGCGAGAACAGCACGCGGCGCTGCGGATCGTCGGGACGTGCGACGACGACGACCTCGCGCGGCTTCCGTTGGTAGAGGTCCGCGGCGGCGATCATGTGGGCGAAGCCGAAGGGGTTCGCCTGCATCGCGCCGCTGAAACAGCGCAGCGTGCGCTCGGCGGCTTCGAGGAAGCGCGGGTCGCCGACGAAATGGTACAGGCGGAGGAGCCCCATCGCCGCGGCGGCGTTGCCGGATGGGATCGAGCCGTCGAACGACGGCTTCGGGCGGTGCACGAGCTCCTCGTGGTCGGCGCTCGTGAAGAAGAAGCCGCCGCGCTCGCGGTCCTCGAAGCGGGCGAGGAGCGCGTCGGCGAGCTCGCGCGCCTGCGCGACGTGCGCCGGGTCGAAGCTCGCCTCGTACACGTCGAGCGCCGCGTTCAGCAAAAACGCGTAGTCGTCGAGATAGGCGTCGAGCTTGGCCTCGCCGCCCTTGAAGGTTCGCAGCAACCGGCCGTCGTAGCGTAGACGGTTCCAGACGAATGCCAGCGCGCGCTCGGCGACGATTCGATAGTCGTCGCGATCGAGCACCTTCGCGGCCTCGGCGAAGGCGCCGATCATGAGCGCATTCCAGCTGGTGAGGATCTTGTCGTCGCGCCCCGGTGGGACACGCTGCGCGCGCAGTTCGAGGAGTCGGCGGCGACCGTCCTCGACGACCGCCGCGACCTCCTCGACCGGGCGCGCGAAGAGACGTGCGAGCTGCGGCAGATCGACGGTGCGGTGGAGGATGTTCTTGCCCTCGAAGTTTCCTTCGTCCGTGACGTCGTAGAATCGGCAGACGATCTCGCCGGCGTCGCTGCCGAGCGCGGCCATCACCTCGTCGCGCGTCCAGACGAAGTATTTGCCTTCGACGCCCTCGCTGTCGGCGTCTTGCGCCGCGTAGAAGCCGCCGTCGGCGTGCGTCATCTCGCGCGTGACGTACGCGAGCGTCTCCTCGACGACTCGACGCGCCTCGGCGTCGCCGCCCGTCGCTTGCTGCACCTCGAGGGCGAGCCGTACGAGGAGCGCGTTGTCGTAGAGCATCTTCTCGAAGTGCGGCACGAGCCAGCGCGCGTCGACGGAGTAGCGATGGAAACCGCCGCCGAGCTGGTCGTAGATGCCGCCCGCCGCCATGTAGTGCAGGGTATCGACGGTCATCTGCCGGAATCGGTCTTCGCCGGTGGCGCCCCACGCCCGCAGAAACAGGCTGAACGCCATGGTGTTCGGGAATTTCGGTGCCCCGCCGATGCCGCCGTGGTCGGCGTCGTAATGGCGCGCGAGCCCCCGCGCCGCCGTGACGGCGAGCTCCGGCGCGAGGGCCGCTGCGGCGGGTGGCTCGTCGGAGCGGGCGAGACCCGTCCGCAGCTGCGCGACGCTGTCGCGAACCTGATCGCGCTTCTCGCGGTACGCCTGCGCGACGCCTTGGAGAACGCGCGGAAATGCCGGCATGCCGTGGCGGTCGACCGGCGGAAAGTACGTGCCGCCGAAGAACGGCTCGCCGGTGGGCGTGAGGAACATCGTGAGCGGCCACCCGCCGTGCCCGCTCAGCATCTGCACCGCGCTCATGTAGATGTGATCGAGATCGGGCCGCTCCTCGCGATCGACCTTGATGCAGACGAAGAGCTCGTTCATGAGCGCCGCGATGCGCTCGTTCTCGAACGACTCGTGCGCCATCACGTGGCACCAGTGGCACGACGAGTAGCCGATGCTGATCAGGATCGGCTTATCCTCGAGCCGCGCCCGCTCCAGCGCTTCCGGGCCCCACGGATACCATTCCACCGGGTTGTACGCGTGCTGGAGCAGGTAAGGACTCGTCTCGCGAACCAGCCGATTCGCATGACGAGATGACTGCTGCCCATCACCGGCCGACACGAGGAGCCCTCATGCGCCCGACTGTATCGAGCGCCCAGAACACGCGCCAGGAACTCGCGTCGCGGAAGCGGACGCGGTCGACGCCGGACGGCGCGGCCGTGCACACCCTCGCGGCGGGAGTTTCACTGTCGCGCCGTACGCCGAGGACCCGGCGGGGCGATGCGGGGTCGTCGTCTGCACCCGTGGTGCGCAAACCTACCCTCTTGCGCACGTCGGGTGCAGACGACGACCCCGCATCGCCCCGCCGCGCACTAGGCAGGCGTCGCGGCTCCGGCGAATTCCTTCCAGGCCGCGAGCGCATGCAGACCGGTCCCCACCTGCACGGCGACGAGCTTCTGCAACGGCAGCACCTGGACGGTGCTCTGGTTCTCGATCTGCGAGCAGATCTCCTCGAGCCGGCGCCGCACGATGCGCGTCACCTCCTCGTTGCCGCTCGCGACCGCCAGTCGATAGACCTCGCCGAGATAGAGCATGTGGTGGAAGACACGGCAGACGGTGGAGTCGAACGCCTCGGCGCGGGTCGCCTCGCGCGCGTACTGCGGCGCCTCGACCTCGTGCTTCAGCGCCGCGAGCTGCTTGGGGGCGCGCTTCACGTAATCGTCGACGGAGCGGTAGAGCCGATCGCGTGGCGCGCCGCGGCCGACGATCGCGAAGTACTCGCGCACGTCGTGGTAGATCGAGTCGACGCGGAAGACGCCCTGGAGCATCGCCTCACGACGCGTCAGCCCCGCGGGCGACGTGTCTTCGAGCACGGGATCGAAGTAGTACGGCACCTCGCAGACGACCGAGTACCCGCCGCTGATGGTCTTCAGATAGTCGTCCGAGCTCGTGCCGGCCTCGAGACACGGCGCAGGATCCTCGTCGAGGTTGCGCGCCAAGTAGTCGTACCGCTCCTGGATCCCGAAGAGCCCGTAGATGCCGGGCTCGAACGCCTTGATGAACGGCGCCTCCGGCTCTCCGCGGTGCATCGCGAGACCTTGCGAGGCGATGACGCGCCGCAGGCGCGGCAGCAGCCCCGGCAACGGTCGCGAGAGGTAGAAGTACGTGCCGCAGAAGCCGGCGTTGTGCAGCGAATACAGAAACGTCGGCCGGTGCATCTCCATGACCGCCATCAGCGCGCGCGTCTCCGGACACGACTCCGTGAAGTGCAGCGTCTTGTAGTGGACCGGGAAGCTCCACTCGACCTGCTCGCGTGCCGGCGGCCGGTAGTAGTTGAGCGCGTAGGTGAGCGGCGAGAACGCCTGCTTGAACCAGCCCTCGTTCAACAGCGTCCCGTCGGGGTCGGCACACTTGACGATCAGAAACGTGTAGTCGAGCTCCTCGCGGAGATCGTCGTCCTCGCAGAGACGCCGCGACAGAAACTCGAGCGTGAGGGTGCCGATCGGCTCGTTCGGATGCGGCGTGCCGAAAAGCAGCGCCTTGCGCGTGCCGTTGCCGATCGTCAGCAGCTCGAGCGGCCGTCCTTCGAGCGAGGTACCGATCGCTTGCAGCGTGACGAGCTTCGGAAACCGCCGTGCGAGCTCGCGCGAGCTCGCCGAAAGCTCGGCCACCGACATGAACTCCGTGTATCGCGGGACGTCGGAAAGGATCTGGTAGGTGTCCATCCGCGTTGAAAAGTAGCACACCAACGCAGAGCGGCAAATAAATCGCCCCTCGCGAAGGCGCGCCAGCGGCACGCGGCGCCGCGTCGTCAACCGCGGGTGACTCCGCCGACCTCGTCGCAGTCGACTCGACGACGTCGACGGTCTCGGCGACGCGAGCACGAGCTACGCGAGCGCGACACCGGCGCAGGTGCGGGGCGACGCGGGGTCGTCGTCTGCACCCGTGGTGCGCAAACCTGCCCTCTTGCGCACGTCGGGTGCGGACGACGACCCCGCGTCGCCCCGCACCTGCGCCGTCGCCGACGTTCAGGACAGCTCTTTGCTCGTGTAGCCGAGAATGCGACGCGCGATGATCATCATGTTGATCTGCTGCGTCCCCTCGAAGATGTCGTTGATCTTCGCGTCGCGCATCCACTTCTCGACGAGCAGCTGGCGCGAGTAGCCGAGCGGTCCGAGCATCTCGACCGCCTTCTGCGTGACCTGCGTCACGACGAGTCCCGCCTTGGCCTTCGCCATCGAGGCTTCGAGGTTGTTCTTCTGCCCGTTGTCCATCATCCACGCCGCGCGCCAGGTGAGAAGGCGCGCGGCCTGCAGCTGCGTCTCCATGTCCATGAAGTCGCGCTCGATCGCGGTGAGCTTGCTCGGCGCGACGCCGTAGCGGATCTCGACACCTTGCTTCTTCAGCTCCTCGCGCACGAAGTCGAGCGCGGCGCGGCCGACGCCGAGGGCGCTCGCGGCGACGATCGGGCGGGTGGCGTCGAAGGTCGCCATGACGCCTTTGAAGCCTTCGCTCGTCTTCGGCACCTCGGGGCTGCCGAGGATGTTGTCGAGCGGGATGCGGCAGTCCTCGAAAATCAGCGTCGCGGTGTCGGAGGCGCGGATGCCGAGCTTGTCCTCGCATTTCGCGACCGTCATCCCCGGCGTCCCGGCGTCGACGATGAAGGACTTGATGCCGGCCCGACCCGCGGCGCGATCGACCGTCGCCCAGACGACGATGAAGCCGTTCGAGTTCTTCGGGTCGCCGGCCATGAGGCCGCTCGTGCAGAAGATCTTGGTGCCGTTCAGCACCCAATGATCGCCGTCGCGCACGGCAGTCGTCTGGATCGCGGCGCTGTCACTGCCGGCGCCCGGCTCGGTGATCGCCATCGCCGACCAGACCGGCTTGTCGCCCTTGAAGCGCGAGAGAAACCGCTCCTTCTGCTCCGGTGTGCCGACCGCCTGGACTGCGGCCCCGCCGAGACCGGGCCCGGGGATGCTCAAGTAGAGCCCGGCGTCACCCCACGACAGCTCCTCGACCGCGATGACGGTGCGCAGGTTGCGGTTCGAGTCGACCGCCTTCTTCTTGCCGTCCTGCTTGCCCTCTTTGCCCGGTCCGATGTCCGAGGCTTTCGAGAGCTGCCACATCATGTTGATGAAGTCCCACGGCTTCTCGTGCTCGCGCTCGTCGTACTCGCGGGCGATCGGCCGCATCGCGTGCTCGGCCAGCATGTGCAGCTGCTCGCGCTGCGCCGTGATCTCCGGAGAGAGTTCGAAATCGACCATGATTCGTCTCCTTTTGAACGATCGCCTGCGGCGATCGCACCTCAGGCGATCGCCAATCCTTCCAGGGCGGCGAAGCCGCGCGCGTTGCGCAGGAAGAGCTCCACCATGTGATCACGGATGTACCCGTGGCCGCCGAGCACCTGGAGCGCGTTGTCGGCGATCCGCAGCGTCACGTCGGAGGTGTACCGACGCGCGAGGTAGGCCTCGCGCGTCGCGTCCTCGTGGCGGTCGAGCTTCCATGCCGCCTCCCAGACGAGGAGGCGCATCGCATCGACCTCCATGGCCATCTCGGCGAGCATGAACGCGATCGCCTGCTTCTGTCCGATTGCCTGCCCGAACGCCCGCCGCTCCTTCGCGTACTCACGCGCGTAATCGTAGGCGGCACGCGCGACGCCGACTGCCATCGCGGAGACGCCGACGCGCCAGAGGTTCGCGAGCCGTCGCATCGCGGCCTGGTCGCCGACGGCGAGCACCTGATCACGCGGCACGCGGCAGGCGTCGAGATCGAGCGTCGTCGTCTCGAGTGCCTTGAGCCCCATGTTCTTCTCGCGCTCGCCGACGCGCAGACCCGGCGTGTCGCGGGCAACGACGATCGCCTGCGCATGCACCGCGCCGTCGCCGTTCGTCAGCCCGGCGAGCACGAGCAGGTGCTTCGCCTGCGCACCGAGCGGGACGTAACATTTCGCGCCGCTGACCACGTAGTCGTCACCCTCACGGCGGAGCGTCGTTGCCGGGGCGGCGGGGTCGAAGTCGAAGCGCGGCTCGACGACCGCCGCCGACCCGGGCTCGAAGCTCTCGCCGCAAAACGCGGGGAGCAGCCGGCTTTTCAGCTCGGTCGACCCGAACTCGAGGAGCGGCACCGTCAAGAGGCGCGGCGCGAGGAGGTGGGTCGCGATCGCCAGATCGCCGTACGCGAGCTCCTCGGCGATGACGGCCCCGGTGAGCGCCGAATGTTCGGTGCCGAACCCCCCGTACTCCTCGGGGATCATGCTCTGGACGAGGCCGAGATCCCAGCCGCGCTGCAGCAGCGCCGCGGGAACGCTCCCCTTTTCGTCCGCCTCGCGCGCGTGTGGACGGATTTCCTCGCGCGCGAAAGCGATCACGGTCTCGCGAATGAGCTTTTGCTCGTCGTCGAGCTCGAAATTGATCATTGGGATTCCCTCCGATTCTGGCGGACGCGGCGCTTTGCGGCCGCGACGTGAGGCCACTGATCGGCGGACGGCGTCAGCCAGGCGACCAGCTGATCGACGACGCCTTGCATGGCAATCGTCAGATCGACGCGCTCCGGATCCTGGTAGTGCTGCAGCTCGGCGCCGATCACGCCGCCCGCGAAGAGTTGCGCCGCGCGGCCGGCGTCGACGTCGGTACGAAAGACTCCCTGCTCCTGGCCGAGCCGGACGATGCCGGCGAGATAGCTGCGGAAGCGCCGCATGATGCCGCGAAAGGCGTCGGACAGACGCGGATTCGTGTCCAGCGCCTCGACCATGAGCGTGAGGATGAAGCGGCGGAGATTGTTCCTGGTCGCGATGTGGACGCTGACGCGCGCGATCTCCGAGAGCGCGGCGACCGGATCCGTGATCGGCCCGACGCTGCCGACGATACGCTCCTCGTAGGCGGCGGTGCGGTCTTTCACTGCCTCGAAGAGCAGCTGTTCCTTGTCGCGGAAGTGGTAGTAGATGGCGCCCTTGGTTACGCCGGCCGCGCTCGCGATGCGATCGATCGACGTGCCCTGGTAGCCGTAGCGGGCGAAGCAATCGATCGCGATCGCCATGAGATCTTTCCGCGCGGTGCTGCTCGGCCTGCCGTCGGCAGCCTTGGCGGCGGTCTTGCCGTCGACAGGCGTGGAAACGCCCGCCGGTGAGGCTGGACGGGTACGAGCAGCCATACTGAACGTTTAGTATCCTCCACTTTGGAGTGTCAAGCCATGGGACGACGCACGCCCCCTCCGTTTTCCGACTGGAGAATGCGCGTGCGCGTCGCTATGGTGCAGCGCGAGGTGGAGGATCGCGGCCACATCGCGAGGAGGTTGCGCGCGGCCCGCGAGCGGCTCGAGCTGACGATCGAGCATGCGGCGGCGAACGCTGGAGTTCCGCTACGTTATGCGCGGCTGCTCGAGGGCGAGAAGCCGTTGGATGTGGGCGTCTCGGACGACCTCTACCTGATCCCGTTTTTCCGCCGCTACGCCGCCGCGCTCGGTCTTCCCGCCGAGGAGCTACTGCCCGACTTCCTCGGCCAGGTCGCAGAGCTGCCGCCGCCGAGTCCCGCCTCGTTCTCGGCGCGTCGACGACGCGGGCGGCGCTCGTTCTTGCGGCCGCTCGCGGTGGTGCTCGCGAGCGCGGCGGCGGTCGTCGTGATCATGCGCCACGCGCCGGAACGCGGCGGGTTCGACGACGAGCGTTGGGGCGGAGGCGGCACCGACAGCGAGCAGCCATCCGGCGGCGACGGCGCGCGGCTCGCCGCCGCCGTCGAGCCGACGGCGCAACCGCCGGCACCCGAGCGCGGCGCCGCGGCCGCCGGCGAGCACGATGCGGTCGCGCCCGCGTCGCAGCCCGACGCCGTCAGCTCACCTGCGTCACCGTTTGCCGCCGAACGGGCGCCCGCCGACGGGACGGCCGAGCGTACACAGACCGCGAACGGCGCCGCGGCAATGGTCGCTGCCGCGCCGCAGCAGGCGACGGCGCCGCAGCAGGCGACGGCGCCGCAGGCGCTCGGTGCGGCGCCGCCTGCAGAGGCAGCCGCGGGGAAGCGCGGTGCGGTAGCGCAGCCGGCGACGACGGAGCCCGCGATTCAGGAGGCCGCTGCGAGCTCGCCCGCACCGAACCCGACGGCTGAGGATATGAGATCTGCGCCCGCGCTCGGCGCGCGCGAGCTGCGCATCGTCGCCGCGGAACAAACGTGGCTCTCGCTCGCGGTCGACGACGAGCCGAAGCGCAGCATTCTCCTGCAGCCGGGCGAGACGCGCAGCTGGACCGCGACGCGCGCCTTCACGCTGACGATCGGCAACGCCGGCGGCATCACGGTGAGCCTCGACGGACGCGAGCTGCCGCCGCTCGGCCGCTCGGGCCAGGTGGTGCGAAACCTGCGCCTGCCGCAAGGCGAGACCACGCCCGGCTGAGCAGAGACTCCCGCTCAGACCAGCGCGGCCTTCAACGAACGGCCCGCGGCCGTAGCCCGAGACCGGCGATGATGAGAGTGACGATGCGAAGCGCGGCGCGCTATTCGCCACCGCTCACATGCTCCCCGTAGCGACACGCTCACGACCGATCAGGCGTGTACCGGCGATGGATTCATCGTCTCTGGCGACGGCATCACGATCGACCTCGGCGGCTTCACGCTGAGCGGCGGGCGGCATTGCCCCTGTACTCCAATGTGGTCATAATGGTTCGGTTCGACAAGGATCGCGTCGGCCTCTGCGAGATCGCTTTCCGCGCCGAAAGCCGCGCGCAGGTCGACGCCGTGGCGAAGGGTCTCGCCAACGTGGGCGCGCGCGTCCTCGATCCACCGCGCGAGGATCCGTATCGGCCGGGGTACTACGC
>WNFR01012202.1_pt1 | contig 12433 bp, 11 predicted proteins | sample 5400221 | NCBI WGS metagenome assembly WNFR01 (sample SAMN13153357, study PRJNA577476) | soil metagenome | isolation source: 40 cm soil under Madrone tree | place: USA:California | collected 2016-06-14 | reverse complement strand
CTGATTAAGTGCCCTTGACGCGTAGCGTCGCTATGAGTTTAGCCCGGCGTTTCAACGCCGGGATCACGTGGTTAGCAAGTCTCGTCGCGTAGCGATGATTGAATTCCGGTTAATTTCCTGCGTCGCTACGCGACGCTGAAACTTCATGGACCTTTCCCCGGCCTGGAAAGGCCGGGCTAAATTCATACCGGCGCGATGCGCCGAAAAGTACTTGTTCAGAGTTTCCTTAAGTTTGTCGTTTCAACCTGGGTGGAGATTTGAGATCGACGACAGACTTGAAGTTTGTCGGACAAAAAATGAAGCGCGAAGAATCATTACTGAATCTGATTTGCATCATCGCCGCGGCGGGCTTTTTCGCTCTGATCGCCTACGATCTCGTTGCGGGCGGCAGTATTATCAGCACCGACGGATTGTTTTTTATTGTCGTTCCGCTGGTGTTTGCCCTTTCGTTCCTGGCGGTGCCGGGCTTCGAGATTTTGTCGCGGGTGTTGGAGAAGCGAAGGTCAGCGGGTGGAAACTCTGCCCCTCAATTGGCTGCGGCAGGGGGCGGTGCTCGTCTGGGCGCCGGTCAGAGTACGCCCGCCTTAAAAGACGCCAAAGGGAGATCGATGCCGCCGGACGTGAGTCGCATGGTCTCGCAAATGAAAGCCGGCAAAGACAAGGAGTAAAAGTGGCCCAGACTTTAATCTGTGAACCCCTCTCCGATCGTACCGCATCACAGACTAAAGTCTGTGCCACTTCTAATTAATGACAGACTTCTATTCGGTTCTCCCGCATCTTAATGCAACCCTGAATGCTTCGAGCTTCGTCCTCTTATCGAGCGGTTATTACTTCATCAAGCGGAAACGGGTTCAGGCTCATCGCAACTGCCAGCTTGCCGCGCTGACGGCTTCGGTTGTGTTTCTGATTTCCTACATCGTCTATCACGCACATCACGGAGCGACCAGATTTCCGGGGCAGGGAATCGCGCGGCCCATCTACTTCACGATCCTGATCACCCATACTTTTCTGGCGGCGGTGATCGTGCCCTTCGTGATCATCACGGTGCGCCGCGCCTTACGGGGTGACTTTGCGCGCCATAGGGCAATTGCCCGCTGGACCCTGCCGATGTGGTTGTACGTGTCAATCACCGGTGTGGTGGTTTACTTGATGCTCTATCACCTCTATCCTTCACACTAGGTCCAAGGACCGTTCCAAATGCATGGACACTAACGGAAACAGTTTGGGAGCAGAAGTCTCAACTCCGCCGAAGCCTCGCCGCGCATCTTTGCCGCTAATCGTCGTGGCGGCGTTATTCATCATCGTGCCCTTTCTTACCTGGTATGGCACCTGGTTTGGTAGAGATCTTTCAGATCAAGACATCGCTGCCTATCTGTCCGACGAGAAAAATCCTCGTCACATTCAGCATGCGTTGTCCCGAGTTGAAGAACGAATCGAGCGCGGAGATCCTTCGGCACAGAAATTCTATCCACTGATTGTCGCGCTCGCCCAGAGTCCGACCGGCGAGATTCGCAAAACTGCCGCCTGGGTAATGGGCCAGGACAATAAGTCTTCGGAGTTTCATCAGAAGTTGATTTCTCTGCTCAGTGACAGCGAGCCACTGGTGCGTCGCAACGCTGCCTTGCAGTTGGTGCGCTTTGGCGATGCTTCCGGCCGGCCGGAGTTGCGTTCGATGCTGCAATCGTTTGAGTCGAAATCAACGATCGCGGGCCGCGTGGTTAGTCTTTTGGGTCAGGGATCCCGGATCAAGGCTGGTGGCCTGTTGGCGAGAATTCGCGACACCTCGAATGCCGTGCAAGAGCTTCGTTCACCAGTGGACGGCGCCATTGGACGTTTAGGATTAAAAGAAGGGGACGCAGTGGCCGTCGGGCAGACCATTGCCTGGCTGACACCTGACCGGTCAACTATCAATGACGCTTTACAGGCGCTCGCCTATGTTGGGACAAAGGACGACTTGCCGGCCATTGAGTTGTGTGCGCAGACAGACGCCAGTGCAGAGACGGCCCAGCAGGCAGCGGCGGCGGCGAAAGCTATTAAAGGTCGGATGAACTAACCGGCGGCTGCAGCGGGAGGTGGCTCAGGAGGTAAGTCCGGTAAAACGATGCCATGAACGGCCTCCCAATCGTCAGTGGGAATCATCTCGATCGCATCCCATGGACAACCGTCGAGGAAGGCTCCGTCGGGGCCCTTACTGATACACTTCTGACATCCGATACAAAGATAAGGATCGACTTCGATGCGTCCGAACGGCGGGTGATCCTCGTCCGAGATCCAGAACATACAGGCTTCGATCGGACAGTATTCGATGCAAGCGGGTGAGCCTGCGCACCCGGTACAGCAATCAGTCGTAATGGCGAGAATCCGCGGCCTCTTCTTGCGCGCCGCTTTACCGTCGCCGACCGACATCGGCCATTCCTTTTCTACTATGTCGAACACTGTTTGTGGTCTCGCTTCGTGTTTGGGTTGATATCCGGATCGCCCTTACCTTAACACAGGGTCTCGACTTCGCTCAACGACTTAGAAATCTGCTGGAGAGTGTCTTACCTCGACAGATAACCCTGCCCGGTGAGCGACTGTCAGTACCGGGAGCGTTAGCGACCGGGTCTCAACTATCCACATGGCTAGAGATCGCGAGGAGTTATTTTTTTCTACTCTGCCAGAATTTGATAAGCGCGTAGACGATCGCGCACCAACCAACCACTACGAGCGCATAGAATGTCAGGTAGAACGCCACCAGGTGTTCACCATGAAAAAAATAGATGAGGTTCATTTGTAGTGGGTCGTCCGACTCTCAGACACCCTCGTCATACCAGCTTTCGGTGCCTGAGTACAGGTGATTGAAACCTGAATCAGATAGGGAAGCCGAAATGAAAAGGGATCGCCTGCCGGTGATCTTTCCATTGACTAAGCGCGGCGGCGCAGAGTTGGAGCGATCGTGGCACGCCGCGAGCAAGGAGATTGGGCAGGAGGACTGAATATATGGAGAGCATTGTGGGAATTTTCAATTCATTTGCAGATGCCAGGCGGGCGGCCGCCATGCTGCGAACGCTGGGTATTACAGAAGATCGAATTACTGTACTCTCACCGCACACACCACAGACCGAAATTGAGGCACGGATTCCCGCGACTGATACCGAACAGCCGGGCATGGGGCAGGCTATGGGTGGAACTGTCGGAGCAGCCCTGGGTGTGGCTGGCGGTGCTACGGCCGGAGCTGCTGCTGCTTCCCTGCTTGTTCCGGGAGTAGGGCCTGTGCTCGCGTTTGGAATAATTGGCGCGGCGTTGTTGGGAGCGGGAGGCGCGGCGGCTGGAGCCTTGGCAGGTAATGCTATGGAAAAGGCGATGGCGGACGGACTGCCGCATGATGAGATTTACGTCTACGAAGATGCATTACGTCGGGGCCGATCCGTCGTTGCAGCCTTTGCCGATAATCATCAAATAGCAGAGAATGCCCGTGCTGAACTGGCGCGCGCCGGCGCCGAGTCGGTCGATGCCGCCCGCGACGAATGGTGGATTGGTTTGCGTGACGCAGAGCGGGAGCATTACGTCCGCCAGGGTGGGGATTTCAATCTCGACGAAGCCAAGTATCGCCTCGGTTTCGAAGCGGCTTTGCATCCGAATCGGCGCGGCAAGTCTGTTGCAGATGTGTCTGGAGCCCTGGAGCAAAAGTATGGCGCTGATTCCGCGAGTCAGGCCTTTCGCCAGGGTTACGAGCGCGGTCAGCGATATCAGGTATTAATAGTAGAAACCAGGACGGTGGTACCAGCAGCAGTGCACAGTTCAAGACACGCGGCCTAAGGCTGAGTTTCGATTTCGAGAAGTGGCGAACAGACAAACCTGAAAGAGACGCTGCTAAACATTGGCATGGCTGTCGCGATTCTCGGCGGCAGCTATGCCATCATGCATTTCTTCGCCCGCGCAATGTATGTGCGGTGCGAGTCATGTGTAACTTTGAACGCCAGACGCCGAACGAATTGTCGCGCCTGCGGACATCAGCTTAGAAAGTGAACTCGACTGCTGCTCAAGGGACTGTCGAACGATCCACAAATTGCATAAGCAGCAGCAAAAAGACTCTCACTTCAAATCCAATTTTGTGTCGTTTCGTGGATCGTTTTGCTATTACCCTGTCAGGACTGTGGCCTGTTTTGCTGAGCGCCGCCGGGTGACTACCAACACTCCGGCGAAAATTAATAGAGACGCAATTACTGCGTGGATGCTCAACGATTCGCCCAAAATAATCGGCGCCACCACAAAGGCAATCAGTGGCTGTAAGTAAACATAAACCGCAACGGTACTCGGCGGCACGCGCGCGAGAGCCCACCCGTTCAAGTAATATGCTCCCGCAGTGGGTAAGACGATTATGTATAGAATCGCCAGCCACACGCGCCACGAAATACTGCCGAGCGAGAGGTGCGCCAGACTGACGACGCCAGCGGGAACGGTTACCACGCATCCGGCAACGAAGATCCAGGTGATGACGCTGAGTGCGTTGTAACGCTTCATCAGATCTTTTGAAACCGCGATATACGCCCCATAGCAGAGCGAGTTCGACACGATTAGCAAATCTCCGATGCGGGTGGCGGATGAGAATTGGGCCTGGCCCGGCCCGATCAGGTAGAGTACGCCGGCAGCCGCCAGCGCAATCCCCAACAGACGGCGCAGAGTGGTGCGATCTGTTCCCAGCACAACTCCCACCAGCAAAGTGAAAACCGGAATGGTGGTACTCAGCAGGGTGGCGTTGATGGCCGTCGTTAGCGAGAGGCCTTTCGTGAAAAGCAATTGATTTAAGACCAGACCGAGCAGGCTCGAGACCATCAGCAGCGGCCAGTCGCCAGTCTCGATTGTTTGGAGGGTTCCGCTCAATCTGCCGAGAATCAGGAGCGTCAAAGCAGCGCCCGCCACCCGGAAACCTACCAGGGCGACTGAGGGTACGGTGCGGAGAGCGATTTTGCCGACGATGGGCCAGGTAGCGAACAGGACTTGCACCGCAATCAGCGCGAGATGCGGGGCGGCAGCGCTCGTGAGTCTTGGGTTGCGCGGCACAGTTACAGGATTTCAGTCACAAAAAAGATCGGGAGGCGTCCCCGATCTGAAGTCAACGAAAGTTGAACCAAGATCACTTAACTCAAGAAAAGATAAAGCGGGTTCTCCATGATCTGTTTGAATGTGCGCAGGAACTGTGCGCCTACAGCGCCGTCAATGACCCGGTGATCACAGGACATTGTCACGCGCATTGTCTGCTTGATCACGAGCTGGTTGTCACGGGCTACGGCCCCCGGCTTCATGGCTCCGACCGCCAGGATCGCGCCCTCCGGCGGATTGATGACAGCCGTAAATTCGTCGATGCCAAACATTCCCAGATTGCTGATCGAAAAAGTCGCTCCGGTATATTCTTCAGGCTTGAGCTTGCGGGCCCGCGCCCGTTCGGCCAGTTCCCGCACTTCCCCGGCTATCTCAGCCAACGATTTCGCGTCAGCAGAGCGCACCACCGGCGTAATCAAACCGTTTTCGGTGGCCACAGCCACACCGATGTCCGCGTGTTCGTAGAGGCGAACGGTCTTATCCTGAAACGAGGCGTTGACCTGTGGGTGCTGAATCAAAGCCGCGGCGGCCACTTTGATAACGATGTCGTTGATGCTCAGTTTGAGATCGGGATAGAGTTCGTTAATTGCAGCGCGCATGTCCGCGGCGCGATCCATGTCAATCTCGCTGGTCAGAAAAAAATGCGGCACCGGCCCCAGCGACGTTACCAGGCGGCGAGCTATCGTGCGGCGCATCTCGCTGAGCGGTTCGTCGCGATAACCAGAGGGACCGTAGACGGCCCCTTTCTCATCTGATCGAAGTGCACCCCGGCCACGCAAAAGTGGCGCGGCCGACGTGCTCGCCGGTTTAGCCGTCATCGCAGCTTCGATGTCGCGCTTCACGATGCGCCCACCCGGGCCGCTGCCTTGCAAAGACTTCAGATTGACGCCGGCTTCGGCAGCCATGCGGGCCGCAATCGGTGAAATCAATTGCCGTCCGTCATCTCTTGAAGATTGAATGGCCGGCTCGCTCTGCTGCCCGGAAACTGAAACCTTCGGAGACGCGGCGGCGACTTCCGGCGTCGCCGGTTGAGGCTCTTTGGCCGCAGGCTCTGCGGGTGTCTCTGACTTTGCCGAAGGTTGCGGCGCTTTTTCAGCAGCAGTTTTCAGCAGGGCTGAAATGTCCTCATCGGGTTCGCCGATGATCGCTATGGGCTGCCCCAGCGGCGCGCTTTCGCCTTCATTAATCAGAATCTTGCGCAGCACACCGTTCGATAGCGCCTGCATTTCCATGGTCGCTTTGTCGGTATCAATTTCGGCGAGCGGCTCGCCCATCGAAACCTTATCGCCCTCTTTTTTCAACCAGCGCGAAAGCTGGCCCTCTTCCATCGTGGGCGAAAGCTTCGGCATTACGACTTGTGTGGCCATTTGTTTTTAAGTCGGTTGTCAGTAGTTAGTTGTTTAGTAGTTAATACCTGAACCTGGTACCTTGTCCCCAAACCGGGCCTGGCCGCAGAGCGGCCAAATGTTTATAGCTCAGGTCGCGGAAAAATCTCTTTAACTCCGTGAAGAGCGCAATCTGCCTTTGAACAAAGCCGAGCGTTTCGCTCCTCCGGAGCTTCAAACTGCTTGGGCTCCTGGTTCTATAAACATTCGGTCCCTCCGGGACCGAAGACAGAGTAGTCGAAAGTACCCGCACGCAAAACTGACTACTAACCACTAACAACTCATAAATAAGATACTGCCCTTACGGCGGCGATGACTTCCGCAACATCGGGGATTGCCAACTGCTCGAGATTCTTGGCATAGGGCATCGGCACATCCGCTGCAGAAACACGTTTGACCGGGGCGTCAAGATAGTCAAAAGCCCGCTCATTAATCTCGGCGCTGATCTCGGCTCCCACGCCGGCGAAGGGATGCGACTCTTCAGCAATCACCACCCGATTGGTTTTCTTGACTGACTCGACAATTGTGTTGATGTCGAGCGGCCGGATCGTCCGGGGATCGATTACCTCGCACGAGATACCGTCTTTCGCGAGTTCTTCAGCGGCCTTCAGCGCTACTGGCACCATCAACGAACGGGCCACGATGGTAGCGTCCGTGCCGGCGCGCTTCACGTCCGCAACGCCGAGCGGAATCGCAAAATCCTCGTCCTCCGGCACTTCGCCTTTCATTCCATACATGCGCTCCTGCTCAATGAAGATGACCGGATCATCGTCACGAATCGCGCTTTTCAAAAGACCTTTGGCGTCGGCCGCCGTAGAAGGCATTACGACCTTCAGGCCCGGGAAGTATGCATACCACGATTCGAGCGCCTGCGAGTGCTGAGAAGAAACCTGATAGGCGGAACCGCCCGGCCCCCGAAAAACGATCGGAATCTTGAATTGGCCGGCGGACATGTAAAGCATCTTGGCGGCGGAGTTAATAATTTGATCGGTTGCCAGAATTGAAAAGTTAAACGTCATGAACTCGACAATCGGGCGCAAGCCCGCCATGGCGGCTCCCACGCCCAACCCAGCGAACCCCAGCTCAGTGATTGGAGTATCAATCACTCGCTTGGGGCCAAACTCTTCGAGCAAGCCGCGAGTCACTTTATAAGCGCCCTGGTATTCGGCAACCTCTTCACCCATCAAAAAGACGCTCGCGTCGCGGGCCAACTCCTCCCGGAGCGCCTGGTTCAACGCGTCGCGCATAGTCATTACTGCCATGGTTCAGCTCTCGATTGGATTTGCATAGACGTGGGTATACAACTCGCTCGGATCGGGCTCGGGGCTTTCCTCGGCAAAGCGCACGGATCTCTCGATCTCTTCTTTAACCTGGGCCTCGAAGTCCGCGATATTCTGGTCAGTCAGAAAGCCGTTCTCTTTCAAGGTCGCCGTGAAAACCTTGATCGGATCGCGTTCCTGATACTTTTCAATTTCGGCCCGCGTTCGATAGTTGCCCGGATCGGACATTGAGTGGCCCATGTAGCGATAGGTGCGGGCCTCGATTAGAGTGGGCAGATAATTCTCTCTGGCTCGTTTGATTGCGCGTTGGGTTGCGCGGTGCATGGCCAGCACATCCATGCCGTCGACGAATTCAGACGCCATCTCGTAGGCACGCGCTTTCTCAGACACGTTTTGCAGAGACATCGCGCGCGCCAGAGAAGTGCCCATGCCGTACTGGTTGTTCTCGCAAATATATATGCACGGTAGTTTCCACAGTTGCGCCATGTTCAGCGATTCGTGGAAAGCACCCTGATTGACGGCCGCTTCGCCAAAGAAGCAAAGCGTGACTTGATCGGTTTCCTGGTACTTGCTCGCGAACGCTATTCCGGTTCCCAGCGGAATCTGCCCGCCGACAATTCCGTGGCCGCACCCGCTTTACCGTATAACTCAGCCATTACAGCCTCTGGCGAAATCCCTTTCGCGATGGCCTGGCCATGCTCTCGATAGCTCGTAACCACATAGTCATCCTCGCGCAGGGCCGAGATAGCGCCCACCCCGACTGCTTCCTGCCCAATGTACAAATGACAAAAGCCGCCGATCTTTCCCAGGCTATAAGACTCGGCACATTTCTCTTCAAAGCGCCGGATCAAAAGCATCTGATGAAAGATCTTCATCAATGTCTCGCGATCCTCTTCAATTCCAGGAGATGACGGGCGGACTTTGTTCTCTGCGTCGGCAGGTGCGTCGAGCAGTCCGGTTGCACCTCCCGAGGGAGTATTGGATTTTTCGCTTCGTTCAGTAGGTTGAGTGCTCATTTAATAAGCGTGCCCGCTTAATGTGAATCGGCCAGCTTGCTGCTGGCCTCGAACCGTGTCATAGACGAACTCACGAGATTATACGCGAGAGAAGCGGTCAGACAAAACCTGAGAAAGAAAAAGCACGCCCGACCGAAGCCAGGCGTGCGAGAATTCCTTGGGATTTGTCTCAGGTGTAATGATCCATCCTGGCAGGTTCGGACATCGTCGACAAGCTAATAAGATTTTTGCGCGCGTGTTTACCGCGTTGCATGTTCCGGGCTGCGGCAGTGAGCAACTCTTCGGTGGTTTCACCGTCGTCGGGAAAACAGGCGATGCCGGTGCTGATCGAGACCTCGATGGTCTTGCCGGTCTTGACTGAAAACTTGTGTGCTGCAACCGCTTTCCGAATTCTCTCGGCTATCATCTCAGCCATCGATTGCGATGCCATTGGCATAATCGCCAGGAACTCGTCTCCCGCGTAACGCGAAAGAATATCCATCTGGCGGAGCTCTTTGCGAACCACCCGAGAGATACTCGCCAACAAGCGGTCACCGATTGCATGACCCCACTGGTCATTGATTGTCTTGAAGTCGTCGACGTCCATACTGATCAGGGAGAGCGACTCGCGGTTCATCCGCTGGCATTCGGCCAGTCGCTGCTCCAGCATCATGTAAAAGCCGCGCGCATTCGGTAGCTCGGTAAGCGGATCAGTCAGAGCGCTCTCTTTTGTTTTCTCAAAGGTAATTGCATTGTTAAGTGCCGACGCGGCGTGCTGCGCGACCGACTCGAGCAAGCGCACGTGCTCAGTCGTGTAGGATGTGCGGCCCTTAGAGTAAAGCGTGATCGCGCCGAAGGCCCCATCCTCCCGGATCAGTGGCGAGACCAGAACGCCTCGGTAACTTCGGGCTACCTCTTCGGGCAGTCCCGCCAGGTCCAGTTCAGGCGACGCATTGCACATTGAGCGCGCGTTGGCGATTACCCAACCCGTGATGCCGTCGCCGACGCTGAGGCGTCGCGAACCAAACAGATCGGCATGGTCACCGACCACATGCATGGCGATCGCTTTTCCGGAACGATCGTCAACAATGAAAATTACGCACGTGTCGAACGGAACGATGGCGCGCAGTTTATTGGAAATTAACGTGACCGTGTCGTTCATGTTCAGCGAGGAACCAATTGTCTGGGCGATTTCATGCAGAGCAAAAACCTCACGTTGCGCCTCAGTGATTGACCTGAAGCCCAGGCTGTTATCCGGCGAGCCGAGTGTGTCCGAGGCCAGCCCGGCGTCAGGCCTGGCCGAAGTAAGTAAGTCGATGTTTTCGGATGGCACTTGCTCCTGAATGTCCTCGGCATGAATGAGCTTATCAAAGTCGATCACGTGTTCGTAGAAGAATTTAACCACTCTGGGGTCGAATGACGAGCCGGACATTTTCTGCAGCAGACTCAGCGATTCTTCACGCTTCATCCCCTTGCGATAGGGACGATCACAACGGGTGGCGTCATAAAAATCGACCACCGAAATAATGCGGGCGACCAGCGGAATCTGTTCGGCCCGCAGCCCTTTCGGGTAACCGCTGCCGTCCCATTTTTCATGGTGATAGCGCACGATGTCTTCGACTGGGTAAGGAAAGTTCACGCGCTTTAAGATGTCCCCGCCGACCGTGGGATGGATCTTCATCTTGGCGAATTCTGCTTCAGTCAGCTTCCCGGGTTTGTTAAGGATATACTCGGGCACCGCAAGCTTGCCGATATCATGCAGGAGGGCGCCGGCTACGAGCGCGCGTAATTCGTCATCCTTCACTTTCAAAAGCTTACCCATCTCAGTGGCGTAGATTTGGGTTCGACGCACATGGCCATGGGTAGTCTGATCCTTCGCGTCGATGGCGATGGCCAGAGACTCGATCGTGTTCATGTGCAGATCGGCAATCTCTTCGACATAGCGCACTTTGTCGGCCTGGGCGCGGGTGACTTCACCGACTCGCTTCTCATTGAACCGGTAAAGTAGATGCACCAGGACGATGATCAACGCGCCCACAAACACGAAGGGAAGTCCGGCGCCATGAATCGCCGAGTAGAACAACGCCGCCGAAGTAACGTTCGCGACCTGAGTAATCAGCGTCCAAATCAGACTTTCCTTTGAGACGGTGACTCGACCTCCAGCGTGGAAGGAATTGAAGGCGACTGTGCCAAAAGTGCTGAGGGCGTACTGCACGAAGCCGAAAACACAGAGTGGGAAAAGGAGCAGATCGAGAACCAATGCGGTTTGTTTTCCATCCACGGCGCCGCCGGCCAGGGCCAACACCATAGTTCTGTAAACCAAAGTGGCGATGAAGGTCGAGATGATAGAAGTTCCGACGGCAAAGACGGTAGGCCAGCGCTCTGACCGTGAGAATGAGGAGACAAAGCCGACAGTGCCCGCGAGGATTAGTGCCGGTCCCAAACTGTTGGCCGGCGCGGTCGTATACATCATGACGGCGAGAAATATGAAAGCATCGGCGACTGACTTGTGCGTTTGACTGGTGCCGTCAACATTGGTTACCGGAACCGTGAATCTGCTGGACAAAAGGGTCAGTACCAGCAGGACGACGAAGGATCCAAGTCCGTGCAATCCGAGGATGGGAAGACGCACGGTGGACGCGATGGCCAGGATCAAGATAATGGCGCCAATCGCAGCGACACCTCCGACCAGCAGAAGACTCTTCCAGTTTGTTTTTTGCATTAAATAATTTTCCGCTTATTTCTCTTGAAGGTTTGGCTTGATCCTGAGGAGGGACCGAAAGACAATCCGGCGTGTTGGTAGACGCTGGCTAATTGCCAACACCGTTGACCGCATAAGGATAGCGGTCTTAAGGTAGTCTAGTCAATGGGTTTCTTGTCGATTCAGGGTTGCCCGGTGCCCTTAAGGATTGGAAACAGGCATACCTGAGTGAGCGGTGGTTAGTTGAGCGACGAGATCGTCTGGAGTATTAACCGGTCGCTGGCAGGTATTCGCGCGGCAAACAAAAGCCGTAGGTTCGTTAGCAAGGGTGTCACGACCGGTGAAAAGAGGAACGATGGCCGCAGCCTGCTCATGATCCTTTCGGCAGGTGGCTATCACCCGATTGGGCAGGTATGTCCGCCAAACTGTGCGAAGAAGCTCATCAAACCGTGGATCGGGCGCACCCACAAGGACAACCTCAAGAGGCGAGTCGAGATAGAAATCCAGGGCGCTGAGCGCAAAACCAAAGGCTGATGGGTACCTCCGAATCTGGTCGGCCATTAACCGCAGCACGGCGGTGGCGCGGCGGCGGTAGTCATCGTTCGCGATAAGGAGACTCAATCTTAGCAGCGAGAGTGCTGCAATTGAATTACCTGAGGGAGTGGCATTGTCCATGAACTCTTTCGAGCGAATGATCAATTTCTCATGGCTCTTCCCCGTGAAGAAGAAGCCGCCTTCGCTTTCGTCCCAGAACTGTTCGATCATTTTGTCAGCAAGCGTGACGGCGGATTCGATCCAGTTTAATTCACCGGTCGCTTCGTACAGACAGATCAATCCCTCGATCAGACACGCGTAATCTTCGAGATAAGCATTCAACTTCGCCTCACCATCTTTATGAGTCCTCAGGAGCAAGCCGTCTTTTTGCAGATGGAAGAGCAGGAAACGCGCGTTTGCCTCGGCGATTTTCCTATAGTCGGATCGTTCGAGGAT
>WNFR01005987.1_pt1 | contig 12433 bp, 12 predicted proteins | sample 5400221 | NCBI WGS metagenome assembly WNFR01 (sample SAMN13153357, study PRJNA577476) | soil metagenome | isolation source: 40 cm soil under Madrone tree | place: USA:California | collected 2016-06-14 | reverse complement strand
CATTTCCAAAATGCTTTGCCGGTTGCTGTGCTCAGGAAGATCCCCATGGCTGGAGTAAATGATGCAGGTTCGTATTCCCCTTTCAATAAACCGGACACGAGTTGTTTTAAATGTCGCTGTCGTTGTCGGGTTAGGATCATCATTTGGTGCCGGCCGTTTCAACGCAGGCAAACAGGTTCCCGCAAGTGCGCCGAATCCAACCAACAGCGCAGCAATAACTGCGCGACGGCTGAATTTCATACGAACCATTGGCAGGGACAACGTGCCGCGCTGTCCGGACGTCGCGCCGCGACGTCCCTACGGCTTGACGGCCTCCAACTCGTCAGCGAGTGCGCTCGCATCGTAAACCTTTCGCAGCGCTACGATAATGGCGGCGGAATCAACAGACACGGCGCGCGCTTGCGTATCGGTGTAAATACAATCCAGCACGAGCGATTGAATGTTGCCATCGAAAATGATGCCAACGAATTCATTCGATTTGTTTACCACCGGACTGCCACTGTTGCCGCCGATGATGTCTGCATCGGAAACGAAATTGAACTTGGTCGCCAGATCGAGATCGGTCTTCTTCTCAACCCACCGCTTCGGCAGATCGAACGGTGGCCTGTTGTCATGTTCGGCAGCGCGCTCGTACAAACCGGCAAAATCGGTGAACGCCGGAACTTGCTTTCCGTCCTGCTCGTACCCCCGAACCGTTCCATAGGAGAGCCGCAGCGTGAAAGTCGCATCGGGATAAGTGTTCGCGCCTTCAAGTGCAAACCGGGCTTTTGCAATCTCTGCATAAGCCTGTTTTTTGATTTCATCCTGCCCGTCATTAGTCTTTCGCGCTTGTCTCGCTGGCGCATCGATCATGCGGGCGAGGTCAATCATCGGATCATGGGCGCTTTGGAGAGCAGCCGCATCTTTGCCGTAGAAATCTTTTCGCACCGCTACGTCCTTGAGTCTTGTCCCGGATACGAGCTCGACGGCGCGCGCGTGAGGTGATTTTCCGGCGAGCACCTTCTGCACCGTCGGATCGTTCTCGCCGAAACGCGATGAGAAATCCGTGAGCGAATCGGTTAGACGCAAAATCTCGTAGTCGTCGTAGATGGGTTCGGTCGAAAACAGATCCAGTTCCAGCGATTCACGCGCACTATCGCGAAAAGCCGGGATTCTTTCGCCGTTTGGCTTGGTGCGCTCGTCAGCGGCACGCAACAGCAGGCGCGCGTACTTGAAAAGATTTCCGGAGAGCGCTCGTGGCCCGCGGTAACCAACAGTGACTGGACGTTCCTGCTCGAGGTAGTTGTACATTGCCGCGTTTTTCGCAATCTCGGCCTGGGCCCGTTTGATTCGATCGTAAGCAGAAAGCGCCGATTTGAATTTCGCTTCGTGTCCAATCGCGTCACGCAGTTTTCGTTCGCGCGTTTCGAGCGCTGACCAGATTTGCGGATCAAGCAGTCCGGCCAGGTAACCGTCGTAACGTTTACGATTGTTTTGATCGCCGAACAAATCGTCGCGCGCTTTTCGTGCGTTCTCGAACGATCGCGCGCTGTAAGCCGACTCCAGTACTTCGCGACGATAAAACATGTTGAGGACGTAAGGCAGATAGCGATCGCGCGTGTCGGCCAGTTCATCCAGGGTGAGTTGTCGATCGGTCTTGCCCGGGCTGCCGCTCACAAAAATCAGTTCCCCGTCGGCCGGTCCCTTGGAATTGAATTTAAGAAAGTGCTCGATCTTCGCTGGCTGGCCATTTTCGTAAACGCGGAACAGGCAGATATCGAGATCGTAGCGAGGATACTCGAAATTGTCGGGATCACCGCCGAAGAAAGCCATCTGTTGTTCGGGGGCGAAGACCAGGCGGACGTCGTCATAGCGCTTGTATCGATAGAGATGGTACGCGCCGCCTTGATACAGGGTAACGACATCCGATCGTAGTCCGGTTTTATCTTTGCTTTCCTTTTCAATGGCAGCGATAGCCGCGTTACGTGCCTTCGAAGCCTCTTCGCTGGTCATCCCTGGTTTTACGGCGCTGATGACACGCGCGGTCACGTCTTCAATCGACGTCAGAACGTTCAGTTCGAGATCCGTGGATTTGATCTCATCGGCCTGCGTTTTCGCGTAAAAACCATCCTTGAGATAATTGTGTTGGGCGCTGCCCATCTTCTGCAATGTGTCTGCACCGACATGGTGGTTTGTCATCACGAGTCCATTTGCCGAAACGAATGAACCACTGCCGCCGGAGTTGAATCGCACACTGGCCTTCTGCAAATGCTCAAGCCACTGCGGTGTCGGTTCGAACTGGTATTTTTCCTTCAGTTGCTTAAGTGGTGGCGCGTCGAAAAGCCACATCCCTTCATCTGCCCGTACGGAAATCGTCATTCCGATAATAAAGAGCAAAACCGAACAGCAAAACTGCGGACGGAAACAGTTGTACATGCGCGAATCTTAAAGGGCATGCGCAAACACGACAACTGCGGTGTTCTGCGCGAAGATTTCTGCGGGAGCTCTCAGCTTCCCCTACCGCGCCCGCCATGTACATTCTTCAATGTTTCGACGCAAGCGCAGCAAAGTTAAGCGGCTCGATTTCATTCTGGCCGGTGCGCAAAAATCCGGCACGACGGCGCTGCACTACTTTCTGAGCAGACATCCCGACATCTGTATGGGCGACCAGCAGGAAATCCATTTTTTCGACAACGACGCGATGTTCATTGCCGAGCCCAATTATGAGGAATTGCACAAGCATTATCCGCCGATTGCTCCCTCGACTATCGCAGGTGATTGCACGCCCAGTTATCTCTATCATCAGTCTGCAGCGGAACGGATCTGCAATTACAATTCCAAGATCAAGTCTTTGATTCTTCTGCGTAACCCGGTTGACCGCGCGTTCGCCCACTGGAACATGCAGCGATATAGACGCCGCGAGCCGCTGGATTTTTTCGACGCCATTCGAGAAGAAGAAAGACGCATTGCCGGTGCACCGCCGACTGAAGCGCGTCGTTTTGCATACGTTGAGCGGGGATTTTACGGGCGTCAGCTTGAGCGCCTCTTCAAGTTTTTTCCACGCCAACAAGTGAAGGCTGTGAAGTTTGAAGACTTCAAAACGAGCCAGCGCGAAGTACTCGCATCAATTTTTTCATTCCTAGGCCGTAAAGCTCTGCGTTCACTTCGCAACAAAGATAGAAACATCGTACCGTACGAACGAGCGATGAACTGGGAAGAGCGGGTCTTCCTCTACAATCTGTTTGCCGACGACATCGCCCAAGTTGAATACCTGCTAGGCTGGAATTGCGCAGATTGGAAATTGTGACGGGTAGGGACGCCGCGCTGCGGCGTCCGGACATCGCAGCGCGATGTCCCTACCTGATTTGTTTGAATCGAGGGCGCTGATTTGGATTCTGTGCAAGCAGCGCCTTCCAACGCACGATCCGCGCACCTTGTGATTCAAAGAACGCGCGCAGTTCCGGTGTAAAAAATGAAGAACCATCTGCGCGCCTATTGAATTCCAGAAGAAGCCGGCCGTCGGGTTTCAGAAGTCTCGTGCGCACATCGTTGATGAAGAATTTCCAGTCGGTCTCCGTCCATTCCAGCCATTCACCGTCTTCGCGGCGTGCGATCCGGTGAAAACAGACGCGATGCGCAGTGACGAGATCGAATCGTCTGCCGAGATCCGGCAAAGGAGCCTGCGCATTGATCCGGGCGACGACACGCCTGACGCCAAAGAACTCGGTCGTACCGCGAAAAAAAGGTTCGTCATCCGGATCGAGCCCGATGCCTTCGTGGCCGAACAGGCCGCAGAGATAAAGAAAATATCCCGGGCCGCACCCAAGGTCCAGAAGGTGGAGCGGGGGCGAGCGATCCAACCAGAGGTCCTGGACGCGTTTTATGTTAACGCCAACCCAGTAGTCCGCGTCCTCATAGGCGTTGATCTTTCGCGCGTTAGGCCGATGCGGATAATGTTCGCGTAGTCTTTTCAGCTCCGCCCGGTCTATCGTGCCCAGGATGCGCCGAGAACTTACCGGATGCGTCCAACGGCAAGCGTGCTCCCACAGGCTTTCCGCCGCGTCGCGAGTGAAGATTTTTTGGAACTTTTGTGAAAACCGCACGACAAAGGATGCAACGAAGCGGGTAGTACTCAAGGAATGACGCGACCTTGGACTACCTGGAAACCATTACTCGTTAATCTTTACTCGGGTCAAGCGCGTGGAACCCTTATGCGTCATGAATCCGCTTCCCCAGCCGTTCCCGGGATAAAAGAATTGTTCATAGTGCCAAAGCATCTGCAGATCCGCTCCGGACGCTTTCTTCCAACGAATCTCATAATAGATGTGCCGTTTCCACGACGGCGACTGCCCGGTCATGAAATTCAAATCAAAGGGCGTTGGCCAACTGAGAACGCTGTGACGCGTCACAACAAAGGCCTGATCGCCGACGGTCGGCACGGTAGCAAGACGATCACCTGTATTTTCTGCCGTAGATGTTAACAGGCCAAAAGCGAAGACCTTGCCGCTGCTCGCCAAGGCGAACTGATTGTCCTTGGTTGAGCCAACACTCAGCGACATACTTTTGGGCAGGTCGTTCAGACTTAAACTGAGTTTGTTGACGATAAGAATGCCGCCTGTGCCATTGCCTTCGTAGGCAATTGAATGAATGGGGGCGGACTGGCTCTCAACTGTCCAGTAGCGATCGACGAACGATGAGATTTCGCGTCCGCGAAAAATCCAGAGCGCCCCCAATGAAGCGGCGAATGCTGCAACGATAACAAACAGGATTAAGATTCGCCGCATAAACCGCCGAGTTTATCCCGTGTGTTCTTTCAAGATCTCAATCGCGAGCTACTCTCTTGAAACCAATCCGCTTCGATGCTGCCAGTCGTTCCAGGGTGCTTCCACAGCAAGCTCCGCGTCTGACAGTATTTCGTGAGCAAGAGCCGTCATTCTGCGAATTGCCCGCCGAAGCCGCCGCGCGGTGAACCAGTCTGGTCGGTGTACGTCGAAATCGTTAGGCGTGAACTCTGCGGCCACGTCAGCAGCAAAAATATCGGACCATGGCCTGCCCCAAACGGATTGAGCAAACGCATTGTTGTCGGACTGCAATTCCCGTTGAATATGCCGCGCCAATGCAGTGCTCAGGCCGCAATATCCGGAGTCCGCAATGCCTTGTTTTTCGAGATACAGGGCGAGTTCTCTCTTGCATCGCTCAGCTTGAAGCCACGTAAGAGGCTTACTGGTATCAGCGATCGGGCGCAATACCTCACGCGCTACGGTTACGGTGAATGGCCCGACAGTTTCATTGAGCCGTACCGCGATACCTCGCATTTGCGAAGAATTGATCCCGATGCTCCGGAGAAACTCTGGTATGATACTGCACGCGCCGCTTTCTTTTATAAAAGGGCGAGCTATGAGTTCGAACGCGTAGGCATCCGCCAAGGCAAGCCAGTGCGAAAACCTGGATCCAGGAGATTTAGCAAAACCCAACGCGGCGGATTGAAATGGATCAGATCGGCGGAAGCTCTTGACCGTAAAGGCATAGCTCGAGTTGATCCATTGCGGCTGGTTGCGCGGGAACAACACCAGCTTCGGTTCGCAATCTAGGGCCGCGATACGGCTAAAAAATACGTCCGCATGTTTTCGGCTTTGCAGGATTCCTTCCAAAGCTTCCGAAGAAATGATGATTGCTGCGGCAGGCGTCTCAGCTATTTCCTGCACAGATCTGGTCACCAGCGGTTCACGATGTTGTCCCACATCCAGTCCTGCTAACCCTTCAACGAGTGCGTGATGCGCGCCGCGTCTCCGCTCGCTTTCAGGCACGAAATAGCCATGTATCGATAGCTCTGCGCGGTTTTCCTGCAAAAACCACTGAATCGACGTTGTACCGGTCTTATGTGGTCCGACGTGAATGTAACAGACGCGCTTTGTCATTCGTTATGCTTCTGGAGTTCGTCGCCGACGGGAACCGAAGAAGTTCACAGTTGCTGACCGGACCGTCCAAAGCAAGCGTGACGTAAGTCGCGGTTTGTAGTTAGCGCCTGTCGAACCGTCGCACTGAGCGCTCAAGTGTTGAACATATACCGAATTTCGTTTATCCGAAACAGCGCATGAGCGGCTCACCGCAGCACATTGACAAGCCAGAACCGCGCGGGCAGGTCATAGCCGCGGTAGTTGCCATCGGCGCAATTTATCTGGCTCTACCACGTAATGTCGTTGTCGGCCCGATTTGGTTATTGCCCACGGTGATCGTGGTGTTGCTCGTGCCCACAGTCGTGAGTCATCGCGTAGGAAAACAGTCACTTAATCGCCTCCTCGGATTCATTATCAATGGAATCACGACATTGGCATTGATCGGCTCGGTGATTTTACTCATTCGATTGCTGCCCACCCACCGCGAACCTCCATTGCAATTGCTGCGGTCGGGTGGACTCCTGTGGTTGACGAACGTGATCGTATTCGCGCTCTGGTACTGGCGACTGGACGGCGGCGGACCGACGCTGCGGCAGAAGCTAAAAAGGTTTGGCAGCACGAGTTTCCTCTTCCCACAGATGCAAGTTCCGCATGACGAGCGTCCCGAATTTGCGTGTGCACACTGGCGGCCGCGCTTCGTCGATTATCTGTTCGTGGCCGTTACGCAGAGCTCGACATTTGGCCCAACCGACGCGCCGTTGCTCGCCCGATGGGCGAAGATTTTGGCGATGATCCAGATTTCTATTTCGCTGTGCATCGTCGTGTTGCTGATCTCGGCCGCTGTTGGCGCGCTGTGAACTGTAGCCCAGCGCCGCATCGTCTGCTGCGGCGATCGCCCAAAGGTCCGTGGCTAGCGTAGTTAATTACTTACCGACCAAGATCAAAATGCCGGTTATGAGCGCCAAGATCCCCATTACGATTGCGCCAATGGCTACGTGAAAAAGCGTAGTGATCCCAACAAGAATCAAATAGATAGCGAGCAACAGCATTCCAATGTTTTTTGTCATAAACAGTCTTTGTGACGCAACGCTCACACGTTTGCACGCTTAAAACTTTGCATTGGATCTGAGTCGCCTCGGGCAAATAATCGCGGCATGGAACGCGATAAAATAATTTCTTCCGCAACTTTTTCTTCGGCGCATTTATCATCGGCCTCTTATTCGCTCTGTTTTATTTCGGAACGACGATGCTGCTTTGGAACACGGCCCTCGCATGGGCCACACATCTCTTTAAGATCGACGAAAAAGAATTCGGCAGACTGGTTTTGCACTTCTTCATCGAGTTGCGTGTCGTGCTCGTATTCTTCTTTCTCGTGCCAGCGCTGGCGCTGCATTGGATGGCTAGGAAGATGTAGTCTGGGAAAAATACGCGTTCCGCATGTTGGTTTGGGCGTCACGCCACGACAGGCTTTTCTCGGTTCCCTTTCTGGCCCGATTCCGAATTGATAAAAAGTTCGCGATCACGAGACGCGCTCGCCAGCACCCGTCACGGGCGCTCCCCAGATCTCATGCTGCCAATCGTGAGGGCACTAAGATCGCGTCGGTCATGCCATGCAGAAACTTTTTGTCCGCCGGAGCGATTGTGGCGAGCGCACCGCGTAATCTCATCCGATCACTCTCAACAAAATAGTAAGGACAAAGTCGGACGCGGCCTTTCATCGTTCTTAATTGGCCCGAGTCCGAATCCCAATAAGGGTGCTCAAACAAAGCGCCTTTGTGAAATTTTTGGAGGATCGTCGGATTCGATTCGAAAGTCGCCAAAGAATGCTCGATTCGCTTTTCCCAATCGGCATGCGGTAGATCGCTCCCGAGCGCAACGCCGCGACTGCCCCAACTGAGCGGCGAAAAGCCGCTCACTTTCAGGAGAAGCTCCCGATCTTTCTGGCTGAATTTCGCCGCCTCGTGCCAGTCGTGAATTTCCAAGCGGGGAATCACGGCGTGCTGGGGCAGGGGCGTTGGGTCAAGCAGCCAGGAATACGGAATCACTTCCTGCAATTTCATGAAATATTTCTCACCCAGTTCGCGTCGCCAATATTCGCGCAGCGGCTGAAGCCAAAACAACGCGAACCACAATTTCTCCTCGAGATACGGCTTGATCGGCGGCGTAATCGTGATTCGTCCTTCTGCGTTGGCCCGCAGCGTGTTGTCGATTTCGGGGATATTTGGCAAGTCGAATAACTCGAAGAACCGATACACAGCGCGTCCATCTTGCGGTTCATAATTCTCCGCGGCCACAACCCGCCAACTGTAGCCGGGGGCGTTGACCCCGGCAGACCTAAGCGTGCCAACAGAGCCGGAGTCATCGCCTCCGGCTACAGCGCGTTGATTTAGCCGCGTCGCGAGCCACTCCATCTCCGGCCTGTAGGTAGCCGATTCCTGCGAAATGACGATGTCGGCGCCGTTTGGCACAACTGCGCGAAATCCGTCCAGCATTCCGCTCGCGCCGCCGATGATGTCGTTATCGAATGAAGAATACGTCTGGTTTAACCAATCGGTCAGGCCAATCCCCCCGGGGACCGAATCGATCTCAGCAATGATATATCCTTTCTCAGTGAGGATGAGGTCTGGCCGGATTACTCGTGGCAAGTCATCGCGGATTTGCTTGCGCCGAGAAAATTCGATGAGTTGCTTCGGTTTACCGGCGTCAAGATACCGTGCTACCCACTCGGGTTGCTTGCCCTTAACGCTCAGCTGATAGAGTTGATTGCAAGCACGCTGAAAAACGAACAGCCGATGGCCGAGCTGTTCGAGATCAGCAAGAAATTTTTTCTCGATTGGAAAAGCTTCAGGCGAGAGTAGCCACTCTTTTTCGGCAAACAGGCCTTCCTTCGGGAAAGCGGCGCGAATCCGAGCTAGTCTATCGTCGTCGACTTGGACGTGCATTACAAAGCAAACGTCCAACGCCCAACGCCGAACGTCCAATGCTGAATGCAGACATCTGAATTGAAAATTGGACGTTCGGCGTTTGCAACTACCGTCCTGCCGCGATTTTTTTCAGCACCAGCTTCACCAGCTCTTCTGCTGATTTGCCTTCGCCTTTCTGCTGTAAGTCGTGCACGGCTTTGTGCGCATCGATCTGCTTGTACCCAAGCGCGATGAGCCCGAGCACTGCTTCGTTTGCCTGCTCTTGTTCTGGCGTCGGCGCGTGCGCGGCGCTGGCCGCTTCCCATGCCGCCGCCACTCCGAGCTTGTCTTTTAGCTCGAGAACAATTCGCTCGGCCGTCTTTTTCCCAAGACCGCTGATTTTCGAGATTGCTGCGACGTCGGAGTTCACCACCGCGGCTTTGAAGTTGTTTACGCTCATGCCGCTCAACACTGCCAGCGCCAGCTTGGGCCCAATACCGCTGACACTGTTGACCAGCAAGCGAAACAGGTCGCGTTCAGCATGCGTCATGAAGCCGTAAAGCACATGCGCATCCTCGCGCACGGCCAGATGCGTGAGAATCCGAATGGGCTGCCCGGCAGAAGGCAGCTTGTCGTAGCTCGACAGCGGTATAAAAACTTCGTAGCCAACGCCGCCAACATCGACAATCGCCTGGGTCGGCAAGGCGTTCACTAATTTACCGTCAAGAAAGGTGATCATCTCCCGCCTCATTTACCACAGAGACCGCAGAGCTCGCAGAGAATAAGTACTATGTTCGTCTCCGTGTTCTCTGTGTCCTCTGTGGTTAAACTAATCCGGTTTCAACACCAGCGTCAGATCCATGCGTTTGCCTTTTGCTATGTTAATCCCGCTGGTCGTGAAGAATTTCCAACCTTGCGGCGGATTCGCGAACGTTGTAGCGGCGACTGAGGTCGGCAACACCAGTAACCGCGGACCACCCAGGCTCATGAAATCTGTAGCGCGACGTTTGTTCAAAGGCGTCAGAAAACCCTTCACACGCGACCGACAATACCAGACCAAACTTGGCTCCTGAAACTCGACCGCAGCAAATTGTGTGGTGGGCTGCAAAGACGTACGTGACATCTGACAAAGCTGATAGGAAGGAAAAAACCGCGCCACCATTGGTGGGATAAGCAGCGCCATTCCGATCAAAACACACGCAGCGGTAATGGCTATTCCTGCGAACAATGAGCGGCCGCCTTCGGCAGTTGCTGGTTGCCAGTGCCGCGCAAGCAAAAGCGCAAGCAATGGAAACGCCGGCAGGGTGTAATGCGGTAACTTCGTGCTGACGAAAGTGAAAATGATGAAGACGATCGCGATCCCGGTAGCCAAATAAGTGTCAATCGAATTTCCGCTGTAGCCGGGGTCGGTGACCCCGGTTTTCTTTCTTCGCCATAATTTCTGGATCAACCACGGCAATTTAATCGACCAGGGAAAAAAACTAATAAACACGGTTACAAAATAAAACGGCAGAAGCAGCAGATACGCTCTGAGCGAAGCCGCGCCATGGCCTTCCATTGTGGCCAACGAGCGGCCAATGACGTGTCTTCCAATTCCAACGGAAAAAAATTCGCCGTGCGTTTGGACCAGCGCCGGAATTCCCCACAACGCGACCACGATGAGCGTGAGCAAAATTCCGCGGACAAATTTGAAGCACCCGAGCACTTGCCTATCTCGCGTGTAAATGACTACGGCAGCCACGGTCAAAAGCGGTGTCCAGGCAATTGGGCCTTTTGCCAGAAAACCCAGCGCGAGGGAAAAGTAGAAGGTGAGCCACCAGCACAAGGATGTTCGACGTTTGATGCCTGATGTTTGATTTACCGTTTCTACGTTGAGCGTTGAACGTTGAGCGCCTGCTCGCGACTTATCGGAGTTGGATGTTACGAATTGAAATAGTTCATATCCAGCCCAATGCGCGAGCGTCACGAACAACACCAACCACATGTCAGCCACCGCAGCTTTTGCGTGAACAAATGTCTGCAGTGAAAGCGTGAAAATGATTACAGCCCACCAGCCGACCTTTTCTCCTCCGATTCGGCGACCCCAGCCATAGATTGCCAAGGCCGTGAGCGAAGCCGCGATTGCCGAAGGAAAGCGAGCGGCGAAATCGTTTTCGCCGAAAATGTGATAGCTCGATACCTGTGCCCAGTAGGTGAGGGGAGGCTTATCGAGTCGAAGCTGATTGTTGAAGTAAGGAACAATGTAATTTCCCCGCTCGATCATTTCGCGCGACGCTTCGGCGAACCGCGGTTCGTCGCGATCGATCAGCGGCAAGGTCCATGTCCCAAGAATGTGAAACAGAACGCAGCTAAAAAATAAGATCGCATACTTTACAGTCGTCGAGTTTATCCTGCTCATGCTCCTACTCCTGCTCATGCTCGGTGTGATCGATTGGGAGCAAGAGCATGAACAAGAGTAAGAGTTGTAACCGTTAACGGGAACTTATTTGTGAAACGCAGCACTGCTTTGTATTGGCTCATCGGGATCGTAATCGCCGCGGTTACCGTCGCTGCGGCGTTTTATTTTGATGACGCAGTCCGAAATTTTGTCGTGCAACATCAGAACCGAGTGGCGCGAAATTTTATGCGCAATATAAGCCGATTCGGAGATTGGCCGGAACACTTTGCGCTTGGTCTCATTCTTGCCGGGATCGCCTGGTGGCGCGGCAATAAAAAATGGACGCGCATCTTTTTGTCGATGTTAATTGCCCTCGCAATTGCAGGCGTAGTCGGGCGCGGCATTGAAATCGCAACAGGTCGCGCCCGTCCGTCCGTAAGAACGGAAGAAGTTTGGAACCGCTTCAGCTCCAAATACCACGCATTTCCCTCCGGTCACGTTACGGCCTCCATGGCGTTTTTTGGTGTTCTATTTTTCGCGAACCGGCGGGTTGCTGTCGCCTGTCTGCCTATCCCGATCTTGATTGGTTTCTCGCGCATCTATCTCGGGGCGCATTATTTGTCCGATGTTGTGTGCGGTGTAATTCTTGGAATTCTTTCTGCCGTTCTTGTAGCGCGTGTGCTTTTGCAGCAATCGACAACCGACAATCAAAAATCCGAAGCTAGATCGCGGCGGGGTTAAACCGCTATTTGGCAGAAGCCATCGCCATCTTGCGAGCGTATTGCAGATTGTTGCGCGCCAACTCAAGATCCGGTTTGCAGCGTAATGCCTGTTCGCAGGCCGCGGCGGCTTCGTCGTAGCGACCGAGTTTATTGCAGGCGGCGCGCATGTTGTTTCATGCTTCGGCGTAGTTCGGCCGAAGGTCGATCGCGCGCCGGCTGGTGGCAACTGATTCGACGTAACGCTCTTCGCGATAATGCTGAAGGCTCAGGTGGAGGTAATACTCCGGAGTTTGCGACGTCGATTGCAGCAGCGCGGGGTTTTCCAACAAGTGGCGAAGTTCTTTGACGTACTCAGTGCCCAGCGCGGCGTCGATGATACGATGATCTTAGCTCATCCCGATCTCAGCGCTGGCCGACGACGATTGAATCGCAATCGTCGATCATAGACTTTTTGCAAATGGTCGGCGCATCCCTGGCTCACTTTGCGCGTCGCGCCTACGGCACAACCGTCAGGGTAAGGTCGTTGCCGGAGCCGCCTTCGTAACTCACGAGGTA
>WNFR01022999.1_pt1 | contig 12434 bp, 13 predicted proteins | sample 5400221 | NCBI WGS metagenome assembly WNFR01 (sample SAMN13153357, study PRJNA577476) | soil metagenome | isolation source: 40 cm soil under Madrone tree | place: USA:California | collected 2016-06-14 | reverse complement strand
ACATTCCTCTGCTGGTGGAGTATCTGGTCGAACGATATGCCAACAGAGCCGGAAAGAGGATCAGCCATATAAAGAAGAAGACGCTGGGCCTGTTTCAAGCCTACGATTGGCCAGGGAACATCCGCGAACTACAGAATGTCATAGAGCGTGCCGTGATCCTGTGCGATGGAGAAACGTTCTCAGTCGACGAGACATGGCTGCCGCGAAAATCGAGCCAGCTGTCCGGGCGACAGGTTTCTCGTGCCGGCGTCCTCGCCGACGACAAGAAAGAGTTCGCCGAGCGCGAACGAAAAGCAATCGAGTCCGCATTGACAGAATGCCAGGGTCGAGTTTCAGGCCCGCACGGCGCGGCCGCAAAGCTCGGAATTCCCCACCAAACCCTTGCGTCAAAGATCGCGAGCCTCGGCATAGACAAGACTCGGTTCAAAGTGCACCCTTCGAAGCCAGGATCCGCCTAGGACCTCGTATCAGCTCTCCGGCATTCAACACAAGGCCCCCGAGATTCCTCCCTATTGAGTCGCTTCTGCGAAAGAACTTACTAGTGCCCTTGCATTTTTCTGAACCGTCAGGATTTCTGAAAGCTCGGCAATTTCCCGCACGGTAAAGCTGCGCAGATTCAATGAATTACGTTGGCACACCAGTTGCATCAACCGTAAATGAAATGCAAATGAGAGGAACACAAAATGTATCCTGATTCCACTTTCAAGGAAACGCCCATGACGACGACTTATGATCCAAAGATAACCGCTGTATTGCTGGTAGACCCGTACAATGACTTCCTCAGCGACGGCGGAAAGCTGTGGCCCCGCGCCAAGCCCATTGCCGAAGAGGTCGGGTTACTTGACAACCTACGCGCAATCATCCGCACCGCTCGAGAAGCTGGCCTAGGGATCTTCTTTGTACCCCACCGCAGATGGGAGCCACTCCAGTACAAAGGTTGGAAATACACGACCCCCTATCAACAGGCCGGGTACGACGGCCAAATCTTCGCGAAAGATACGTGGGGAGGCACCTTCCACGACGATTTCCAGCTCCAACCGGGCGATATCCTCGTCAAGGAGCATTGGGGTTCAAGTGGTTTTTCAAATACGGACTTGGACTATCTGCTACGGCGGCATGGTTACGAGAAAATTATCGTTATCGGCCTGCTGGCTAATACCTGCATCGAGGCCACGGGGCGCATCGGTATGGAACTGGGATACCACGTGACGCTGGTTCGCGATGCAACAGCTGCCTACACGCACGAGGCGATGCATGCCGCAATGAACATCGATGGCCCCACCTATGCGCATGCGATCTTGACGACTACCGAATTGCTGGCTGCGCTCAGGTTGAATTCGCCAGCATTCAATGAAGTTTGAAACACGCTCGAAGCGCCGGTTCGGGTGAATTCCGGACCAGTCTCAACGAATGACACCTAAGGAGAAATGACATGATAAGTAGCGAGCAATACATGAGAACGGACATGAAGCAGAGAAACGGCGTCCCGACGACCCAGGATGTGCTCACACACCACCTGAACAGCTTCGGCGATGTCGCCGGCACCATGGCTGACTACACCGCCGAATCGAGGTTCTTCACACCAGATGGCCTGTTGCGCGGCTCCGAGGCGATACGGAGATTCTTCGTGAGGTTATTCGAAGAGTTCGCGAAGCCGGGGATGTCCTTCGAGATGCTCCGGCAGGAGGTCGACGGCGACACGGCCTACATCGTGTGGAAGGCCGAGACGGCGGACAACCGCTTCGAACTTTGCACCGACACCTTCATCGTGCAGAACGGAAAGATCGTGACCCAGACGTTCGCGGGGAAGATCTCGCCGAAATCTGGAGGTGGCGAATCATGACCCAGAATACTTCACCATTGAGGGCACTTCTCGACGTCGAGGCATCGGCTTCGGTGCCCAAGCTGTCCAATGCGCAAATGCTCGACGCGCCGGAAAACAGCGCGATCCGGGATATCTGGCTGTTGCCGCCCGACAACCCCAAACTCCATGCCGGCCGGAAGGTCGCCGTCGTCGCAACCGACGGTGTCGAGGAGATCGAGCTGAACACTGTCTTGCATTATTTCCGGTCGCGCGATGCGCAGGTTCACTTGATCGCGCCCAAAAAGCCTAGCTACCCGTACTTCCTCGGTACTTCACTTCGAGAAGAGAGAGGAGTCATCTGATCGCATCATTAGCACGGATGCTTCTCGCGCTGTCAAAACGATTCTTTCGATTCGATTAATGAGCTTTTTGGAGAACGACCAGAGGGCTAGCGCTCTTCGAGCGGCAGAAGCTTCAACCTAGACGAGTCAGGTGACTCGATCCGCCCGTTAAGGAAGCTTCGGTGGGCTCCCATCGCCCGCCCTATATACCTTGATTGAGTCATAGCGTTTCTCGTTACCCATTATGGGTTGGCCTTCCTCTCTGTTCGGTTGTTAAGCTTTGCGGGCTGTCTTCACTGCCGACGTCCACGACAGGAGCGTAGTTGTCCCAACCAGTGACAATTGTTACAAACAATTAACGCAAGTAAGTATTGACGAGTACCGACGAGTTCGTGTAAAAGTTTTCTTCTCCAGCCAGCCCGCCTACCCCGTTCGGCGGCAACATTCGTCTACGCCTGCCCGTGTCGTCGAACGGTTCCGTGGACCACTACCCGGAGGACGCTTGCGAACTATCCGCTCGTTTTAGCAGCTACAACTTTCCTGACTTTTGCCATCAAGCAAAGATACTGAAGTCCATAAGCCGTTCAGCATGTTCTTGCAGTGATCGCGGGCTCCGACTTCGTTTCGCAGAGTCGCGGTTTATATAAGATCTCGTTCGGGAAATTGGGGAGGATAATTTCGTGACGATCAAGCCGAGGAGTTTGCAACTATTGTGTCTGCCGCTATACCTGGTCGCCGTCGCCTCTGGCTTTTGCCAAACCGCGCCCCCTTTCCCTAATCAGACCACTGTGTGTACGTTCAATGCAGCGCGCGAGCAACAACGCGCGGCCTCGGCTCAGAGCTTTCCCGCGCCGGTGGTACAAGCCATGCTGGTGAACGGAACGCAAGTGTGGTCGGCACTTTCACCCAACACGACGCCGCTGCTACATCCGGGCGACGTAGTCACCCTTAAGGGCAGTGGCTTCGGCGCCGGACCCGACATCGATTTCAGCAAAATAATGATCGGCAACAGCCGTGTGCTGGAGACCGATTTGAAAATGTACAAACAGCAGCTCGACCTACTCTCCCAAGTGAACTACGAGGTCCCAACGACCCACAGCACGTGGAACAAGGATATCCGGAGCTGGAGCGACAGCCAGATTGTCTTTACTGTTCCAATGCATGCCAGCAAGGGGCCTCTGCAACTGCAAATTCAGAAGCGTACCGGCTACCTGGAATCGCTGCTGAATCCGTCACAACCGCTCAATATCATTGATGCGCAAACCTACCGCATCCCGACCAATCAGAACTTCAGTTATCCGTGTGACGTGGTGTCCACTCTGACCCCACAAACCAACGCCATCACACCAATAAACGTTAACGTCAGCAACTCGAATTTCGACAACCTCGTGCAGCTTGGCCGGCAGATCTTTTGGTCCTACGACTTCAACCTCGGGCTGTCGCACCATCTGCGCAATCTCGACTGGCCGAGTATCTTGGCCCTCAGAACCACAGATCCGATGACCGGCCAGAAAGCGGATCCCAGTATTCTGTTCAATGCGTACCCCACGGCTGCGGCCGAGGATCCGGCTGAAGCTTATTCCGAGGTTTCTTTTGACCCGTACCCGCAGCCCGATCCGATCCCCGGTTTTCTCCTCATCTTGCCGCAACTTCTCTCAGGGAAAACCAATTCCACCGGTCGCGTAGGTTACCGTTATGCCCAGTCTGTCGACCCCTACACAGGCCAGGGACAGTGGCCGGGTTTCAACTGCGCGTCTTGTCACGGTTACCGGATCAGTTATGAGAAGGGCAGCCAGACCTTGACCCAGGTTTTTCCCGGGTTGCCTAATCCGGGCTGGAGCATGAAGTGGTCGGTGCTCAGCACCACCGGCAGTCCCACCTTCCAAGGAGTAGTTGGCACCGAACCAGGCCCTGCTTGGGCGCCGGGCAATGCCACGGTGGATAAGACCACGCTCCTCTACGTGGTGCCGGCGGGCACCGGCGAGCACACGCTTGTCCGCGGATCCAACGAGGGCAGCTTGTACGACAACGACTACCAGTTCTCGCCAGTCGCTATTCCCAATGTCTCGAACTACATGCCGATCCGGCGTTCGTTGTCGCACACGGAATCGTACGTCGGCTTCGAGGGTTCCTACATTCACTCTGAGGAACCGGACGGCGCGCTCGGGTCGATGGATGCGCAATCGCTGCAAGCGCTCACGGCCTATATGACGACACTGGACGCCAACGATGGCGACTTGCGCAACGTGGGTCTGTACCGTTGGCTCAAAGCCAATCAGCTCCTTGGCGCACAGACCGGCGACGCCGCTCTATCCGAGGGTGCATTCGTCAGCGCCGGATGGCAGTCTTATTCCGGGGTCGCTGGCGCCGTCGCTCAAGGCAAAGCGATGTTCAACCGCGACTGCGGTAGCTGCCACAGCGACAGCCTAGGCGCTAATACCAACGAGCGCATGTTCCGTCTCGACCAGGTGGGACGCTTCTTCGAGCCGACTATCTATCAGCAACAACAGCAATCTATTCGCGCTACATTCCTTCGAGACGAGTATTGGGTAGAGTCCCGTGGCCTGCTCAGCGACGGCCATGTGCGCAACCTGGAAGACCTCGTCAACCCGGACCGTTGCACTGAAGGCACCGCTCTTTACAATCAATACTACGCCTTGCATCAGCCGGTCCGACCGGCTCCGGGAAGTCCGGACCAGCCGACGCCGGCGCCGGACTTGAACCGCAAGGGCGACGTATTTCGCGTGTACCGCTCGTCTGACAACTTCGGCGTCGGAGCTGAGCGGAACCTCTTCATCACCAGGCACAAGTATTTTGTGACGATGCCTGGGGACACCAACTACTACTATTGGGATTACCAGACCATGCGTAAGAACTATGGCGCCGAGATGGGTGCGCCGGGGCCCATCGGCCTGCCGGCAGCACCGCACCCATGGTGCACGCAGGCGCGCACCGACATCCTGCCACTGGTCGAGTACGTGCTAACGCTTTAGTTTGCGGTGGGGGAAGTGGGGGAAGTGGCAGCAGTCGCGCGACACGATGAGATCGCGCTTGCGACCAAACCGACCGCATGTGCTGTCTATATGTTAAGTAGAGCACCTTCGGACGCGGTTCACTGGCCGTTGGCCCGCTGCCACGAAGTTGTAAGTCTGAAGCCCACGACCGGTGTGATTAGCAGCGTTGCAGTGATGCTGAACGCGACCCACTCGCGATGCTGTTGGACCCATTGCTCACTCCGTATCAGACGTTTCAGTTGTGCTCGGCATACTCGGCTTTACCGGACGCGCGCAGAACTCCCCGCCTCCGTCCACTCCTCACCGAGAATGCTGATAAGTCCCGGGTTGCCCGTAATTCGGGCCGAACTAGCACCCAACTACATCAAATCTCTAGACATCTTCTAAATGCCAGTGGTGTCAAAGGGCCGCCCGGGCATCAGGCGTTTGCGACTGCGCGTTGATTCGGTGAAGAACCGCATCCAGAGCTTCCGAAACACTCGTTAGTAGGCCACGTTCAACCAGATGTTTGAGGAATTGCTCGTTTATGCCACCGGCAGTTGCATGATTGGCGGTGAATGATTGAAAGCTGCGCTCTGGCGCCTCGAGTTGCAGGCGGCACGAGCCTCGACAGGCTCAGGAGCGAGAGCCCGGAAACGAGACTGATGATCTGATGGTCGGGACCAAAGCGCAGTTCTGAAAGGACACCTCGGGCGGCCGCGGGTCTCACTGCGATAACGATTGTTTCGGAATGATCGAGAACTTCCTGGTTGGACGAAGCAACGGAAATGCCCTTGAAGCGATTGGAAAGCTCCCTCGCGACGGCAGCATTGCGCGGGGACAAGCGAATCGAATGCGATGTGGTGCCAAACGAGCACAGGCCGGTGACGATTGACGACGTAATTTCGCCAGTTCCAATGAATCCCAGTTGCATGGTTTTCCCCGGTTTACAGTGTGGAAGCTAGCAGATTTATCGTGAAGGGTGATTCTCACGCAGGCACAGCGAGTTTGCAATCTGAGGCTGCATAGCTGCGCAACCGGATCTGAGAATGTTCACACCTCTCCGCCCCTAGCGGCGAAGGACGGGACGGTATTGAGTCTCTTAGCGCGTAGTCGGCAACCCGGAAACAACCGTGAACTTGCAAACCTTCATGGCGGCCTATGCTGAGGGGTGAAGCAATTCCAAACTGAATGATAGGACCAACAAGTTCGGATCGTTGCGGCCCCCGCAACCGCACGCTTCAGGATCCGCGGGTGCCGACGACGCCCTGACTCGCTGGCAGAAAGAAGAGTCACCCTTTCGTCGAGCGTGCTCAAGTGTTACTGAAATTCGCAGGCCAGAGAGGAGTCGCACCCGCCATTTTCCTGGTAGGCCACGTAGGCCATCTAAGGACCCCGCTGCGAAAGCTAAGTGATTGCGGCACCGCGTCTTAGCTTGGAATTTACATCGTTCGCAATGAGGAGGTCGTGGGTTCGAATCCCATCTCGTCCACCAGATTCACTGCGAACGCAATTATCGCGGACTACAATAAGACGCGGAAGGAAACGGGCCGTCACTGCTTCACAAAGTTTTTCAATTTCCGAGTTCGAGTCGTTCACTTGCTCCGACCGCATCCGCTGAAGTCCCAAGATCGGGAAACGGACTGGGGACGAGGGACACCTTGCTCGGCTCCAGATCAGAGTAACCCAGCTCTGTACGCTTGGCCTTGATCTCAACGGTCGCGAATCGCTCCAAAACCTCGGATTTTTCTTGCGTCGAAAACTCCACAATTGAGCGCTTGGCTGGAACGCCGACTTTTATCATCGGTGCTGGAGCCTGCGTAACGATCTGTCTGTGAACCACGGCGTGGACGTTTAATCTGAGATTTGCACTTATTGTCGTTGCGTCGCCGGGCTTATTCTCCCAAGGGACTGGAGTGTCTGCCGAAATAACCTCAACCAATTCTATGCGCCCAAGTTCGACAATCCAGTCCGAAATCCCCAAGGTAAGAGGAAGTTCCAGGTTCTTCTCAACAAACTCTTCAATCTGTTTGAGGCCTGCTCGAATAGCCTGAACCGCCAGGTCTTTTTCTGATTGCCATTGGCGTGTAGAAGCAACGTTCAAAAGACGCATGAGATCCTTATATATGGAGTCAACGCTGTTGAACAGGACAAGAGAAACGTTGAGCTTATTACAAAAGCCATCCAACACTTCCTGGGAGAAAATCTCATCCCCAGAGACAAGCGCGCCGACCTTCTCTCCACTGCTCGCCAAATCATCTATGGCCGCCAGACAGATCACGGCATCCTGAAAATTCCGACCTTTTTCCTTGAAAGGCAGTTTCTGGAAGACGGCCATGTGAAAAAACTCTCGCGCATCTCGTAAGGTCGGTTTCGCTCTGACAAGGTCAGTCCAATAAACCAGGTTGTCGACTGCCAATTCATACTGTTCATCGATATCCGCCAATTCTGGCAAATCCGCGGTGATGTCAATCTCGATTTGAAGGTGGTCCGCCATCTTTTGAAGACTCTTCAGCTTGTCCAATACTGAAAAATGTCTTTTTTCGTATTCTCGAAACCAATGCGCACCTAATTCTTTTTCAACTACGTCGAGCAATATGTTCTTGGTTCCAAACGCCTTCGCAATGGTCAGAGTGTTCGTCAGAGCCTGACCGAGATCCGGCCAATTTGCCCTTATAAAGGCATTCGAGTCGAAGTAGATTCTTTTGTAGTCCGGCCCACCTGGCAGCGGAAGTCCGAAACTCACGTCTGCACCTCGAATTACCTTTGTCGAGCTTTGTCTTTCACCTTAGCCCTCTATTTGCTTGGATCTCGACTTCAAAATCAACAAGGTACGACAGAGCTCGGTAACATTGTTACATCGATGCGCTCTGGGTGGAAAGATCTGAAGGGAACTGCGTATCTCCAGTAGGAGGCCCCGACGCGCGCGCAAGAGGCGAACCAGCGTTCCGAACCACAGGCCGATAAATCGAAACATGGCTAGGAGTTACAGAACAGGGGCGGGAGGGCGGCTATGTACAGAACAGGGGCGGGAGGGCGGCTATGTTATTGATTTCAAAGTCGGCCAGAGTTTTGGCGAGCCACAACCGAACAGTTTACTCGGGCCGTTGCGAGGCCGGCGTCGTTATGGCATCAACCGTCCATTTGAAGTCCTAGCAGGCTGCTGAAAAATCGTGTTGAGCCAGCAATTTCTGGGTTGGTTTGAGTCATTCGATACTTTTCAAGTGTCTGAGGCGTGATTTTTCGTGCTACCGACCGCCGAAAGAGGCGTTTCAGCGCCGTTCAGAGACACTACGGCCCGGACTCACTACCTCGGAACGGCGCTGCGCATCAGGTTCCGCATGCGCACCAGGTTGTAGGCTGCGCAGGCAAACGTGAAGATCCAATCGACTTTCAGCGTTCCGCGATGCCGCACTTTGCGCAACAACGCAATGGTCTTTAGCCAGCCAAAACATTCTTCGATGCGCTTCCTCTTCTTCTGGCTGATGGCATAGCCCCCCTGCCGCGTGGTGCGACTATCAATAGCGCTGCCGCCTCTGCGCCCAAGGTTTTGCGCCACGTGTGGCGTCACCCAAATATTCCGGCACTCGCGCACGAAATCCGCCGTGTCGAAGCCCTTGTCGCCGCCCACCGTCACGCGTCCGCTTCCCGGAAGTTCCTGCAGCATTTCCAGCGCGGCATAACGCTCGGCCGTGCCCGTGGCTTCCCACACCCGGCTGTCCACAATCAAGCCGTTGCGATTCTCCACCAGCAGATTCCCGCTGTAGCTCAACTTGGCCTCCTTGCCCGCGCCTTTGCGCGCCAGCTGCGCTTCCGGATCGCTTTTCGACTCGTGCGTTTCGTTCGAGCGCTTCTCGCCGCGATAATCCAAGGTGGGATTTCCGGGATCATCCGGAGGAGGCGAACTCTTCTTGTTCTTGGGCTGAAAACTCTTCACGCTGGCCCAGGCTTCCAGCAAACTTCCGTCCACCGTGAAGTGTTCGTCCGAGGCCCATCCCTGCCCTCGGGCTTGCTCCACCACCAGCGCCAGAAAGTCCTTGGCCACTTCGGCCTCCAGCAAACGGTCGCGGTTCTTGGTGAACACCGTGGCATCCCACACGGCATCGTCCAAATTCAGCCCCACGAACCAGCGGAACAAAATGTTGTAGTCGATCTCCTCCATCAGCAGCCGCTCGCTACGCACCGAGTACAGCATCTGCAGCAGCAGAGCGCGCAGCAACTGCTCCGGCGGAATCGACGGACGACCCACTTGGGAATACATCTTGTCGAACTCCGGCGAGAGTTCCTTGAGTACCTTGTCTACCATCGTGCGGATCGGCCGCAGCGGATGATCTTTGCGTACCCGCTGCTCCGGCGAAATGTAGCTAAAAACATGTCCTTGCTGATGATCGGTTCCTCGCATGCCCAATGAGACGCACCGCGCGTCGCCTCGTTACAAAATTTCCGCCTTTTTCAGCAGCCTGCTAGAGAGTCGTTTAGCGACCAGTGCTTCCTAGTGACTACCCGCGCTCCTCCGCTGCTGATGTTTTCAGTCAAGGTCAATTCTGTTCTGGACAGACTCGTAAGCATCACGGCCAGTGCCGTCGCATTCCTGTTCTCATGGCGTCGGGGTTGCATTGCTAATCGGCGGTCAAAAACCGCCGTTGAGACGGAACTGCCCGAGCGTCCTTTAGGAACACCGAGGCGCTTCGTTTGTCAGGGAAGGGAGCGAAGCGCCTCGGTGCCTTCTGAGCAGCTTTACGGGGAATAAGAGGCTTCTGGCAACCCTGAGTGAATTCCTTACGGAGCACATCACGCTCCAAACTCATTTCTTGTTCAGTTTCCTCGTATCAGCTTCAAATTGAAACGGATGGTTACCCACGGACCCGGTGGGAAGGGTTGCGTACTTGCCAGAATTACTGCAGGGAATGCGAAGGGAATTTCCACCAAGGGACAAAAACGTTGGTGGCCGACCAGGCGTTGAACGGTCCAATATTCAGAACGTCCGACCGAACGAACGAGAGCTTTGAGCCGTTAGCGATGGCAATAATTCAAGACCCCTGCTGATTAACCTTCTTGATGATTCCTACCATTTCGAACCGCCCTGCCCGAGTAATGCTGCTAATTTTTTGCCCCCCCGCTCGCCTTTGCCTTTTTGTTACATTCTCAGCGAACGACAGGAGCAAATGTCTGTCACCCTCGTTCATCACCGCTAGAAATCGGCCCCTTCACTTCCTCAACCGTGACCAGATTAATGTCCGCTACGCTTCTGGAACCCGAATCTAGAAAATCCGGCCATCGGCCTTGAATGACTCTCCGTCCTTAACGGCCCACTTATCGAACAGCGTCGGGTCATTTTTGAGCATCAGCAATGCGGTAGCAATTCGCTCTGCGCTCGGCATCTCTTGGTTCCCTAAGAAAAAGCACGTCCCGTCGTAACGGGATTTAGCGTCTTTCCCTTCTCGAAGCCGAGTGACATATCTATCGCGCACATGGAACGTGTTTGTACCTACATACAGGAGGTAACAACCGTCACCGATCTCGATGGCATTAGTGAGAGTCACGATGCGCAGCAGATAGCATTGGGCCTGGTTTCTTACATTCTCAGGACAATTGATTTCAAAGTAGCTGATGAAACCCCAGACTGGGCGGTCGTGCTGTGGTCGTTGCGGTAAGATGATTTCTCCAAACAACAGCCGCTGCGAGCCAACAAACACAATCACCCAGATCAGAACAAGAAACACACACGAGAGAAGGATTACAGCCACCAACCTACACCAATACAGCAGACCCGGACAGCCTCTCGCCCGATTGGCCGCCCGCCACGGGATGAACCATCAGCACTTCGGGTACGAGTCAAGACACGCGCAAACTCTTGAGCGACGCGCAAGCCGTCCCGCCACTGTTATGAGGCACAATGATCAGTTCCAGTCCGGTGACAGCCGAGAGTTCAACCTGGTATTCCTCGACCTCGCGTATTGTCTCAGGTGGGCTGAAGTTCCACTGCTGGCGCACAATTTCTCGAAACGAGCGCCCGCCATCCGAAGACCATCGCAAGACGAATTCTTGCGTGCGCGTTGTTCGTTCTTCCTCAAAAACGAGCGATATGTGTCTTACCCTTTGCGGCTGATCGAAGACCAACCGAATCGTTTGAGTTCCGGGGATACCCGCGCGCCAGCCTCGGGTTTCTCCCAAGACCAACGCAGACTCGACCGGGAAATCTTCCTCTTCCGACGTGACCTCAACTACGGCTGCACGCTCGACGAGGTCTAGCCAGCCTTGACCGTGAGGTCGAACAGTCTCCGGAATTGAAGTTATGAACCGCTTACGGATATAAACCCCATTTACCTCTACTACGACTCTGGGGACTATCGATTGTCGGAGAGCATAACCACGATCACGGTGCGGAATATATCGGGTGTTCGATGGAGGTAGGTGTGCTCGCCATGCGTAGGGCATCCAACATAGATAGGCCCCTTTCGCTTTTTTGTTTCGCCACGGACAACGACGATGAAGGACAATGCGTTTAGTGCAAGAGGCCCCACGTCGGACATTTCCGTTTGACGCCCGCGCCGAAGTTACTCCTGAGAATTCGTGCACAGTGAGCACTCGCGTTAAAGAACTCAGCTTGCATGGGTGTTTTCTAGAGTTTCCGAGGTCACTCGCGACAGGGACGCGTGTGTTCGTGAAGATTGTTACGGAATCAGAGGTCTTCGAAGCGAACGGGAGCGTGATCTATTCGCGGCCAAAGGTTGGGTTCGGTCTTGCCTTTCTTGAGGTCGAACCACGCTTTGTACGTGTGCTTCAAGAGTGGCTGAGGTCAGCGAAGGAGAAAATCGAATAGGGATACAACGAGAACCCGATTGACGGGCTAGACGAGAAGGAATAATTTCTCTGATTGAATCGGAAGCCTAAAAACTCTACAAACATTCTACGGCTTCAGTTCAAGAGGGCGCAAAGGCTTGACGGCTGATGCGCCCTTTTATTTTTCTTTTGGCGGGAGTCTAGGTTTCGCCCGATTGTCATGAAGCATGGCGGGTTTAGTCACGCCCATTTAGAGTCGGTCTCCCAGCACCGTGATGTTCTGGGCAAACGCCTTGTTCTTAACTCTACGGACAGAGAAAGCCACTTTTTGTCCTGGTTTGAGAACGTGGTGGGACGATAACTTCCGCTTCTGAAACAAATGGGCTTGGTATTCGCGAATGTGCCGCAGGCCTAAGCGATCCGGTGGGCGGTTGAAGTGTCGAGCAAAATCTTCGACTGTGTGGATGTAATGGCGTATGGTATCTTCAGAAAAGTTACGACGCTGGAGTTCTT
>WNFR01022352.1_pt1 | contig 12434 bp, 14 predicted proteins | sample 5400221 | NCBI WGS metagenome assembly WNFR01 (sample SAMN13153357, study PRJNA577476) | soil metagenome | isolation source: 40 cm soil under Madrone tree | place: USA:California | collected 2016-06-14 | reverse complement strand
GGTCGAGAAACGGGTTGAATGGGCTGTTGCATTCTTTGGTCGTCCCAATGCGTTGTACAAGGCTCGGTCGGCAACTCCATCGTCAGTTCATGCGGGATAACCGGCGTTTTGTCTCCGCGTCGACGCAACCCGCCGCCGAGAGAGGCAATGGCGTTTTGATTTATCGTGTTGTACTCGTTCGTCCGGATGCGCTCCGAACGGAACGCGCCGATGCTTCCGAGTGTCTTCCGGAACCCGTCGGCTTCGTCCAAAAAGAATCTGTATTCCGGGCTGTTCTGGTCGTGTTCCGACGCTCTCAGGTGGGCAATGTCAATCGCCGAGCGTAGCCGCCGGACCTCGGCAACAATCTCTTTCTCGGTCCAATTGGAGTAGTTCGTGGCGCGCTGCATATGCGCCTTTTCAATCGTCGCGCCGCGCGGAACCTTCGCCTGTTTGCGTCGTTCGACTACTTCATTCCATGCTGGAACCGGATGCCCTAGCGCGTTGGGCCTTCGGATAACATAGACCTCTCCGCAATTCAATCTCGCATCCCGCATGGAGATAGTTATCTTCTTGGCGCACTTGCAATCTTTCGGACCGGCGAAATCGGTGAACATTCCCTGACTATCCCGACCTGCCAAGCGAAGCGCCACAGCGCCGAAAACTTCTCCGTCAAAACAGCTATGCACGAGCACGGCTTTTATTGACATGTAATAACACCCCGCCCTACCTATCGGATTCCCCTAATTGACCCGCGAGGAGTGGGCCGCGCCTTGTCCCGCGCGGTGGGAGTGGTTTACTTAGCGGACTGACTTACTTCACGTCCGCCTCGATTTCATCGAGTAAAGAGATTATCTGCTCTTTACTTTTCGGGAAATAGCCTTAAAATAGATTCGGGGGTTAGAAAGTTGCCGAGGTCTAATGCCAAACAGAAAAGACCGAGTGATGAGGGCATGGAAGGAACTGGCGAATTTTGTGAATGCCGACCTCAGCGACGACGAAACGGCCGTTGCGCAAGCCCGCGCCCTGGCCGTTGCGCTCGACATGCGACCCAGCGCGGTCCGAGCCGCAAAGGCAATCGAAGAGCTGCGGCGAATTCAAACAAGCGTGAGGGGATTGCTAACCGCCAGTGGGCCGGAGTTGGCGCGGATGCCCAGCAACTTGCTAGGCCGCGTTAGAGTTTGGGATGAGAAAATTCGCGCTGTTCCGAAGCATATGAAGCCCGCCGGGAAGGGCATTGATGCGTTAGAGGCTCTTGTTGAGAAAATTCGGTCTCTTCCGCGCGACAAGAGGGCCGTCCAATACGAACGGCAACAATCTAGGGCGTTCCTCACTCTATTGGATGTAATTACCGCGTTCGTTATCTACAACAACCCCTCGCCGCTTCGTCCGTGCAAGCGCTCAACCTGCGGTCGACTGTTCCTGCGCCGCTATCGAAAGGAGTTCTGTGGGGACGCTTGCCGGTATAAAGCCAAGAAGGGTCGGTCCCGCGATGAAATGCGGATGTATCAGTATGAGCGCGAGGCGAGGATTCTGGTTCGAAACCAAGGCGCCCGAGCCTTGGAAGAGAAAATTGCGGCCGTTCGGCGGAAGAAAATCTCGAACGAGCGAAAGCGCTGGCAGGTGAGAATTCTTAACTCAGTGCTTCGCGAGAAGTCACACTGAACAATATGCCAAACAAACCCAAACGAACACAGGTTATGGACCGTTGGATAGACCTTATGGAATTTGAAGTCTTCTGGTTTGTGTTCGCGGCGGTTGAAATCGGTGCGGTTTCTCAGGAGCTTGTTATAATCCTTCCACATGTCATTCCCTGAAATACTCCTTCAATTGAGCACGAAAGCCAGCCAGGAACTCAAGAATCTTCTTGAACAGCGGCATTTGTATCAGAAAGTGGACATAGACCCGGCTTCCATCGTGGAACGCAGGCTACAGCAGCTACACCATGACGTTAATGGGGAGCGTCTGGCTAGCTGGGCCAAGAAAGACCTGCCAAAGGAGAGATTTACTTTGGCCCCACAACAAATATCGGTCGCGTTGAGTAGTGCGCCCTCCGTTCAGGTCCCTCGGCTAACTCTAATAGTTCTTCACGTCAGCTTGTTCTGCCGCGAGTGCCAACGCCGAGAGGCGTTCGCTCCCCTCTGGTATACCGACGCTATGGAGCCAATGCGAAAAGTGGGGCATCCGGCGCAAAAGAACCAAAATGCCATCCCTGAGGACTTACAAATCTTTTATTTGGCTTATCAGTGCCAGCGATGCCTAGGAAAGCCTGAGTGCTTCATTGTTCGTAGGGAAGCTTGGCGGCTTGAACTGCATGGGCGTTCACCGATAGAGCATATTGAAGCTCCGAAGTATGTACCGAAGGCTGAGGCTTGGCTTTACAGAGATGCAGTTATCGCGTTCAACTCTGGGAAGACTCTCGCGGCACTTTTCTATCTACGAACTTTCATAGAGCAATTCGCAAGACGTGTGACAGGTTTGACAGGCAGAGCAACCGGCGATGAAATCATGGACGCTTATTACAAGTCGCTTCCGTCCCCGAATAAAGACCAAATGCCTTCGCTTCGGGACTGGTATGACAAACTCAGTGAATGTCTTCACGCAGCTAGACAAGATGTCGCGCTGTTTGAGACCGCAAAAGCGCAGATTGAAAAACACTTCGATATGCGCCGAGTCTTCGAGATTCCAGAGAGATTACCTGAAGAATCAAAACCAGCTATGGCGGCGAGTAAAGCGCCAAAAAGCAGTCCAACAAATTAACAGCGCCCTGCTATAATCGGGTTCCCCGTTTTTTCCCTGCCGGAAAGAAGACTTCAATGGCAAAAGACCTATCCTCGGTCGGATTTTCTGAATTGAACTTAGAAGCGATGCGGACGCGTCTGCAAAAAATGAGCGATTCGGGCGAGCCGCAAAATCCATGTGCTCGCCGGACGCTTACTTTGGCCAGTCGCCGCGTCAGACATTTATCATTCAACTTGAGGAGGCGCGGGCAGAGCTAAGACGAAGAAACGTAAAAAAGGAATGTAAAACATGACCGCCAAAGATTATCTTGACCCAAAGGGTTACTGGGGCGACCCGTCCGGCAACATACATCGGATGAGCGGGGAGCAAGAAATCGTCGTAACCGCTACGGGAGCGTGCTCAGAAGCGGAGTGGAAAGCATTGTGCAGTATCGCTGAACCGAAATCACAGCCCGCGAAAGCGAGACCGGGCAACGGTACAAGGGGACACTAAAAGGCCGCGAAAGTTTCGTTGATTCTCGCAAAGCCTTCGCTGGACAAAAAAGCGCGGAATCCGAAGACCCCGCGCTTGGTCCGGAGTATCGGAGCGGTCACAAGCGTCCATGAAGGGAACCACTCCATTGTTAAATTGCCGGAACTTTAGCACTGTAGCTATTTGACAATCTGTGAACGCCTGTGCAAAAGATGTGCAAAAGTTCCGGAAATTAGGGAAAAGTTATAACAGTGAGTTTGTCAATCTGTACCTGCTAGCTAGCAGTCTTCAAGAAGCAAGCCGCATAGTTTCTTGACCTTACCGCAGGAGTAAGCCGTTGGTGGCTGTCTTGCAGGAAAGCATACTGAGGTTCAGAAGAAGAGAAGCGGTCCCGGCCTCGTGGTACTCCTGAGTATACGGGTTTGCCTTCTCTTCCTCAGTAGGCAGGAGATGCAGCCGTGAGTCCGGACTATGCGATAGAACGCATACTTGAACTGTCAGCGGACGCCCAAGTAACAAGGCGCAAAACACCTAAAGACTCCCCGTCGTTCCACAATTTGACGGGAGCAATAGCAGCCTACGGCAAGGCGCTTGACCTTCTCTCAAAGTTCCCACGGTATAGGCAAGCTGGAAGTACCTCGATTTAACAGCATCGAGGGCAAAATGGGCGGTTCCACATTTTGACTGGCATCAGGCGTCCTCTTGTTTTTAGCGTGGGGAGTGAGCTACTTCGTGTTTCACTTCGCTGGCGTTCTGATTCATGTACTTTTGGTTTTCGCGCTCATATCATTCATGATTTACGTGTTCATCGGAAAACGCGGAGTAGAATAGTCACGCGAATCCGCTTCTATTTTCTTCGCGCTTTCTTCAGAGCTTCCGTGCCCATTTTGGTTCCGTCACCGTCTGTTTTGAAATACAGATGGTCTTCCACGTAAACGGCGGCTGTTTTCAACTCAAACCGAACGCCTTTGCAATTCCTGCAGGGCGGAACCTTGCGGCCTTTGACGCAGGTATCGGAGCACTTTTCCAACTGCGCCAAAGCAGGTAGACGCGGTGCGGCAAAAATCGGGAAAGTGCGCAGTCGTGTAGAGTGTGCTTTAATGTCCGCCAGACCTTTGAGTGCCGTCCGATTCGGACCTGAAGGAGATTTTTACATGGACATTGGCTATCGGTTACGTTTGCTCAGAGAGCAGAGAGAACTCTCGCAAGGCGATATTGAAAAACGGTCAGGCTTGCTCCGGTGTTACATCTCGCGTGTTGAAAACGGGCATACAGTTCCGGCGGTTTCGACGCTCGAAAAGATGGCACGGGCCTTAGAAGTGCCAATGTACCGCCTGTTTCATGACGGTGAAGCGCCAGCATCATTGCGCAAGCTGAAACCTCCGAAGGATGACGAATTCGGAAGCACAGGCGGCGAGGCCGTTTACCTCTCCAAACTGTGCAGGCTACTTGCGAAAATGGAACCCGGCGAGCAAAAATTGTTGCTGCACATGGCCCAAAAAGTCGCAAGAGACTAGTCATCGCCCCCTTCGTATGCCACGCCACTCCAGCGGAATAGTTGCCGCTTCATGCCTCGCATCGTGGTCTTTCCGAATAGCTGTCTCCGCGAGCTTCAACCAATCTTTTACGCGATGCCATTCACTATCTGAATAGCCGAGCCGGTAGGTCTGTTCGCAACGCGGACACTTTAAGGTCTGTTCGTTCGTGAGGGTGTCAGAAATCGTCGGCTTGCCGTCAACAATTCTTGTGAGAGTTGTAGGCACTTCCGGCTCCTGCGGGTTTTGGTGCAGAGGGAACGGGAGAACGAGTTTACAACGGACTGGTGCCGAGCCTCATTTCTTGAAGTACTCATTCGGGGAAATGAAATGATTTCACGGCCAGGTCGCTTTCACTGAGGCGTTGCGCCACGCCTTGGCGATGGTCTTCTCCAACAATCACAACGATACTGTCGGCTTCTCCTAAGACTTCCATGACCTTAGTTGCCATTGCTTCATCACGCTGCTCAACAGACATCTCAGCGGCATTCGGCGCTCGAATATCGAGATGTTCCAATTCGCCAGGTCGCTCATCCGCAATCTGCTTTGCAATTGTTGGTACAGGGGCATCCACGGTTTTGCCGCCTCCAAACAATTCCGCGAGCTTTCCGCACGCTTCATCTTCTTGTTTCAAATGCTCCCAAACCGCTGTGTCGTCACCTGCCTCCTCCGCAATGACTTCAACATCGTGTTCCTCGATGACGCCGCGAAGTCGCTCCTCGAACTGGTCTCGTATGGGCTTTCGGTCTGGAATCGTGTCTTGCCGCCGTTGATACGCATGGTCTGTCCCAATGACTAGCACTCGCTTCTTTTTCTTGGCTGCCTCGGGCATTCCTGGACTCCGCAAAAAGCGTTCCACAGGGCAAAGAACAATCCACAATTAAATTCCGCAGTAGTTCTAGCATAGTTACTTCTGTTCCTGATAAAAAGATGGAAGCAAACTAGGTCGGAACTCTTGAAAACACAGGAACCTACCAAATCGCAGCGCGACCATCTGTTCATCAGCTATGCCACGGAAGATTGGCTGTTTGTGGAATGGCTCGCATTACGACTGACGGCTGAAGGCTATAAAGTATGGTGCGACCGGATAAAGCTGCTTGGCGGCGAGTCGTACCCGCAGGATATCGACGCAGCTATCAAATGGCGGACATTTCGTTTCCTAACTGTTTTGACGCAGCATTCTATCAACAAGCCAAACCCGCTGAAGGAACGCACGTTAGCGTTGAATTTGGCTAAAGAGCGAAACGAGAATTTTGTAGTTCCTATCAATCTTGATGGGATAAGCGCGACGGATATAGGTTGGATGGTTTCAGACCTAACGTTCATTCCGTTCTATCTCGGTTGGGCTGACGGTCTTAAGCAGCTATTGAAATTATTGGATGAGGCGAATGCGCCTCGTGAATTTCCTGACGGACGAGCAGCCGCTGCTGGGAAAGACATCTATCGCTACGAGACTACCGTTTTCGTTCCTGAGGACGACCGTCTGGAACTACTGAAACGGTGGCCTCACATAAACGAAGGCCAGATATTTTGGGCTTTTGAACGCCCACCCCAGGAATTTGATGTGAAATATAAATTCAACGACCGGGGTCGAAGAGATAACTGGAATATGATGAGAAGTAACGACGCAGGGCTTCGGCAGCTTGCCGTTCGACTCCTGAATGAATCACTGAAATCAATCGCTCTTTCGCGAGGTCTAAAACTCAGTCCAGATGGGAAAGCATGCTATTTCCCGGACGGGCTGGTCCCGAATAATCGGCTCAACTTTGAAGGATATGGCCGAAAGCGCACTTGGGTTGCTCCTGTCGGCGTTCGAACATTCAACACAGTTACCGGCAAAGAATCCGTCCGATACCACCTTGTACCGCACATGAGGGTGTGGCTCGACCATGAGCTTGGGTGCGTCATCCTGGTTCGAGTGCATCTCTTCCTCACGAATATGGACGGACAGGTGATTGAAGGAAAGGCTGCCTTGAGACGTGGCAGATAAGAATTCTTCTATTCAAATCGGCCAAGACAGTTCGCAACGACTGGTCATCTCCAAATATCCGCTCACCGCCCATATACCTTTTGGCCTCGACGAATCGCAAATTGAACTGACCGAACCCGAGTCTGAGGATGCAGAGGAGATTGCGCTGGAGTTGGACGAAGACGAGCCAGGTCCGAAGGAAGGGGAAGAAGATGAGTAACCCGGCCATTCTGTTAGGCGAGTCCCGCCTGGAATTCCGTTACAAACAATTTCTTGAAGACCCTCACGACGGGCTTTCGCTGTTCGGGCCTTACGGTATTGAAGTTTCCTCACACCCAAAGAATCTCACGATAGGTGTAATCGGGACTCCTGAAGGTATCGGAGCCTTTACCCGATGGTGCAAGTCGGTAAGAGGACCAATCTACGCGGGTGAGGACAAAGACCCTTATTTATGGCCGGTCTTTCCGGGATTTGAGGCGGCGTTCTGCTCTGACCTACCTCGGGAGCCTGCTTGGTCCTGCGAACTGGACGCAGAGAAGCTCAAGCAGGAATCGATGCTGAAAGACCCGAGCAAACGAGCGGCGAGCGTGGTCGAGCAATATCTTTCGGCCATCAAGAAGACAGAGAAAAGAGAGGAGCCATTTGGGGTTTTGGTTTGCGTCGTGCCAGATTTTGTTTGGAAGAACTGTCGGTCTGAATCTTTTGTGCCAGGTGCGACCGGCGAGGCGGTTTCGAAGAAAGAAAGAGGGCTGAGAGCAGGCGGTCAGACGGATTTGTTCAACAGCTACGACCCGGAGATATATGCGTACTCTGTTGATTTCCGTCGCCAGCTTAAAGCTCGCTCAATGGAGTACGGAATACCCATCCAAATAATCAGAGAGCGGCGCTTGGAAGTTGACCCGAGAAATTGGCCTCGGTCCCAGTCTCCGCAATCGGACGTTGCGTGGAATCTTCTTACAACGATGTACTACAAGAGCGGAGGAAAGCCTTGGAGATTGGCAGGGGCACGCGAAGGTGTTTGCTACATCGGAATTGTTTTTCGTAGGACCGACCCTACACTTGTAAACCAAACTGCGTGTTGTGCGGGTCTGATGTTCTTAGATTCTGGTGACGGTGTAGTTTTCCTGGGAGATTACGGCCCTTGGTATTCTCCCAAGGGCAATCAGTACCATCTGACAGGGGAGGCAGCCCAAAAGCTTCTCGCCGGAACATTGAAGACGTACGAAGAACTTGAGGGTAAGCCGCTGAAAGAAATTTTCCTTCACAGTCGCTCAGCTATCAGCGCGGAAGAGTTTGAAGGGTACAAATTAGCTTGTCCATCTAACGTCAAGCTCGCCGGAATTCGTGTCCAGAAAGACTTTCGCGGAGTGCGCCTCTTTCGCGAAGGCACACGCCCGGTGTTGCGAGGAACGCTGCTCAAACCCAGTCCCAAACTCGGCTACCTGTGGGCCTCGGGCTTCGTCCCGCGTTTGCGAACGTATCCCGGATGGGAAGCGCCGGTCCCATTGAGAATTGATATCCAGCACGGAGAGGGTGATATCGAACAGGTCGCTCGCGACATCTTTGCGCTGACGAAACTGAACTATAACGCTTGTAGGTTCGGAGATTCTGAGCCGGTGACAATCGGCTTCTCCGATGCGGTAGGAGAAATATTGGTCTCCAATCCGACAGTGACCAAACGAAATCCAAGGTTCAAGTTTTACATCTGAACCGGCTCAAGGTTGACGTGCGGCGCACATTCGCCGGTTGAAACACCTTGACTTGCCTCGCCGCCCTAAATCTAATTGCGGCATGCCTTCGGAGTCCAGCCTGGAGTTCTTTCGGTCGGAGTTATCGCGACTGACGACCGCTTTCCAGAAGAACATTCATCATCTGAAAAGCGAAGCTTACGACGAATCGGCATTGCGTAACGACTACCTCAACCCACTGTGGCGTTCACTCGGTTGGGATGTCGAAAACAATCAAGGCGCGACTCAGCCGCTTAGAGAGGTTCAAATTGAGAGCCGGGTTGACATCGCCGGAAGAAAAAAGCGTGCCGACTACCGCTTCCGTACTGATGGAATTGACCGGTTTGTCTGCGAGGCTAAAAAGCCGCGCGAGGAATTGTCTGAAAGAGATGCCTACCAATCGCAGCGCTACGCTTTCAACTTAAAGCTGCTGATTGCCGCGCTGACAAATTTCGAGACTGTGAAACTTTTCGTAGTGGGCGGGAAGCCCGACCAGGCCGCTCCCTGGGCTGTTTGCAAGCACTGGCATTACTCAGAATTTGTAGAGAAGGCGCAAGAGCTATGGGACCTGTTTGCCCGTAAGAACGTGGCGGCTGGTTCTCTCGACAGATTTGTCGCCAGCTTACCCAAGAGGACAATTCGTGACAGAGCACGTCAAGGCTGGCTCATTTCACCGGAGAGGGTGCGGACGGTAGACACAGAATTTCTGGCGTACATTGACGAACGACGGACAGAACTGGCAAAAGACCTGGTTGATTCAAATCCGAAGACGAAATGGACCGATGAACTCCTGAACGAATGTGTGCAGCGAATCCTTGATAGGATTCTATTCGTTCGCATCTGCGAAGACCGTGACATCGACACCGGGCGTTCCTTAGAATTGATACTCGGCGAGTGGGAGCAAGTTCGCGCCGCTCGCCCGAGTCTGTACTCTCGTTTAATCTCCCATTTCAACGTTCTCGACACGACTTTCAATGGCGCTTTGTTTCGTAAGGGCCATCCGTCAGAGCGTTTGCAGGTCTCCGATGAATTTATCGTTGGCTTCATCAGAGATTTGTCCAGCGAGGACTCGCCATATCTCTTCAGCACCTTGCCAGTGGAGATTCTCGGTTCCGTCTACGAGCAATTTATCGCGAAAGTTGTTCGGGTAACGAAGAGCGGACGCGTAAAGGTCGAACTGAAGCCAGAAGTCAGGAACGCTGGCGGTATCTTCTACACACCCGCTTACGTTGTCGAATTCATCGTTGAACAGACAATCGGGGAGATTCTGAAAGACAAGAGTCCTAAGGAAATGTCGGTCTTACGATTTCTCGACCCGGCGTGCGGCTCCGGCAGTTTTCTTATTAGAGTATTTGAAACGGTCTGCCAATATCATCTGCGATGGTTCCAGCAACACCCGAAACAACAGCAGCGTGATGTCTGCTATCAAGACAGCCAGGGAAGCTTACATCTCACTACTCACCTGAAACGCCAAATCATGCTGAACAACGTTTTCGGTTTGGACTTGGACTATCAAGCCGTCGAAGTCACGATGCTGTCTCTTTACTTAAAAATTCTCGAAGGTGAAACACGTACCACGCTCGGGCAACAACAAGGACTGTTCCCGAAGGAAACATTTCTGCCGGACCTGTCGGCCAACATCAAGTGCGGAAACTCTCTTATCAGTTCCCGTCTGCCGCAGGCACAGATGTCTCTTTTGGGTTCGACCGAGGACCTCCAACTGGATATTTTCGACTGGCAGAGCGAACTGCCACAGGCCATGAAGTCTGGAGGCTTTGATGCTGTTGTGGGCAATCCGCCATACGGAGCATCGTTGACTGACGAGCAAGCCGAATATCTAAGCCGAGCATTCACGGCAACGACGAAGGACCTGGACACTTACGGCCTTTTCATGGAACAGGCGACCAATAAGACCAAGCCGCTTGGATTCGTGTCCATGATAGTTCCGACTGGCTGGTATAGCGGCCCGAAGTTCAGCAAATTGCGGCGGTTCATCTCTACCCAAACGGACCCGCAAGCGTTCGTCAATCTACCATATGACATCTTCAAAGATGCTTGGGTCGATACAACGATTTTTGTTGCCCGTAAACGCAAAACGCCCACGTCATGGCCTCGGACAGAGAAGCGTGAAGTGACCCTTCGCACTTTCCCTAAACGGCACAAAATTCGTGCGGTCGCAGAGTTCCATGAGAAGCGTTCCAGTGCGGATATTTCGCAATGGTTTGCCGCTGGCGGTGACGAGTTCATGACGTATGCGGACACATCGACTACGCATCTGATGAACAAGCTTTCTATGCAAGGTGTCAGCCCGCTTGGTGAATGCGCTGACGTGCAGCGCGGAGTTACTCCGTTCAATCTCGCGGAAAGAAAGCAGTATGCAACCAGCCGCCCCGCTTTCGATGGAACCGTGCGGCGTTACACCCTTGAGAGAGGACAGCATCGCTATATTCGCTTCGATGACACTCTGGCCGAACCGAAGCCCGAACGCTACTTTGAGGGGCCGCGACTCTTGTTGCGCGAACTGATAAGCCGCCAATTCCGATTACAAGCGGTAAAGGTCGAAGAAGATTTTGTGACAAACAAATCGATGCAGAGCATTCTTCGGTCGAATGGCGGGCCGGAATTAGAGTATCTCTTGGGATGCCTGAACAGCCGTCTGATGTCCTGGTATTTCTTGCGGCGCTCCAATATTGCCCAGAGAGACGATTTTCCGAAAATCGTACTGAAAGAGACCCGTTCGTTGCCAATACCAGTTCCGACCGCGAAGAATACGAAGGAAGCGAAAGAACTCTCATCGGAAGTTAAGCACATGCTCTCATTGCAGGCAAAACTGAGAGGAACTGAGAGCGAACGCGAATCTGAGAAGCTGAAACGACAGATTCTTACGACCGACAATCGCATTGACCAAATCGTGTATCAACTTTATGGCCTAACCGACAGCGAAGTGGCGGTTATTGAAAACTCTGGACTGGCCTAAAGATGGATTGCGCCTTCTTCGATTAAGCAAGCGAAGATTTCGCCGTCCTCTTCGTCAAACTCTACTTCAGCAATCTCATCGTTGTGAGGTCGGAGCCGGATTTCAATCTTGCGCGGGTCGCCTTTCTTCTGAGCCAGGTCGTATAGCTGTTGGACTGTCATTCCGCCCTCCCTGTGATTCGTTGACGTTCAGAATGTTTAACTCGATGCTGCGAGGAATCTTTCCCGTCTTCTTCCAGACGCCGAAATGCTTCACCGACATGAGCACGATGGCATCGAAACCTTTTTTGAGAGCGGCCTTCTTCCACCGGGCGTCGTGAGCCGCAATTTGTTCCAACGTCATCCCCTCATATTGAGGAGGGACGCCAAGCGCTTCTGCGATTGTCTTTTCATCTCCGACCACTGGCTTTGCAATGGATACTCTCTCCGGCTCGTCGAGCGGACGACCGTAGAACTCCGCTTCGGCGAATGTCGACGCGAAGAACTTCCCTCGCTTTTTGTAGGCGTCCGGGTCAACGGGTGGCACGTGCCACCACTGTTTTCGGTTGACGTGAGCCACAAGCCTCTCGTACGTCTTATTCACCGTTCTACTCTACTACCATTTGTTTTTGCCGAACCGCCGTTCAAGAGACTTGTCTTTCCGAACGCGCTAACGGGACGATAACGCTTGGGCAGATTTGGCATCGGATTCTTCGCCCCGTTTTTCGCTAACGCGACCGCTAACGTAAGTCCGTTTCTTGCCTGTTTTTCTAATTCTCCCTTCTAAGCCTATCCCTCCTAAAGCGTTGAAAGAACTGAGTAGGCATAGAGAAAAGAAGTACGACGGAAGTGAATAGCCGTTCTCATAACCCGAAGGTCGTCAGTTCAAATCTGACCCCCGCAACCATGGGCGCTTAAGAGGAAAATCCTCTAAGCGCCCTTCTTATTTATGGTTACGAGCTGAGCCGTAACAATTCCTTCGCCCAATTTAGCGCCGCAAAGTTGTTCCTGTTCTCGATATTGGGAACAACTGGGAACAAATCGCCGTAGATTGCC
>WNFR01005985.1_pt1 | contig 12434 bp, 7 predicted proteins | sample 5400221 | NCBI WGS metagenome assembly WNFR01 (sample SAMN13153357, study PRJNA577476) | soil metagenome | isolation source: 40 cm soil under Madrone tree | place: USA:California | collected 2016-06-14 | reverse complement strand
AGTTCGTAAAGCGGGTGAATCCAATTGGTGGTGTAGTTGAATTCCCAGTAATTGTGGGCATCCGACTGCTGCAAAGCGTTATATGCGCCCATGCTGAGTTGGATGGGGACCACATTGGTCTGTTTATCCGGGAAATGATCCGCTTCGCTCGGCAGGTGTACTGCCTTGCCATCAACAGTAAATACGTGACCAGGTATATTGTTATGGGTTCCCATCTCAGCCAACTCTGCGGCGTCGGCTGCAGTGATCGTTCCGAACTGAGCATGGCCGTCCTTGCGGGGCGGAGCAACCATGGGCACTGTCAGATCATGGATCATCCACCCCTCGTACCAGCCGCTCTCGTTGTTGATGACGAATAGGCCGGAAATATCAGTGAAAACGTCGATAAACGCCCGCACGTTATTCGGATCGGTTGGCAAACCGGGCTTTGGCTCGAGCACCAGGCGAACCGTACCAATGGTCGGTAGACCGCAATTTGCACCGGTTGCGGTCAGCATGGCGGTATCATTCACACCGGGGATTAAGGTAGTGAAGACGTTCGGTTCGAAGTTGTGCGTATCGAGCAAATAGTACTGGAAGAGCTGACTGGGGCTGTTAGCCTCGGCATAAGTTTGAACTGGCAGGATGCTATGCGGTCGTCCCGCAAGGGTTACAAGAAGATTCTTTAAAGGGACAGGCAATTGGGAAATGTCACCTCTACTGCCAACAGTTGCCATGTCCTGTTGGGCAATCGCGTTCGGATGACATGGCGGCGGCGGTTGCTGTGCACTCCCCAAGCGAGGGCAAAGCATTCCGAGCATAAATAGGAGCGTGGCGAGCGTAAATGTCTTTGTGCTGTTTCTTTTCACTTTTCCAACTCCTTGTACCGAAAGCCTTGACTGAAGTGTTTTGTCGTAGCTTGCCGAGCTTGAGGAGAAGACAGCTCAACGGGAATCGCTCTGTCAGCGCCAGGTCTTTCCTACATGGGTGACTGTGCGCTGCCCTAACATGCGTGGTTTAGAAAGCCTAAGCGTTCTAAACCACGCATGCTAATCTGATCTGTGTCTACAGATATAAATCCTCATCGAGGCTACATTCATCCATCCATCAGAACATTTTTGCGGGCATTTCATTCCAAGTGAGGTGTCGGCCGAGACAGATGCGATTTTAGGACATCGTAACCGTAAGGCCTGGTAACAAGGTTGACCGCTATTTATATATCCATGATGAACCTGGTATGCGCCTCGGGGGGAATAAGTAAGACCTGACAAAGTCGCTGCCTTTCGATGGTAAATCGACCGTCACCAGAATCTGGTCTGTGGTCAGGCCATTTCAGCAGCGGTGGATTTTCCTTCACTCTCATTCTGCCATCCGCAATGTCGAAGACCGGGGTCGCTCGCAAGCGATAGGCATGTCGATTGCGTTCTGTCACACAGGGGCACATTTCTCACGGATGTGTGTAATCCGTTCCGGATGGATAAATCTTTTCTTAGCCACCTGTGATATGGTTGCAGGCGATAACCGTCGATTTCCTTCGTTATATTGTTAGGATTGTGAGCTGCGTGATTTAATAGATTGTGCGAAGTAACTCCGACATCCGCTGCTTCCTTCGGAACGCCAGATCCGTATTACCCTGGGGTTGTTTAACGAGCACTTTGCTTCTCGTTGCCTCGTGTCGACACGCTGAGCAACCGCCCAGGGCCAGTTACGCACCAATAGCTCAGTTCGAGCAAAACTTTGGCAAGCTCATAACTGTGTCGAACACGCCCACTCCCGATCAACACGGAACTGGTGATCGACTAGGCTTGTTCCAGGATGATAGCGGTACACTTTGGGGAATACCGTTGACCATAGATGAGCACGGCGGCGTTCTCGGGTGCGCGCCGCCGACGCTGCGCGACGCTCCAGTCAGCGACACATTGCCGGCGGACGCAGTTGACATCATCGGAGCTGCTAACGAGCCGAGTGGCTGGCGCGGGGGGACTGGCAAGCTTGAGCTCTTGCTTCGGGATGCACAGGGTCAAGTCCGCTGGCATCCCGTTGCTGCGGGCCAGATCAAAAGCGGGCCAGTATGCTGGTCACAGTCGCCGCCTGAGATGCTCTTGCCGTACTACCGTCTGGTCAAAGCTGGGGTTAAATAAAAAGACACTAAGATTCGCACAGTTGAATGCTTCGAGGTGTCTGTGAAGAAAATAATTAAAGAGGTGGTAAGCGGTGCCCTTATTGTTCTGGGCATTTTCTCCGCGGGCTTTGGCTTGAAGGGCTTCCTGCTTCCGAGTCACTTCATTGATGGTGGTGTCACAGGCGTCTCGATGCTTCTGTCGACCGTGTTCGGATTTCCCCTTTCAGTCTTAATCTTGCTCATCAATATCCCATTCATTGCTCTCGCTTATCGACAAATAGGGACGAAGTTCGCGATCAAGAGTGCCCTGGCGATCGCGGGGCTCTCTTTGTGTCTCGCCTTCTTCCGTTTCCCGGACGTTACACCAGATAGACTTCTGATCGCTGTATTTGGCGGTTTCTTTATCGGCGCTGGGATCGGCCTCGCCATTCGCGGCGGTGCGGTTTTAGACGGGACGGAAATCGCAGCTTTGCTCGTCAGTAAGAAGAGCCATGTCTTGAGAGTTGGCGATGTTATTCTCATTCTCAATACATTTATCTTCTTAGCTGCCGCCTTTTTTCTCGGAGTCGAGTCATCTCTGTATTCGATCTTGACCTATGCGGCTGCATCAAAGACTATTGATTTTATAATTCATGGAATCGAGGAATATACAGCGATTATTATTATTTCGACGAAAAGTGAAGACATAAGAGATGCCATCACAGGTGGGCTAAATCGAGGCGTGACGGTGTTCAAAGGCGGTGGTGGCATGGGCAGTAAAGGAAACATTGACCTTGAGCAATCGATTCTTTACTGCGTGGTCACGCGGCTTGAAATCGGAAAGGTTAAAGATGTTGTTAGGGACATAGACCCGACCGCTTTTGTTACGACGCATGCACTGTCCGATGTGGAAGGTGGATTAATCAAAAGACCGCTCCTTCATTAAAATCAACTTTAACCGGGTGTACTTTTGCCATTTTAAGTAAAAAGGATCTGCCCCTCCAAAGGGCTACTTCCTCGACAATCACTGTTGCGATCGCTGCGCATCAGCAGGCGACGCCAGACGGGAGGATTGATACTATCCATAGGGCAATCAACTCTAGTCGAGTTCACCAAACCACCCGCGCCGTTCCATCCATTTCGACAGTTCGAGCACGGGCGAAACGGTAAAAGCCATGACAATAATAATCAGCCAATCTATCAAAGGCAGGCCGAAGGTGCCGAATGCTTTTTGCAGGACGGGCACGTACAGAATCAACCCGAGCATCAATAACTCCCAGACGATGGCCAGGTTCAGCCACTTGTTCGCAAAGGGCTCGTGCAGCACCGAATGTCGGTCGGAGCGGAAGTTGTAGGCTTTGAAGAACTGTATCAGGACGAGCGAGACGAACGCCATAGACATCGCCTCCCGAATGCTGCGACCGGAATGCAGCGCCCAAACGAAAAGGCCCAGATTGACAACCGTTGACCAAAGCCCGCCGGCCAGCATGAGAGTGACGACGGGCCGTGTGAAGATGCCCGTGCGCGGGTCGCGCGGCGGCCGGCGCATGAGGTCCGCTTCCGGCGGGTCAACGGCCAGGGCCAGGGCCGGCAGGCCGTCGGTGGCGAGGTTGACGTAGAGTAACTGAACGGCGGAGAGCGGCAGCGGTAGGCCAGCGAGCGACGCTCCGGCCATCAGTCCGATCTCGCCGACGTTGGACGAGAGCAGATACATCAGATACTTCTTGATGTTACTGTAGATTCCGCGTCCTTCCTCCACGGCTGCGACGATGGAAGCGAAGTTGTCGTCGGTGAGCATCATCGCGGACGCCTCTTTAGTGACGTCCGTGCCGGTGATGCCCATGGCGATGCCTATGTCCGCCTTCTTCAGAGCGGGCGCATCGTTTACCCCATCGCCCGTCATCGCGACGACGTGACCTTTTTCTTGCAGCGCCGTGACCACGCGCAATTTGTGCGCTGGTGAAACACGCGCGTAAACCTCTATCTCTTCAACCCCGCGCCGGAACTCTTCATCCTCCATTATTTGAAGTTCCGGGCCGGTTACGAGGCGACCGGTTTTGAGCAGTCCAAGTTCCTGTGCCACGGCACGGGCCGTCAACGGGTGGTCGCCCGTAATCATCACAGCCTTGATGCCGGCCTGTTCGCATCTTTCGACTGACTCTCGAGCTTCCTGGCGCGGCGGGTCTATCATCCCGAGAAGGCCGAGAAAGGTCATCCCGCGTTCCGCGTCTTCAAGCGCGGCATCCCGCTTGTACGCGACGGCGAGCACCCTCAGAGCCTCGCTCGCCATTTCCTGTGCGACATCCAGGATCTCAGCCTTGCCTGCGCCGTACAGTTCCGCCTCGCCGCCTTCGGCCCACCGCCGCGTACACGAGTCAAGGACGGTTTCCGGCGCGCCCTTGGAGTAGGCGATCACGCCAGCAGGTGAGGAGTGCAGCGTGGTCATACGCTTGGTCTCAGAGGTGAAGGGGATTTCGCCCGTGCGCGGGTACAGGGATTCGAGGTCCTCCTTATTCAAGCCGGCCTTGCCCGCCGCCACTATCAGCGCGCCCTCGGTCGGGTCGCCTTTAACGCGCCAACGGTCTTCAGCCACGTCGCGCGCGATACGTGCATCGGAAGCGAGCGTGGCAGCGCGCAACAGCAGCAACAGCGGTTCTGATGGCTCGACCGTCGAGCTGTTTTGTGAGAACAGGCCCAGCGGCTCGTAGCCCGCGCCTGAGACTTCCAACATTTGGCCGGCGACAAAGATCTGGCGCACAGTCATCTCGTCCTTAGTCAGCGTGCCGGTCTTATCCGAGCAGATGACAGAAGTGCTGCCGAGCGTCTCGACCGCCGACAGGCGGCGCACCAGGGCGTTGCGCCTGACCATCCTCTTCACCCCGATAGCGAGCGAGATGGTGACGACCGCCGGCAGTGCTTCGGGGACGACGGCCACGGCCAACGCCACTCCGAAGATGAACATCTCGACGAACGGCTGGCCGCGGAACAGGCCGAGGGCGACGATGAACGCCACCACCACGAATGCGGCCTGGGCCAGCTTACGACCGACCTTGTCCAGGTTCTCTTGCAGAGGGGTCTTGCCGGTTTCAACCCCTTCGAGCATCCGAGCAATCTTGCCGAACTCGGTGCTCATACCCGTGGCGACGACGACAGCACGTCCGCGTCCGTAGGTAACTGTCGTGCCGGAGTAGGCCATGTTCTTACGATCGCCGACGGCCAGCTCATGATCTCCGAGTGGTGTTGTGCGCTTATCTACGGGGACGGATTCACCCGTCAACGCGGCCTCTTCCACCTGCAAATTGATGGCTTCGACCAGCCGCACGTCCGCTGGGACTTTATCGCCCGCGGTGAGCAGTACGAGGTCTCCCGGCACCAGATCACGCGCAGGGATTTCGCCCTCAGCCCCGTCGCGGATCACGCTCGCAGTGGGCGCGGCCATCTGGCGCAGGGCTTCGATGGCGCGCTCAGCGCGGAACTCCTGCACGAAGCCAAGCAGCACAGCGAACAGAACTATGACGGCGATGGCGATGGCTTCGAGTTCATGCCCGAGGAAAAACGAAAGCGCCGTTGCGACGAGCAGAATGATAATGAGGACGTTCTTAAACTGCGCAAAAAGGAGCGCCCACGGAGAGACACGGCGTGCGGCATGAAGCTCGTTCGGGCCGTAGTCAATCAGGCGGCGGGCTGCCTCGTCAGCGGACAGTCCGCGGGGAGTTGACTGCAAACTCTCGAAAATATTCTCGACCGTCAGCGCGTGCCATGGAGTGCCCGGCTCATCGCCAATGCTTTTTGTGGAAACGACGTCAACTGACATAGATTTAAGCCGATAAAGGCCCCCCCTTTAAATTTGGGTTCGGTCCAGGCCCCTCTCAGGGCGCACGATTTCGACAGAGCACGGCGCGCGCGCGGCCACCGCCGCGGAAACGTTCCCGTGCAGGAGGTGTTGAAAGCCGTGTATGTCCCTGGTGCCGACGAAGATGGAATTGGCGTCCCACTTTTTCGCCTCGTCGACGAGGATGTGCGCCGGATCACCCTCCCTCACGACGGCCGACGTCAAGAGTCCCGCGGTCCGCAGCTTCTCTGTTGGGACATCCGGCGAAATCGGCGTCTGAGTGTCGAGCGCTGTGACTATGAGTGCCTCGCTCCCCTCTGGCCACGCGCGCGACGCAACCGCGTCCACGGCCAGCTCCGAGCTCGGCGAACCATTAAAACCGACAACGATCCGCACCGGCCCCTCACAAAATTCGTCTGAACACCGCGCCACGCGGACGGAGCACCGCGCCTCGTAAAGCACCCTCTGGGACACGCTGCCTAATATGAGACGACCGCCCGCCACGGAGTGTCTGTGAGAACCGACTAAGATGAGGCCGGGGCTATCACTGTAAGCCATTTTGATTATCGCCCAGGCGGGCGCATCGCAGCACACTTCGGGCCTTACATCCCAACCTGGGAATGCTGCCTTGACTCTCTCTGCCGCTAGCTCCGCAAATGCCCGTGCCTCTTTGATAGCCTTTTCCGAACATGCTTGAGCGTACCGCTCAACCTTGGGGATGCTAATCACGGAACGGTCATCAGCAGGCAATGCATCATCCGGCGGGGGGAGAATGATGTAAGCCACCGTGACTACTACCGCCTCTAACGCAGAGGACAAGCCGGCACGTGTCAAATCGTTCAGTGCCGCATCGGAACACGCCGAGCCGTCGTAGGCGATCAGTATTTTCGATATTATCTTCATCTTCCGCCTCCTCATGCTGAGCAGGAGATTGTTGCGCGAACGCGCAAGCGGCGTCAGAAGCCCTGACGCAGCCGGCGAGAACATAAGATCCTGGACAGAAGGTCCAGCTTTTCCAGGACAATGAACTGGACAAGTGCCCCGCAAAGGCTCGCGGTTTGAACTTGCTGGTGATGGGATAAGCTTGGGCTGTTGGCTGTGTGGGACAGTCCGGGACGGACGAAGCCGGGGTGAAAATACAAGCCGTTAGAGAACGGGAGAAGCTTAGTCATCGCCCAACCCTTTCGCACGCCAGCACAAGTCTTACTCGCCGCAGTCGCGCTAAAAAGAAAAACCTTCTGCGCGCCGCGTCAGCCGCAAAAGGTCTTGGTCAATGAGCTGTCTTTCGCTCTTCCCAGTGTGCCGGGTGTCCAACGTCGGGCACCGTGTTGACGGCATCACCGGATCCATTCATGGTGGGCGACCTACTCCCCTTTGTCATCATTCTACAACTGGCCATGCGGAGAGTTCAATGGCTGAGTTGCCGGAGAAGTTCCTGGAAAAGTTGGCCGCCTCACTCTTTAGGGGCATGGTAAACCCTTTGTCCAGTTACCTATTCCAATCGAGCATGCCTTTAGGCTGTACCCGCAATTCAGTAGTAGGTGATGGAACGGCGGGTCACGCGCATGGGCGTAGAGAGGCCGAACTCCGCGTCCCAACTTGATGCCGAAGAAACAAGTTCCTTCGTCCAATTGCCTCGGTCGTCATACTCGCGAGCGAAGATAGCTTTGCTTTCGAAGGCGCCCTCGCGGTAGCTCACCTCTTCCGACTTGTTGCCGAACTCGTCGTAAGTGAACGTCCGGCGGCTGATCTCCATGCCCATCATTGTGAGCCTGGATTCGGTCAACCTGCCCTTTTCGTCATACGTGTGAACTTGCCTGGAGATCGCAGTGCCGGGCGCGAACACTCGCGCGATCTCTGCCTCGGACTCAGCCTTCTGATCTTCAGTAAGCTCCACCGTTTCTTCGGTCTGACAGGCCTCTGTTGAGCAGTGGCCGAAGGGAGGAGTGTCTCCGACGTACTGGGTCTCCTCTAAGGGGTTACCGTGCTCATCCCGCGTGATCTCCACGCGGATTGTGAGCGCCCCGGCCGCATTAAAGACCTTGACCTCTATGGCCTCACCCCGTTCGTCGTAGCGTGTTTCTATTCGATTCGCCTCGCTCGCGCGAACGCCAGTATTCGTCCCCTCGATGCCGATCATCACATTCTCTTCTTCGGAAAAGGCGAATTCCTGGATCGTTATTTTCCAGCCCGCCTCATCGTAAGAATACGTGGTCGACGTGGTTACTTTGCCATCCTGGGTTTTGTGGCGCTCGGCGATGAGCGTTCCTTTCTCGTCGTAGATGTACCTTAATTCGCTGGTGAGCGCGCCCGAAGACTCATGGTTCCTCGTCGCCAGCAACTTTCCCGAGTCCGAGTAGTCGTTGACGGCGCGCCACTTGGAGCCATCAGGGTTACGATATATTTGCTCGACAACATCGCCATCGCGGTTAAAAGTGATCGAATGGCTGGACCCGGGCTCTTCAATGAAGTGCTCGTCCTGTTCCTTAAGCTCCGCAGTTTCGACGCGAACGCTTTGGACAGGCCCGTGCAATGAGTGAAGCTCTTTTCCCGTCTTCATATGGGTAGCCCTCATATGACAGGCCTTTGACTCGGGACCTAAATAGTAACACCACCTCGTAACTTTTCAGCTGCCTAAAAGTTATGTTTTACCCTACGTTGGAGAGCGCATCAGGTACGGTTTGCAAAATAAAAATGCGAAGCAAGCGGTGGTTGGCAGCCTCGGCCTACGCAAAGAATTGCGGCGGCTGAGGCTGCTGCCCGGACACTTCGCCTGCTTACCGCGGGGCCTACTTAAACTGAAACCAGTTTACGTTTCCAATGCCTGTATTTCCTCTGAAAACGGCGTACAAGTTGTGAACACCACTCGCACCCGAAACTGGACCGGATACAGTGGTCCAATTTTGCCATCCACCAGTGACGGGTATCGTGACAGAACCGATCAACTGCCCAGCAGGGCCATCCAGGTGGAATTCCAGCGTCCCACCGCTTCCTCCGCTTGCGACGCGGACGTCAACAGCAGTGATGCCGGAAGCAAAATTAACGTTACTGTAAACAGCGTAATCGCCATCATCGGCAAAGGCGACGTCATAACCGCCGAGCGTGTCGGTAGTGCCCTCCGTCTGAAGTCCTGACACGGTATTAAAGCTGGAAGCCTGGATCTGTGTTTTAGCGTCCACGGTATATCCGCCGTTTTGAGTGCCGCTCCACGTGAACGTTGCTCCTGCAAAACCAGCGAGCGAGTAAGTGAACGACTGAGTTCCCCACCGCACCTGAAAGGTTCTGGTGGTCCTGGTGTCATTGTAGGCGACGAGGGCCTTCGAGCCGTCAGGATTCGTGAAGGCCGCGCTGACAACGCCCGAAGCATTACCGGAATAGATGTGTCGGGCGCCTGGCAGTACAAATTTGCTGAAATGACCTAGTGTGTAATAGTCGATAGTGTAGGAAACCGCACCCGAAGTGTTGACAGTAACCAGCGGTGTGCATGTCCCGCAACCACCAGCGTGCGGGCCTCTGTTCTGATCAAGCGCCAGGCCCCACTTGACATACGCTTTGCCCCAGCTCCGCATCACATGGGTGATCTCCTCAAAGTCTGCCTTTACCTGGTCACTGACCCAGGTACCGCCGGAGTGCTCGGTCTGGTAATTGCCCTTGGCAGGATACTTGTTCTGCAAAGTGGTCATAGCTCCGGGCGTGCCGCCGTATCCGTGCCACGCAATTCCGGCGATTCGAGTCGAACTCGCCAGTGTCGGATCCGAAAATACGGTGTTCGGGTAGTCCGGTCTATCCCAGTTGTGGTCATAGACCAGCAAACCCGTGTTGATATTGTTCGAGGAAAACGCCGGCAGCACGAAATCTCTTAGCACAATGGTTTGCGTTGGCGCGTCCATGGACATGCCGGGGTAATCACTGGGAACAAACAACGGTTCGTTCTGTAGAGAGATATAATCGGTGGGAATCCCCGCAGCCTGATAAGCCTGGATATATTTAACGAGGTAATTAGCAAATGGAGTGTACATGCTCGGCAGCAGCGAACCGCCGATCAAGGAGCCGGAGGTCTTCATCCACCCGGGAGGGCTCCAGGGCGTCGCCATAATTTTGAGCTGCGGATTTAGCTGCCTGGCCTGTAGGACCAGCGGAATTATATCCACCTGGTCGTGTGCAATGGAGAAGTTTGTCAGATTCGGATCCGTCTGGCCTGCCGGCAGGTCATCGTAAGAATAGTGGAACCGCGCCAGGTCGGAAGCGCCCATCGGGTTACGCACAAAGCTGATACCTATGCCGCTGCCATTGCGCGTGAACAGGTTATTCATGGCGGAGGTCCGCGCTGAGGGTGTCGCAATCTCGTTGAGCAAATACGCCGATGAATCCGTAAACGATGCGCCAAAACCTTCGATCTGCTGAAAAACCTGGCCCTCATCCACAATGACCGGATTGCTGCCGCCGCCGGCCGTAGAGAACGTCACCGAAGACTGTTGCTGTAGCTTCGTTCTTTGGTTGTCCGTCGTCAGCCAGACATTCACCGTTTGAGAGTGAACTATTCCTGGTGTGGCAGCTAACATCATCGAGAGTGACAAAAGGGCACTGATCGACCTGCTTTTGGATCTCATGTTAAGGGTTCTCCTTCCTGAAGTTGGGTTGGGCACAAAAGATAAGGCTGAGGGCGAAGACAATGTAAAACAATTTTCAAAATTGCGGAAGACTTCTGCTGTTTAATTTTATTAGTCAATGGGAGTCGGGGCCTGATAATTGCGTCTCCTTTTCAACAGAAGGTCTGACGTATTAAATCGTTACAATTGATGGTTTGCGTATCGAAAGGTGAAAGACAATGTCAATACTGAGCTGGATTGTTCTTGGTCTGATTGCAGGTTTTATAGCGAGTAAGCTCGTTAATAGGACCGGAGAAGGGATTCTGCTGGATATCGCACTTGGCATCGTTGGTGCCGTCATAGGCGGTTACCTAACGAGCCTGCTGGGTTTCAGTGCGGGGATAAGCGGACTGAATATCCCCAGTCTAATTGTTGCGATTCTCGGCGCAGTGGTCTTTCTAGTGGTCTATCACGCGTTAAGGCGCACTGTTTGAAACATATCGTCGAAAATGGCGGAATCGATCAATTGAAATGTGGGAAATGCCAGTTTCTGCCGAAATCGCCGACAGAATCGGGCGGCGGAGCCGCTCAAGGGTGACGGGTAAACGGTGACAGGTGACAGGAAAAAGCGCGTTCCAAGACGATACTTGTACGAAATCCTGGGGACTGCGGTAAGTTTGCTTTCCGCTTCGGTTTGCTTGCTTAAGGCGTAGAGTTAGCAAATAAAGCGGCAGTTAGCACCCGAGCTTCTTGTCACCTGTCACGTCTGAGTAAATTAGAGGATGGACAAGCTCAAGTTTCAAGCGGAGCTGGAATTTTCTGCTTGTCGAGGTAATTTAACAAACAGAGCATCACTAAGCATGCGATTAGAGGCACCAGTAATCCAACTCGTAAGCCGCCGAAACGGGTCGAGATGAAGCCAACAAGCGAGGGAATGGTGGCAGAGCCTAAACCCGCGAAGGCGAAGATAATGCTACCTGTGCGACTCGCCCGATTGCCATAAAAGCCGACCAAAGAGGACACAAGCAACGGGTAGATACAAGCGAGGCCCAAACCCGCGGCAACTAAGCTGATCGCGGTGCCCTGGAGTGTGGCCACCCACAATACGGCTCCGTTACAGACACAAACCAGTATTAGTCCGAAATTCAATACAGTTCTTTCAGGCACTCTGGGAAGCACAAGTGGACCAAGGGCTCGTCCAGTTAGAAGCCCAGTCCAAAAACACATCGGCGCAAGCGCCCAAAAGTCTCCCTGGCTCGTGCCCATGCGTTTAGCGAGAGCTGCCGTCCAGCCGCCGACCGCAGATTCGGTTCCGCAGTAAAGAAAAAAGAGGCAGGCCAGGGTGACAGCCGTCCTGAGCTTGACGGGTGGTACGTCGCGAGGCGGAGCCACAGCGGGGTTGAATCCAGAGAGCGGCTCGATATCAATCGTCATGAAGCCCAGCGCAAATAATGCCGCCACACTCGCAATGCCGAAAAACAGGATACTAAGCTGGTTATTCCTCTGGGCAATCATTATAAGCACTGGACAAGTAATTGCCCCGATGCCCCAGGCGAAGTTCAGTATGCTGAGTGCAGAGGCGCGACGCGTTTGCGCAACCTCTGCAACCCAGAGATTGGCGCCCGGGAGTACAAGACCCAGGCCGCAGCCGAAGACAGCGGTTGATGTGACGCTGATTAGCTCGTGACCCGAATTCAAAGCGGCAAGTCCCAACGCAATGAGCGAGAATCCGATGCCAAAAGTCCGACCATAACCATGTCTCGAAACGAGAGGACCGAGCGCTGCAATTCCAAGCAAGTTGCCGCAAAATTGGAATGTAAATAACAGACCGGCCTGCTCGTCAGTCAGGGACCAGCGAGAAATAAGGATCGGCAGGACCGGGCCCAGAATTATTGTGGCTGCGCCAGCCAGGATAAACGCTGAATGAACCAGG
>WNFR01008324.1_pt1 | contig 12435 bp, 14 predicted proteins | sample 5400221 | NCBI WGS metagenome assembly WNFR01 (sample SAMN13153357, study PRJNA577476) | soil metagenome | isolation source: 40 cm soil under Madrone tree | place: USA:California | collected 2016-06-14 | reverse complement strand
ACCGCCTGCCAGTCCTCGGGGAACATGTTGTGGAACATCCGATCGCGCAGGATCCCAGCGGCGTTGAACACGATATGTAAGCCGCCAAACGTGTCGCGCGCCTGCTGCACCATCGCCAGACAGTCCTCGAATTTGGCGACCGAGCCGTAATTGGCCGCAGCATCCCCGCCAGCCGCCTTGATCTGGTCGACGATCTCCTGCGCCGGCGTCTGGTCCGACCCCTCACCAGTGCCACTAGTACCAGGATCGTTCACGACGATCTTGGCACCGTGCGCCGCCATCAGTTTGGCGATTTCGGCCCCGACCCCGCGACCGGCTCCCGCACAAATTGCGACCCGTCCCCCGAGCATGCCCATCCGTCAGATTCCCTTGATACAACTTGTCACGCGGTTGTCGCGGCCACGACAAATTTTGTCAATCGGGGCACGTCTGACCCTGGCCCGGTTCGCACCCCGACAAACAAATACAAGACGGGCAAATACAAGGTCGGCAGTTGCCGTGGTTGACAGGATCGAGAGCCGTGACGCTCAATATTCGTCAACAGAGAGCGGGGGGTGCCGATGCCGAACACCACGGTATATTTTGCGACCAACCGGGTGGCGCGGGGTCCGACGACCGATTGGCGAAGCTACGGGCCTGACATCGTTTTGCCGACGGACCCTAGCCTGATCATTTATGCCGCGGCCTTTGTCGAAGGGACCGACCTGGGTGTCGAAGGCAGCGGCGCCATAACCGCCATATCGCACGCCGAGTCCGGCGCGTTTCACCCCGCTGTCTCGCAGGACATCCTCGGCTCCGGGAAGAACGTCCTGGTCTTCATCCACGGCTTCGCCAATTCGTTTCCGAATTCGATCACCTGCGCCGCCTTCAATCGCGAGTGGTTTGCCGCCGTCGGCGCGAACGCGGCGGACACCACGGTCATCCCGTTCAGCTGGCCGTCCTTGGGCCAGCTCATCGCGGCGCCGCCGCGCCTTCTCCCCGCCGATTACCTGCGCGACCAAAGCCAGGCCGGTCGGTCGGGCTTTCACATCGCGAGCTTTTTCGGCAATCTTCAGCCACTGCTGACGCAGGTCCGAGCCCAGGGCAGGCGGGTGTTCCTGTTGGCGCACAGTATGGGCAATTTCGCCCTCCAGGCGGCGGTGGAAAGCTGGTTCAGCCACGGTAAATCCGCCGCGATGTTGTTCGACGAGGTATTCCTGGCGGCGGCCGACGAACGCTTTGACAGTTTCGCGCTGCCGATGGCAGCGAGACTGAGCCGGTTGGCTGATCTCACCCCGAGAATTTCGATCTATTACAGCGTTCGGGACATTGCTCTCTATCTCAGTTTCGCGGTCAACTTAGTACAGCGGCTGGGACATGAGGGCCCGATACACAAGACGGATGCGGCACGCTACCCCCCGGCGGGCTACCGGATCCCGGATTGCGCCGAAGTTGACGATTACGACCTGTTAAACCCGCCCGATGCCAGCCACCAATATTACCGTCGGTCGCGTAAGGTCCGCGCCGATATCGCAGCGGCCATGCGCAACGACCCGAACTTCCCCGGCGGTCTGATCCGGCTGTAACTGGGCCGGCCGCTTCTAGCGCCGGCCGAAGAGCCGTTCGATATCGGCGAGGTCGAGTGCGACATAGGTGGGGCGGCCGTGATTGCACTGGCCGCTGTTGGGCGTCGCTTCCATCTGGCGCAACAGCGCCTCCATCTCGGCGGGCGAGAGATGACGACCGGCGCGCACGCTGGTGTGGCAAGAGAGGGTGCCGCACACGGTTTCGATGCGCTCCTTCAGGGCCAGGGTGTCGCCCCATTCGGCGAGCTCGTCGGCGAGGTCGCGCACCAACGCGGCGACATCGAGCCCCGTCAACAATGCCGGGACCTCGCGCACGACGACGGCACCCGGCCCGAACGGCTCGATCAGCAACCCGAATTCCGCGAGCTCTTCGGCGCGTGCGGCGATGCTGGTCGACGAGCACGATCCCGGTCGGGGTTTCGGCGAGGATGTAGGTCCCGTGCAACTGCGCCCGGGGAGTCCCGAGCGGCGCGTCCATCGTCTGCGCCGCGGACTCCTCGGTTGGCCGGAGAAAATTGTTGGCGCTTTCGGCGAGAGCCAGCGACGGGCTCGGCGGGGGGAGCGGGAAGGCAAACCGCGGAGCGCTCGCGGCGGCGCCGGCCCCGCCATGGTTGAGACCGCCGGGGCGGAATGCCGCGACCGCCGCTGCGGCCACCGTCGACGACGCGCGATGACCGGCGGCGGCGAGCGCGTTGCGCAACGCCCCGACGATCAGCCCCCGCACCAGCGCCGCATCGCGGAACCGCACCTCGGCCTTAGCGGGATGGACATTGACGTCGATCTCGTCGGCCGGCCCGTCGAGAAACAACGCCACCATCGGGTGGCGGTCGCGGGCGAGCACATCCTGATAGGCGCCGCGTACCGCGCCGACCAGCAATTTGTCGCGCACCGGCCGCCCATTGACGACGAGATACTGGTCACGCGGCGCGGCGCGGTTGAGGGTCGGTAGGCCGATCAGCCCGGAGAGGCGGAACCCGCCGCGCTCGGCGTCGATCTCGACCGAATTCTCGGCGAAATCGCGCCCCAAGGGGGCAGCGAGCCGGGCGCGCCGGGCCGTTGCCGACCCCGGCTCGCCGGCCGCGGTGAGCCGCAGCAGCACGCGCTCCTCGTCGGCGGTCACGGTGAACGACACAGCGGGATAGGCCATCGCGAGCCGCCGCACCGCATCTGCCGCCAGATCGCGCTCGGTACGCGGCGTCTTCAGGAATTTGAGCCGCGCAGGGGTCGCGAAGAACAGGTCGCGCACTTCGACCCGGGTCCCCGCCGGATATGCCGCCGGCACCGGCGCGGATTTCTTTCCCGCCTCGACCGTGATCTCCCAGGCATTCTCAGCCCTTGGCGGCCGCGAGACGATGCGCATCCGGCTGACCGCGCCGATCGACGGCAAGGCCTCGCCGCGAAAGCCGAGAGCGGCGATGCGCAACAAATCGTCGTCGGGCAATTTCGAGGTGCAATGCCGGTCGACCGCCAGTGCCAGCTCGTCGGGGGTCATGCCGCTGCCATTGTCGACGACAGCAATCAGATTCTGGCCACCCTCCTTGAGCGCGACATCGATACGCGAGGCGCCGGCATCGATCGCATTCTCGACCAATTCCTTGACCGCCGCCGCCGGGCGCTCGATGACTTCGCCCGCGGCGATGCGATTGACGAGGACCGGGGGCAGCAGGCGGATCGTCATCGAAAAAGTCTACGCCTTCTCGACGCTCGACACGAGAAATGAGCGGGATGCCCGACTTGACGGCGGGTTTGCTTCGCTATGGAGTCCGAATCGGAACCGACGAGCAGGGGCAAGGAATGCGGCTGACGACAGCAGACGAGCCCGGCATCGATTACCTGCAGCGGGCGCGCGATTTCGTGCCCGAGCTCACCGCCGCCGCGCCCCAGATCGAGCGTCAGCGCGAGCTGCCGGAGGCGGTTCTGGCGGCGATGGTCGAGCGCGGGTTCTTTCGCATGCTGTTGCCGCGTTCGTTGGGCGGCGCCGAGCTCCTCCCCGCCCGCTATGTCCAAATCGTCGAGGAAATCGCCAAGGCCGACGCCAGCACCGCGTGGTGCCTCAACCAGGGGGCGGGCTGCTCGATGACGGCGGCCTATCTCGATCCCGACGCCGCGGCGGAGATCTTTGGTGACCCCGGCGGCATCCTCGCCTGGGGGCCCGGACCCGGCAAGGCACGAAAGGTCAAGGGTGGGTGCCGCGTCACCGCGAGTTGGAGCTTCGCCAGCGGCAGCCACAATGCTACCTGGCTGGGGTGTCATGTGCCGATCTACGACGATAGCGGCACACAGCTCCTTCATCCCGACGGCAGCTCCGTCATCCGCACCGTGCTGTTCCCCAAATCAAACGCCGAGATGACCGACATCTGGCATGTCATGGGGCTGCGCGGCACCGGCAGCGACAAGTACTCGGTCAGCGATCTGTTCGTGCCGGAGAGGCACGTCGTGGCGCGCGACGATATCAGCACCCGCCGCGAAGACGGGTTGCTCTATCGCTTCAGCAGCCTGCAGCTCTACGCCTCCGGCTTTGCCGGGGTGGCGATGGGGATCGCCCGCAGCACCCTCGACGCGTTTGTCGAGCTGGCGCGCGACAAGGTGCCGTTCCGCGGCAAGCGCAACCTGCGCGACAACAATGTGATCCAGTCGCACGTGGCGCAGGCCGAGGCGCGCCTGCGCTCCGCCCGCGCCTTTCTTTTGGGCTCGCTCGAGGATGTCACCGCCGAGGTCGAACGGGTGGGCCGGATCACTCTCGACCAGCGGATGAACATCCGGCTCGCCTCGACCTTTGCCATCCACCAGTCGCTCGCTGTCGTCGACACCGCCTACCACGCCGCCGGATCGACCGCGATCTTCGAAGAGAACCCGTTCGAGCGGCGCTTCCGCGACATCCACACGGTGTCGCAGCAATTGCAGGGGCGGCAGGAGCATTTCGAGACCGTCGGCCAATACCTCCTCGGCCTCGAACCCGACAACCTGGCCTGGCCGTGAGGGTCCGCTCGGTTATCGGCTCAGAAGATAGAGGCCAAAGGCGATCATCCCCAATCCGCCGGCGCGGGCAATCCACTGGCCGGCGGGGAACAGCTTTTCGGCCAGCACAATTGCCGTTATGGCCGCCATCCATAAGAGGCTCATGGTTCCGGCCGCGAACAACAGCGCCATCAAAAACCAGCAGCAGCCGAGGCAGTAGAGCCCGTGCTCGAACCCCATGCGCAATGCGCCGGCCGGGCCGTCATGCCAGCGGTTGAGCACAAAATCGAAGGGCGAGCGGCAGTGGGTGAGGCAGACATATTTGGAAGGTGTCAACTGGTAGATTCCGGCGACGATGATAAGGGCTGCGCCCAGTGCCGGGGTCAGCCTCTGCGTCATCGACGACATCAACGCGGTCTGCTCGAGCCCCCAATTGGCGACAGTGGCGGCAATGCCGAACAGCCCCCAGGCGATCAGATAACCGGTGGTGAATACCGCAGTCGGCACAAAGGGCCGGCCGCGAGTGCGCTTGCGCCGGTTGACCGTGGCAAAAGTCAGGATCATCGGGGCGGCGCTGGGCAGCATCATGCTCGGCATCATGACCCACCAGATGGCGACATTCAGTGCGAAATCGGCGGTGGTCCAATGACTGAACGCGACAGGCATCGCCATCTCGTCCATTGGACCCATTTGCAGGTACATATAGAGCCACGAGATCGCGGCAAGACCGATCAGTGCAAGGAGGACCGCGGCGCGATCGCGCAGCGGCAGATCCACCTCCGTCCTCACTCGGGGAGGAGCGTCACCCCCGCCTCGATCATCGAGCGCATGGCACGGGCGAGCGACCCGTCGACATCGATGCCGCGACAGGCGCCGGCCGCGAGACTGACTTCGAACCCCGCCTCACGGCCGTCCATCGCTGAAAACAACACGCAGAAATCGGTGGCGAGCCCGCACAGGGTGAGGCGTGCAAAACCGCGCTCTTTCAGATAGCCCGCGAGCCCGGTTTGGGTCCGATGGTCGTTCTCGCGAAATGCCGAGTAGGAGTCGATGGCGCTTCTGAAGCCCTTTCTCACTACGAGTTCGGCATGCGGGACATCGAGGCCGGGGTGAAACGCCGCTCCTTGCGTCCCCTGCACGCAGTGGTCCGGCCACAGGATTTGCTGGCCATAAGGGAGTTCGATCGTCTCATGCGGGCGCTTGCCCGGATGCGAGCTGGCGAACGAAGCGTGGCCGCGCGGGTGCCAATCCTGGGTCAGGATCACATGGGCGAATCCGGCGGCCAGCCGGTTGACCGTGGGAACGATCTCGTCGCCCTGTGGAACGGCGAGCGCGCCGCCCGGGCAGAAATCGTTCTGGACATCGACGATAACCAGGACATCGCGATCGTCTTGTTTCATTGTTTGCCTCGCAGCCGCGGGATGATCTCCCGGGCGATGATCTCGACCTGATCGGGTCGGTATTTGTAGGGTATGAAGATCAGCTTCTGGACACCGACGGCGAGCTGGGCGCGAAGCTGGTCGACGCACTCGCCGACCGTGCCGATGATCGCGGCATCCTTGGTCGACTCGCTCCACGCCGCATAGTCCCACTCCTGGCCCAGCCATTCCATCATCGGCGCCTCGACCGCGGCGCGCGAGCTCCCGACATAAATCGGCAGCTGGTTGGCGTTGAGCAATGTCGCCGGGTCCCGCCCCACTTCTTCGGCAAACCCGCAGACCTTGGCCCAGGATTTGGCAAAGCTCCAAGGCGTGTAGAAATAGGTTAGCCACCCGCCGTTGAGCGCCGCCCGCTTGAGGACGCGGTCGACATAGCCGCCGATCAGCGTGACCGGCAGCCGGGATGGCTTGGGGGACATGTTGGAGCCGCGCAGGCGATGCGGGGGATATTCGCCATTCACCTGGTCCTCGGTCCACAGGCGGCGGAGGATCTCGAGGTTCCGGTCCATGATCCGGCCGCGCTCGTTGAACGGCACGCCCACCGCGTCGAACTCGCGCTTGTACCAGCCCGAGGCGAGACCGAGCAGCAGCCGTCCCCCGGCGATCAGATCGAGGCTCGACAGCTCTTTCGCCAATACCACCGGATTGCGCAGCGGCAGCACCAAGACCCCGGTGCCGAGCTTGATCCGCGTGGTGCGCGCCGCCACCGCGGTCAGCAGGGTTAGCGAGTCGATGACCGGGAACGGGGGATCGACGCCGAGCAAGATGTGGTCCCACACCCAGACCGAGTCGAACCCCAGCTCTTCGGCCTTCGAGGCATAGGCGAGCAGCGCCTGCGGATCCGGCATCTCCGGGTAGGTCGTGAAGTTCCGCATCGCGATGCCGAAGGTGTTCGAGAAGCTGGTCATCATTCCGCCCCTTACTCCCTCTCCGCCCGCTTGCGGGGGGAGAGGGTCGGGGTGAGGTGGGCGGCGGCGGAGCGCCTGAGGCGCCAGTAGGCCACCTCACCCTCCCACGCCTTCGGCGCGGGCCCCTCCCTCTCCCCCGCAACACGGCGGAGAGGGTCGGCTTCGCCGCAAGTGTTGCAATCGGTCACGCCGTGTAGAGCCGGTCGGGGTCGAGATGGCGCAGCACCGCCAGCTCGTTCTCGGCCGGCGGTCCAGTGCTCTTGAGATCGGCCGCAATCAACAGCTCGAAGCCGGTGTTGGCTTGCACCTGGACGGCGGTGACACCCGGGTGAAGCGCCAGCAGCTCCATCCGTTTGGAGCTCTCCTCGAAGCCGAAGACGCCGAGATCGGTGACGACGCGGTACATGCCGCCGGCGATCAGCCCGGCCGCGCGCCGGCTGTCGCCGCCCGAGAGAAAGCCGGGGCTGGTGACAAAGTCGACGCGGTTCACAAAGCGGCGCTTCTCGTGCTTCATCGCGACGATCATCTGCGTCAGGCTGGCGATGTCGTTGCCGCCGCCGGTACCCGGCAGGCGCGTGGCCTTGTGCTCCGGGTCGCCGATGAACGAGCTGTTGAGGTTGCCGTACTGGTCGATCTGCGCGCCGCCCATAAAGCCGATATCGACATAGCCGCGCTGCAACAAAAGGAGGACCTCCGTGCTGCCGAGCACCATGTTGGCGCGGCGGGTGCAGCGCTGCTCGTTGGTCGAGGGCGGCAATTTTCCCGGTTCGACAAAGGCGCCGATTATGCCGCCCTCGAACAGAATGGTGAGGCCCGGGGCGTGCAGCCTCTGCGCCAAGGTTGCGGCCAATAGCGGGATGCCCACCCCGGCAAACACGACTTGGCCGTCGCGCAGCAGCCGGGCGCTCATCACAGCGAGAAGCTCGCTAGAGGTATAAGAAGCCGCACTAGTCGTCATAGATGCTTTTCCCGCGGCGGCTGGCCTCGAGCAGCTCCTCGATCCCGATCAACTCGAGATACTCGGTCCACGATTTGGGGCCGTAAAAATAGCGGTCGAGGTATGCCCGCATGCCGAGCTCGGGGTCCTGCTTTATCTGGGCGGCGTAGGCGTCGAGATGTTTGAACAACGGCTCGTAGAGGCCATAGCACTCGTGCGGCGCCGACCCGAAGGGAATTTCGACGACGGCATCGACCGCGAGGAACGGGATCTTGGTCTGATCGGGGGCACGGCGGATCTGGTCGTTGGAGACGACGCGCTCGGTCGTCAGGATCACCCGGTTCGCCGCCATTGCCAGATCGAGATCCATGAACGGCAGCCCGTCGATTTGCGCGTTGCCGTAGGCGTCACAGCGCTGCACGTGAATCAGCGCGAAATCCGGGTTCAGTGCCGGAACCAGAACCAATTTCTCGCCGGTAAACGGGCAATCGATCTGCCTCGTGTCCGGCAATTCGCCGATAACGTCCGAACCCATCATCGAGCGCATCGGCAGAAACGGAACACCCATGGCGCCTGCCCTGAAGCGCAGGCCGACCGCCATATGGCTCCATTCCTCGAAGCGCGCGCGATTGGCTTCGGTGTAGAGGCGCATCACGCGCGAGACGCCCCAGACGATCCCTTGGCTGAACCAGCTCGTCAGGATGTGCCGGCTCGTCCCGGAGGCGAACAGCAACTCGCCCTCGCTGGAGGTGATGCTGCGGGCGCATGAGAGATCCTTTCGACCGGCGCGGATCAGTGCCCAGATCATTGCCATCGGAGTCCGCGACAATGTGCTTCCGCCAATGCCGACCGAGGCCCCGTCGGCGACCAGCGCGGCCGCCTCTGCAAGCGACATGACCTTCTCGCGCAGGCTCCGGTCGCGCTCCCTGGTACGTCGGCAAAGCTCCTCGTAATCGCTCGTCAACAATGTTCTCCGAAGCCGGCCCTCTCGTTGAACTCGGCGATCAGCCCGTCCCAGACGGGAGCGGCCTGGTGTAGGCCCCTCCAGAAGCCCTGGGCGCGGCGCTGCTCGAATTCGTCGATCGGCACGCCTTGCTGCTCGACCCAAGTGAAGTAGCCGAGGTTGAATATCCGCGACCGCTCGCCGTGGGTCAATTCGAGGACTTCGTTGTCGGCGGCACCAAGCAGATGCTGGCCGAAGACCTCGCCCGCATTCACCGCATCGAACCCGTCGGGGTGGTTCGCCTCGATGAACTTTCGGCGTTCGCTGCCGTAGAGCGTCGCGCTGTCGGTCGCAATCGTGATGAGGACGTCGTCCTCACCGAGCTCCAGACGTTTGGCGGTCTTGATCGCGGCGACCAGGTTGGCGATGCCGGAGAGACCCAATAGCTTCAGCCCGGCGATTGTCTCGGGATCGATGTGACGGCGGTCCGATAGGTAGGCCGACCCGGCTTCGCTGTTGAAGAGCAGGTCGAGCGCTCCGGTGCTGCGATCGGACACGCCGACCACGATGTCCGTGTTCATAACGTTGTGAATGTAGGGCACGTGCTTGTCGCCGATGCCCTGGATGTTGTGCTCGCCAAAACCGTTGCGCAGCAAGGTCGGGCACTCGCTCGCCTCGACCGCGACAATGCGTGCGCCGAGCTCCTCTTTGAGGTAATCGCCTGCCGCCAAAGTCCCGGCCGACCCCGATGCCACGACAAAAGCGGCCAGACGCAGGCCGGGCCGCTGTGCCCGCAACGCGTCGAAGATGCGCGCGAGCGCCGGCCCGGTGCAGGCATAATGGGCAACATAATTTCCGAACTCGGCGAATTGATTGAGGATCACATTGGCCGGATCGCGCCCGAGCTCGGCGCACTTGTCATAGATTTCCTTGACGTTGCTCTCCGAACCGGGGGTCCGGATGATGTCTTCGGGCCGGGTCACCCAGCCGCTGAGCCACTCGAACCGCTCCTCGCTCATTCCCGCCGGCAGCACCGCGATGCCACGGCAATCGAGGATGCGGGAGATCGCGATACCGCCCCGACAGTAATTCCCGGTCGACGGCCAGACCGCTCTGTGGCGGGTCGGGTCGAACCGGCCGGTGACGATGCGGGGCACCAGACAGCCGTAGGCCGCCAAAACCTTGTGTGCGCCGATCATTGGGAAAAAGCAGCCGAGCGCCACGACGATCGGGGAGCGTACCCCGGTCAGCTCGGATGGCAGCACGAGATAGGCGGGGGTCGCGGCGAAACCCGTGCGGGTTCGGTCGTTGTACCAGTGCACGCGAAACAGATTGGCTGGGTCCGGCCGGTCCGGGTCGACGGAGCGAAGTGCGGCGATGCGCGGCTCAGGGATGCTCGACGGGGCGGCGAGCTCGGAGAAGGTCGGCAGCCTTGCGCCCGCCCGGCGCAGCGATTGCGCCGCCCTGTCGCGGGCGGCAGCGTCGACGACCGTGGCCAGGACCGCGCCCACCGTCATCGCACCACCATCAGGCTTCGATGGCGCGGGACATTGGTGGTCAGGCGCATTCAAATAGTTCATCACGGCCTCGAGGACCTTCGGTAGACGTCTGTCGCTCACCAGCCGCGGTGTTCCGTTCTCGTCTTCCCGGCGAAGGCCGGGATCTATGGTCGGCATGGGCACCGGCCGGAGCCTGTCCTCGGGCCGGCCAGAGGCCGGACCCGTGGGCCGGTGTGACAAGATTTTTGCGACTTTTTCGGACTGGGTCTACTGTCACTCAGTGGAAAGCTTAAGAAATTATCTCAATCAGAGCGCTCTATTGCTTCTTCTCCAACTGCGAAAGTTCGGCATTGCAGCCAATGCAATTGGCCAGGGTGAAGGCGACTTTGCCGGTGTCGTCGTCAACCCAGAACATGACCGGCACGCCACGGGCGTCGAGCCACACTGTGTATTTGGTATTGCCGTCGATCTCATATTTCACGGCGGGGATCGATGCGCCATCGATCTTCACCGCCGTTTCCTGTCCGCCGCCGATCCGCACCTGCTCGATCTTCCCCGAATCGGGACGCATCATCGTGTTGGAGTGCAGGAACGCCGACGACCACGGGTTGGCCGGATGTATCGACGCCGGTGCGCTGACGGTGCCTTGCGGCGAGGTGATAACGAAGTTGTTGCCGCGCGCCTCACCTTTCACCTCCTGGGGACCGTCTCCTTTGTCGGTGACGCCCTGAAATGAGACGAGACGATTTCCCTGCCAACGCTCGGTGCGCTCGGCATCCTCGCGGTGAAGTCGGACGCCGAGCATCTTGACCTCAAAATGCGCCCTGGTTTTGACGGTAATGCCGTCGCGGCTCGGTTCGACAATATTGGTGTAGGTGCCGATATCGCCAAATACCGAATGATTGACGCGATAAATGAACTGTGCCGAACCCTGCGCGACAGCAGGGCCGGCAGCCAGCAAACCGGCGATAACGCCAACCATTGTGATGGCGAGCCATGCCGACCGGTTCGTCCGCGAATCCAAATTGCCGTCCATGATGATTTCCCCCTACTCTGATGACGGCCCCCTGCGCCGCGAAGGGAAAGGCCGCCCCCACCCAAAGCATTTGACGGAATTAACCGTCCATTAACCCAGACTACCGCTCACCTCTTTCCAGTTCAAATGAAATATCGGGTCATGGGCATGTGCGGGACCTTCGGGAGCCACCGCGATCTCGCATTACCTTAATCACTTCATATTAGCGACGATAACTTGCCAATTCATATCGAACGGGGTCGCTATGCAAACCAGTACTGCGAGACCGTGCGACTCCTTCACGGCGCTGCGCCGGACATCGCCAGCCCTCGCCCGGAATGACATGACGGGTGGTCTTCACCGCGTGGCTGCGGGCTCCTCGCGGATGGTCTTGGCGATTTCTTTCTGCCGGTCGAATTCCTGCCGCCGGCGCTGGATCTCCTGCGGCGACAGACGCTCGATGTTGGAGTAGTCGAGCTTCCACGACGGATCCGCGCTCCAGCGCAGCGGCGATTGCACGGTCGTGCGCGCCGCCGGAGCCGTTCCGAGGACGCGCAGCGCGAGCTCCAAAGTGAAGGCCTGCGACCGGGGGTCCTTTGGCCGCCCCGCCGCATTGCCCAAGGGAAAATCGCTGAACAGAAAGCGCGGCACCCCGCAATACTCGACGATGTCCTTGGCACATCCCATGACGATTGTCGCGATGCCGTTCTCTTCCAAATGCCGGGCGGCCAGACTCACGGTCTGGTGGCACACCGGTCAGTTGGCGACGAGCACGGCCGTGTCGGCTCCGTCGGCGCGGCAGCGCGCCAGCAGCTCCGGACAGTCCCTCTCGAGCGTCGTTCGATGGCTGCGGTTTGTCGGCGCGCCGTGGAAGCGGGCGGCGACCTCGCCGATCCGGCCCGCCGCCGCGCAGCGCCGCAATTCCGGCAGCGGGAACCAGGTGTTGCTGTCCTCGGCGGTGGTGTGCGCCCGATCGATGGCGACATGGGAGATCCGCAGATCGTGGTCGACCGCGCTGTCTCCCGAATAGACGGCATAGAATTTGGCTGCGGCGTTGTAGGGTGCGCCCGGCCCCTGGTCGCCCTTGCCCGGCTGGTATGACGCCGCTGTCGTGATCAATGCAACGCGGCACTCGGCGAGGGGCTTTTTCAGCGGCTGGAAAGGCACTTCG
>WNFR01005983.1_pt1 | contig 12436 bp, 16 predicted proteins | sample 5400221 | NCBI WGS metagenome assembly WNFR01 (sample SAMN13153357, study PRJNA577476) | soil metagenome | isolation source: 40 cm soil under Madrone tree | place: USA:California | collected 2016-06-14 | reverse complement strand
CTGACACGTCAGCCGGATGTGACGTTGGGCGGCTATTCGGATTTTTGACGCGTGACCGCCTGTCAACCAGATATCCGGCGTCCTGGAACCAGGCGATGGCGTCGGCGATGCCCTCGCGATAGGGCCGCGCGCTGTAAGCTAGATCGCGCCGGGCCTTGGCGTCATTGAAAAACATGTGGTGGCGCGCCATCCGCAGCGCGTCGCGGGTGGCGAAGGGCTCGCGCCCGCTTACATGCGACCAGAGTTCGGCGGCGACCGCAAACGGATAAGCGGCCACGACGGGCACCCGCAGCCACGGCGGCCGACGCCCGGCGAGGTGCGCGATGTCCGCCAGCATAGTGAGCAAGGATACGTTCTCGCCACCGAGAATGTAGCGCTCGCCGATTACGCCCTTGCGCAGCGCCGCGAGATGGCCGGCCGCCACGTCATCGACATGCACGAGGTTGAGGCCCGTATCGACAAAGCCGGGCATGCGCCCACGCGCCGCCTCGACGACGATGCGGCCCGTCGGGGTCGGCCTCACGTCACGTGGACCGATGGGAGTCGACGGGTTGACGATCACCGCCGGCAACCCGGAGCGTCTCACCATCCCCTCGACCAGTCGCTCGGCAATGACCTTGCTTTTTTTATACGGGCCGATGGCGCGGTCTTCGCTAAGCGGCCGACTTTCGTCAGACGATCCTCCGGTGCATGGTTCGATCGTGGCGACACTGCTGGTGTAGACGATTCGCTCTACCCCGGCCTGCAGGGCCTCCTCCATGAGGATGCGCGTTCCTTCGACGTTGGTTCGAAAGATTTCGGCGGGAGACGGGGCCCAGAGCCGGTAGTCGGCCGCGGTGTGCACCAGATAGCGCACGCCACGCAGCGCCGCCGCGACCGCGTCACGGTCGCAGATATCGCCTACGACAACCGTATCGGAGGGGTCGATGTTGATTCTCGGGCTTGAAGCCCGAATCAGGACACGGACCTGAAGTCCGGCCTCGCGAAACGCCTTTGCGACGGCTGAGCCGACAAAACCGCTCGCGCCGGTGATAAGTATCAAGTCGAAACCGCCCATCCAACACCCATGCAGAATCTCGGCCCTTGCCTGCCTTCGGCGATCCATAATCAAAGGCTGCGATCGCCTCCAAACAGTGCAAGACTGCATAAAGGTCAACGAAAAGCTTTAAGGCCAAAACGATATGGCTGCATGCGAGCCAAAAAACTGGACCGCACGAAGCCATAGCCATATCATATTGCCTTCGGGTCGTTGGTGCGGGGGGCGACGGAGTGCGGTATGTTTTTTATTCGCTCGCGGCGTTACCGGTGGGGGCGCTGGCGTTTCAGGCCGGAGCGACGGACCTCGACTTCCGCCCGGTGGAGCAGGCGGCTCCCTCGGACTGGATTATTACCCTGGGTGCGGACGCCCGCGCTATTCCTCGCTACGTGGGCTCGAATCAATGGGCAATCGTGCCGGTCCCCTATTTCGACCGGCACCTCCCGGGAAAGCCGGAGCCATTCCACTCCCCTCGTGATGGAACGGGCATTGCCCTGTTCAACAATGGCGTGCTCGCCATCGGCCCGGTGGGCTCGCTCATTTGGCCACGCCGGCAGACCGCGAGCCTATCCCTCAACGGGCTCGGCAACGTCGGATATACACTTCAGGTCGGCGGCTTCGTCGACTATTGGGCAGTCGAATGGTTGCGCACGCGTATCGAGGCGCTGCAAGGCTTTGGCGCCGCCCACGGTACAACCGCGAACTTTGCTGTGGATGCCGTAGTGCCGCTGTCTCCGGCGTTGACCCTGTCCGGCGGTCCACGCGCGCGTGTGGACACCAGCGGGGCGGAAAGCCCGTATTTCAGCATTGCCCAGGCACAATCGATGGCATCTGGGCTGCCCCCGTACAACGCCGGCGGCGGCTGGCAGGCGGTCGGGGCCGGCACGCAGGTGAAGTACCGCTTCAACCCCACCTGGGCGACTTACGGCCTCATCGAATATGACAAGCTGGTGGGTGCCACCGCAGCGTCACCCATCGTGACCGGGCCGGGCGGCAGCACCAGTCAGTGGACCTTCGGCGTCGGCTTCACTTATTCCTTCGCGATGAGCGGGCTGCCGTTCTGAGGGGGGAGGGTTCCTCGGGCGCTCGGCACGCGTGGATAAGCGACCGGCCCGGGCGGCGCGTCTGCAGGTGCAGACCCCATCCCCTCGCCCACGCCGTATGTTTCGCATTGATAGAACCGTCAATGTCATTGAGCCCACAAGGGCTGGGAATCGCGGCCGGCCCGCGGCGCCGCTGATCGATCCGATCTCCGCGCAACGAAGGTTGCGATGCCGTCGAGCTTCATGATCGCTCGAATATTCCGGAATCCAGGTCCGCTGTAGGCAGACTAATCCGAGCGATACGGGAATGCTATCTTTGGGTTTGTACATAGAGATGAAAGCGGCAGTCTGACCGACCGCCCTCGCGATGTTGAGAGATGGAAAATGTTCAGGTTCTTAATCGGCGCTCTTGGTGCGCTCGCCCTTGCGCTGCCGGCGGCTGCGCAGGTGCAACGCTTTCCGACATCATTCCGCACACAGGAGGTTCAGACCGACGGCGCGACGATCCACGTCCGCGTCGGTGGCCGAGGTTCCGCGGTCGTGCTGCTTCACGGCTTCGGCGACGTTGGCGACATGTGGGTGCCTCTGGCAGCCGATCTTGCACGCGACCATGTGGTTGTCGTCCCGGACCTGCGCGGGATGGGGCTGTCATCCCACCCGGACGGCGGCTATGACAAGCGGACGCAGGCGGCCGATATCCGTTCGGTTCTGACCCACCTTGGCCTCGACCGGGCAGCAATCGTTGGGCACGACATCGGCACCATGGTCGCCTATGCCTATGCGGCCCGTTATCGCGACCAGACCGAGAAGCTTGTCGTGATGGACGCGCCGGTGCCTGGAATTCCACCTTGGGACGAGATCGTGCGCAGCCCACTGCTCTGGCAGTTCGATTTCGGCGGGCAGGACATGGAGCGCCTCGTGTCGGGACGAGAGCGCATCTATCTCGACCGCTTTTGGAATGAGTTCGCCGGTGATCCGTCGAAGATCGACGAGGCGACACGGGAGCACTATGCCAAGCTCTACGCCCTGCCAGGCGCAATGCATTCGGCTTTCGCTCAGTTTCGCTCCATCAGGCAGGATGCGCAGGACAACATGGTGTCCATGGCCACGAAGCTCACGATGCCTGTCCTCGCGGTAGGTGGCGAGAAGTCGTTTGGATGCACCGAGGCGATCGTGATGCGTAACGCCGCAGTCAATGTGACCGAGCTTGTGATTCCAAATTCAGGTCATTGGCTGATGGAAGAGGAGCCGGCCGCCACAATCGCCGCAATCCGAGCCTTCCTGACGTCCAAGTGAATGACGGCTCTGTCGGACAGCAGCCACGCGCAATAGGTTGGAGCGGTGGCGATGGGTCCGTTGGCCACGGCGCGCTGACTACAGCTGCGGCCCGCCGGCATGCGCTACACTTGCTGCAAGGTCTCGGATTCATTCGCAGCCGCGTTCACCGTCAAACAGACCCATCGTTACAATGGGGACACCAACGTTTCGATCGTTTTACGCCGTAAGGGTCTATGTGCGACGGCTGTGCTCGGGCCCATTGCCGGCTGAAAGGTATTCGCACGCTGTGGTGAGGCCTCGCCGCGAGTATGTGGTGAGGCAAGAACATTATTGTGTGAGAATACTGCAACCATGATCTATCTGCCACGTTAGCCTTGGAGAAATTAGGCCATTCTCTTCAAGAAATCAGGCCGTCCAGCGATTCCGCTAGAACCATGACGACTTCATCCAGACGGAATTTCCTTGGCATCGCTGCGGCTGGCTCGGCGTTGGCGGCCAGCGGCGTTTTTTCTGGTGGGACGTTGCCGGCGCCCGCCGACACGTCTCAAGGTGGCGGCGTGCGCTACGTGCCGCCGGTCAAGTTCGGTCTTGGCGGCGTGCCCTTGGGCAACGAGTTCGAGCTTGTCACCGATGAGGATGCCTACGAGACGCTCAAGGCCGCCTGGAACGCCGGCGTGCGCTATTACGACGTATCGCCGTGGTACGGCCTCGGGCTCGCGGAACGGCGTTACGGCAACTTCCTCCACAATAAGAATCGCGACGACTACGTCTTGTCCTCGAAGGTCGGCAAGCTGCTCAAGGCGTCTCCGCACAACAACGCGAAGTCGAATTTTCCGTTCTCGCCATCTCCCAACAACGTTGTGTTCGACTACACTGCGGACGGCGTGCGCCGTTCGATCGAGGACAGCTTGCAACGCGTGGGCGTCAGCCGGCTTGACATCGCGTTCGTGCACGACATCTCATCCGACAACAAACTGCTACCGACCCCTTGGCAGGAGCAGTTCGCGATCGCACTCAAGGGCGCCTTCCCCGCCTTGTCGAGGATGCGGGAGGAGGGGATCATCAAGGGCTGGGGCATCGGCGTGAACACGCCCGAGCCCATCCTTCGCGTCATGCAGGAGTCCGATCCGGACGTGTGCCTGCTCGCCTCGCAGTATTCGCTGATAGACCACGCGAACGCACTCAACAACGTCTTTCCCGTGGCGCGGCAGCGTAACGTGAAGTTTGTGATCGGCTCGTCGCTCAACGCCGGCTTCATCTCCGGCAGCCCGCGCTACAACTATGGCAAGACGTCCTGGAACATTCCCCGCCAGTACATCGAGAAGCGAGAGAGGCTGCGCGCTGTGGCGGCGCAGTTCGCGCCGATCTGCGAACCGCTGCGCTTCAGTTCTCTGCGGCGCCGTCCGGCGCCGCGGCGTTGCTCGTCGGTGCGCATACCGAGGCGCAAGTAATCGCCAATGTGACATCCATGCGGACGACGATCCCGCCGGAGTTTTGGATCGAGTTGAAGCGGCAGAACCTCATCGAGCAGAACGCGCCCACGCCTACGGCGGCCTGATGCAGGCGAGAGTGTGGGATCGTTACCTCTCCGGGTAATTGTCTTGCCTCTGTGAACGAGATCAGCCCAGGATGCCATGCTGATCACCGCGTGCGTCCCTGGCACGTGGCTTGAGACCATGTCGACACCAGAACTCGCATGGTGCGCGGTTCAGCGCGACCAAATTGCCGCGTGCATCAAGCCTCAACTGCGTGCCCGCTTTTGGTGCAATCTGCGTCCAATAAGTGGCATAATGGTTTTGTAGTGTAGCCGCGGCACCAGGAAAGCGATGCTGAAGCGCACGATGACCGTAATCAGGTACGCAGGGTCATAGCGATCATCTTCATAGCAAGTGATCGCCTCTCGCTAATGTAGCTCTGGCGCCTGAAGCCGAAATCCACAATGGCCTGAATTCAGTTCGCCTGAGAACTCATTCAATGCCAATCCTTTCCGCGGGCGCACAGATCGTGCATTCGACCCCATCGGGTTGGTACTCCAGTTCCACCTGACCGTCGAATTCTGCGGCCAGATTCTTTTGGATCAATCGAGTGCCAAACCCCGTACGCCTGGGAGGCAGAACGGGAGGCCCGTTCCTCTCGCGCCAGCGCAGGCGAAACTTCGGGCCTTGTGGATGAGGCGCCACGGTCCAGGCGATTTCGATATACCCCTCATCGTTCGACAACGCCCCATATTTGGCTGCGTTGGTCCCGAGTTCGTGCAAGGCCAGTCCGAGGGCAAGCGCCGGCTTCGCACCAAGACTGACTTCCGGGCCTTTCGCCCGAATCCGGTTTCGGCCGCGCCCCGCATAGGGTGCAAGAATGCTGTCGATGATAGTCCTCAAATCGACTCTGGCCCAGTTCGACTGGAACAATATGTCATGCGCATAAGCGAGAGCTTCGAGACGAGAACTGAACGCGGCGCGGGCGTCCTCCATCGGCACATCAAGCCCCAACGTCGCATTCGCGATCGCCTGCACCACTGCAAGCGTATTCTTGAGCCGATGACGTATTTCGTCGATGTCGGCGCGAGCTGCATGCGTCCTGGCGCGTTCGTCTGCGACATCACGGACATGTTGCCGTTTACTCGCTTTGGTTTCTCTCAAACTCTGTTCCGCATCGATCCCGGCTTGCTTTAGCAAGAAGCGCAGGCGATCGACCTCTCGGACAAGATCAGTTTCGCGATTCTGGCGATCTCGTTTGTCGTTACCCATTGCTCCCGGGATGAGTCCCACCTTTCCATCTTTGATAGCAGTCGGCCCTTAAGCTGGCTCAAGCTTACCTTTCCGTCCTGATGCGCTAACAACGTTCGAGCGCATCGATTGGTCTCATCCTTCCCACATCCCACGAACGACGCCCGATTACGCGGCCAGATCCGATATTACCGGCCGGCCTCCAGCACCCGATAGACGCTCGCCCGGCCGATGCAGAGCGCCTTGGCGATCTCACGCCCGCCAGAGATCCCTGAACCGGTTCGGTGCCAGGGCCGTATAGACCGCCGTGCTCGTAATCGAGCATGACCGAGCACACTACCGATCGCAGCTTAGCCAAATATAAGCCGCTCCCCTTCGGGCGGCTTTCTCCCCGATGTCTGTTCGGCCTCGATCGCCTTCCGGCCGGCGTCCGCGATCATGACAAGCTCAACCTCGATCGTCTGTTCGCCGATTCTCGCGGTATCGGTCACCACCGTTGCGAGGTCGGCCAGCACAAGGCCGGCAATCAACTCATGCGTGAACCCATGGGCGATCATCAAGGTCTTGGCAATGCCGCGCGGAACGTTGGCAAGCCGTCGCAGTGCGCGTTGTTGGTCGCGTGTCATACGATACCGAATAGTCAATTCCCGGTTTAACCCGGTCTAGGGCGAAAAAATCTATCGAGAGGAACATTGCGAGCAGATGAACTGCGCATTACCGATCGCCACAGGCGCGTACCATTGGCCGTAACAATCATTTTCAACCGCGGCTAACGGCTTGCTCACTCCCGCCAGAAATCCTTAAACCGGTTCGGCGCCAACGCCGTATAGACCGCCGTACTTGTAATCGACCGATGCCCGAGCCATCCCTGGATTGCCCGGTGTCGTGCCCCTTGTTGGCGAGGGCATAGCCGCAGGCATGGCGAAGCATGTGCGGATGGGCTTTCAGGTCAAGGCCGAGCCCTTTGCGGGCCGCCCGCTCGATCATCCGGGCGAAGCCGGCGGTCGTGAACGGCGTGCCCCGCTCGCTGACAAATACGAAGGGCGACGGCTCGCTCTCACGCTGCAGGCGCCGCGCGCCCGCAGCTCATCGCCAAGGAGCGGGTGCGTGCTCGGCGTCCCATTCTTGACCCGCCGCACGTGGAGCACTGCGCCACTGAAGTCGATCTGGTCCCAGCGCAGGTCGCAGACTTCGCCCGCCCGGAGCCCGTGCCGGAAGGCGATCAGGATCATGGTCGCGTCCCGATGGCCGTAGCGGTTGGCCTTGGCGGCCTCGATCAGCGTCTCGACCTCGCCGGGCGTCAGGTGCTTGCGCGTGCGAAGCTCGGCGTTCGGCCGCCTGGTCGGCGCAACTGTTCGGAAAACTTCAGTTGGCGCGACCAGCTGGAGTGCAGAAGTTGTCAATGAAATCACCCTTGCCCGCAAGGCAACTGTTCGTACTTTCTACAAAGTACGAACAGTTATCCTGCTCAATGTTGAACGCGCGGTGGAAGCAAACCACTAAAGCGGTCAATGCCAACATCTCTCATAATTTGAAGCTGCCCGAGGTACGGCTTACCGCTTTCCGGACGAACGATGCTGCGAATGCCGGCGACCTCGCCATCATAGTCTCGCGCCTGGATGACCACGATCTCCTCATGCTGTTCATGCAACGAAGGACGACACGTGTTGTCAGGCGCCTTGAATGCTTCAGCAACGTGTGCATAGCGGACGACGTCCTCAACGGGATTAAGCCCCGTGGTCCGCGGGGAAAGCCGCATTGGTCGTTGGGATGCCTATGAGTCGACGTACCCGCTCTCACCCAGCAATATGGGAAAACGAGGCGGGTCAACAACGCCGCTGAGCCCGACCGCGATGCGACGTGGGACGCAATGCAAGAGGCGCAATTGGCTTTGATGTACACCACCACGCCAACGACGGCCACCGGCATGGTCGCGTTGCTCGACTACCTCGCCGAGTTCGACCTTCCGTTCCTGATGTGGGGCGAGGCGCCCGACGACAACGAATTCGTGATCGAATTCATTCGCCACGTCCGCGACGGGCTCAAGGGAATGACGGTCGCCGCGTAGGCGTTCGCCACGTCACCAAACAGGGGGGGCAGGGGCCGGCTCGAAAGGGCCGGCCTTTTTGATTCAGGGAAGTGTCATTGAGAAATTGAGCAATATAAGATCGGGAGGGCGCGATTCGCATGTGGTCAAAAAACAACGAGGTAACGATATGGCTGGAATTCGCCGCAAATTGTTGAATTTTTTTCGAGACAATGCGATCGCGGTCGCATCGTTATCCATCGCCCTGATGGGACTGTATCTAACAATCACCGCCCAGAGAGAAGAACGCGAACATAAGGAGTTGCTACTCAGACCAGCGCTGTTACTGACCGCGGAAGTAGGCGACTATTCCGTCAGCCTTGTCAATTCCGGATTGGGTCCGGCCCTTATTACGGACGGCTTATACTATTTCGATGATCGATGCAGCGCCGTGAACAGGACGAACTTGGAAGAGTTTATGCAGACTGACTTAATTAAAGCTCGTCGTGACTTTGGCAATTTTTTTATTCAACCGTTTGCAACGGTTAAATGGAAGGATGGCTGGAAGTCATCACAGGTGACTCGCAGTACGGTTCCATTTCCAAGTCAGATAGTGGCGGTTGGGCAGGAATTGACCATTTTCAAGTTGGGTTCTGAGTTTGCAACGGAAGTCCGTTCCCAGTTGTCGCACTTGGAAGACGAAACAGTACAAACGTTCAAGGATGAGTTTTTGAAGCATTCCTTTTCGTTGCCATTAGCCTTACGGTATTGCTCTATGTCCGAGCAATATTGTCGCATCGGCGGTGGACGATTCGACAAGATTACCGATCTAATCAAGCGCAAAAGAAATATACCAAACCACATACCAGAGCCGTTCCCGGAGGCTCTTTTCCGTAAATGGTTCGCCGAATGTAAATGATGACGGCGCGGGCGCGGCGCTTGCCCGCCGTGATCGGTCATGACCCAGGCGGGTCATCGCCACACGGCTCACTCCAGAGGCTTATCTTGGCCGTTTCCGCCATCTAGTTGACTCCGCCCATAACCGCTGAGTCGCCCCACGGTTGATCCCGTCGCCGGCTGCACCGAGCGCCAGGGAAGGCCCGTGGCGTGTCCGGCGCGCCCAAGGGGGGCATGGCGGTTTCAATCCCTAAAAATCCCCCGAATCTCATCGCGGGCGTTGTAGGTCCGATAGCAGTAAACGCACGCGCCCCCAAAGCAGACCCCGAACAGAAGCCCCGCCGCAATGTTCCCCGCCTGTAATGCCTTAATCGCCAAATAGGCATTTCCGGCAAGGCCAATAATCACCAGCAGAAAAATCCACCAAGACACGAATATTGTGCCGACAATCTTGCCAGCAGTTTTGCCCCGCTTCACTTTTGCGTTTCCGATGGTCCGCGCCAGCGGTACGCCAACCACAGACGCGGCGTCAAGTGCCGCCACCGCCCCGCGTCACAACGACATGAAAAACCCCCTCGCACCGCCCCCCATGTTTTCGGACGGCTCTGTGAGCGCCCAAACCAAGGCGTCGAGTCGGTCGGGCGAATAGCCCATGGACTTGCGATCGAAATCGACCGCGTTTTAAACGGCCGCTGGCGCGTCCGGCGCGACGCCTAGGCATGGGCAACGGCGCGGGCGAGCAACCGCCGACGCGGCGCCTGAATTGGAGTCAGGCAACAAGAGAAAAAAACCGGGCTTACGTAAGCCCGGTTCAATTCCAACTAATCCTCGCGTCCCGTGGCGGGCTGATGATGGACGCCGACCCTTGTATGGCCCGATCGTCCAGACGAATACCTATCTCATTTCAGCTATTCGCTGGCGAATGGCTACCATGTTTTTTTGTTTTTGATCTTTTGTAATATTGCGAACCGCCCTGGAAATCGCGGCTCGCACCGTGTGGCGTAGTCTTGATGTCCGGCGTGTAGGGTCCGCGTTGTACGGACTGGCTTTGTTGGTCGGACTGTAGCACGCGCTCGTCTCCTTGCGTTTAGCGGTCGAGATACGCAGCTTGCTTCGCAGAAACAACGTGACGGCTCATTGAGTCATTCGGAGCTATGCCGCGAGCTTGAACATAACCGCCATAGCCGTGGCCGCGACGCGTGCGGCAGGCACCCGCGAAACCGTAGTTCGGCGCGTAGCCGTAAGCACCATAACCGCCGCAGCCGCCGGCGTCAGTGTTAAGCGCATAACCGTAAGGACCGTAGCCGCCGGCGTAACCGTAGGCGCCATACCCGTAACCACCGGCGTAACCGCCGGCGTAACCGTAGGCGCCACCGCCGGCATAACCGTAAGCGGGGCAGCCAACGTCACCTATGACGCCGTAGGGCCAGCCATAGGTGTAAACCCCGGCGTATGCCGCCGGTGCGGAACCAGAGGCGCCGCAGCCACCGGCGTAGCCGTAAGCCCCGCCCCACGACTGAGCCGAGGACGGAGTGGCCGCCGCAACTGCGAGACCCGCGCCAAGAACCGCCATCGCCATGTATTTTCTACTGTTCCACATGATCTCGTCTCCTGCGGAAATTGTTCAAAGAGCGCCGGGCTACGCGACCTGGGCAGGCTGCGTCCCAAGCCGCCCTCAACGCCGGATCGGCGCGGCCGTTCCTGCTTCGCGCACAATCGAACACTGGGGCGAAAACGGCCTCCCCGCTTTCGAGCGCCGGCCGTGGGCGCGGGTTTCGGCTCGGGTGCCTCGGCGCCGTCGCGCGCTGGGCGGCCAAAAGAAAAAGGCTCGGCGACACGGCCGAGCCCGAGGTTGAATGTGGTTTGGGTGGCGCGCGCTACGCCGCGGCGATCATGTTCCGCACAGACATCGCCGGATATGGGTTGCCCTTGTGCGTGTGGCTTGCTCGGCGAGCCTTGCCACGATCTCGCGCAACGACAACCGCGGGCGTTCGGCGCTAAGTGCCATGGCAGCGGCGACCAATGCCGGATCGCGTTCCATGTACGTCCGCCGGCCACCGCAACGCTTGCCCGTGTCCCGTTGCTTGCGGTCGCGCGCCGCCTTGAGCTTGGCAACAAGCGACGCCTTTTCGAACTGCGCGATGGCACCGAGCACCTGACGCACAAGCACCGCGGTCGGCGTATCCTCGACAAAGAAATCCGGCGCCGTCGCCGGGATCACGGTGACGCCGAGCTTGCGCAAGCAGTCATGGCCGGCGAGTTGCACAGCCAAGTCACGGGCGAATCTGTCCGGGCTCTCGACAATGATGGTTCGCACCCCATTGCCGGCGATTCTGTCCAGCATCGCAACGAAGCCCTTGCGCTCGGTTACCGGGTCGGCGCCGGACACCGCGGCGTCGTAGAATTCGGCAACGGCGGCTTTGGTGAAATCGATCGTGACTGCGGGCTGGGCAATTTGGCCGACCAGAGCTTCCCCGCACGATCGACCCGGAGACGCATGCTACCATTCGCCCGGTCGTCGTTTTTGATGTCGGTGGCTAAATCACAAATTATGCACAACGCGGCGGGGACTATCATGAGCTACGTCATCACCGGTACGAACTCAGCAGGAGTGCTGTCTCTCAAACGGGACTCGGCCGTGGCGGCCATCAAGAAGGCCGTCGAGCTTATGGGCGACGGCACCAGAGATGTTCACATTACGGACCCTGACGGCCGCATTTATAGTGATGCGGAATTTTCCCAACTCTATATGGCCGCGAGGACGTAACCCCTCTGCGGTGCGGCAGGACCCGAAGCGAGCGGTGACTATACGGCGCTTCGCAGAGTTGCTGCGGCGCACCAATTCGGAAGCAGACGACCAAGCTGATTTGTGGGGGCGAGGACCACGCTGCTGGGACCATGCCCCCAGCAGGTCGATGCCCGCCACGCATTTTCAATGCGTCAGGGTCAAATGTCAATTGTCGGAGGCCGCGACCGGCCGCTCCTCGGAAACTGCGACGGACCGCCCAAGCAAAATGCGCGCGAACAAGCGCTGGCTGGCAACGAAATAGCGAAGGAAGCAACGTGGACTTTCTCGACGGCAACTGGGTTCATTGCGGCGGCCGCAGGCGGAGCGATCATTGGCGACAACATCGGCTTCTGGGTCGGTCGGGAATCCGCCCTGCAGGGATTCCCGACATCGTCTGCCTGTAAGAACTCAAATCGACCACGCCGGTTTTCCAATTGCGGCGATCGAGACCTCGTAAGGACAGCAGTCCGCAGCGTCCTGCATACTCCTGCGGGCAACCTGTCTGACTAGTTCATCGATTCCATGAAACCAATCATATGCATGGGATTCATTTTTCCTGACCTTGCTTGTAGCCTCTCGCTTGATTCTGCACGAGAGGATGAAGGTGATGGCGGGCTGGCGGCGAGCGATCGAATTGGCCAT
>WNFR01016478.1_pt1 | contig 12437 bp, 13 predicted proteins | sample 5400221 | NCBI WGS metagenome assembly WNFR01 (sample SAMN13153357, study PRJNA577476) | soil metagenome | isolation source: 40 cm soil under Madrone tree | place: USA:California | collected 2016-06-14 | reverse complement strand
GATCGACCGGCTTCTCCGGCAAAGCTTCGAGCGCTTCCATGCCGCCGGAGAGGCGCACCGCCGGGAACTCCTTGGCCGCTTCGCCGAGAAATCCGGCCAGCTCGTCGATGCCGAAGGCGGCCACCGCGCCGGACGCGTCGAGCTGGCGGCGCAACTGGTCGAGATAAGCGTCCTTGCCGCCGATCCCGAGCGGAATCGACACCGGCACGGCCAGCAGGCCGGCATACTGGGCGCCGAAGAAGGCATCGAAAAAGCCCGGCCACGTGTCGGCGGTGAGCAGGATCCGCTCGCCCGGGCGAAAGCCGGCGCCGATGAACTTCCGCGCCATCACATGGGCGCGCTCGCGCGCCTCGCGCCATGTCAGCGTCGACATCAGGTCGCCGCGGGCGCTGTAGAAGCACGCACCGGTCACGCCGCCGGCAGCATAATCCATCGCCTCCGGCACGGAGCGGAAGCCGGAGCGGCGCAGGGGCAGGCCGGTGTTGAGGGTGGGAAGCGGGGTCATCCTAAGGCCGGGTCTCCTAGCAGAGCGACTCCGCCCCCTCAAGGCTGCCGACGGAAAGCCGTCTCATCGCCGCGTGCGCCTGGGCGGCAACAGGCGCGGTGAGTGTAACCCACCCTTCGAGACGGCGCGGAGCCTGCGCCGAGCGCAGCGAGGGGCGCCTCCTCGTGAGGTATTGGGTGTAGGGCCACAGCGTGAGTACGAAGTGTGAAGACGATAGCCCCGCAGAGGGAGAGACCCAGATCTGGTGCCGGTTACCGTCTGGTAACGCTTTAAATAAGGGAAAAATAAGCGAACGGATATTCGGCTGCTCCTAGCGGTTGTGTGGCGATGACTACTGCTTCTCACTTCGTGTTCCTCGACCGTGCGCATCCGCCCTTTGACCGGCGAGATCTGCATGTGCCAGCCACGCGACCTTGGCCTCGAGCCCCCGCAGACGTCCACGGGATGTGTTCCATGGACGGCAAGATAAGCCCGGTCGGTCCGAATCGACGATACTGGTCCCTACTCGGCGGAAGATGCCGATCATATTGGCATCCCGGCTCTTAGCGGCGGAAGGGGAGTAATGAAAGGATCAGCACAAGTTCCCCAAGTTGACACCTGCCGGGCTCGGTCCGATAGTGCCGGCCCCCCGCCAAAAGCGGGGGAATTTTACTTTTAGGGAGGGTTTAGCTGTGATTCCGGCTGTTATGCCGACGTACGGTCGCAAGGACGTCGTGTTCGAACGCGGAGAGGGTTCCTATCTCTACGCGGCGGATGGGCGACGTTATGTCGACTTCACGTCCGGTATCGCCGTGAACGCGCTGGGCCACTGCCACCCGCATCTGGTCAAGACCTTGACCGAGCAGGGCGCCAGGCTCTGGCACACCTCCAATCTTTACCGGGTGGGCAATGGCGAGCGGCTGGCCAAGCGGCTGGTCGAGAACTCGTTCGCCGACACGATGTTCTTCTGCAACTCCGGCGCCGAGGCGATCGAGGGCGGCATCAAGCTGATCCGCAAGTACCAGTATGTGAACGGTCAGCCCAAACGCTACAAGATCTTGTGTTTCGACGCCGCCTTCCACGGCCGCCTGCTGAACGCGCTCGCCGCCACCGGTAACGCGAAATACCTCGAAGGCTTCGGACCCCCGGCGGCCGGCTATATGCACGCGCCGCTCAACAACACCAACGTTGTGCGAGACCTGGTCGACGACGAGACCGCCGGCATCCTGGTCGAGCCGATCCAGGGCGAAGGCGGCGTTCGCGCGACCACGCCGCAATTCCTGCGGGAGTTGCGCGCGATCTGCGAGGAATTCGGCCTGCTGCTGTTCTACGATGAGATCCACACCGGTTTCGGCCGCACCGGCAAGCTGTTCGCCTATGAATGGTCCGGCGTGGCACCTGACGTGATGGCGGTGGCCAAGGGCATGGGTGGCGGTTTTCCGATCGGCGCCTTCATGGCGACCGAGAAGGCTGCCGTCGGCATGGTGCCGGGTACGCACGGTTCGACCTATGGCGGCAATCCGTTGGCCACGGGCGTGGCCAATGGCGTGCTCGACGTGCTGCTCGAGCCGGATTTCATCCCAAGCGTGCATGAGCGCGGCCTCCACCTCACGTCCAAGCTGGAGACGCTGGTCAAGGCGCATCCCAAGGTGTTCGCCGAAGTGCGCGGTACCGGCTTCCTGCAGGGCATCCGCTGCATCGTGCCGGCGGGAGACATGGTCGACCGCCTGCTCTCGCTGGGATTGCTGGTGCCGATCGCCGGCGAGAACGTGATCCGTATCTTCCCGGCGTTGATCGCCGACAAAGCCGTCCTGGACGAAGGCGTGGCCATCCTTGAGAAGGCCGCGCAATCGTTCGAGGCCGAGATGGGTTCTCGGTGAATCGGTATGCCCACACCCAGACATTTTCTCGACCTCGACCAGGTCGATCCTAAGACGCTTCGTCAGATCCTCGATCACGGCAAGGCGTTCAAGGCGGCGCGCGCCAATGGCGGCCATGGAAAGCCGCTGGCCGGCAAGACGCTCGCCATGATCTTCGAGAAGCCCTCGACCCGCACACGCGTGTCGTTCGAGGTCGGCATGCGCGAATTGGGCGGCGACACGATCATGCTCGGCCGCACCGACACCCAGCTCGGGCGCGGCGAGAGCATCGCCGACACCGCGCGCGTGCTCAGCCGCTATGTCGACATCATCATGATGCGCACCACCGTCGAGGAGAAACTCCTCGAGATGGCCAAATACGCCACCGTGCCGGTGATCAACGGCCTCACCGACAAGACCCATCCCTGCCAATTGATGGCCGACGTGATGACCTACGAAGAGCATCGCGGCTCCATCCGGGGCAAGTCGATCGCCTGGTCGGGCGACGGCAACAACATGGCAACGAGCTGGATCCATGCCGCCGTCCAGTTCGACTTTGAACTCCGCGTCGCCTGCCCGACCGAACTCAAGCCGCCGGCCGACGTGGTGGCCTGGGCCGAGAAATCCAAGGGCCGCATCACGATCGGCCACGATCCCGAGACGATCGTGCGCAATGCCGATTGCGTCGTCACCGACACCTGGGTGTCGATGGGCGACGAGGATCCGCAGAGCCCGAGCGCCACGCGACGCCACAATATGCTGCGTGGTTATCAGGTCGACGGCCGGCTGATGAAGCAGGCCAAGCCCGACGCCATTTTCATGCACTGCCTGCCGGCGCATCGCGGCGAGGAAGTCACCGCCGACGTGATCGATGGGCCGCAGTCAGTGGTGTTCGACGAAGCCGAGAATCGCCTGCATGCCCAGAAGAGCATCCTCGCCTGGTGCCTCTCGTGAGAGCCCGCTCATGAGCGAAACGTCGGCGGCCTCAAGGTCTGCCGACTTGCCGCCAGCCGATTGGGACCGCGCGCTGCCCTTCCAGCTCGACACGCTGGGAGTGCGCGGCCGGTTGGTCCGGCTCGGACCCTCGCTGGACGCCGTCATCGAGCGCCATGGCTATCCACTGGCGGTGGCGCGGCCGCTCGCCGAGGCGATGGTGCTGGCGGCCACGCTCGCCTCGTCGCTGAAATACGACGGCGTCTTCACCCTGCAGCTCAGCGGCAACGGCCCGATCCGCCTGCTGGTGACCGACGTCACATCGGATGGCGCGGTGCGCGGCTATGCCCAGCATGACCAGGCGGCGCTGGCCGCCGCGCTGGGCGGCGACGGCGAGGCCGACGCGCCCGACGGCTATGTGCCCAAACTGTTCGGCGCCGGGCGGCTGGCTTTCACCGTCGACCAGGGCGGCAACACGCAGCGCTACCAGGGCGTCGTGCCGCTCGAGGGGCCGACGCTGGCCGATTGCGCCCATACCTACTTCCGCCAATCCGAGCAGCTGCCGACCGGCATCAAGATCGTGGCCCGCCGCGAGCAGGTCGAGGGGCGCTGCCATTGGCGCTCCGCCGCGCTGATGGTCCAGCAGATGCCCGAACTCGACGCCGGCCGCGTCCACCATATCGACCCCGACCAGCGCGAGGACGATTGGCGCCGCGCCGTGATCCTGATGGCCTCGGCCACCGAGCGCGAGATGCTCGATCCCGCACTGCCCGGAACGACACTGCTCTATCGCCTGTTTCACGAGGACGGCGCGCGCCTGTTCGAGCGCCGCCTCTTCCAGTCGCGCTGCCGCTGCTCGCGCGAACGTGTCGACACCATGCTGCGCTCGATCGGCCGCACGGAACTCGCCACGATGCGCGACCTCCGCGGCCTGGTGGCCGTGAAATGCGAGTTCTGCTCGACGTCGTACGACTACGACGAGGCGGATCTGGATAGACTTTACAAATCGTAGGCAAAGGTCCCTCGCTGCGCTCCAGCGCGGGACCTTTGCTTTTCCTCTTCGCTTTGCTGCCCTAATCCCGGGACGCCCACTCGACCATGCGGCGCATGAAGACTTCGCAGGCGCCGATCTGACTCGCCAGCAGGAACTCGTTGGGCTGATGCGCCTGGGCGATGTCGCCCGGGCCGCAGACCACGGTCGGCACACCCATGGTCTTCTGGAAGATGCCGGCCTCGGTGGCATAGACCACACTCCCGGCGTCATTCGAGCCCGACCAGGCAGCGGCGAGTTTCTTGGCTTCGTCGTTGCCTTGCGGCGAGAAGGCCGGCGTCGAGGCGCGCAGCTCGGTGGTGATGGCAGCGGCGGGATGCTTGGCCCTCATACGCGGCAGCAGCTCGGTCTCGAGCCACGCCTTGGCGCGCTCGCCCAGTTTCTCGATCGGCTGGCTGGGCAATTCGCGGTAGCCCCACAGCACGTCGCACTCGCGCGCCAGGATATTGCCTGCGGTGCCGCCGATGATCGTGCCGACGTTGAACGTCGCGGCGGCCGGCATGAACTCGCTCTTCTTGGGTGCGGCGGCCTCGAGCTCCTCCTGCACGGTGTTGAGATAGTGCACGAACTCGCCGGCGAAATGGATGGCGCTGACGCCGAGATGCGTCATCGAGGAGTGCGCCTCGGAGCCGGTGAATTTGGTCACGTAGGATTGCGAGCCCTTGTGGGCGTGCACGACCGTCATCATGGTGGGCTCGCCGATGATGATGGCGCGCGGCTTGGGCACTTCGCTCGCCATGCGGGCGGCCAGCGAATGGGCGCCGAAGCAGCCGATCTCCTCGTCGTAGGAGAGCGCGAAATGGATCGGGCGCTTGAGCTTCGCCTGCTTGAACTGCGGCAGCATCGAAAGCGCGATGGCGTAGAATGCCTTCATGTCGCAGGTGCCGCGGCCGTAATATTTGTCGTCCTTCAAAGTGAGCGTCCAGGGATCGGTGACCCAGGGCTGGCCATCGACCGGCACCACGTCGGTGTGGCCCGACAGCACCACGCCATCCTTCACGTTCGGGCCGATCGTGGCGAAGAGGTTGGCTTTCGAGCCGTCCTCGTTGGGCACCAGTTTCGAGTCCACGCCGTGGCCGGCCAGGTATTCCCGCACGTAATCGATCAGTGCCATGTTGGAGTTGCGCGAGGTGGTGTCGAACGCCACGAGGCGTCGCAGCATCGCGACCGAATCAATAATTTCGCCAGCCATAATGTTCCGTTCAGACTGAAGTGCGGCCAATCATCGTGAGGAATTCCCGCCGCGTTTTGCCGTTGTCGCGGAAGGCCCCGAGCATCCGGCTGGTCACCATGGTGACGCCGTCCTTGTGCACGCCGCGCGTGGTCATGCATTGATGCGCCGCCTCGATGACGACGGCGACACCCAGCGGCTGCAGCACTTCCTCGATCGTATTGGCGATCTGGGCCGTGAGCTTCTCCTGGATCTGCAGGCGGCGGGCATAGGCGTCGACGATGCGCGCCAGCTTGCTGATACCGACCACGCGCTTGTCGGGCAGGTAGCCGATATGAGCCCGGCCGATGATCGGCACCATGTGGTGCTCGCAGTGGGACTCGACGCGGATGTCGCGCAGCGCCACGACCTCGTCGTAGCCCTCGACCTCCTCGAAGGTCCGCTGCAGCATCTCGCGCGGATCGTCATTGTAGCCGGCGAAGAATTCCTCATAGGAGCGGACGACGCGGTCCGGCGTGCCCTTCAATCCCTCGCGGTCGGGATCTTCGCCCGCCCAGCGGATCAGCGTGCGCACGGCGGCCTCGGCCTCACTACGCGATGGCCGGCCCGCCTCATCGTCGCTTGTCAGCCCGGCCATCGGGCCTTTTTCCAGAATCTCGTTCATCGTTCTTTCCCCCGCGTGTTACAACCCTCAGTTCAATGACCGCGGCGCGGCCGGTGTATCGAGTGAAAAAGCCGGGATCTCGATGTCGAACTTCTCCCCGGTCTCGCTCACCATCTGATAGCTGCCGCTCATGATACCCGAAGAAGTCGAAAGCGGTGTGCCGGAAGTATACTCAAAGACTTCGCCCGGACGCAGCATCGGAGTCTTGCCGATCACGCCGGGTCCGCGCACTTCCTGCAGGCGACCAAGCCCGTCGGTGATTCGCCAGTGGCGACTGCGCAGCTGCACCGTGTTCTCGCCCTGGTTCTCTATGCGAATATGATAGGCCCAGACATACTGAGAGTCGGCCGGATCCGATTGATCCGGAAGATATTGCGGACGGACGCTTACCCGTATGGCACGGGTTGTGGCTTCGTACATCAGGAACCCCTTATCGGCGTCTGAAATGGGGTCTGGCGCGTGAAAGGTCAAATCGGGAAGATCAGGCAGGTGGTGGTGCCGTGAGCCAGCAGCTTGCCCTGGGAGTCCAATAACTTGCCTTCGGCAGTGGCGATACGAGAGCCCACATTGATCGTGCGGCCTTCGCAGCGCACTTTGCCGGTCTTGTGGCTCATGGCCCGCACATAGTTGACCTTGATTTCGAGCGTGGTGAAGCCGCTGCCCACTTTCAGCGTCGTATGGACCGCGCAGCCCATCGCCGAATCGAGCAGTGTGGCGGCTACCCCGCCATGGACGGAGCCGAGTGGATTGTACATCCGCTCGTCGGGCGTACCTTCGAACACGGCCACGCCGTCCGAGGCCTCGACCAGAAAGAAACTCAGCAGGCCAGCGATCGGCGGTGCCGGAAAACGGCCGTCGATCAGGCCAGTCATAAGCTCCAAGCCGCTCATGGCGCGAACCTGTTCGAGGGGAACGACTCCAAATGTGGCGTGGGCGGCCATCGATCTCTCCATCCGTAATTTATGTGCATATACACATTAGGGCTTTGCCGCCGCAAGCGCCGGCGCTACTGTCAGCGGCATGCTGGACCCGCTGCCCCGCCTCACACCCGCCGACTGCACCTGCTTTCGCGTCCGTGGCGCCGCGCGTCGGGTGACGCAGATCTACGCGACATGCTGAACGCCGATCGCACGACCCTGTCACGCAATGTGCGGCCGCTGATCGCAGCCGGCCTGCTGGAATCCACCACAGCCACCGATCGCCGCCGCCGCGACCTCGCGGCGACCGCCGATGGCCGCGCCTCGTTCAAGCGCGCTTTGCCGCTCTGGGCCGACGCCGAGCACACCTTGCGCGCGACCTTGGGCGCGCCTTTGGTCGGCGACCTGCACGGCACAATCGAACGCTCGATGGAAAAGCTCGCCGCTCTTTAGAGGTTGGCGTCGAAGAAATCGTACTCCAGCTCCAGAGCGCGTCGATAGTGCGCGCGCACCACGTCGCTGTCGCGCGCGTGGGTGTCGAGCAAGACCTCGAGCCGCGCGGCCAGCGTCTCGAAGCCCGGATCAGCGTAGGTCGAAACCCATTCGGCATAGAGCGGCGCCACCGTTCCGCGCGCGAGCGACTGGCCGAGGAATGCGTAGAGCCGCATGCACGGCGTCATCGCGGCGATGGTCTCGCCGAGTTCTCCGCGCTGCGCAGTCTCAAGCAGGAAATCGACATAGGCGCGCGTCGCCGGCGCCGGCGTCACGCCCGTAAGTTCGACCTGCCAGCGCGCGGCGTAGCCCTGATGCAGCTTGAGTTCGTCGAGCACGCCCGCGATCAGCTCGGCAAAGCCGTAGAGATCGTCGCGCGACGCGCCATACGCCAGGCAAAAGGCGTAGGCGCGAGCAAAGGCTTCGAGGAAGTAGGCGTCCTGCGCCACGTAGCGCTTGAAGCTCTCGACTGGCAGTGTGCCGTCACGCACGCCATGCACGAAGGGATGGGCGAGGATGCGCGCCGCACCCTCGGCGTTCGCGTCCCATAGAGCGTGCGCGAGCGACAGCTAGAAACTGCCCAGCCCGCCATCCACCGGCAGGTCGACACCGGTGATGTAGCTGGCTTCAGCGGAGGCGAGAAACAACACGGCGCGCGCCAACCCGGCGCCTTCGCGTGCGCGAACTTGCGCCGCCACGAGACCCATGCCGCTGTTGCCGCCGGTCACCAGCACCACTTTGCCCTTGAAGCGATCCACGGTCATGGCAGCTCTGCCGCCTCCTCAGCCACCGAGTGCCTGCACCAGATCGCCGATGATGTCGTCGACATCCTCGAGACCGACCGAGAGGCGCACGGTGCCGTCGGTGATTCCGAGCTTGGCGCGCTCCTCGGGCCCGATGCGCATATGCGTCGTGGTCGCGGGATGCGTCACCAGGCTCTTGGCGTCGCCCAGGTTGTTGGAGATGTCGACCAGCTTGAGACGATTTAACGTCTCGAACGCCGCCCACTTGCCGGCCTTGAGCTCGAAGGTGACGACACCGCCGCCGCCCGACAGCTGGCTCATGGCGAGCTTGTGCTGCGGGTGATCACTGCGCGCCGGGTAGAGCACGCGCGCGATGGCGGGATGGCCTGCGAGTTCGTCGGCCACGCGCGCGGCGTTGGCGCAATGACGGTCCATGCGCAGGCCGAGCGTCTCGAGGCTTTTCACCAGCACCCAGGCATTGAACGGGCTCATCGAGGGGCCGGTGTTGCGCGTGATGGGTTGCAGCTTGTCGATGATGAACTCCTTCGAGCCCAACACCGCGCCGCCAAGCGAGCGGCCCTGGCCGTCGATGTACTTGGTGGCGGAGTGCACGACGATGTCGGCGCCGAACTCGAGCGGCCGCTGCAGCATCGGCGTTGCGAAGGCGTTGTCGAGGACGACCTTGGCGCCGGCCCTGTGCGCCATGTCGCACACCGCCTTGATGTCGACGATGTCGAGCATGGGGTTGGACGGCGATTCGAACAGCACGGCCTGTGCCGGCTTGGACAGTGCCTTTTCCCAGGCCGCGAGATCGCCACCATCGACCAGCTCGCTCACGATGCCGTATTTCGGCAGCAGCTCGGCCACGATGTAGTGGCACGAGCCGAAGAGTTGGCGCGCCGCCACGATGCGGTCGCCGGACTTGAGCAGCGCCAGCAGCGAGAAGAACACTGCCGACATGCCAGTCGACGTGGCGCGGCAGGCTTCGGCGCCTTCAAGGGCAGCGAGCCGGTTCTCGAACATGGACACTGTGGGATTACCGAAGCGCGAATACTGATAGTGGTCGCTGGTGCCCTTGAACGTCGCCTCGGCCTCCTCGGCGCTGGCATAAGCGTAGCCCGAGGTCAGGAACAGGGCTTCCGACGTTTCATCGAAATTGCTGCGGATCTGGCCGCCCCGGACGGCGAGGGTCTGCGGTTTCCAGTTCGGGTCGAGGCTGCTCTTCCTCGCCGCGCCCTTGATCGATCCATCCATAGTGCTCTCCAACAAAAAGCCCCGACCTGGGGTCGGGGCTTTTTTGAAGCGCTCCGACCTTTTAGCGAGGATTAACGTGGTCGCAAGCCGGTCGGCCCAAATTCCACGGTCGGCACCCGAAGGGCCGACGTCCGTTCCTATATAAGCCGAAACGGACGTCGGCAAGTCCTGATTGCGACAGAGCTAGTGCTGTTTCGCCAGCGACGTCTCGCGCAGCTTGCTCAGTGTCATGCGCGAGGTCAGCGCTTCCGGATCGGTCTTGAGATGGATGATCGCGGGCTTGCCGGCCGCGACCGCACGCTCGAAGGCGGGCGCGAAGTCGGCGGTGGATTCGACCGTCTCGCCATGGCCGCCGAAGGCGCGGGCATAAGCGGCGAAGTCGGGGTTCTTCAGCTCGGTACCGTGGACGCGCGTGGGATAATCGCGCTCCTGATGCATGCGGATGGTGCCGTACATGCCGTTGTCGACCACGATGATGACGATGTTGGCGCCATGCTGAACGGCCGTCGCGAACTCCTGGCCGTTCATCAGGAAGCAGCCGTCGCCGGCGAACGACACGACCATGCGTCCGGGTGCGGCGATCTTGGCCGCCACCGCCGCCGGCACGCCATAACCCATCGAGCCGTTGGTGGGCGCAAGCTGCGTGCGGAAGCCGCGATACTGGAAGAAGCGATGCACGAAGCCCGCATAGTTGCCGGCGCCGTTGGTGACGATGACATCGTCCGGCAGCCGCGTGTTCAGCCATTTCACGATCTCGCCGAGGCTGGCGGCGCCGGGCAGCGGCGTGGGTTCGATGTTCTTCAAGTAATCGGCGCGGGCCTCGGCGACGCCCGCCTTCCAACGCGCGCCATCGACCGGCTTCATCGTCCTGGCGGCCGCTGCGAAGTTGGCCATGCCGCTGTTGATCGGCAAGGTCGCCTGATAGACGCGGCCGAGTTCTTCGGCGCTGGCATGGACATGCACCATCTTCTGGCTTGGCACCGGCAGGTCGAACAGCGTGTAGCCGCCAGTGGTGGCTTCGCCGAGGCGCGGACCGATCGCCAGGATCAGGTCGCTCTCCCTGATGCGCTTGCCGAGCGGCGGGTTGATGCCGATGCCGAGGTCGCCAACGAACTGTGCATGGCGGTTGTCGATCAGGTCCTGATTGCGGAACGCGGTGGTCACCGGCAGGTGGTTCGCCTCGAGGAAGGCGCGGATGTCGGCGCAGGCTTCCTTGCTCCAGCCGCCGCCGCCCAAAATCGCCAATGGCTGCTTGGCGGCACTCAGCATCTCACGCAGCTTCGCCATGTCGGTTGCCGAGGGCGCGGCGCGCGAGATGACATAGGGGCCGGCATCGGCCACCTCGACCTCGTCGGTCAGCATGTCCTCGGGCAGCGCCAGCACGACCGGGCCCGGCCGGCCGTTGAGGGCACGATGGAAGGCCTGGCTCACCAGCTCGGGGATGCGACGGGCATCCTCGATCTGGGTCACCCACTTGGCCATCTGGCCGAACATGCGATGATAGTCGATCTCCTGGAAGGCCTCGCGATCGGTGGTCTCGCGCGCGACCTGGCCCACCAAAAGGATCATCGGCGTCGAATCCTGGAAGCCGGTATGCAAGCCGATGCTGGAGTTGGTGGCGCCCGGGCCGCGGGTCACGAAGCAGACGCCTGGCTTGCCGGTCAGCTTACCGTAGGCCTCGGCCATGTAAGAGGCACCGCCTTCCTGCCGGCAGATGACGTAGCGCACCGAATTTCGCTGGGCATAGAGCGCATCGAGGGCGGCAAGGTAGCTCTCGCCCGGCACGCCGAAAATAGTGTCGACGCCGTGGATGCGGAGCTGGTCGATCAGAACCTGCGCGCCGCTGCGGCGCGGGTGGGCGGTCGCCATTTTCTTCCCTTACTTCGTGGGTGAGAAGGAGGTGGGCACCAATATCTTGTTGTTCATGGTCTTCATGAACTCCTTGCTCTTGGCCAAATAGGCGTGCCAGGCGGGATCGGCGGCCATGGCCGCCCGGCGCTTGGTGCGATCGGCCAAATCGACGTAACCCCACATATGGACGATCTCGTTCACATTGCCGACTTCGGTGGTGTAGCCTACGGGGTTTCCCAGATGTTTGGTTTGGACTGGCAGTCCCTCTTTTTCATAGAGCGCGAGAAAATCGCGCAGGCGGCCGGGCTGTAGTTCATAAGTGCGGTGATCGACGATCATGGGTTCCCTCCAAATTTTCCCGGGCCAAGTGTGTGACCTCATCGCCAAGATCACAACCCTCTGCCACGCCCTGCGGAACAGGTGGACTCAGCGGATGAAACAGCGCATATACTGCGGCATAGCGACGCCGTACTTTGTCCAACTTTCGACATCAGCTGCGTCTCAGAGCGCGATACCCGGTCAGATTTTCAGTGAACGCCTTCGTCATCAGTCATCGATCAATCGCACGTTCGGACGCAATCGTCCGGCGCGCGCACTCCGGATTCCGTTCCGTTTTTCCTCCAGCCCAGAGCCTTGAATGAGTCGAAAACTTTTTGTGGGCAATTTGCCCTACTCGGTCACGTCCGAGCGTCTGTCCGAAGCGTTCTCTCAATTCGGAAATGTTACCTCTTCGAAAGTGATCGTGGATCGCGAGACAGGCCGTAGCCGCGGCTTCGCGTTCCTCGAGATGGAAACCGATGAGCAAGGCGCAGCCTCCATGCAGGCGATGAATGGCGCATTGCTCGATGGTCGCTCGATTGCGGTTCGTGAGGCGGTTGAGCGGCAACCCGGCGGCGGCGGCGGTGATCGTGGCGGCGGCGGTGGTTATAGCGGCGCTGGCGGCGGCGGCAGGGACGGCGGCGGTTTTCGCCCGCGCGGCCCGCGTCCGCCCTACGGCGGCGGTGGCGGCGGTGGCGGC
>WNFR01005981.1_pt1 | contig 12437 bp, 9 predicted proteins | sample 5400221 | NCBI WGS metagenome assembly WNFR01 (sample SAMN13153357, study PRJNA577476) | soil metagenome | isolation source: 40 cm soil under Madrone tree | place: USA:California | collected 2016-06-14 | reverse complement strand
TGCGCGGCTGGCGCGCGATCCGTCGCGCCCGGCACAGCAGGTGGTGCTGAAAACCGCCGATCGTATCGACATGAGCGACTTTCCGATTCCGGCTTACGAGCTTGCCGAGACCCGGAAATATCTGCTCGGCAGCATCCAGTATTCGAGCGGCTGCCCGTATCAGTGCGAATTTTGCGACATCCCGGGACTGTATGGCCGCAATCCGCGGCTGAAGACGCCGCAACAGATCATCGCCGAGCTCGACAAGCTGCGCGAATGCGGCATGACCGACACGGTGTATTTCGTCGACGACAATTTCATCGGCAACCGCAAGGCGGCGCTGGATCTGCTGCCGCACCTCATCGAATGGCAGAAGAAAACCGGCTACATCACGCGGCTTGCCTGCGAGGCGACCCTCAACATCGCCAAGCGGCCGGAAATCCTCGAGAAGATGCGCGAGGCCTTCTTCGTCACGGTGTTCTGCGGCATCGAGACCCCGGATCCCGACGCGCTGAAGGCGATGCACAAGGACCACAACATGATGGTCCCGATCATGGAGGGCATCCACACCATCAACTCCTACGGCATGGAAGTCGTCTCCGGCATCATCATGGGGCTCGACACCGACAAGCCGGAGACCGGCGATGCGCTGCTCGCCTTTGTCGATGAATCGCGGATTCCGCTGCTGACGATCAATCTGCTGCAGGCGCTGCCGAAGACGCCGTTGTGGGACCGACTCGAGCGAGAGGGCCGTCTGATCTCGGAAGATGAAGGCCGCGATTCCAATGTCGACTTCCTGCTACCCTATGAGGATGTCGTCAGCTCCTGGAAAAGGTGCATGGAGACCGCCTACGAGCCGGCGAAGCTGTTCGCGCGCTACGAGTACCAGTGCAACTACACCTATACGAACCGGCTGAAAGTGCCTGTCAGCCCGGAAATGAAAAGTTGGCGCAACATCCGGCGCGGTCTGATCATGCTGCGCAACATCGTCTGGAAAGTCGGCGTGCTCGGCGATTACAAGAAGGTGTTCTGGAAATTTGCGTTTGGTCGGCTGCGGCGCGGCGACATCGAGGGCCTGATCGGATCGTCGATGATTGCGCATCATCTGATCGTGTTTGCGCGCGCAGCTACCAGCGGCCAGCAGAGCGCCTCGAACTATTCGATCCGGCTGCGCGAGGCCTCGGTTCCGGCCGAATGATGCGAACATGAAGCCGCCGGCTCCATCGTCCGGTTCGCTCGAACTTCTGCGCGAGTTGACGCCGGCCCGGGTCGGGCTCGGCCGGGCGGGCGCGAGCCTGCCGACCGCAGCGCTGCTCGGCTTTACGCTCGACCACGCGCGGGCGCGCGACGCCGTTCACGCCGCCTTCGATCATGCAGGGATCGTTACCGGATTGCGTGGCCTCGGCCTGCAGCCGGTTCTGCTTGCCAGCCAGGCGCGCAGCCGGCGCGATTATCTCCGTCGTCCCGACCTCGGACGCATGCTCGACGCGGCCTCCCGGAGCGAACTGGCCGACCGCCGCGGCAAGACCGATCAGCTTGCGATCGTCATCGGTGACGGCCTGTCGCCCGCCGCCGTCAATGTTCACGCGGTCGAACTGGTTCGCCATCTCGCGCCACGGTTGGCCGCGGCCGGCATTCCGATCGGCCATGCCGTGGTCGCGTCGGGCGCGCGCGTGGCGCTGGGCGACGAGATCGGCGCCATTCTCGGCGCAAGCATGATGGTGATGCTGATCGGCGAGCGGCCGGGCCTGTCCGCGCCCGACAGCCTCGGGGTCTATCTGACCCATGCACCGCGGATTGGCGTCACCGACGCCGAGCGCAATTGCGTCTCCAACATCCACGGCGCTGGGCTGAGTTACGATGAAGCCGCCGCCAAGATCGCGTGGCTGGTGCGCGAGGGCTTGGCGCGGCGGATCACCGGTGTCGCGCTCAAAGATGAGAGCGCCGGTGGAACGGTTCAGCGAATCGCGACCGGCCAAAGCTAGGGCACGATCCCGGCACGCCGGCGCAAACCTGACGAAGGTTTCCGGAACAAGCCATCCTGAAGTGCACAAATGCGCGATGCGGGTGGTCCAGCACGGAAGGATCACACTCTCGTGTGACAAATCAGATACTTAATAACGGTTATCGGCATCGGCGTAGGGATTTGACGTCGCCCCTGCGCTTGCCGTATGCGGTTCGGCCCTGTAAAACGGCGGCGGTTAATTTACCGCGTGTTTTCAAGGGCTAGCGCCGATCAGCCAGAGCTGACAAAGCCTCATTCGCGCCCGGAACCCAAGCTAGACAATTTAAGCCGATGTGAGAACTGGACAGGGTATGCTCGAAAAGAACTCCGAAAGTCAGGTCCACGTCGCAGCGACGGAGGAGCGGCCGGCCGGCGCCAGCATCGCCTTCGGGCTCGAGCGCATCGGGCTGATCGCGGTTCAGAAGCCGGTGCTGTCCTGCATCGTTCTGGTGGCGCTGATCATCGCGGCCCTTTTCGGCATCGATCGCATCAAGATCGACGATTCGCTGAGCCAGTTGTTCCGCTCCAATTCCAAGGACTACAAGCAATACGAGGCCGTGACCAAGCGCTTCCCGGCGACCGAATTCGACGTGCTGGTCGTGATCGAAGGCAAGACGCTGCTGGCGCGCGACAACCTCGAGAAGATCCGTGACATGGTCACCGACCTGCAACTGGTCGACGGCGTGCGCGGTCTGGTGTCGCTGTTTTCGGCGCGCCAGGCCCCGGAGCCCGGCAAGCTGCCCGCTGCGCTGTTTCCGACGGAGCTGCCGGAGGGGGCTGCTTACGACAAATTCGTCGAGACCGTTAAGTCCAACGAGATCATCCGCGGCAAACTGTTGTCCGAAGACGGCACGCTGGCGCTGGTCGTGCTCTCGCTCGAGCCGGATATCGTCGCCAGCAACAGCCTTACCAAGGCCGTCGGCGATATCAGGAAGATCATGGCCGACGATCTCTCGGGCAGCGGGCTCAACGCGCAGCTGTCCGGCGTTCCCGTCATGCAGCTCGAGATCCGCAACGCGGTCAAGCGCGACGGGCTGACCTACAACATTCTCGGCATTCTGGCCGGCTGCATCATCGCGATCATCTTCTTCCGCAAGATATCGTTCATGGTGGTTGCGGCGTTTCCGCCGATCATCGCGATCCTGCTCGCGCTCGGCGGCCTCGGCTGGGCCGGTTTCAATCTCAACATGTTCCTGAACGTGATGACGCCGCTGATCATGGTGATCAGCTTCTCGGACTCGATGCAGCTGACGTTTGCGGCGCGTGACCGGTTGATCGCGGGCCAGGACAAATACACCGCGTTCAGGAACGCCGTGATGGTGGTGGGACCGGCCTGCGTGCTGACCCACGGCACCGCCGGAATCTCCTTCATTGCGCTGCAGTTCTCGGATTCCGAGCTGATCCGCAAATTCGGCGAGGCGGGGCTGGCCGCCACCATCATTGCGCTGATCGCCGTGCTCTCGCTGGTGCCGGTCTTCGGCGTGCTTCTGGTGCGCAACGAAAAGGTCTTTGCGGTGAAATTCCAGAGCGCCGACGCCGGCGTTCAGGCGCTGCGCAATTTCTGCTACTGGATCGCGGTGCGCATGGTCGGCCGCCCCGGCCTGTTCAGCCTGATCGCGGTGATCGTCGTCGGCGGTCTCGGCATCGTCTACGCCAATCTGGAGCCGCGTTACCGGCTGGCCGACCAGGTGCCGGACAAGCGGCAGGCGGTGGCGGCAAGCAGCCGTCTCGATGCCAAGCTCACCGGCGCCAATCCGGTCGATGTGCTGATCGAATTCCCCAAGGGCGCCTCGCTCTACGCGCCGGAAACCCTGAAGACGATCGCCGATGTCCATTCGATGGTCGAAACCGCGGCCGGCGTCGGCAACGTCTGGTCGCTGGAAACCTTGCGCCGCTGGCTCGCTGAAAAGGCCGGCAGTTCGGATGTCGCGACGCTGAAGGAATATGTCGGCGTGATTCCCGAACATCTGGTTCGGCGCTTTATCTCGGCCGATCAGGATGCGGTGGTGGTGTCGGGCCGGGTACCCGATCTGGATTCGAGCGAGCTGCTTCCCGTGGTGAATAAACTCGATTCTGCGCTCGACAAGGTGCGCGCCGAGCATCCCGGTTACGAGATCGCGGTCACCGGTCTGTCGGTGATCGCCGCGCGCAACAGCGCCAACATGATTGAAAAACTCAACCGCGGCCTGACCGTCGAATTCCTGCTGGTTGCGGTGTTCATCGGTCTGGCGTTCCGCTCTGTCGTGGTGATGTTCTCCTGCATCCTGCCCGGCATTTTCCCCGTCGTGATGTCGGGCACCGTGCTGTGGCTGCTGGGCGAAGGGCTGCAATTCGCCAGCGTCGTGGCGCTCACCGTGTCGTTTGGCCTCGGCCTCAGCGCGACGATCCACTTCCTCAACCGCCTACGACTCGAAAGAAAGCCGGGCATCAGCGCGGAACTGGCCGTGGAGCGCGCCACCGTGCTGGTCGGTCCGGCACTGATCCTGACCACGGTGGTGCTGGCTTGCGGCCTCGTCGTAACGGTGTTTTCCGACCTGCCGTCGCTGCGCCTGTTCGGCTGGCTCAGCGCGTTCTCGATGATCGCAGCCCTCGTCGCCGACCTCTTCATCCTGCGGCCGACGTCGATGTTCCTGATCAACTTGTCGGAAAAGCTTCGCGGGACCGCAGGTCACGCGAAGCCGGCAGAGTAGTTTATCGGGAGAGGGAAGCGGGTGCGTCCTGTGGCCTCATGGTTCTCCCGGCGATGCGAAGCATCGTCCGGAGACGCGCGGCGTTGCCGCGCTCCTCACCATGAGGGTCCAAGACCTAATCCTTAAGACCTGGTCCTGAGGAGCACGCGTTAGCGTGCGTCTCGAAGGATGTAGCCACCAAGCCGGAAACCGAATCAGCCCTTCGTCATCGTGATCGAGACGCCGCGGATTTCGCCCTTGGAGTCGATCTGGACGATTTGCTTGCTGCCGTTGGTGCGCAAGTTCAGATTGGCGGCAAAGCCGGAAGCCTCGACGAACAGGTCGATCTGGCCGCCGCCCGCGGTGCCCTGCAGATTGCCGAAGATGTTGCGGCTCTTTTCGCTCCAGTTGCCGGAGATGCGGTCGCCCTGGCTGGTAACGTCGCTACTGAGATCGAACTTGTAGCTGTCGCTGGCGCAATGCAGGTTCTGCTTCAGGCCGAGCCCGGAGGCATTGACCTTGTAGTCGGCCTTGCAGCGGATGTGCTCGGTGGTGCCGTTGGACAGCGCAACCGTGCCCGTGCCGCTCCAGGAACCGTCAAAACCGGCAAAAGGCCCTGACGCCTGGGCGTGACCTGCCGAGACCGACAACATCAGCGCGGCGCCGACGCCTGCAGCCTTGACAGCCTGACCGAACAAGCTGGAACCAAACATTTTCATAGCGAATTTTCCCATCAAAATCGACGTTCTTTCGAAAAGACCCGTCTCACCGCATCGAAGATTTAGTGTCCCCGCAGTATGTTAGGTTCAAATGACAAAATGCCGCCTGCGGCAATCGCCGCGCCAATAGCATTTCGCTCAGGGGAATCAAACCATCCGATGATCCAGGCGTCGCGGGCACGCATCTAACTTTCCGCCGCCATCGTCTGCAACAGCCATTTTCGAACAAAACTAGCCTTAAAAATACACTCTATATATCAAATGGTTGTCCGGGAAGCGGGCCCCACTGCAAATTTGGCCGCATTTACCTGTGCTTGTTCTTTTTTCGTTGCTGCGGTACGCGGCGTCTGCAATCCCAACAAATCCGTCCCGGCCATGCCGAAACGCAATTCGGGAACGGGTTTTTGCTGCCTAAATGAAGGAATACGATGCGCAAATTTCTCCTGGTTCTCGCCCTTTTCTCGACGTCGGTTTCGTCGGATGCCTTTGCCCAGCAGCAACGCAGCGGCACGCCCGAGGAGCAAAAGGCCTGCGCCCGTGACGTGCAGCGCTACTGCCGCCCGGTGATCGATCAGGGCGACTTCACCATCCTCGCTTGCCTCCAGACCAATCGCCCCAAGATATCCGTGGCCTGCGATCAGGTGCTGAAAAGCCACGGGCAATAGGCCGCGCGCGCACCCAAAAGTCGCCGCAAGGCGCGTGACCGGCGTGTGAGATCCGGCACGCAGGTATGCATGGCTGGCTGAGATAGCATTGGTTTTGGCGGCGTATTCCCCTATATGGGGCACGCGATCCCTCGCATGCGCTGAGCATCGGCGTATGCGCCATGCCCAGATGAATGTAGCCAGTTCCCGATGACCAGCGCGAGCGATCTGCGATCCGGAAAGACCCACCGCGACGAGAATTTTCCGGTCGCGTCGTGGATCATTCATCCGCGTCACCGGGCGCTGATCCTGGCGTTCTACAATTTCGTCAGGACCGCCGACGATATTGCCGATCACGCGACGCTGAGTGCCGAGGAAAAGCTCGGTTACCTCGATCTGCTCGAAGCCGAATTGCTCGGCAAGGGCGACACGCAGAAGGAGGCGGTCAATCTTCGGATCGCGCTGGCCGAGCGCGCGATGCCGCCGCGTCATGCGCTCGATGTCCTGATCGCGTTCCGGATGGACGTGACGAAACTTCGTTACGAGAATTGGGACGACGTCATTCATTATTGCCGCTACTCGGCGATGCCGGTCGGGCGCTTCATGCTCGACGTGCATGGCGAGAGCACCTCGACCTGGGCCGCGTCGGACGCGCTGTGCGCAGCCTTGCAAATCAACAACCATCTGCAGGATTGCGCCAAGGACTACCGGGATCTCAACCGCGTCTATCTGCCGCGCGACGCGCTGGCGGCCTCGGGTGCGACCGCCGAGATGCTGGGAGCGCCGAAGTCGCCCGCGGCGCTGCTGCAATGCCTGCAGGCGCTGGCGGTGCGGACTGCAACGCTGCTCGACGAAAGCAAATCGCTCGCCGCCGAGGTCAGGGATTTCCGGCTCGGGCTCGAGATTTCGGTGATCCAGGCCTTCGCCGACAAGATCGTCGGCATGCTGAAAGTGCGCGATCCCCTCAGCGAGCGCGTGCATCTTGGTCCGCTCGAACTGCTCGGTCAGAGCGTCGGCGGCATCGCCAGCGAGATCGCGCGCCGTTTGGTCGGACGCCGGCCCGTGTCGAAACCGGCGGCCGGCGCATGACGCTCGAGGCGGCGGCCAACGCAAATTACGGCAGCACTGCGTCCGGCAGTTCGTTCTACGCGGCGATGCGCATCCTGCCGCGCGAACAGCGCGAGGCGATGTTCCAGATCTACAGCTTTTGCCGTCAGGTCGACGACATCGCGGATTCCGACGGTCCGCGGCCCGAACGGCTGGCCGCGCTGCAGCAATGGCGCGATGATATCGACGCGCTGTATCAGGGCCGCCCGCCGGCGCGGCTGCAGGATTACGTGGCGTCGGTTCGAAGGTTCGGTCTCAAGCGCGAGGACTTCCTGGCCATCGTCGATGGCATGGAGATGGACGTGCCGCAGGACATCCGCGCGCCGGATATGGCCACGCTCGATCTGTACTGCGACCGCGTCGCCAGCGCCGTCGGACGTCTGTCGGTGCGGGTGTTCGGTTTGCCCGAGAATGACGGCATCCTGCTCGCCCATCACCTCGGCCGCGCGCTGCAATTGACCAACATCCTACGCGACATCGACGAGGACGCGGGCCTTGGCCGTTTGTATCTGCCGCGCGAAGGCCTGCTGCATGCCGGGATCACGAGCGACGATCCGCTCAAGGTGTCGGCCGAACGGGCGTTGCCGAAAGTGTGCCTGCCGCTGGTCGAGCGGGCGAGGGCGCATTTCGAAAAATCCGACGAGATCATGAGGCGTAACTCGCGGCGTGCGGTGCGCGCGCCGAGGATCATGTCGAAATATTATCGCGCGATACTGGAGCTATTGGTTGCACGGGGATTCGCATCGCCGCGCGCGCCGGTTCGCGTCAACAAGATGGCCAGGCTCGCCATCCTGCTCCGCTACGCGATCATCTGATGCAGAAAACCGTTCATATCATCGGCGCCGGCATTTCCGGCCTATCGGCGGCCGTCCGGCTCGCCAACGCCAATTACAGGGTGCACGTCCACGAGGCGACGCAAGCGGCCGGCGGCCGCTGCCGATCCTATTTCGATGCCGCGACCAATCTCATGATCGACAACGGCAATCATTTGCTGCTGTCGGGCAACCGCCACGCGTTGGCCTACGCCAGATCGATCGGCACCGAGGCCGGGCTGGTCGGACCGAAGCGGGCCCAGTTTCCGTTCGTCGACCTGACCAGCGGCAAGCGCTGGCAGCTCGATCTCGGCGACTCCAAATTGCCGCTCTGGGTGTTCGATGCGGCGCGCCGCGTGCCCGACACCGGCCTGCTCGATTATCTCGCGCTGATGCCTCTGATCTGGGCAGGGACGGACAAGCTGGTCGGCAACGCGATCCCTTGCGACGGCACGCTGTACCAGCGGCTGGTGCAGCCGCTGTTGCTGGCCGCGCTCAACGTCGACCCGCCCGAGGGCTCGGCGGGCCTTGCCGGCGCGATCGTGCGGGAAACCCTGCTGGCCGGCGGCCAGGCCTGCCGGCCGCTGATCGCGCGCGACGGTTTGAGCTCCGTGCTGATCGAGCCCGCGGTCAAGTTGTTGCAGGAAAAAGGCGCCACCATCCAGTTCGGGCATGAGCTGCGCGAGTTCGTGATGGCCGGCGACAAGGTCGGCGAATTGAAATTTGGCGACGACACGATCGCCGTTGGAGCTGGCGATGCCGTGGTGCTCGCCGTTCCGCCGCGCCCGGCGGCTTCGCTGCTGCCGGGCCTGAAAACGCCGTCGAAATTCCGCGCCATCGTCAATGCGCATTTCCGCTTCGATCCGCCAAAGGATGCGCCGGCCATCCTCGGCGTTGTCGGCGGACTGGTGGAGTGGCTGTTTGCGTTTCCGCAGCGGCTGTCGGTCACCATCAGCAATGGCGACCGGCTGGTCGATATGCCGCGCGAGGAGCTCGCGCAGGCGATCTGGCGGGATGTCTGCAAGGCCGCGGGCGTGCAGGGCGAATTGCCGCCGCCATTACCTCCTTGGCAGATCGTGCGCGAACGCCGTGCGACGTTCGAGGCGACGCCGGAGCAGAATGCGCTGCGGCCGGGCCCGGTCACGGCCCTTAAAAACCTGTTTCTCGCCGGCGACTGGACTGATACGGGGTTGCCGGCAACCATCGAGGGTTCGGTGCGGTCCGGAGACCGTGCCGCCGATCTGGTTCTGGCGAGGCCGCCGGGCTGATTGGACACGGCGCGGCCGGTCCGATGGTCGCGCAAACAGGGGATGTAAAGCGAAATGCTTTCCGGCCATCACACTGCTGCAGTCGATCAAGCCGCGCTGGAGAAGAGCATCTCCCAGGCGACGCAGGCGCTGCTCGGCTATCGCCAATCCGACGGGCACTGGGTGTTCGAGCTGGAACCCGACAGCACGATTCCCGCGGAATATATCCTGCTGCGCCACTATCTCGGCGAGCCCGTCGACAGCGTCCTGGAGGCCAAGATCGCGAACTATCTGCGCCGCGTCCAGGGCGATCATGGCGGCTGGCCGCTGGTGCAGGACGGCGCGTTCGACATGAGCGCCAGCGTCAAATGCTATTTTGCGCTGAAGATGATCGGCGATTCCGTGGACGCGCCACATATGGTGCGGGCGCGCCAGGCGATCCTGTCGCGCGGCGGCGGCATCCACAGCAACGTTTTCACCCGGTTCATGCTGGCGATGTTCGAGGTGCTGACCTGGCGCAGCGTGCCGGTGCTGCCGATCGAGATCATGCTGCTGCCGATGTGGTCGCCGTTCCACATCAACAAGATCTCGTACTGGGCGCGCACCACGATGGTGCCGCTGATGGTGCTGGCGGCGCTGAAGCCGCGCGCGAAAAACCCGAAAGGCGTCGGCATCGACGAGTTGTTCCTGCAGGATCCGCGTTCGATCGGCATGACCGCCAAGGCGCCGCATCAAAGCTGGGGCTGGTTTGCCCTGTTCCGCGCGCTGGACATCGTGCTGCGGTTTCTCGAACCGATGTTTCCCAAGAAGCTCCGCGCGAGGGCGATCGAGCGCGCCGTTGAATTTATCGAAGTGCGGCTGAACGGCGAAGACGGGCTTGGCGCGATCTATCCGCCGATGGCCAACGCCGTGATGATGTATGAGGCGTTCGGCAGGCCCGCGGATTATCCGCCGCGCGCCGTCACAAGGCGGGGTCTCGACAAGCTGCTCGTGATCGGCGAGCACGAAGCCTATTGCCAGCCCTGCGTTTCGCCGGTGTGGGACACCGCGCTCGCCTGCCACGCGATGATCGAAGCCGGTGGTGAGGCGATGCTGCCGGCCAAGCAGGGCCTGGATTGGCTGAAGCCGAAGCAGGTGCTGGACCTCAAGGGCGACTGGGCCGTGAAACGCCCCGACGTGCGGCCGGGCGGTTGGGCGTTCCAGTACAACAATGACTATTATCCCGATCTCGACGACACCGCCGTGGTGGTGATGGCGATGGATCGCGTACGGCGGCAATCCGGCAGCGGCGAATACGACGTTGCGATCGCGCGCGGCCGCGAGTGGATCGAGGGCATGCAGAGCCGCAACGGCGGCTGGGCCGCCTTCGACGTGGACAACCTCGAATACTACCTCAACAACATCCCGTTCTCCGACCATGGCGCGCTGCTCGATCCGCCGACCGAGGACGTCACCGCGCGCTGCATCTCGATGCTGGCGCAACTCGGCGAGACCGCCCAGAGCAGCAAGGCGGTGGCGGACGGGGTTGCCTTTCTGCGCCGGACCCAGTTGGCGGAGGGGTCGTGGTACGGCCGCTGGGGGCTGAACTACGTCTATGGAACCTGGTCGGTGCTGTGCGCGCTCAATGCCGCCGGAATCGACCACCAGGACCCGATGATGCGCAAGGCGGCGGACTGGCTGATTTCGATCCAGAACCGGGATGGCGGCTGGGGCGAGGATGCGGTCAGCTACCGACTCGACTACAAGGGATTTGAGGGCGCGTCGTCGACCTCCTCACAAACGGCATGGGCCTTGCTTGGACTGATGGCGGCGGGCGAGGTCGAAAACCCGGCTGTCGCCCGTGGCGTGGAGTACCTAAAAACCACACAGACCGAAAAAGGGCTGTGGGACGAGGCCCGTTACACGGCAACAGGCTTTCCGAGGGTGTTTTACTTGCGTTATCATGGCTACTCGAAGTTCTTTCCGCTCTGGGCGCTGGCGCGGTATCGAAATTTGAGCAGCACCAACAGCACGGTGGTAGGGGTCGGGATGTGATTTTGGCGGGGGCCGCCGTGACTGTGGGCAATGCGATTGATCCACGGCCGGTTTTGATCGTGACAGGTTTGGTGCAGGAGGCCCGCATAGCGGCCGGGCCCGGCATGATCGTGATCTGCAGTTCCAGCGATCCGCAGCAATTGCGCGCGCTGCTCGCGACGCTGGATTCGACCACATTCAGGGGCGTCATCTCCTTCGGCGTCGCCGGCGGGCTCGATCCGTCGCTGAAGTCCGGCGACGTGGTGGTGGCGACCGAGGTGTATTCCGGCGACACCCGCTTTCTGGCCGGTCTTGCACTCAACGAGGAAATGATCGCGAGCGCGGCGCTGCGCCACCGGCGCGTGGTCCGGGGCGTTCTGGCGGGGGTGGAACAGGTGATTGCGGCGACGGCCTGCAAGGCGGCGCTGCACTCCGAGACGGGGGCTGCTGCCGTCGACATGGAGAGCCATATTGCGGCCGCCTATGCGGCCGAGGCTGGCCTTCCGTTCGCAGCCTTGCGGGTCATCAGCGATCCGGCCAGCCGCGCGCTGCCGGCGCTCGCCATGAGCGCGGTCAAGCCGAACGGCGATATCGACCTGCGCAAGGTGCTGCGCGGGGTTGCGCGCAACCCGACAACGCTGCGCGCGCTGGTCTCGACCGGGATCGATTTCAATCGCGCGCTGCGTTCGCTGCGCGGCTGCCGGGGCTTTCTGCTCGGCGGCGAGGATCTCGCCGCGGCCAATCTCTGACAGATGCCGGGCTTGCCCCGGCCTAAATAAAAAACGCCGCTCCGAGTGAGCGGCGTTTTCTGTTTTGGCGGTGATTATCCGACCGGCTGCACCTGAAGCGCCACCGGGACGACCGTTAGCCTTTCGGCCGCGCTCAGGCGGCCGTGGATGCCTTTTGCTGCAGCTTGGCTGCGGCGGCGTCCGCCTCATCCTTGCGGATCTCCGACAGGCGCTTCTGCACTTCCGCCGAGAAGATGTACTGAGCCGGACGCTGCTTATCGAGATTGATCTCGGGCGCCATCGGACCCGTGGTCCTGATGCCGCGCAGCGCCACCCACATCGCCTTCAACGGATTGGTCAGCGCGGCATTCGCCGCGGTCGGCTCGTAACCGCAATGCGCCATGCAGTCGGCGCACTTCTCGTACTTGCCGGTGCCGTAGGTCTCCCAGTCGGTGGTCTCCATCAATTCCTTGAAGGTCTTGGTGTAGCCCTCGCCGAGCAGATAGCAGGGCTT
>WNFR01005978.1_pt1 | contig 12440 bp, 9 predicted proteins | sample 5400221 | NCBI WGS metagenome assembly WNFR01 (sample SAMN13153357, study PRJNA577476) | soil metagenome | isolation source: 40 cm soil under Madrone tree | place: USA:California | collected 2016-06-14 | reverse complement strand
TGAATCGATGCCGGCGGATTCAAGCAATCCCTGTACGACTATCGCTTCGTTTTCTCGCTCGGTGTCGAAAATCTTGACGAGTTTCTCGTTAGGCTCGGGTTTAGTCGGTTCTGGCATTCGTCCTCCATGGAACTGGCTGTTAACAGATTACGGCAGTCACTATACCGTTGTCTTGTGGGTCACAAAGGTGTACGGCCAAGGGCAGCTTGATTCGCGGGCGAAAGGTGCCACAATGGCGATTGGAGCCGGCGATTGGAGCAACACGGGGAATGCGGCCAACATCCAAATCCAGAGTATAAATCCAAAGAAGACGGGGGCAGTATGGAAGTCGAGCGCGCCGAACAACCAGGCGGCGAATACAATGAGCACGCGGACGAGGCGAGAAGACTGCGGCGTCTCCAGATCATGATGAGCATGGTGATGTCGGTGATCAGCCAGGATCCCGATCTGACGCTGGAAGAGGCGTCGGAGATGGCTGCGAATGCCCGTCGCGCCGCGCTGAGCATGTTTCCCGACAAAGAGCTTGCCTACGATATTCTCTACCGGCCGCGACTCCAGCGGCTGATGAATGAACGCTTCCGGCTGCAGTAGACACTAGCAGTCCGTGGCGTGAGTGAGACCCGGTTTTTTCAACCCCCAACTAATCAGACTTTGTCATCCCGAGCGAAGCGAGGGATCTGCATTTTGCGGCCGGACTGCAGATCCCTCGCTTCGCTCGGGATGACAAGTCGTAAGAGGTATTTCCTTTGCTATCGCTTCGGATACGACTTCAGAACGGGACTCTTAGGAACCACCGTTGCCTTCTTACCAGTTTGGTCCGAATCTTCGTTTCCATCATTGACAGGCGCTTGGGGCGGCATAAGCTTGCAGAAAGCTTAGAAGCATCCACGAGGTCAACTCTCATGCGGAAACTTGCGTATGGCAAGACATTCTGCGCGGCGTTGCTGGTCTTGTTTTTCTTCGCCGCGGCGCTCGCTCAGGATCCCACCAAGGTCGAGCCCACGCACTACAAGCTGGCTTTTGAGAACGAGTATGTGCAGGTGGTCAACGTCCACTATGGACCGCATGAAAAGTCGAGCATGCACGCGCATCCTGGAGGCGTGGTTGTCGTCCTCACTGCTGGGCATCTCATCTTTACGAATGAAAATGGCAAGACACAAGAGGTGTTTGCCAAGCCGGGCGAGGCGCGGTGGTTCCCGCCGTTCAAGCACAGGGTGGAAAATCTCGGGGAGACTTCCTACAGCGCCGTCTATATCGGAATCAAGAACAAGCGTTTAGCCAATGAAGCCGGCCTGAAAGCCGGGCCATCGGAAATGGAAATGGATGAACAGACCAGGAAGCTCGTGGCGGAAGCGCTGCTGGCTGCGATGAAGTGAGGATTCTCAGTTTGTGGTTCGACTTCATTTTTGGGGTGTTTACTATTGATATAATACACAGTATCTAATGTCCCCCCCCCCCAAATTTGCGCTAAACTATTGTAATTAAAGTACTTAACTCCATTCTCTACATGAATAAGGACTTAGCTGAGGTCTCTGCGGTTTGGCGTGCACTTTTCGGGTGCGGAGTGGCCGCTTTGTACTGCTTATCGTCCATTTTTCAAAGAGCCGCCGAAGATGGTTTTGCGGTGGATGATGGGTCCGTCTCTGGAGACGGGGCGCTGTTTTCGATGCTGTACTGTCGGTGAATTATTGCGCGAATTGCGATTCGGTGTCTGTGATTGCGGTACAAGAAAAATGTGATGAAAAAGGCAGGGAGCTGCCTCCGGGCACCGCAATGTTAGGTGTCGGCAGTTCGGCAGGGCCCTCTTCGGCTATCCCCCTCGGCTTCGCTCGGGGCTTCGGCAAAACAGGGCAGGCTTTCTCGAAAAGCGCGAGAAGGGCGCGCCCCCGGTTATTTCGTGTCAACTCTCAAAGACATCCGCGTTATAGTTCCTCGTTAAAGTGGTCGACCCACCAAACGATTTTTCGCCAACGACAGCCCCAAGAGCCGTCCAACTGCTCGGCAGTCGTTGGACTTGCCTGCCTTCCCGATGTAAGATTCGCGCCAATGATCGGCCAAATCATCACCCATTACCGCGTTCTTGAAAAGCTAGGCGGCGGAGGCATGGGCGTGGTGTACAAGGCCGAGGACACCGAGCTTGGCCGCTTCGTCGCTCTCAAATTCCTTCCAGAAGATGTCGCGCAAGACCCGCAGGCGCTGGAGCGATTTCGTCGAGAGGCTCGATCTGCCTCTGCCCTGAACCACGCAAACATCTGCACCATCCATGAGATCGGGAGGCACGAAGGCCAGTCATTCATCGTCATGGAGTTTCTGGAGGGCATGACTCTGAAGCACCGCATTGCGGGGCGTCCGCTGGAGATGGAAACTCTTCTTCAGCTTGCCATAGAGATTGCAGACGCTCTCGATGCCGCTCACGCCGCGGGCATTATTCACCGCGACGTTAAACCCGTGAATATCTTCATCACCAAGCGTGGCAACGCCAAGATTCTGGACTTCGGACTGGCGAAAGTAACGCACGCCGGAAGCAGCTTGATGGGGGCAGCAGTCGGGATGTCACAGCCGACTCTCGAATCCGACGAGCATCTGACGAGTCCGGGAACAGCTTTGGGGACAGTTGCCTACATGTCGCCAGAACAAGTCCGAGCAAAAGAACTGGACGCACGCACAGACTTGTTCTCGTTTGGGGCTGTCTTATATGAGATGGCGACGGGGATGTTGCCTTTCCGTGGGGAAAGCTCGGGGGTCATTTTTAATGCCATCCTGGAACGGCCGCCCGTTTCTCCGGTGCGACTTAACCCTGACTTGCCGCCCAAGCTGGAAGAGATCATAACCAAAGCTCTGGAGAAAGACCGGAGCCTGCGCTACCAGCACGCGGCCGACATCCGCACCGATTTGCAGCGGGTGAAGCGCGATACCGAGTCCACCAACATTACTGCCACACCTGCGTTGCGTGAGAAGGCGCTCAAACGGGGCAAAGTCCGGGACGTCGTGGCCGCCGCTATCATCGGCGTCGGACTAGCCGCAGCGGGCACCTGGTATCTGCGATCGGGCAGGAAAGGGCAAATTGATTCCATCGCGGTGCTGCCTTTCACAAATGGTGGCGGAGATGCCAATACCGAGTATCTCAGCGACGGCATGACCGAATCGTTAATTGCGAGCCTCACCCATGTCCCTGATCTGAAGGTGAAATCGCGTAGCTCGGTTTTTCGCTACAAAGGAAAAGATGTCGACTTACAAAAGATCGGCAGCGATTTGGGTGTGACGGCATTGGTGAGCGGACGCATAGTACCACGGGGGGACAGCATCGAAGTAAGCGCCGAGCTTACCGATGTCAGGGATAATACCGAGGTTTGGGGGCAACACTACAGCCTCAAAAGCGCAGACATCGCTGCATTGCCACAACAGATTGCGGGCAACATCGCGGAAAAGTTGCGTTCCAAGCTCAGCGCCTCAGAAAGACAACAGGTCACGAAACAGAGTACCCAAAATCCAGAAGCATATGAGTTGTACCTGAGGGGTCGATATTACTCGAATAAACGGACGGGTCCCGACGTGGCAACGGCAATCTCCTATTTTGATCAAGCCATCGCGAACGACCCCGGCTATGCCTTGGCATATTCGGGTCTGGCCGATGCGTATAGCTTATTACCTTTTTATGGTGGCGCTCCCAGCGAATACTTCCCGAAGGGAAAAGCAGCTGCCCGCAAGGCGCTGGGTCTAGATGCGACGTTGGCACCCCCCCATGCCGTTTTGGGCACCACTGGGATGGAGTATGACTGGGATTTTGCTGGAGGAGAGACTGAGTACAAGAAAGCTCTTGAGCTCGATCCCAGCGATGCCACGGCCCATTCCTGGTATGCGCAGGACCTTGCCGGAATTGGGGGTAGAGAGCAGGAAGCCTTTAATGAGATCAATCGTGCTCACCAGCTCGATCCGCTGTCGCCAACCATCAACGTGGGCGTCGGGGTCGTTCACCTCTGGGCGCGACGATACGACGAAGCCCTCTTAGAGTTCAAGAAGGTGGCAAATGAGGACCCGACATACGCCGAGGCACACCGTTCCTTGGCCCAGGCCTACTGGGCGAAACACATCTATCCGCAGGTCATTGGGGAATGGAAAGTGTACGGCCAACTTTCTGGCGACCGCGAGGAATCTGATTTTGCTTCTGCTCTCGAAAAAGGATTTCGTTCAGGTGGCTGGAAGGGCGCTCTTCGAGGAGGCACTGAGGCCAGACAAAGGCAACGCAAGAGCGGCTACGCATCTGCATACCAAATTGCTCTGCTCTATGCGGATTTGGGAGACAAAGATCAGGTTTTCCTGTGGCTCAACACCGCTTATCAGGAGCGCGACACATATCTCGTGTTCTTGAAAACTGACTTCCTACTCGACTCCATACGTTCTGACCCACGGTTCACTGAAATGGTGCGGAAGGTAGGGCTGCCGCAGTAGCATTGTCGGGCTAAGCTGATCTACATCACAGTTCGCCCACAGAGCAGAAATTCTCAATTGTTGTAAACAGGCCTGATTACAACAGCATCGCGATTTTCGAACCCGTCGCACCGTCGGCACGACGTTTCAGCTTGCGATTCAGGCGGGTGGGCCATATCACCGATTACGTTCCATTACGTTCCGAAAACCTTAACTGCGGAAGTCCAGATGGTTCGCCAACCTTTGCCCTCGCAGATTCGGTCTCTTGATTGCTTTGTGGCTCGTTAATAGCTAACATTCCGCCGATGGCCACGTCATCCCAACCTGTGGGGCAGACAGTTTCCCACTACCGCATCCTTCGCAAGATCGGAGGCGGTGGAATGGGGGTCGTTTGCGAGGCTGAAGATCTCAAGCTAGGTCGCCATGTGGCACTGAAATTCCTTCCCGAGGAACTCGCCAAAGACCCGCATGCCCTAGAACGCTTTCGCCGGGAAGCACGTGCTGCTTCGGCGCTCGATCACCAGAATATCTGCACGGTCTACGAGATTGGGGAGCATGAAGGCAAGCCTTTCATCGCCATGCAATATCTGGAAGGCGTAACCCTCAAGTCCAAGATTGGCGGTAAGCCGATGGACATCGAAACAATGCTTGATCTTGGCATTCAGATCGCGGATGCCCTCGACGCTGCTCACTCGAAGGGCATCATTCATCGAGACATCAAGCCAGCAAACATTTTCGTGACCAATCGCGGACTAGCGAAGATTCTCGATTTTGGGCTGGCGAGAGTCACATCGAAGCCCCAGGTTGGCGAAGGAATCGACATTCCAACCCTAGACGTGGATGAGCACCTGACCAGCCCCGGAACGGCACTTGGTACCGTAGCGTACATGTCTCCCGAGCAGGTGCGAGGCAAGGAACTAGATGCTCGCAGCGACCTCTTCTCATTCGGGGCAGTGCTCTACGAAATGGCGACAGGTACCCTCGCATTTCGGGGCGATACATCAGGGGTGATCTTTGAGTCCATCCTTAATCGACCGCCAGCCCCGGCAATAAGGTTGAACCCCGATCTGCCGTCCAAGGTAGAAGAAATCATCGTCAAGACATTAGAGAAGGATCGCGATATTCGCTGCCAGTCCGCTGCTGAATTGAGGGCCGACCTCAAGCGGCTGAAACGGGACACTGAATCAGGTAAAACGGTGACAACCAACGTAATTGCTTCGCCTCAGCGAATTGCACCGTGGTGGCGTGGCAAGACGGCAATAGGCGTTACTGCGGTTGCGATTCTAGCTGTTCTCGGATGGGTGGCGACCGCCTATTTCCGAACGTCCAACAAGGTCATAGACTCGATTGCAGTTCTCCCGTTTGCCAATACGACGGGCGATCCGAATGTTGAATACGTGAGCGACGGAGTCACCGAGGGCGTAATCAACAGCTTGTCCCAACTGCCGGAGTTGCGAGTAATGGCGCGGAGCACCGTGTTTCATTACAAGGGACGTGCCGATGCTGATGCACAGAAGATAGGTCACGATCTTAATGTTCGAGCAGTCCTGACTGGAACGCTGATTCAGCATGATGACGCGGTGCATGTTCAAACAGAACTCGTTAATGTCAGTAATGGCTCGCAGATTTGGGGACAGCAATACGACCGGAAACTAACGGACATCGCCGCCGTCCAGCAGGAGATTGTGCGGGGTATTTCCGACAAATTGCGCCTCCGGCTTACAGACGAAGAAAGTTACAGGCTGAACAAGAGGGCAACAGAGAGCGGAGAGGCTTACGATCTTTACCTCAAGGGGCGCTACTATTCGAACAAGCGCACGTTCGAGGGTTTCACGAAGGCCGTTGAGTTCTTCAATCAGGCCGCGACCAAAGACCCTAACTACGCGTTGGCGTATGCAGGATTGGCAGATAGTTACAGCTTGTTGAGCTCTTATTCCTCCTCCGCGCCTAAAGAAACTAAACCTAAAGCGAAAGCAGCCGCGGAAAAAGCTATTGCACTCGACAACACGTCAGCGGAGGCGCACACATCTCTGGCATCTTCGATGCAGGATGATTGGAACTGGCCGGGGTCCGAAAGGGAGTATCGACGAGCGATTGCGTTGAACCCGAACTACGCTACCGCACACCACTGGTACTCGACGGTTCTATTATGCGAAGGCCGATTAGACGAAGCCCTCACAGAGGCAAAACGGGCACTGGAGCTCGACCCGCTCAACCTCCCTATAAACAATAATTTAGCGTTCGTTTACAGCTCTCTGGGTCAAGACGATAGAGCCATTGATCAGTATCGCAAAACCATTGAGATTGACCCAAATTTCCCTCCTGCTCATAGTAATTTTGCCGATCTGTTAATTGTTGACGGCAAGTACGCGGAAGGTTTCTTGGAGTTGCAAACGGCGGCAACCGTGTCTCACGACGCCGAAGAATTGAAAATCGCCGATGCCATTGGAAAAGCGTTTCGTAAGTCAGGATACGGGGAAGCAATTCGAGTGAGCGTCAAAGCTGACATTGACCGCTCAAGACGGGAGTATGTCCAGCCGCTCAAGATTGCGGAAAGTTACGCAATGATCGGAGATATGAAAAACGCATTCCAGTGGCTCGACAAAGCGTATCAGGTGCATGATGACGCTTTACCGTATTTGAAAGTCGCGCCGGGGCTGAGGTCAATTCATTCTGACCCTCGCTACCTCGGACTGCTCCGCCGCGTGGGCCTTCCGCAGTGACCAAGCCCCGCCAAACTTTCGGGCCATTTTCATCCGCGTGTAGCACAGCTAATGGCTCACGCGAAGCAAAGACGTTTCGACGTAGTTGCGGTCTGGAAGATTGATCGCTTTGGCAGGTCGTTGCGCCACCTCGTCAACAGTCTGATCTGCTTGAGTCATGACCGCCGAGATTCTACTTTAGGAGATCGCGGCATGCGTTTGAGGCATCACGATGAAGCCGACTCGACAACTTTGGCGTGTAGCCATCGCGCTGCTAATCTCCATCGCTCTCAACGGCATTTTGTTGGCCATAGGTTTTTCCATTGATCCCAAGCGGGAGAATCTGTCAAGAATCGCAAGCGTTGCCAATGCCCTGCTAAGACCAGCTGGAGCGTTCACTGAACAGTTTGCACCAGGCCACGGAGGAACACAGATACTGATTTTGATCATATCCTCTCTTGTCTTCTATACCCTCGTGGTGTGGGTCGCTCTCAGTTTGCCTGTTTGGTGGACGCGCAGGGAGTAGCTTTTGACCTGGTGTTCTACACAAATTCATGGCTGTCCTCGCGCTCCCGCGTTCTCACTCGCCCCGCTAGCGAGCGCGCCCCGGCCCCACGGTCCAAATCCGTGGTGGGGTGTAGCCGAATTTTTCCCGAAGTGTACTACCCCCCTCCGCCTTGACCCCGCCTCAACTCGCCCACTAGACTCCGACTGGGGTGCTCCATGCGCAAACTAATCTGGGTTCTGTGTATTGCCTCGGCATTCTCCGGCGCGGCGGCCGACGAAGGCCATCATCACGAGGAGCTCACGCAGGAACAACTGGGCACGGTGCATTTTCCCGTGTCGTGTACTCCGGAGGCGCAGAAGATATTCGAAAGGGCTGTCGCGCTGCTGCATTCGTTCTGGTACGAAGAGGCGGAGAAGGCTTTTCTCGACGTCGAAAAGCAGGACCCGAAGTGCGCCATGGCGTACTGGGGCGAGGCCATGAGCCTGTGGCATCAGCTCTGGAATCGGCCGGACGCACCAACCATCAAGCGGGCCTCGGCGGAGTTGAAGAAGGCCGGCAAGATGAAGGCTGGGACGACTGAGCGCGAGCGCGATTACATCCAGGCGCTGAAGGCGTTCTATTCCAACGGCAAGAAAGCGGACCACGGCGCGCGAGCCATGGCTTACTCGGTGGCAATGGAGAAGGTTTATCGGAAGTATCCGGACGACCACGAGGCGGCTGCTTTTTATGCGCTCTCGCTGCTGGCGGCCGAGCCCGACAACGACACCACGTTTGCCAATCGCAAGGAAGCTGGCGCCGTTCTGGAGAAGCTGTTCGCGGTTGAGCCCAATCATCCCGGAGTTGTGCATTACCTGATCCACAGCTATGACAAGCCCCAGTTGGCGCAACTCGGCTTGCCCGCCGCTCGCCGATACGCGCAGATCGCTCCCGCCGCTCCGCATGCGCTGCATATGCCGTCGCATATCTTTGCTCGACTTGGGCTCTGGCAGGACGACATTGATTCGAATTTGGCGTCGATCGCGGCAACGCGCAAGACGGCGGCGATGCGCATGGGCGGCGAAGGACATCAGTTCCACGCCATGGATTTCCTCGTGTCCGCCTATATGCAGAGTGGACGGGAGGCCGATGCCCTCAAAGTGATCGAAGAAGTGAAAGCCATGCCGTCGATGAAAGACATGTACGGGAAGGGATACGATCCTCGTGTCTACGCGCTGGTCGCGTTTCCCGCGCGCTATGCGCTGGAGATGCATCACTGGGCTGAAGCTTCTTCTTTGACGCCGGTTCCCGAGGCGCGGGCTGGGGATGGCTCCATTACTTATTGGGCGCGGGCGATTGGCGCTGCGCGCAGTGGGAACGTGTTGCAGGCACGCAGCGATATCGAAAAAATTGACGGCATTCACAAAACTCTTCTGGATCAGAAGAAGAAAGGCTTTGCCGAGGCTGTCGAGCAGGATCGGAAGGAAGCGGCAGCTTGGCTGGATCATGCGCAAGGCAAAAATGACGACGCCATTGCGGCGTTGCGCGCGATTGCGGAAAAGCAGGAATCGTCCGGGGACGAATCCGATGGGGGAATACCTGCGCGGGAAATGCTGGCCGAAATGCTGCTTGAGATGAAGCGTCCGGCAGAGGCTCTGGCGGAATATAAGACTGGTTTGAAATTCTTCCCGAATCGCTTCAATAGCCTGTATGGCGCAGCCCAGGCGGCGGAGATGGCGGGGCAAGCTTCGGAGGCAACGGAGTATTACGCCGTGCTGGTCAAGACTTGTGAAGGGTCGAGTTCGGAGCGTCCGGAGTTGGCGAAGGCGAAGCAGGCGGTGGTAGCGCTGAAGTAGGACTTACTTCTCAGCTTATTTTTCAACTTATTTCTCAATTTATTTCTCAACTCTCTGCAGGCGAAACAGCAGCGTGCCCCATCCCAGCTTGGCTCGCATTTGCACCGGCGTGTGATTTGGATCGTCTGAATACCACACCCACACTTTGCCCTTGGACCTTAGCGGGCCGGAGGTGGCTTCGGCCGTTACGAGGACGGCTGGGAATGTTCCGGCAGGCACTTTGATCTTCTCGCGCTTGTCGACGCTGGCGCGGACGATCGTCGTTTTCCCGTCGCTGATTGGGAACTCGTAGCTGGCGCCGGGTTGCAGCGGCAGCGACTGCAGGTAATAGAAGCCGGTGATGACGTCGGTGGCGCAGCTGGCTAGATCGTTTTCGACGTGCTTGGTCTCGCCGGTCTTCAGGTTCTTTTCATCGAGCGTGCTTTTTTTGCGCGCGTAATCGAAGTGGATCGACGTCTCGCGTTTGTGTGAGCCTTCTTCGCTATGCTTGAAGATCGAGAGCGAGCAGAACGTTCGGGGATCGAAGCGCGATTCGAATCGGTCGTGCACAGGAAAGATGACGTTAACGGCTCCCGAGGATTCGGCGGACGCGGTGACCTTGCGTTCGTTCCCGGCGGCTTCCATTTTCAGGACAGCGGTTCCGGCGGTAATCAAATGCCACTCCACCGAATAAACGTAGCTCCGTCCATCGGGAAAAGGATAGTTGTGATGGGGAGGCACGATCTGCACGGGAGCGGGGCCGATGGTTGTTATCGCGGTGGGCGGGGACTGCTGCGCCGATAACGTAGTCCCAATTAGAAAGATCATGCAGCAAAGCAAATTCACAAGAGTCAGCAGACTGCTGGTGCTTTGCAGGGGAACGGATTCAGTCGTACTGCAACCCGAAAGGGAATAGACGGGCTTTAGCCCCTTAGGTAAACGGCTCATGCTCCACGGCAGACTACCACACTGGTTTGATGATCAGCTTGACGACGAGGATGGCCAGCACGACCACGCATCCAATGCTTGCCTCGTATTCGCGGTGCTTCCAGTAACGCGCGGAAGAGTACGCACTCTGCTGGTTGCCGTATGGCGTAAGCCGCGGCAACATGCGCGGCACATGGCGGGCATAGTCGTCGTAGTCGGGGAACGTCTGACTCAGGTAACGTTCTTCGCCAGCGATGACCGGGACATAGATTACGGCGAACATCAGAAGCATGACGGCGACGATCCACCAACTCCGCGCGGCGATGGCGAAGCCGGCGGCAAGCATTAGCGAGCCGAGGTATAAAGGATTGCGAGTGTAGGCATAGGGGCCGCTGGTGGTGAGCTGCTTGTCTTTTTGCACGTGGCCGGAAGCTAGTCCCCGCAACACCAGCCCGGGAAGCAACAGCAGTGCGCCCGCGATGAGCGAAGTTCGTGTTGGCTGCGCCAGCCAGATGTAGACAACTGCAAAAATAAATCCCAGGGGCACTCGGATGCGACGGGCCACGCGCGACCAGGCGTCGCCGGTAGTTGGCGAGGGTTGCGATCCGGATTGTGAAACTTCATTCACTTTGGTTCTGCGAGACGAGTTTCTGCAAAAGAATTCTGCAACAGCTTCCGGGTCGCCGCGACGACTTCGCCGACAGTGATTTCGAGCAAACCTTGTTCCGGCTCGCGATGGCGGGTGTGATCGGTCAAACTGCTTGCGCTTCGCAGCACAATCGATCGCGTCCCGAAGGGGCCGTTGCGCGCCGGATTTGTCGGACCAAAAATTGCCGCCACTGGAATTTTCAAAGCGGCCGCCAAGTGCATCGGCCCAGTATCGCCGCCGATCAGGAGACGAGCCCGTCGGGTGAGCGCGATCAGCTCAGAAACTGAGCAGGAGATTTTTCGCGCAGCCCCTTCGCCTGCCGCTTCAACGGCCGCGGCCAGATCTTCTTCTCCCGGCCCGTAGTTTACGAGCGAACACAATCCATCTTTTGCGAGTTCGTTGGCAATCTGTCCGTACCGTTCGGCTGGCCACCGTTTCGCCCCCCAGCCCGCGCCGGGATTGAGAATCGCGAAGTCCTTCACATCCGCTGTGAGGCCAGCAATCTTGTGCTCCGCATCCGGGTCTACGGGAAACTCTACCTGAGGCTGCGCCATCGGCGTTGCGATGGTCGGTATTGGTATGACTGCTCCCGCCAGCGCCAGCGCCTGTTCCACGACATGAGTGCCGTTCGGCAACACGCTTCGTGTGTAAAACATGCTGGCAGCGTTCTCACGTGGTTGGGTGCTCCCATAGAGAACGGGCGCGCCCGACCAACGTGCCAGCAATGCCGAGCGCACCGCGCCCTGGAAATCAATCACCGCGTCGTATTGAATTCCGCGCAATTGGCTCAAGCCCACGGCCATTTGCTGCCAGGTGTTGAACGAGAACGGCGCATGGCGCCATTCCGATGTGTTGACCGAATGGACGCGGTCGACGAGCGGGCGCTGCGGAGAGCGCGGTCCCGAACGCGGATAGCGCAGCGTGCATAGCAATTCCGCCCAGCGCTCTTCAATGAGCCATCCCAAGGTGGCCTGGGGAAAAGCCTGGCGCAGCGCGGCCGCGGCAGGCAGCGTGTGAATGATGTCTCCCATGGCGCTGAGGCGCACGATGAGCAGGCTACCGAATCGCGGGGCGCCGGGTCGGAGAGAAAAGGAGTCGGTCATACTGATCCCGTCTGACCGCCTCACGATTTTCGCGGCTCCGCCCGCGAGCGCGAGCGCGTACGAATGATCTCGGTGGCCGAGTGATCCTTGGGATCACCCACGATCACAACCCGTCCTCCACAGGCTTCGACCTCATCGCGCTCGGGGACGCTCTCCACCGTGTAGTCCGTGCCCTTGGCATGAAAATCAGGGCGTATTTCGCTGATGATCGCGCGCACATCCTTTTCCGGAAAAACTACGACGGCATCCACGTCCGCCAGCGACGCGAGAATTTCCGCGCGTTCTTCGGCCGGCGTCACTGGCCGGCCTTCG
>WNFR01005977.1_pt1 | contig 12440 bp, 12 predicted proteins | sample 5400221 | NCBI WGS metagenome assembly WNFR01 (sample SAMN13153357, study PRJNA577476) | soil metagenome | isolation source: 40 cm soil under Madrone tree | place: USA:California | collected 2016-06-14 | reverse complement strand
GGCGCGGCGGGCGCGGACGGGCTCGCCGCGGCGTTCGGCTCGCCCTCGCCGGCCGCCGCGCCCGTATCCGGGGCGCCGGGCTTCCCGTCACCCTTGTCGCTGCCCTGCAGGAACGCGTTGACCTCGATCGTGGTGGCGAGCGCACGGGCGCTTTGCCCGCGGAGCACGGCGCCGCGTCGGCTGATCTCGAGGAAGGGGATCGAAAGCCGGCGTTGCCCGAACTCGACACCCGCGAGAAACTCTGCGAGCTGGCGCAGCTCGCCCGAGACCACCATGCGCACCGCGATGCGGCGGAAGTCGCCGATCGTCTCCTCGCGCATCACCTGCGTACTCTGGACGCTGATGCCCTTCTCGGCGGCAAGGCTGTGCAGCGTGTCCTGCAAGCTCGCGGCGGCGAGCGTCGGTGTGTCGCCGGGGACGAGCTGCGAGTGCACCTCGCGATACCGCGTGCGCAGCGCCTCGAGATGCCGCGTCACTTCGGCCGAGTGCGCGAGGTAGGCGTGATCGTTTTGCAACATCTCCTGGTGCGATGCGATCTCGTCGCGCAGGCCCTCGCGATAGACGAGAAACGGCGAGACGATCACCATCCGCAGCAATAGGAGCGCGAGCACGGCGCCCGCGGCGCCGATGAGCGTGCGCTCGCGGCCGCTGAGTCGCTGCCAGCGCTCGCGCCAGTTCATTCCTCGATCTCCATCACTATCGCGAAGCGCTCCTCACCGCTTGCGCCTGTCGTCGTCGTCGGCGACGTGAACTGGACGTTGCGGAACATCGGAGAGCTCTCGAGTGCTTGGATGAGCTCAGAGGCGCGGTTCGCGTTGCCTTCGATCTCGATGCGGCCGTTGCGGTAGCGAAAGGTGGTCAGGTACGCTTCCATCGGTAGCCGGTCGGTGAGCTCTTTCAGAAACATGACCATGCGCCGGCTCTCATCGGCGGTGAGCGTATCGAGCCGCGCTTGCAGCGCGCGTCCCTCGGCCTCCTGCTTCTTCACCGCCGCGACCTGCGGCTCCAATGTCTCGACCTCGCGCGCGAGCGACCGCCGCGTCATCTCGTCGCGCACGATGACCGCCCCGCCGTACACCAACCCGAGGACGATCGCCGCGACCAGCAGCACGATCGGAACGAAGAGTCCCTCCTGCAATCCTGGGCGGTGCTCCTCCGGCAGCAGGTTGAGATCGACGATACCCTCGCGGACCGCGCCGAGCGCGGCGCCGACCGCCGGCAGCACGCCGGGCTCGGGATGACTGAAGAACTCCGGCGGCGCGTCGAGACGGCCGTTGGCGAGCGCGAGCAGCTCGCCGGCACCGTCGGTCTGCTCGGCGCCGCGGCCCTGAACGGTCGCGTACAGCATCTCGACCGCCACTTGCGACGGATGGAAGACCTCGGCGAGATCGCGCCGCACCATCTGCTGCAGCTCGGCCGGCGACGGCACGCTGCCGCCGCGGAGCGCGTGGCTCGCGACCAGCTGGCGCTCCGCGAAGAGCGCCACCTCGAGCTCGGCGCCGCTCTGCACGACGATGGCGAGCGGCGCGTCGAGGTTGCCCCGACAGAACGCCGCATAGTCGCCGAGCGCGGATGCGGCGATCACGACGGCTTTCGGCCGCGCCCCGGCGGCCTCGAGGGCGTCAACGTACTCCGTCACGACACGCCGCGGAACGCTGACGATGAGCACGGCGAGCCGCCCGGCCTCGCCGCCGCCCGACTCGCGCACCTGGTAGTCCCAGAACACCTCGTCGCGCGGCAACGGGATCACGCGCTCGATCTCGTACTCCAGGACCTGACGCAGGTTCTCGCGCGCCGCGGCGGGCAACACGAGGCGGTTCAAGAGCAGCTCCTGGCGCGCGAGACAGAGATGGACGACGCCGGGCGCCACGTTGAGCTCGTGGATGAAGGCGCCGAGCGCCTTCGTCAGCGTCTGGACGCGATCCGGACGGCGACTCGTCGGCGCGAGCGGATAGCTGCGCTCGTGACGGAGGGCAACGTGCAGGAGACGCTTGCTGACGTGAGCGATCGAGACCTGCTCCGGCTCGACGTAGACGCCGAGGCCGTCGAGAAAGTCGGCGCGGCGAATCCGCTGTGCGAATGTCGCGAGATCCATCGCGCTCAGACGGCCGGCAACCGGTCGAACCAGCGGACGACCACGAAGCCTTCGCCATCCTCCGCCAAGTCGACCACGGCGCCGATCCGCGCTTGGATGTCCGCGCCCTGCATGTTCGCGCGGGCGTCGATCGCCATGGTTTTGGCGTGGCGGTCGACGAGCCGGCGCGACACTGCCTGATCTCCCACCTTGGCTTGCACCAGCGTCAGGGCGCTTCCGGGATCGCTGGCGCGCGCGTCGAGCACCGCTTGCACATCGTCCTCCTCCCCTCCCATGAGCGCCCGCAGGACCGCCGGCGGAGCGTACCGCACGTTGATGTTACCCGTCTTGTTGAAAACGGAAAAGATGTCGCGGAGCGCGATCGGCGGCTGCTGATCACGATTGACCTTCAGACCGCCAACCGGCCCGCTCGCCCGCTCGCCGGTCCCATAGAACAGATCACGGCTGACGCCGCGGACCAAGAGCAGTTCCTCGACCGCGTCGAACTTGCCGTTCTTGGGCTCGTACGGCTCGGGCAGGCCGAGATAGTAATCGGCCTCGGCGCCGTGCAGGCGCTTCAACGAGTCCTGATCGCGCCAATCGAGGATCGCGTCCGTGAGCGCCTCCTGCTCGTCGCCGGTGACGCCGACGTTGGTCAGCACTCGCCGCAGCGTGGCCTCGTCGACGCGGTTCAGAGGAATCTTGCCGTCCTCGTCGATGAGGCGCACCGAGAATTTGCCGCCTCCGAACTCGCCATCGTACCAGGTCCCGTCGGGACGCCATTGGTCGGGATCGACTTCCGGCGTCTGGTCCTCGGTGCTGTCTTGATGCGCTTTGAGCGTACGGTAGAGCGCCTGCCCGATCCCCGCCATCGCCACGCCACGTGCCTGGACCTCCTCGGCCATGTTCTGCGTCGCCACCGCCTCGTCGCGCATGCCGCGACTGAACTCGGCGACGAGGACCGTCAGCACCATGAAAATCCAGAGCACCATCATGAGGGCGACGCCGCGCTCGGAGCGAAGCGGGCGGACGACGGCGTTGGCGAGATTCATCGTTCACTCTCAGTCGCCATTATCGTTGTCCGTATCCGAGTCGCTCTCCGTATCTGCGTCGGTGTCGGTGTCCTCGTCCTCTTGGTCCTGCGGGTCCTCGTCGCCGATGCGGTACGACTCGCTCATGATCGGGATCTCGCGCACCCAGGGATGGCCGAAGAACGGCAATCCCTCGACGGTGACGCGCACGGCGGCGGGCATCGCGTCTTCCTCGCGTGCGTCCCACTTCCGTTCCCAGCCGGTGTCCGCCTCGTCGTGGGAGAGGTACTCGAACTTGATCGCGGTGAAGCCACTCAGCAGCACGGCGCGATCGACGTGGGCGTTGCCGGGCGGGTGGTAGAGATCGCCGGGCGTGAAGCCGACGCGCTCCTCCAGGATGAGCTGTCCGTCGATCGCCTTGTACGTGACCGCCGCGAGACCGGTGCCGCCGCGCGCTTGCGGCGCCGCGGTCACGAACGTGAGCCCGTCCGACTGTCCGAGGAAGTACGGGGCGGTCTCGTCCTTGTGTCTCGCAATGTACCGGACGGCGGAGCGTACCTCGCGGCCGAGCACGTCCTCGGCGACCCGCATCCGCTGGTTCTGGTCGGCGTCGCGCTCGCCTTTCAAGACCGCGCGATGTCCGACGAAGAACGCGCCGTAGACCATCAGCGTCAAGAAGCTGAAGATCACGAGCGAGAGGACGACCTCGAGCAGCGTGAACCCGGCGGTACGCCTTCCCGCCGCCGCGAGCTGACCGGCGTGCGGAATCATATGTTCGCCTTCGGGGCCAGGCGCAGCGTCCGAATCGTATAGACACCCTCGCGATTCGCCGCCTGCGGCCACAGCACGGAGACGGCGATCTCATACAGGGTGAAATCGTTTTTGATCGCGAGATCGTGTTTGTCCTTGTCTTTGTCGTCGGTGTACTCCGGCGCCTCCCGCACCACCACTTCCCAGTGGTACGTGTCATCGAAGCGCCCGCGATCGCTTCCTGCGCGGACCTCGGGCAACGCCATCGTCTGATCCAGGAGGCCGCGCGCGTACACGACCGCCCGCGAGCGCACGCTGGCGCCGGTTTCCATCCGTAAGCCGGCCGAGAAGAGCTCGAGCACGGTGACGACGCCGACGCCGAGGATCGCGAGCGCGATCGCGACCTCGAGCAACGTGAATCCACGCGCGCCGCGCGTCATCCGCTCACCTCGCGGATCGTGACCGCGCCGAGGAGCGGCTCGACGTCGACCGCGAACTGCAACCCGGCGCCGGAGCGATCCGCGACGATCACGCTGAAGCCGTTCGAGCCGCCGTTCGGGTAGAAGATGACGCGTGCGGAGCCGTCCGGATCGCGCCATCCGCCTTTCACGCCGATGAAAGCGACGCCGGCGGGGAGGCTCCCATCTCGGCCGTCAGCCCAGTGAAACGTCTCCCCGTCGGCATCGAGGACGAGGACCTGCTCGACGCCGCGGCGGATCGCGCGCTCGCGGAGAGCGCGCATGACGCCGGCGACCTTGCGCGTCCCTTGACGGATCTGCCGCGAGCGCCACCCGCCCGAGATCGCCGGCACGACGAACGCCCCGGCGATCGCGACGATCAACATGACGACGATCAGCTCGAAGAGCGAGAAGCCGGCATGCGATCGCGCCCGGCGGCGGTCGGTGACTCGGCCACGCAACGTCAGCCTTGCCAGCTCCCCACGTCGCGGGCATCGCCTTCGCCACCGGGCGCTCCGTCCGCGCCGTAGGTGTAGAGGTCGTACTCGCCGTGCTGCCCCGGGCTCTCGTAGATGTACGCGCGACCCCAGGGATCGAGCGGCACCTCTTTCTTCAAGTACGGCCCGTCCCATCGCGGCAGACCCGGAGGCGCCGCGCGCAGCGCCACGAGGCCTTCTTGCGACGTCGGATAGCGTCCGATGTCGAGGCGGAACGTGTCGAGCGCGGTCCCGAGGAGCTCGACCTGCGTCTTCGCCGCTTGCGCACGCGCCTTGCGCTCGCGCTGCAGGTAGCTCGGCACGACCAGCGCCGCGAGGAGCCCGAGGATCACCATCACGACCAGGAGCTCGACGAGCGTGAACCCGCGGTCGCGCGGCGCGCCGACGCGCTGCGCGACCGCGCTGCCCATCGTGTTTCGCAGGTCCTTCTCCATGTCCGTGTTCCTTTCGCGCGTCATACGTTGATGTCGTTGATGCTGAAGACCGCCATCAGCATCGAGATGACCATGAACCCGACGACAAGACCCATCACGAGGATCATCACCGGCTCGAGCAGGCTGGTGAGGCGCTTCACTTCGTTTCGCACTTCGCGGTCGAAGTAGTCGGCGGTCGAGAGCAGCATCTCGTCGAGCTTTCCGGTGTCCTCGCCGACCGCGATCATCTGCGTCGCCAGCGGCGGAAAGGAGCCGCTGCGCCCGAGTGGACCGGCCATTCCGGCACCCTCGCGCACGCCGACTTGCACCTCGCCGACGGTGCGTGCGATCACCTGGTTGGTCGCGACCGCGCGGACGATGTCGAGTGCCTGGAGCATCGGCACGCCGCTCCGCAGCAGTGTGCCGAGTGTTCGTCCGAAGCGGGCGACCTCCATGCGCCGCAGCAGCGATCCCAGGACGGGCATGCGCAGCTTGAACGCGTCGAGGCCGTAGCGACGCTTGCCGGTGCTGACATAGCGGTACAACCCGTAGGTGCCTGCGACGATCGCGACGATCGCGGGAATCGTCCAGATGCTGCTGAACATGTCGCTGATCGCCAGCATCATGCGCGTCGAGAGCGGCAGCGCTTGGCCCAGATCGGCGAACATCGTTGCGAACTTCGGCAGCACGAACACCAGCAGCACGGCCACCGACACGCCGCCGACGCCGGTGAGCAGGATCGGGTACGTCATCGCCGAGCGTACTTCATCGCGCAGCTCCTGCACGTTGCGCAGGTAGTCGACGAGCCGCGCCAGGACGTCGTCGAGGACGCCGCCGATCTCGCCCGCCTTCACCATGTTCACGTAGAGCGGCGGGAATGCCTTCGGATGCTGCGCGAGCGCCTCCGCGAGCGACGTGCCGCCGCGGACGGAGTTCAGCACCTCGCCGGTGACGCGCTTCAAGTCCCCCGGCGCGAGCTCGGAGAGCGTCGTCAAGCTGCGGTCGAGCGGCATGCCGGCGGCGAGCAGCGTGCTCAGCTCCTGGGTGAAGACGAGCACGTCCTTGTTCTTGACGCGCTTCGCGCCGAACGACGGCAGGGCGATCGCCGGCCGCGTCGGCGCCGCCGTCGCGCCGCCGGCGCCGATGCGCAGAGGAATGAGACCGCGCTCTTGCAGGCGCAGGATGACGGCGCGCTCCTCGCCCGCCTCCATCGCGCCCTCGACGATCTTCCCCTGATAATCGGTCGCTCGGTATTGATATTGTCCCATCGTACCTTGACCCGCGAATCAGCAGCGCTTTTGCCGCATTTTCGCCGCGAAGGAAAACCTATCGCGTTCCGGCGCGCTTGCCGAGTCCCCTAAGCTGGGTCCATGGCCCGCAGGCGCACGCGTCCGACGCGACACTACGAGCGCGCCGCGCGCGGCGGCGCGGGGGCGTCCGAGCCGGCATCGGTCGGCGCGTCGTCCTCGCCCGACGGCGCGGCGAACTGCCGCTCGTAGAACCGACGGTACGCGCCGCCCCGTGCCATGAGGTCGTCGTGCGTCCCCTCCTCGACGACGCGGCCCTCGGCGAGCACGACGATACGGTCCGCCCGCTGCACCGTCGACAGGCGATGCGCGATCACGAAGACGGTGCGACCCGCCATGAGCCGCTCGAGCGAGCGCTGCACGCGCGCCTCGGTGACGCTGTCGAGCGCCGACGTCGCCTCGTCGAGGATCAAGATCGGCGCGTCCTTGAGGAAGGCGCGCGCGATCGCCAGGCGCTGGCGCTCGCCGCCCGAGAAACGCGCGCCGCGCTCGCCGACGGGGGTGTCGTAGCCGCGCGGCAGTCGCTCGATCACGTCGTGGATCTCCGCCATCTCGGCAGCGCGGACGATCGCCTCCTGGTCGGCGTCCCGTGCACCGTAGGCGACGTTGGCGCGCACGTCGTCATCGAAGAGGAACACGTCTTGGGTGACGATGCCGATCCGCGCGCGCAGCGACGCGCGCCGCACCGCCGCCACGTCCTGGCCGTCGACCAGAATGGCGCCGGACGTGGGCTCGATGAATCCGCCGAGGAGATCCATCAGCGTCGATTTGCCGGCGCCCGACGGGCCGACGAGCGCGATCGTCGCGCCCGCAGGCGCGGTGAAGCTCACGTCGACGAGCACCGGTCGCGCGTCGTAGGCGAAGTGCACGTGACGGAACTCCACCGCGCCGGCCTCGACGACGAGCGGCGGGCGCTCGTCACGCGCCGGCTCGGCCGGCTCGTCGAGCACGTGGGCGACGCGGTCGAACGCGCCGAGCGCGGCCTGGATCTCGAGATTGCCCCGGCTCAGGCGCTTCACGGGCTCGTATGACAACCCGAGCGCCACGAAGAAGGACGCCAGCTCGCCGAGCGTCATGTGGCCCGCGAGCACCTCGCGGCCGCCGTACCCGACGATCGCCGCCGCCGCGAACGCCAGCACCATCTCGCTCACCGGACTGCTCGCGGCGATCAGGTACCGCGCCGAGCGGCGCATCGTGTAGAGGCGTTGGTTGCGCTCGTCGAAGCGCGCTTTCTCGTACGCGGTCATACCGAACGCCTTCACGATCTTGTTGCCGGAGATGCCTTCGTGCGCGACCGCGCTGAGCTCCGCGAGACACTCCTGCTCGAGCCGCACCCGCGCGCGGCGGAAGCGGCCGAAGCGCACGAGGGGATAGACCGCGACGGGCAGGAGCACGAGCGACATCAGCGCCATGCGCCAGTTCTGGTAGACGAGCAACGTGCCGAGAGCGACGACGCTGAACGCATCCTTCAGCGCCGTGAGCAGCGTCGTCGCGATGACGCTCTGGATCATGCCGACGTCGGCGACGACGCGCGCGACCATCGCCGCCGCCGGCGTACGCGCGAGCGTCGAGAGCGGCAGATCGACGATGTGCTCTTGGAGGGCGCGGCGCATGTCACGGCAGATCGCGTCGCCGGCGACCCCGATCCAGAACGTCTGCAGATACTCGAGCGACGTCTTGCACGCGTAGAAGACCAGGACGAAGAGCGGCGCCCAGCGCACGATCGCGACGTGCTGGCGCAGGAGGTGCTCGTCGAAGATCGGCTTCACGAGATATGCGACGCCGGCGATCAGCACGGCGCGGAGCGCCATGACGGCGAGCGCGCCGCCCAGCATCGACGCGTACGGCCGGGTGAACGTCCAAAGCCGAGCCATCGTTCGCCCAGGTACTACCAGGACCGACGCGCGGCTGATACCGGCGACACGCGGCGCTCGACGACCGTCGCCGCGAGTTGCTCGACCGCCGCTGCCGCCGCGTCCCACGTGAGGAGGCGCGCCGCGTCCGCCGCGGCGGCCGCACCGAGGCGCGGCGCGTCCGCGAGGGCGCGCAGCAACGCGTCGGCGAGCGCCCCCGGGTCGCGCGGCGGGACGAGGAATCCGGTCTCGCCCGCGCGGATGAGGTCGGGCAGCCCGCCCACGGCGCTCGCCACGACGGCGCGTCCGCACGCCATCGCCAGCGGCTCGACGCCGCTCTGGCTGGCGCTCCAGTACGGCAGCGCAACGACGTCCGCGGCGCGAAAGCAGCAGCCGACCTCGCCGCTCGCGAGAAAGCGGTCGAGGAGCACGACGCGATCGGCGACGCGCAGACGCTCCGTCGCGGCGCGGTACCATGCGGCGTCGTGGTGGTAGATCTCGCCGGCGACGACGAGCTGCACGTCGGCCGGCAAGAGCGCGAGCGCTTCGAGGAGCGTCGGCAGGCCCTTGTAGGCGCGCACGTAGCCGAAGAAGAGGATGCGGCGGCGCGCCGCGGGGATGCCGAGCGCGGCGGCGCACGCGCCGCGCCAGTCCTCTGCGCCCGGGTCGCGGTGGACGTCTCGGTCGTCGGCGACCGCCGCCGTCCGGCGGTCTGAGCCGGCCGCAGCTTCACCGGCGGCATCGTGCGGGCAGAGCGGTCGCTCGGCGGGATGCTGGATGCACGTGACCGGCCGTCCCGGATGCCGCGCCCGCAGGGACGCGGCCTCGCCCGTCGACTGCACGACGAATCCGCCCGCGCTTCCGAGGGCGACACGCGCGGCGAGCCGCCCGCCCGGAACGGGCTCGTGCGGCTCGAGATTGTGACAGAAGGCGATCATGGGAACGCCGCGCCGGCGCAGCATAGAGGCGATCGCCATGAACGCCGGCGCGAAAAAAGGATGCCACCACTCGAAGAGCGCGGCGTCTGCGCCTGCCGCGGCCGCGGCGACGCGCATCCAGCTGCGCGGACCGATCGAGTCGAGGAGCGGCGCCGCAGGCGGCAGCGAGCCGGCCGCGCCGGGCGTACCCGTCGGCTCGAGCTGCGTGCGACCGGGGAAGAGCAGCGACGGGTACATACGACGGTAGGAGATGCGACGGACGTCGTGGCCGCGGCGCGCGAGCGCCGCGGCCAAGCGGTCATGATACTGCGCGATGCCTCCGCGGAGCGGCGCGCTCGGTCCGATCAGCGCGAGACGCATCGCCGGCGCGGCGGCCTCACGTGCCGAGCACCCGACCGTCCATCGGCTGCGACGGCGTCGCGCCGAGCATCGCGAGGATCGTCGGCGCGAGGTCGGTGATCGCGACATCGCGCGTCGGGAACCCGGGGCGATTCACGTAGAGCAGCGAGTCGTCGTAGGTGTGCATGCCGGTGAGCGCGCTCCGTCCGAAGAGCGCGTCGCGCGCGACGGCGCCCTTGATGTCGAAGCCGTCGTGGAAGTGCAGCACGGCGTCGGGCGCCTGCTCGAGCTGGGGACCGTGATAGATCTCGTCGCGGCGAAAGACCTGCTTCACCGGCCGTCGAGTGCCGTTCACCGCCGGCCCTGGGTACTCGATCGCCGCGAGCCCGGTGGCGATCCGCTCGAGCAGCTCCTCGGCTTCCGCGCCCGGCGCGACGACCCCATTCGCGAAGCGGCCCTTCAAGTTGAGGTAGATGCGCCCCGGATCGAGGATGAATGCCTTCGAGGAGGGGTCGAGATCGGCGATGGATTTCGGCGTCGGCGTCTTGAACGCGAGCAGCCCCTGCTCGCGCAGCCACACGTTCGGGTAGAACTCGGTCTCAATGAGCGTGTGGCCGTGATCGGCGATGACGAAGAGCGGCGTCCCGTCGGGAAGCGCGTCGACGAGCTCGCCGATCGTCGCGTCCACCTTCGCATAGAAGTCGAGAAAGCGCTGGTGCAGCGGCGATCCTCGGTCGGCGTACGCGTTCCAGAAGTAATGGTGCAGGCGATCGGTCTCGGTGATGACGCCGATGAAGCAGTCCCAGTCCTCCTCGCGGAGGAAATGCGCGAGCGTCCGCCGCCGCGCCGCGAGCGTCTCGTCCAAGTCGCGGAAGAAGGTGTCGACACGCTCGTTGGCGTTCACGTAGTCGACGTCGATCTTGTAGCCCTGGCTCTTGAGCAGCGGCAGCACGCTCGCGGGAGTCACGGCACGCTCGATGTTCACGGCGACGAAGCCCGAGACGAGGACGCCGTTGATGTCCTTCGCCGGATACGTGTTCGGGATGTTGAGGACGATCGAGCGCCGTCCCTCGGCCCCGAGCACGTCCCAGATCGTCGGCGCCTGCACGTGGCGGTAGTTCGGGAAGTAGACGGCGTACGAGTCGCGCTTCACGTCGGTGAAACCATAGATGCCATGGCGGCCCGGATTCGTGCCGGTCATGAACCCGGACCACGACACGCTCGAGATCGTCGGGATGCTCGATGTCATGCGCGCGAGGGTGCCGGCGCGTCGCAGCGCCGCCATGCGCGGCATCACGCCGGCGTCGGTGAGCGCCTCGACGAGCGGCGCGCCGACGCCGTCGAGTCCGATGACCGCCGCCCGCGGCTTCCCCTTCGGCTTCCTGAACCGGTCGAAGAGTCGCATCCGATCCTCGCGCGCCCGTGCCGCGCTACGCGTCGTCCTTCTGCTCGAGCGCCTCGCCGGTGATCACGAGCTCGCCGCGCTGATTGGTGCAGGTCGTGCGGCACCGCAGGCGGCGGCTCTGCGGCAGGATCTCGATCACGGTGCTGCGGGCGGTGATCGTGTCGCCGAGGAAGACGGGGCGGAGGAACCGCAGCGTTTGCTCGACCGATACGCCGCCGGGGAGCTGCAGGAGGCGCGCATTCGCAGTCGAGAGCAGACTCGCGGTCAGCATGCCGTGCGCCACGCGGCGGCCGAAGCGCGTCCGCCGCGCGTACTCTTCGTCGAGATGCACCGGATAGTCATCGCCGCTGAGACGCGCGAACAGCACGACGTCGGCTTCCTCGATCGTCTTCGAGTAGACCGCCTCGTCCCCGACCTTGAACTCCTCGAAGCGCTTGATGTCCATCCCATCACCGGTGCGGCGCCCGCTCGACGAGCGTCGCGAGATCATCGACCGTCTGCGCCGCGGTGAGGTCGTCGCTCGGGACGCGGGTGCGAAACTCTTCATCGAGCGCCGCCGCGATCTCCGCGAGGCTCAGTGAGTCGAGCGCCGCAATGTCCGAGAGCGTCGCCGACGGCGTGACGGTGCCGAGCGGCACGTGGAGCACCGATGCCACGACGTGCTGCACGCGCTCGAGAGTGGTCGCTCGGGAGTGGTCGGTCATAGGTCGCCGCGAAGCGATTCCCCGGCCGGAAGGCTGCGTTTCCTAGCGCTCGACCCCGCGCCTGTCAACGCGGGGTACTGGTCCAATTTGCGTCGCGATACTTCGTTGCTCGGTCGCTGCGCTGCTCGGCGTAGCTCCGCTACGCCTGCGCTGCTCGCTTCCCTCGCGCCTCGTCTCGCTCGCTTGCCCTCGTAGGGCAACTTGACCCAGTCCCATCCGCAGCAAAAAGCCCATTAGACACGGTGTCTTTCAGTCCTACCGACACCGTGTACGTTCCGGCGTCCGGCCGGCTGCGGCGTCACCAGCGCGCGACGACGGCGCCGGCGGTGATGCCGCCGCCGACGGCGTTCAGGACGACGAGGTCGCCGGCCGCAAGGCGACCGTCGCGCACCGCCTCCGCAAGCGCGATCGGAATCGACGCCGCCGACGTGTTGCCATAGCGCTGCAAGTTCACGTACGCGCGCGACTCGTCGATGCGCAGCAGCTGCAGCATCATCCGAATGATGCGGAGGTTCGCCTGGTGCGGCACGAACAGCGCGACGTCCTCGGGCGCCGCGCCGGCCGCCGCGAGCACCTCGCGCGTCAGGTCGACGAGGTGCTCGACGGCGACGCGGAAGACCTCCGGCCCGTCCATGTGCATCGAGGCACGCGCGCCGGCATCGTCGGATGTC
>WNFR01005976.1_pt1 | contig 12440 bp, 8 predicted proteins | sample 5400221 | NCBI WGS metagenome assembly WNFR01 (sample SAMN13153357, study PRJNA577476) | soil metagenome | isolation source: 40 cm soil under Madrone tree | place: USA:California | collected 2016-06-14 | reverse complement strand
TGTGGGACTTCAAATCTTAATCCGGGAATCCGGCGATGTCACCATACTGGACCTTCAGGGAAGGTCGACCATCGACGGCGGTGAGAGCGAGCTGCTGGACAGCCGTTTAAGACAGTTGCTTGCCAACAGCGTGCGCAAGTTGTTGCTGAACCTGGCAAATCTGACCCAGGTGGACAGTTCCGGCGTCATCGTAGCGGCGTACGTTTACCTCAAACGGCAGGGTGGCGACCTAAAATTACTATGCCCATGCGGACGGGTGCTGGAGGTGCTAACTGTGTTTCGCCTGCTAGACGCTATCCCAAGCTTTGAGGATGAGGCCCAAGCCCTGGCCAGCTTCCGACCGCAGAGCTACTTTGCTAGGCCCTGATCGACGCGTCCACATGACTCAGCATTCCCAAGAAAAACAACCTGTGCCAAACGAGCACGACGAGCCTCCTCAAAAAGAAGTGCTGGATATTGTTGAAGAAGCGTCTATAGAGTCTTTCCCCGCAAGTGACCCGCCTGCTTGGAATGCCAGCGGCGCGAGGCCACGATTGTTGCAACGCAGGACCACAGCTTGATTCGATGTTCTTCCGAAAGGTCTTTGTGCAGAGGTTGAACACGATGGCTGGAATAGAGTCTTCGCTAATGCGCTTCAGTTTGAACCTTCGGAAGATTTATCTGATAACGATTTCGCTCATCGAATAATGCAAAACCAACATCTCCGAGTTCTTCTTTACAGAATGCACGAAGTCGCTCATGGTATTGTTCATCCGTCTCATTCGATCTCTTCCGAGGAATGTTACCGAAGACTAGAGACAAGCGTATCCCTGCCTTTTGCTTAGGAGGAATAAAGACAGGCCGTCTCAGCGTTGCAACCTCGTCCGGCAAAGGCTCAGTGAAAGAACCATCAGGGTGCCTTGCTGTAATCCTTATCTGCGTTTCCGGCTCAATTTTGTAATCACCATCGGTTGAATTTTGGAGAGTGTAACCAAAACGAATCTCTTTACCGTCATCGCGTGCATTAAAGCCTGGAGCACCATCGAATGAAGAAATCGCTGTCGTGTTCCAAGGTTTCGGCGGCTTCGGTCTGGTCTGGTACCAAAGATACCCTCCCGTAATCGCCGTCAGCCCCACGGCTGTGCCGAGCCCCCAACCTATGCCGACCAGGAAAAGCCTTTTCCAGTTCATAGCCGTCTTGTACGTCTCCTGAACCTGCACCGTCTTGCCTTCAGTTGCTCCAATGGCGCACATTGTACGTGAGAACATTTTCTAGATGGTGTTCTCTGATCGATTCAGGCCACCGTCGCCGGGCAAGAATTTCAGGCTTCAGGGCTCCAATCGAGAATTCATCGTGCTTGTCTGAAGTCCATCTCGCGAAGTACATTTTGTTACGACCCAGATCTACTCGCCATGGCCGCTTATCTCAAGCAGCTTCCGCCGCAAAGGGGTGTCGTTGAGATTACGAAGAATAGCGCAAGTGCAAAGCCGGACAGCCTCCAAACTTTCGCAGGTGAGCCTGAGGGGCGACGCATCTACGAAGGTGCGTGCATGGGATGCCACGGCTCGGGCGGACCGGCAACAGCCTACGCTGGAAATCTTCAAGGTCACCCGAGCGTGAACGACACGTCCAGCCTGAACGCCACTTGGGTAACGCTTCACGGTGTCGATTATTGGACCGCCGAGGGACACGTTTATATGCCCTCCTTCGCAGGCGCCTATTCGGACGCGGAGATTGCGTCGGTAGTTCGATACGTCGAGGCCGCGTTCGGTCCCGGCGGCGCGAAAGTGAACGGCAAAGCCGTTGAGAAGGCGAGGAAGTAAGTGGGGCCCGAATTGTTTCATCACGTTCTGCGCCACTGCACGGAGTCGCCCTTAAGAAATTTTGCAAAGCCCCTGTTCTTTCGAGGATGAACTTTCACTGGGAAGAGCCATTAAGAGCACAACGCAAGAAAGTGAGTATTATGGTTGAATCGGCAACGCGGACGCGCTACTTCGCCGGAGTTTCAAGGAATACCGTTCTTCTTGCGTTCACCAGTCTGTTTGCCGACATCTCCTCGGAGATGCTTTATCCGGTCTTGCCGATCTTCCTCACCCAAACGCTGCATGCAAGCGGTAGTGTCGTTGGCCTAGTGGAGGGCATTGGGCAGGCAACACAGAATATCGTGCAGGGCTTCTCGGGTTGGCTATCGGACAAGCTCCAAAAGCGAAAATCCCTTGCGCTGGCCGGCTATTTTCTGTCGGCCGTAGCCAAACCACTGATGGGCCTCGCGAGTGCATGGCCGGGCGTGATGAGCGGACGGTTTCTGGACCGGCTTGGTGCCGGATTCCGATCTGCTCCGCGCGATGCGCTCATCGCATCTTCGGTGGCTGAGGAAAGCAGAGGGCGAGCTTTTGGTCTTGAAGGTATTGGCGATAATTTAGGCGCTTTCTTGGGGCCGTTGCTCGCCGTTGTTCTCCTCATTTCGTTCCATCTCGACATCCGGTGGATTTTTTATTTGGCCATCGTTCCTGGTCTTCTGGCTTTTTTCATGATCCTGCTGGTGCAGGAACGGCCCGTACAGGTGGCTGCAAAATCTAAGATCGATGTCAATCTGCGGCATTTTCCGAAGCCCTATTGGAATTATCTGCTGGTCACAGCATTGTTCGGGATCGGGAATTCGAGTACCTCGTTTCTGATCCTGCAAACAAAGGGCATTGGTGCTTCCTACGAGGCGACCATCTTGATCTATGCTGGCTTCAACTTGGCGGCTGCGCTGATCTCTTATCCGGCGGGATCTCTTTCTGACAGGTGGGGCAGAAAAGGTGTCTTGCTACTGTCATTCATCATCTTCTTCATCGCTTATCTCGGTTTTGCGCGCACGAAAAACGTTGTTCTCATAGCGACCTTGTTTGTCTTTTATGGATTATTTCAGGGAATATTCCGTTCGGTCGGCAAAGCATTTGCCTCGGATTTCGTGCTGGAGCGCCTGAGGGCCAGTGGAGTTGGCTGGTACAGCACGACCGTTGGCTTGCTGGGATTGCTGGCAAACATTGTTGCTGGGTTGCTTTGGGACCGGGTCGGTCATGCGGCCGTGTTTTATTACGGCGCATTTTTTGCCATCGTGGGCATTGTCGGGTTGCTTGTGTTGATTCCCGGGGGACAGAATATGCACCCCGAGGCAGCGACCCGATGACAAAGAGATCGTCCCGTCTCCCTGTTGGAATGGGCTTCGCCGACCCAGAAACAGCGCCTACAATCTCGCTTTCACGAGGTTATAGATTACAGGGGAATCCAAGATGCTCTGGGCGCGCCTGCTCACCTATGTCACCGGAGCAGTCAAGAACTCCTGCTGCGAAACGCTGAGGACTCGAACCCGCGACCTCCTGCGTGACAGGCAGGCGCTCCTTCTTGGAGGACCGGGCCCCTGATCGCGATTCAAGGGCAAACGCGGATCGACCATCGACGCTTGGCTCCGACTAGTACAGAGACGGGAGCCGGACACGAGCGGGTCTCGCGTACATACACGCACATATATATAAGGACCGGCGCAAGTTAGGGACTGGGGCGAGATTGGTCCGGAATAGGCAGCTCGATTCGTGCAAGTGCTTGAAAACAATCGGGGAAACGCCGGGAATTGTCCGCGATCGCGCCGTGACAGTGTGGGATTCTAACCAACGAGAGGGCAGCGTTCTAACCAACTGAACTACGTCCCCAGCCGTGGAATCAACAACTTACCGTAAAACCTTGCAACTAATGGCTTTGCAAGATTCGCATATAGCGCACCGGTCGCCTTGGTTGCCCCTGACTGCAAGCCTTCCTGGCAAAACCGCCTGTAAACCGCCTGTAAGAATTCGCGCGCTCATGCGGGATTCATAGTAGCACAGATACATCAAAGAGGCGACCCGGCAGTCGATTCGTTAAACTGCGACAGACATGTCAAACAGACGTTAGCTGAAAACTCAAGAGTTTTTTAGCATCTCTGAGAAGGATTCTGCTTGGCGGCGGTTTGGAAAACCTCCTGTCGCGAGCCAAAACTCGCGAGGCCATAAATCTCATCCGTGTAACAATGTTACAGAACTTCACATGCTATCTTTCCAGGGGCATTTTGGATTTTGGCGAGGGACAGGGATAGCACTCCCAGGTTTGAGCAGATATTGCTTAACAGCTACGGCCCCTTCGAGAACAGCAGCACACAAGATGGCAATATTCGTCGCGAGTTCGACTCTGCGACCAGATTTGTCACAGGTCCTCCTTTAGAACTAACAGTTTCAGAAGTGCGACAGCCTCCAAACTCGGGCTCGAACTCGGTTGCGGGAAACCAGTCCAGTTGCTCGATATACTGAGCAATGCCATCCTGAGCCCTTCGTCTGGCGAACTCTAGAACGCACAGTATGCGCGACGCAACCTACGACATTGCACACGTTCGTGCACGTTCGGACGTTTTTGTTGTGTCAGACTACGTCACTGGTGAACGTTGTTGACCCTCGCCGTCCTAGAGAGTCCTCGCATATGATTCGGCGGCCGCTGGGCAGTTCTCGCCAGTGTACCCATTCCTTGTCGATCCAGTAGTAGATCGTTGAGCGGCTTACACCGGCAACCTTCATGGCTCGGTGGACGGGAACAAAACGGGAGTCCTTCTTGCAGTGATCACAGAAAAAGCAGGAAATGTTCAACATAAAGTTCCCCGAATCTTGGCTTCCGAGCTTGCAACCGTAATCAGCCTGTTTAGGGTTGAGCTCCGATGGGTGCAGAGACAGTCCCGATGCGTTCGTTAAGATCGTCTCTCACTATGAATCGCACCATCGAAGTATCTGGTGGAACCTCGACGCCGTTGGAATAGGCAAATCCTCTACGGTGCAGTCGCTCCAGTTCCGGCACACTCAGATGCAGATCAAGCTGTTGGGTCAAATTCGCAAGGACTTTGCCGCTTTGGTCGAGAGCCACAGCCACGAAGTCGAGTTTTATGTGGTTGTTGTCAGCGGCGTCCACCGTTAACTTGTCGGGATTGATTTCAAGCAAGAACGTTTGCATGTGACGCTGCTGCAATTGTTGCCCTCCGGAGGGTGCAACATCGTCAGCCGTCTCTCCGGCGGGTGTTGTCCAACGAATGCTGATCGCCAGTGCGCGGTACTCGACTGGTGTAGCAAACGCCTGCGCAATGTCCGACCGGCGCCGCTGCTCGGGGTCACCGTCCCCGGCCGAAAAATAACCGCTTCGTGCCCGGACTTGGAGATTTGGGCGGCGAACTTTGACATGTATCTTGCGCCAACGGGCAGTTTGAGCGGGCTGTGCGTAATAACTCAGCATGTAGTACCGTGAACTGTAGTCCACGGCTTTCTGGAAACAGAGATCGGGGTCTTTTCGCAACAGGCAATAATCTCCACCTGTCCGCTGCGAGACATCCATGAAATTCTGGACGATCTGGATGTTGCCAGTGTTGGCAGCGGGATACCGAAACTGTGGGCTGCTGTAGCCCGGGTTATCCGTCTCCAGGACTGAGTCAATCGGATAGACGGCGATTCCGGCAGCGCTGAGCACCTTCAAAGTGTGAACATACTCGTCTACGATCCGCTGCTGCCTAAAGTCCATTTTGAACCCGCCGGTAACCCATACCAGCGTCTTCATACCGCGCACGGCCGAGAGCGCGTGCGAGAGTTGCTGGAGCTCATAAAACGTCACTTCCAAGCGCTCCCGCTTCAGCTGTTGTGCGTACGCGTCGCGGCCAGTGGGGCCTGCCAAGAACTCTTTCTCAATCGCGTCGTATTCCCGCTGAATGTCGATCTCCTTGGCGATGGAGTGGCTGAATTCCGTCTCTACCTGGTTGTCTGGCGCGGGATCGTGTTCGAGATTGCTCCCCAAGCGCCGCACCAGCTTAGCGAGGAGCTGCGGGTCTGTGCTGAAATCGTGGAGAATCCGGAGCCCGTCCGGGTGAAAAGCCACAAGCATGGTGGGTTGGCCCCCACGGAAGTCCCGCTGCAGATATTCCAGTATTTTTCTTTTGGCGGCTTCTTGATAGAAGTACGGTGTGTTGATCAGGTCCAGAAGGATCACGACCATTGAGACGGGGCCGTCGGAGACGATCTCATTGGTGAACACGCCCGGCGGGGGCGTGGCGCGCTTGATGGGGGGATTCGAGTTATTGATTTCCTCAAACGTTGCAATCGGTATCGGCTGGCCGTCTTCTTCGATTGAGAAGTCGTCCTTGGTGAGACCCGTCACATGCTCATCAAGCTGGCCCCGAATAAGAAGCTGCCGGAAGGGGCTGCCCTGACGCAAAACCACGACTGGCACAGTCACCAACTCTGTCCGGGCGGCGAGCTTGGGACTGGACTGAGGTGGCGAAGCTTGCTGCGCCATCATCCCCGTCGAAAGCACGGCGAGCACACACACCAACACAGGCTTTGCGAAGTTCCGGATACTCACCGTCAGGAACCTCATCACGCATCTGCGAGCGCCCGTAAGTCGTTCTATTCTGAGTTCGATGATTTTCAGCATTAGACAGTAGCGCTGCCCGTCCCGTTAACGCGTCCCGTGTAGGTGCGCATGCTGGCGCTTGCTCGGTAGGCACACTTGGGCGCAAGATTCTCCTCTGCCCCGACACGCCGCCGCAAATGTCATCGACACGGGTTTGGGAGGTGCCATCCGCTGCATTTGAGCCGCGCACACACCAGCCATCACCAGCATAAGCACAATGGTTTGCGGAAGGCGCCACATGGGCATGAAGACCTTAGGACAAGATCTCTGCACGAATCGTAGCACACCTGCGAATAGGACGATGCGCGTTAGGAGAAAAAAGGGGCCGGCCTTGCGGCCGGTCCCAAAGAGTACACTCCGTCGGCTTAGAAGGTGAAGTGAACCTCCAACCGCAACTGGCGCGCCGTCTGGTAGACAGTCGGCAACCCGTAGCGGCTGGCGAGCGTCATCGGTGTTCCGGTCTCGACCGGCGAAGCAAACGCCCCGGTGTGGTTGACGGAGTCCACGTAGTTGTAAGCAGTCATGATCTGGGCCCAGTTCAGGGCGGGGTCTCCACTAAACCTCGACGCCCTGGTCGGACTGACCAGTTGGCTGGTCGATGCGTTCACGTTTTCGTTGACCGCGACTGCGCTGTGCTGGTTGAAGATGTTGTACACGTTCGCTCCCAACTTCAGCCGGTACCTCTCCGTCAGCTTGAACTCGTGGGTCACCACGAAGTCGGTTTGGAAGTATGGATCGGTGCGCGCATTGTTAGTGATGCCAGACACCACAAAGTTGCCGCAGGTAAAGCATTGGGGCAGGTGGTTCGGATTTTTTGGATCGTTGGGGTCGAGGGGCTGATAAAGGCCCGGAGTCCGAGCGAAGGAGACGAGGTTGCCGCGGCCCTCGGCCCACTGGCAAGCGGACGACGTGCCTATCACCGGCAAGCAGGTGTTGATCGGCGTGCCCTGGAAGGCCGACTGAATCACGCCAAAGTTGGTCTCCATTTTGAACCACTTCAGACGGTAGAATCCATAAACCTTGCCGGTGTTTGGACGATCGGTGCCGAGCGGACCGTCGTCGATCTTGCCGTTCGGCAAGTAGGTCATGTTGGGCAGGTCAAACAGCCGGGTATTGTTGGGATTATGGCGTCCGCCGTTACCGTCTGTGGGGTCGCTGTTCGTCAGGCCCGGGTAGTTGCCCGTAAGCTTGCTGTACGTGTAGCTAACGGCCCCGTACCACTTCGCGGTCGCGCGGTGGGTCAGCCGGAACTCCAAGCCATCGTACCGGCGAATGGCACGCACAACGCCTGGGCACTCCGCACAGAACGGTCCTCCATTCGAGGTCGTGAGCAGATAGGGCTGACCGAAGTTCGGGTTGCACCCGGGCGGATTGTTGGTGGACTTGCACGCCGTCCCCGTCGCATTGGGTATGACAACGTCGCGATGCAGCACGTCGGCAAAAGGGCTGCCGGGGTTGCCGATGTAAAAGCCGAGGTTGTCCGTGATGGACATGTCCTCGATGGCATTGTCAAGGCGTTTGCGCGAGTAACGCGTCTCCAAGCTCCAGGCCGGAGTGATGGCCCAGTCTACGCCAGTCACGAATTCGTGCTGGGACATGGGCTTCATGTGCGGGTCGATGGCGGGATCACGCGGGTCCGCCTTGGTCGCGCGGAAATCCACGTTTTCGATGAAGCGTCCTACGTTCACTCCTGGTGCCGGACCGGATGCGGGACAGCCTGCTCCGGTGGCCAGCGTAGGCGTGATCGTGGTGTAATCGGTGAAGTCCAGCGTATACACACACTGGTGCCAGTAGTCTGACCCGAAGGAGCCACGCGCCAGATTCATCTTCATGATGTCGAAAAACTTACCATAGCTGGCGTAGATCTTCACTTTTCCGTTGTGGAGAAGGTCATAGGCAGCCCCGATCCGGGGAGCAATCTTATCCCCCCAGCCGAAGTCAACGGAAGGGAAGCGAGTAGGATCGTAGGGCGGCAGAGTCTCGGTGTCGAAGCGAACGCCGAGGTTGAGGGTCAAACCGCGTCCCACCGTCCAAGCATCCTGAAGGTACACGGCCTGGGCCGTCTGCGTGGTAGTAGTCGTACCGGGATTTATGCCATTTGAGACCGTGTTGCTTCCAACAAAGAAGTAACCGTAGCGGCCCCCGCAGAACCCGCTCCCGAACTGCGCCTGGTTCTGCGCGATGATCGCGTCGCAAGCTGCCGTGCTTGTGAGCGGGGTATACTGCTGCCCCCACTGCAGGTCGACAACGTTGCCCTGAGCGGTTATGAACACATTGTTGCTTTGAGTGGACCAGAAATAGCCGCCTTTGAATGTATGGCTGCCGAGGAAGTGCCCCACGTAATAAGAGGCGTCGATGTTGAAGCTCTTGCGCTTGAAGGCGTCGAAAAACGTGGCGAAGTTACTGGGAATATTCGAGAAGCCATTAGTATTGAAAGCGGAAGCGGGGAACGGTTGACTCGTCAGATCCTTGCTGCTCGCATTCACCGTCTGATCGTAGATGTAGCGGGTTCCTGACGGGATGCCTCGGCTTTCGTTGTTGCTGAAGAAGTAGCCATAGCGTGCGCTGATCACTGCCTTGGACGTGGGAGTCCAGTCGCCGCCGAAGGTGTACACAGCGAGCGGGTTCACCGTGCCAAAGTCGGAACGGAAGGTGTTTGGATCGGTCGACGCGCCGGTATTTACTTGACCATAGGCGCTATCCGGCGCGCCGAGCTGACCCTGGGTCCGCGAATAGGCGTAGTTCCAGTCGGCGAACAAGCGCAGCGCATTGATCGCGCGAAAGTCAAGCCGGTTGTATGCATTATGCTGGAGGAAGGTATTCGAAAGCCTCCGAGGACCTGCGTTGGCTTTTGTAAACGTGGTCGTCCGGTTCGTGGTGTCGATCTGGGGAATGTAGCTGCTGTAAAACCACAGCCGGTCCTTGAATATGGGCCCACCGATTTCGTATCCCGGCTCGATGATCTTGCGGGAGTCCTTTTTAGGTATGTAATACTCTGCCGTACCGTCGAGGCGTGTACCGGTGGAAAGGCTCGCCAGCCCGGGGTTGATCCGCTGGCCACAAACCAAGCTGCCGCCGATTGCGGAAGTGAAGCCGCTGGCGCAGGGATCATTCGCGTCCAACCCCGAGCTCTGATAGTACACCTTGAGTTCGCCGTGCCAGTCTTGCGTGCCGCGTTTCGGAACGGCGTTCACGACGCCGCCGATAGCACCGCCGTACTCGGCTTCAAAGCTGCTGGACTTGATCTGCACTTCCTGGATGAAGTCCGGTTGAAAGTTCTTTCCAACACCGCCAACGTTGACGTTTGTAGTGTTGATGCCGTCAATCAAATAGACGTTTTCGCCGTCGCTGGCCCCATCGATCTGGAAGCCGTTGGTGCGATTGCCCCTAGCGCTCTGTAAAGGCTCTTGCCGGGCGCCGGGAGCAAACTGGATCACGGATTGGAACGAGCGTCCTATGGGGATGCTCGACAGATCGTCTCGCGTGACCGTGACTGCCACCTTGCTCTGTGTCACGTCCACAGCAGGCGCTTCGCCGACAACTTCGATCGTTTCAGTTGCGGAACCGATCTCCAACTGGACATCAATGTTCGGCAGGCGTCCCACATCGAGCGAAACATCTTGGCGCTTCAGCGCACGGAAGCCCTTCGCGTTCACAGTGAGCGTGTAGACGCCCGGCGGGAGGCTGGTGAAGCGGTAAAAGCCCGTCGCGTCGGTTTCCATTTTCTTGGATCCCAGCGCGGGGCCAGAAATCTCCACTGTGGCGCCCACGATGACCGCCCCAGTCGAGTCCTTTACATACCCCTGAACTGCGGCAGTTGTTTCCTGTGGATATGCAACGGGCGACGAGGCAAGGGCCAGCGAAGCCACCAGAACCACAGTCGACAACCAATGAGAAAAACACACTAGTGCAGACTTACAGCGAAGACGACTTAGCATAAGACCACTCCCACCACGAGATTTTGTGACCCTGGGCAAAGCCCTCAAAGGCGTGGTGGCTATATAGAACGGAGGCCGGTAGTTGTCAAGGATAGATAAGCTTCATCTAAATTGTAGTTGAACGGTGGAAGTAACAGTACTTGAGGCAGGAGCGTTACCTGCCTTCGAAAGTCAAAACGTGAATAATATACGTCCCCGTAGACATAAAAAACTACGCCAACGGCCGCTGATTGCAGTTTTTAATTTTCAAGTTTTTAAGTTTTCTCAGTTTTGAGTTTCATTCAGTTTTTTAGTTCTGTAGTTTCCGACTCGCCTTGCGGATTTTCCGATTTCAACTTTCTGACTTCAATTTCTGGCGCCAAAAAGAAAACGGGGAAGGCCGGACTGGCCTTCCCCGTTTTCGCAGCGAGTCGATGAAACCCGCCGGAAGAATTTAGAAGCGGATGCGCAGCCCAAACTCCATCTCGTGTGGTCAAAAAACTCGAACGGCTTGAAATGTCGTGGCTTAGGATTTTGCACAGGCTCCCTGTTTGAATGGGCTTCTCCGACACAGAATCAGCGCCTACAATCTCGCTTTCACGAAGGTATAGATTACAGGGGATCCAAGATGCTTTGGGCGCGCTTGCTCGCCTATGTCACCGGAACAGTGAATCAAGAACTCCTGTTGCGAAACGAATATTTGGCGGCGGAGAACTGCATCCTGAGAGGTCAGATCAAGGGTCGGCTGCTGCTTTCGAAAGGAGAAAGGGCGACACTGGCCGAGATCGCACACCGCCTGGGTCGAAGGGCACTGGAGGACGTGGCGGCAACGGCCAGGCCCGATACGATTCTGGGTTGGTATCGAAAGCTCATCGCGAACAGATTTGATGGGTCGAAATTCCGTCGAAGTGTAGGGCGCCCCAAGGTAGATCAGGAAACAGAACGCTTGGTCGTGCAGATGGCGCGGGAAAATCCGAGCTGGGGCTACGATCGGATCGTAGGTGCCTTGGCAAATCTAGGCCATCGTCTATCCGATCAGACGGTGGGCAACGTCCTCCGTCGCCACGGCATTTCTCCAGCGCCGAAGCGAAAGCAATCGGTCTCATGGAAGAACTTTATCCGCTCACACCGGGACGTTTTGGTGGGCATGGACTTCTTCACGACGGAAGTCCTAACGCTCAAAGGGTTGACGACCTACTATGTGCTGTTCTTGATCCACTTGGAGACTCGCCGGGTGAATCTGGCAGGATTCACGCCGTACCCGGATCAGCAGTGGATGGAGCAGCAGGCGCGAAACATGACGATGGAGGAGTGGGGATGCCTGAGAGGCTGCCGCTATCTGCTGCATGACCGAGATGCGAAGCTCTGCCAATCCTTTCGAGAACTGATCAAGACGGGAAACGTGAATCCGCTTCGATTGCCAGCAAGAAGCCCGAATCTGAACTCGTACGCGGAACGCTGGGTGAGGTCGGTCAAAGAAGAATGTCTGTCGAGGCTGATCCTGATTGGAGAATCTTCGCTGCGGCGAGCGTTGCAACAATATATCGTACATTACCACGAGGAGCGCAACCATCAGGGCAAAAACAATCGGATCTTGTTTCCTTCGCAGACGGAGGCAAGGAGGAACATGGGAGCAGTGCGGTGTCGAGAACGACTGGGGGACCTGCTCAAGTACTACGAGAGGGAAGCGGCATAAAAGTCGACGGGACAGCGGGCCATGGGCTCACAACATATATTAAGGATACTGGGAATCTCGACTGGCAAAAGACCTCCCGGGCCTGATTTCATCAACGTGCGTTGAGCAATGATTTCAAGGCAGCGACCAGGATGAGTTTTTTGACCACACGGGGTCCAATGCGGTTAAAGGCGATTCGATGCCGAGTACCTTTGGCCTGCGCCTGCGACGTGCTCGAAGTTCCTCGCAATCCAGTGGAACAAATGAAAACCGTAAGAGATAGCGCCAGCAGGGCGTCAGTGCTGCGCTGGTGCAAAATTCTCAATATCCCTCCTCAGAACGGCCCATTCTAATCCAAGTTTCTAAGAGTCACTTTGGCTAAATTGAGCTGTGCCGCGCGTAACGACACGAG
>WNFR01005975.1_pt1 | contig 12441 bp, 8 predicted proteins | sample 5400221 | NCBI WGS metagenome assembly WNFR01 (sample SAMN13153357, study PRJNA577476) | soil metagenome | isolation source: 40 cm soil under Madrone tree | place: USA:California | collected 2016-06-14 | reverse complement strand
ACACGATCGTGCCGTTGGTCTGGGAACTGGCGCGAATCGTCGGCGAGCCGCATGGCGGCTGGGTGCATTGGGGCGCGACGACGCAGAACATCACCCAGACCGGCGACCTGCTGGTGCTGCGCCAGGCGCACCACATTTTCTTGCGGCTGATCGGCGACGCGCTGAACGCGGCAGCCGATCTCGCCGAGCGCGGCGCCGACATGCCGATCGCCGGCCGCACCCACGGCCAGCACGCGGTGCCGGCGACCTTCGGCTACAAGCCGGCGGTATGGATTGACGAGATGATCCGCCATGTCGAGCGGCTGCACCAGGCGGCACCTCGCCTCTTTGTCGCGATGCTCGGCGGCGGGGCCGGCACCTTCGCCTCGCTCGGCGCGCAGGGGCCGGCGGTGCAGGCAGGGATGGGCAAGCATCTCGGCATGCCGCCGATGCGTGTGCCGTCGCGCACCTTGGGCGATCATCTCGCCGAGAACATCTGCCTCCTCGGCCTGCTGGCGGCGACCTGCGGCAAGATCGCGCGCGAGATCTACACCTTGATGAAGACCGAGTTCGGCGAGGTCGAGGAGCCGGTGCCGCCCGGCACGGTCGGCAGCTCGACGATGCCGCAAAAGCGCAACCCGAAACTCTGCCAGGACATCATCGCCGTCGCGGCCGAGGTCCGCGCCAGCGTGCCGTTGGCCTTGGAGGCGATGCAGAGCGAGCACGAGGCGGACCGCACGACGAGCCTGATCATGGATGCCGCCGAGGCACGCGCCTCGATCGCGATGGGCGACACGTTGAGCCGCCTCGTCGAGGTCGTGAAGGGCCTGCGGCTCGACCCGGCTCGCATGCGCCAGAACCTCGATCTCGGCGGCGGGCTGATCATGGCCGAAGCCGTCATGCTGAACCTCGGCGCCGCGATCGGGCGCCAGCACGCGCACGACGTCGTCTACGACGCCGCGCAAGCGGCCTTTGTCGAAACCCGGTCCTTCGCCGAGCTGCTGGCGGCCGACCCGCGCGTCACCGCGCATCTCGACGAGCCGGCGATCAAAGGACTGCTCGACCCGATCGCCTACACCGGCCTCTGCGCCGAAATGGCCCGCGATGCCGCCATCCGCGCCCGGGCGACCGCCGTGGAAATCGGCCGGGAGAGCCCTTAGCAGGAGGCGGGAGCGGATCGGGCTGGAGAGGCGAGTTGTCGCAGGCGGCTTGTTCCGGAGATTTTGCTACACGAACTTTCCGATTGTAGCGTACACTAATAAGACAAAACCGTAATCAATGAAAGGGATGGGCGCATGAGCTGGACGATCTTCTCATCAGCCTTCCTGACGGCAGCGGTCGAGTGGGTCGAAGCCTATACGATCGTGCTTGCCGTCAGCCTGACGATCGGGTGGCGCGCCGCCCTCGGCGCTGTCGCCGCGGCATCGGCAACCCTCGTCGGATTGACCGCCGCTACCGGAGGGGTGCTGGCGCTGGGTGCCGGGATTAGCTGGATCCAGCTCCTGATCGGGGTTTTCCTGTTGCTGTTCGGGGTGCGCTGGCTGGCCAAGGCCATAGCCCGCGAGGCGGGGTTGACCGCTCGGCATGATGAAGACGAGGAGTTCGCCGCGACGCGGGCTCAGCTGGCTTCCGCGGATGGGCGAGCGGCATGGCTCGTCGCCTATAAGGGCGTGCTGCTCGAGGGCCTGGAGGTATGGCTGATCGTCATTGCTCTAGGCATTGGCGGCGCCGGTATCATCAGCAGTGCCGGCGGCGCCATCGCCGCCCTTCTCCCGGTCGTATTGGCCGGAGCCTATCTTCGGAGCCCGCTTCGCCGGGTGCCGGAGAACGCCATAAAATTCGTTGTCGGTGCGATGATCGTTGCGTTCGGGAACTACTGGTCCCTCGAAGCGCTCGGAGGTTCGACGATATGGCCGATCGGCGCATCGGCGCTGATCGCGCTCGTGGGTTTTTACATCCTGGGCGGATTGCTGCTGATCGCCGCGCTTCGCCCGCGTGAACCGAGAGAAGTGACGATATGAAGGCTTTGCTGAAGACCTTGTTTGGCGACCTGCGCAATTGCTGTGTGGTCGCCCTGCTCATCGCCTCCGAGGTGGCGATGATCCAGGGAGACTGGGCACAGTTCGCTCCTTTAGTGCTGCCACCGCTGACCCTCGCCGGGGTCTTTTGGTTGGCACGGTCGTGGCGTGCGGTTGCTACATAGTGTGAACGGGCGTTCCACTGGTCAGACTGTTGCGGTTACCGCTGCCGCGTCGTCGATCGAGAGCTGCACTGCGTCGCCGCCGCGCCAGCCGTCGCGCCTGATATGGCCCACGACATGGATCGCCGCGCCCGCTGTCTCGGTGAGGAATTGACCGAGCGGTGTCCCCGCGACCCGGAAGGCGATCGCCCGTAGCCGGACATTGTCGAGCGGATCGGCCAGGGTGCAGCGAAGATGGCCAGTCCCCACGGGCCCGGCATGGATGACGCGCACACCGGGAAAGACAAAGCGGGGCTCGCTGTTGGCCGCGCCGAATGGCGCCAGCCTCGTGACGTGGTCGACCAGCTCGCACTGTGCCGCAGCGATGGAGAGCGCCCCGTCGATGCGCAGCTCCGGCACCAACGGCTCGCGGTCGAACCCGTCCCCCAAGCGCTCGACCAGAAACTCCCGCAACGCATCGAGCTTTTCCGCCGCGACCGTGAAACCCGCCGCCATCGCATGGCCGCCGCCGTTGATCAGCAGACCGGCCTGGCGCGCCGCGATCACCGCCGGCCCGAGGGGCAACCCGGCGATCGAGCGGCCGGAGCCCTTGCCAATGCCGTCGGCGACCGCGACAACGCAGGCCGGGCGCTCGTAACGCTCCTTCAGGCGAGAGGCGACGATCCCGATCACGCCAGGGTGCCAATTCTCTGCTGCCGCGAAGACGAGCACTGGTGACTGCGGCGCCCCTTCAACCATCGTGATCGCCGCTTCCAGCGTGCGCGCTTCGATCTCGCGGCGCTCGCGGTTGTGGCCGTCCAGGCGCGCCGCGAGATCGGCGGCGAGCGCCGGATCATCGGTGGCCAGTAGGCGCGCGCCGAGATCGGCGGCACCGACCCGCCCGCCGGCGTTGACGCGCGGGCCGATGACGAAGCCGAGATGATAGGCGTCGATCGGCTCGTTGACCCCCGCGACAGCCGCCAGTGCGGCGAGGCCGGGGTTGGCATTCCGCCTGGCGACCTTGATCCCTTGCGCGACCAGCGCGCGATTGACCCCCGTGAGGGGGACGACATCGCAGACCGTGCCGAGCGCCACCAGATCCAGCCAGCCGAGGAGGTCGGGCTCGGCGCGGCCGCCGCTGTACCAATCCACCTGACGGAGCGCGCGGTTGACCGCAACAACGAGCAGAAACGCCACGCCGACCGCTGCCAATGAGCCATGCGGACTGGTTTCGTCGAGACGGTTCGGGTTGACGATCGCGGTGGCGCGCGGCAACAGCGGTTCGGCGACGTGATGATCGACGACGATCACCTCGAGCCCGGCCTCGGCAGCTTCCGCCAGCGGGAGATGCGCATTCGTACCGCAATCGACGGTGACCACCACGCGCACCCCCTCGTCGCGCAGGCGCAACAGGGCCGGGGTATTCGGGCCGTAGCCCTCGCGCAGGCGGTCCGGTACGTAAATTCGCGTCCGGGTCCCGATGGCGGCGAAGAACCGCACCAGCAACGCGGCGGAGGTGGCGCCGTCGACGTCGTAATCGCCGAAGACGCCGATCGTCTCACCCTCGCGCACCGCGCGGACGAGACGCGCCGCGGCAACCGCCATGTCGCGCAGATGCGAGGGATCGGGCAGCTGCTCGCGCAGTCGCGGCGCCAGAAAACCCGGCGCGTGGTCCACATCGATCGCGCGCTGCGCGAGGAGGCGCCCGACAATCTCGGGCAGCGCCAGCCGCTCGGCGATCGCGAGGCCCATCCGCTCATCCCCGCCGTGCAGTCGCCAGCGGCGTCCGCAAACGGAACTCTCGACCCGCAGTATAGGCCCGCGAAATGTCTCGGCGTCCCCTGCGCCGTCGTCCATATCAGATCCTAACCCAGACTCTCCTGTTCTTATCGTCATCCCCGCCAAGGCCGGGGCCCAGGGGATGTCCCGCAAGACATTGCCATCCCTGGATTCCCGCCTTCGCGGGAATGACGAGGAAGTGAGGATTGAGGAGAATCATATGGAGGTCGGGTGGTCAGCGGGCGAAGGGTGCGAAGCTCTGCTTTCGGGTGAAATCGTGCCGCGCCTCGATATAGCGGACCGTGCCGGTTTTCGAGCGCATGATGACCGAATGCGTCGAGGCGCCGCCGGCAAAGCGGCGCACGCCGCGCAGCATCGTGCCATTGGTGACCCCAGTCGCCGCAAACATGACGTCGCCCGAGGCGAGGTCGAGCAGTTTGTACTTGCGATCGAGGTCGGTGACTCCAAGGCGATGGGCGCGGCCGCGCTCGTCGTCGTTGCGGAACAGCAGCCGGCCCTGCATCTGCCCGCCGACGCAGCGCAACGCCGCCGCCGCGAGCACGCCCTCGGGCGCACCACCCGACCCGACATACATGTCGATCCCGGTCTCCGGATCGGAGGTCGCAATAACGCCGCTGACGTCGCCATCCGAGATCAGGGTGATCCGCGCGCCAGCGGCGCGCACCTTGGCGATCAATTCGGCGTGGCGCGGCCGGTCGAGGATGCACACGACGAGGTCCGAAATCTCGACCTTCTTGGCCGTCGCCAAGTTCTTCAAATTGACCGTCGGCGGCTCGTCGAGATCGACCAGATCTTCGGGAAGCCCGCCGCCGACCGCGATCTTGTCCATATAAACGTCGGGAGCGTTCAGAAAGCCGCCGGCATCGGCCATCGCGATCACGGCTAGCGCGTTGGCCCCGCCCTTCGCGGTGATCGTCGTCCCTTCGAGCGGATCGAGCGCGATGTCGATCGGCGGTCCGTTCCCGCTGCCGACCTTTTCGCCGATGAACAGCATCGGCGCCTCGTCGCGCTCGCCCTCGCCGATGACGACCGTGCCGGCGATCGCGAGGCTGTTCAACGCCTCCCGCATGGCGTCGACCGCCGCCTGATCGGCGGCCTTCTCGTCGCCTCGCCCCATCAATCGCGAGGCTGAGAGCGCCGCAGCTTCGGTCACCCGAACGGCCTCCAGCGCGAGATTACGATCCATCTTCGATGTCTCGGGCATGGCTTTTCCTCCTCGTCGCTGTTGAGCGGTTGTTGACCTCAGAAGTCCTCGATGCGGATCATGCGCGGCGGTTCGAGCACCGAATCGAGCGCCTCGATCCTCTTGAGAGCGCGGTTCATCGCCGCCTCGACGGCGATGTGGGTGGTCATCACCACCGGGACGGCCTCACCCGGGGCGCGACCACGCTGGATCATCGATTCCATCGATACCTGCTCATCCCGCAGCGCCGCCGCGACATCGGCGATCACACCGGGCTGATCGACTACCATCAGCCTGATGTAGTAGGCGCCGTGGTGCCGCTCGATCGGCACGCCGGGGATCGGGCGCAAATTGGCGGTGGGTATCCCAAAGGAGGGGACGTGGCGCCCCGCGGCGATGTCGACGAGATCGGCGGCCACGGCCGATGCCGTGGGCAAAGCGCCGGCACCGCGTCCTTCCATCACCACGCGGCCGACAAAATCGCCCTCGGCGACAACGGCGTTGTAGACGCCCTCGACGGCGGCAATCGGAGTCGCCCGCGGCACCATGCAGGGATGGACGCGCTGCTCCAGCCCCTCCTCGGTCAGGCGCGCGATGCCGAGCAGCTTGATGCGATAGCCGAGCTCCTCGGCGAAGTCGATGTCGAGCCGCGACACATGGCGGATCCCCTCGGCGAACACCCCGGCGAGGTCGACCGGACGGCCGAACCCGACGCTCGCGAGGATCGCCAGCTTGTGCGCGGCGTCGATGCCGTCGATGTCAAAGCTCGGATCGGCCTCGGCATAGCCGAGCTTTTGCGCCTCGGCCAGCACTTCGGCAAACTCGTGCGCGGTCTCGCGCATGGTGGTCAGGATGTAGTTCGAGGTGCCGTTCAGAATTCCGTAGACCCGCTCGAGACGGTTCCCGGCGAGACCCTCGCGCAGACCCTTGATAACCGGGATCCCGCCCGCGACCGAAGCCTCGAACGAAAGGATGACGCCCTTTTCCTCGGCTCGCGCGGCAAGCCTCGTTCCATCATGCGCCATCAACGCCTTGTTGGCGGTGACCACGTGCTTGCCGTGATCGAGCGCGGTGTCGAGCACACGCCGGGCGATCCCGTCGACCCCGCCGATGAGCTCGACGACAACGTCGATCTCGGGGTCGGTTGCCATCGCCGCCGCGTCCTCGTACCAGCGTACCGCCGACAAATCGACGCCGCGATCGCGGCGGCGGTCGCGCGCCGAGACCGCGGTAACGACGATCCTGCGGCCGGCGTGTTGGGCCAGTGGCTCGGCCTGACGGTCCAGCAACTGCAGGGTGCCGGCACCCACCGTGCCGAGCCCTGCGACGGCGATCTTCAACGGCGGTTTCACGACAGCAACCCAAATGCGGTGTGCGAAACGCGAGAGCCGCCAATGGGGCGGCGCGACCCGCCCCTTTGTAGCGCTCACGCAGCAATTTTTCGACAGATTTCCAGCGTTAACGCCGGAAACCGCCGCGCCGAACGGGCTTGGCGGATGGCGCAGCGAAAAAATCCGCGCTGAATCGTTACGTCTCGGTCAGTGTTCGAGCAGGATCTCGGCGCGGCTTTCGCCTGAATTCGCGTCAGCCGGCGCCGCCTCCACCTGGATCTTGTCGGAGGGTATTCCCGCCTGGGTCAGAGCGGCAGCGACGGCCTGGGCCCGGTCGAGGGCGCTGCGAAAGCTGTTCAGCTGCTCGACCGCGCCGCTTCCGGCACCGGCATAGCCCACGATGCGAACCTTCCCCGGGTTCTGCTGATAGAGCGGAACGACCGTTTCGAGCGCTTGCCGGTCTTTGTCGCTGAGGCTTGTCGAATCGGCGCCGAATTTGATCTCGGCGACAGGCGTCCCGACCGGAGGAGGCGGTTTCGGACTGGCCTTGGCGGAACCGGCCGCTGCGGAACGAGAGGGCGGCAGCGCCGGCATCTCCGGCGGCGGGGGCGGGGGTTGGAACCCGGCAGAGCCGCTCGCCTCCGGCAGTGGGGTTCGGGCGAGAACCCCTCCCGGAGCCAGCCCGGAGGGCAGCGTGCTCGCAACTCTCGGCGTCGCCGGCAGCTGGGGTGGCGGCGGTGGCGGTTGGATCTCCTCGGGCTGAGGCATCGCCCGCGCCTGCGGCATTTCGAGGCTCGACTCCAACGGACCCGATTCGGGCGGCTCGCCCTGTTTGCGCAGCCCCTCTCCCGGCGCGGCGAGCGTTTTGCCACTGGCCCGTCTCGGGCTGCCTGCGTTGTTCGATGGCAATGCGGCTGCCTGTTCACCGCGAGCACCGCCCGGGCTAGATACGACCGATGGCAGCGGCGTGGCGGACAGCGCCGGCGCGGCGGATGATGCCGCTGCCGTCGGTGGAGAAGGCGGCGCGCCGGGCGCGGCTGGTGCATCGCCTGGCTCGCGCGCCGGCGGGAGCGACGAAGGTGGGGGCGGTGGCGCCGCCGATACGGCAGGAAAGCCGGCTCGCAGCTGTTCGTCCGTGTGTCTGGCGTTCACCCGGTCGGCGATCAGGCTCTGCGTCAGCTTATCCCGCTCGGCAGCGGTCATCGCCCGCACTGGCGGCGGCGGCACCGTCGCAAGATTCGGGTAATCCGACGCCTCTCCGGCAGCGAGGTTCCGGGTGTTCGGCGTGGTATCCGGATCGGGATCGTTCTGGCTGGCCCCGGTCCAGTCACGCACGGTCTCGACCGGATTGCAGGCACCGAGCCCGAGGAGCACCGCCAGGATAACAAGCCGGTGAGCCGGTTGCCTTGCCCTCCTCTCGTTGCCGTACCAGGAGGACCGGAATTTACCCATACGCATAACCGCTTTCCCGAAGAATTGACCCCCGGTGCCGCCCGCAAGCGCTCGGGATCCGCGCATGAGCGGCACAATTCCATCGCTGCTGATGTATTAGATCCGGGCTGGCGCGTCACTACATTTGATGGCGAGAACAACCAAGCGCCCCCAGGCCGTCGGCTGCGGCCTGCCGTTCCATGCGTCTCCGCAGCCGACCGGCGCATTGAGGAAACGGCGATGAAGGACACGATCCGCAGCAAGCCCAGCGCTGGATCCTCGCCGCGTACCGCCGGCCGCATGAAAACATCCTCGGGCAAGCCCGGCGCGGGAGGGGCGCCCCCTCCCGATGAGCCTCGGATCAAGGATGCCGGCCGCGGCAAATCTGCCGCGGGGGTGACCCCGCCCGGCAACGGTGGGGCGGGAGACGCTCCCGCCGATCCCGGTGAGCTGTCACAGCAGATGGCCGACATTGCCGAGAAGAGCCAGCAGCTCGTCGCCGAGTTCCTCAAGCGGCAAGCCCCCGAGGGTGGCGTCGGAATGGCGAACCCGATGAGCATCGGCGCCGCCTTCCTGGAGATGACGACGCGCATGATGTCGGACCCCTCGCGGCTCGTTCAGGCGCAGCTGTCGCTGTGGAACGACTATCTGACATTGTGGCAGCGTACGGCGCAGCGGTTTCTCGGCGGCGACACCGAGCCCTTGATCGAACCACCAGCCGGGGACCGGCGCTTCCGCGACGCGGCGTGGACCGACAACACGCTGTTCGATTTCATCAAGCAGAGCTATCTCTTGACGGCGCGTTGGCTGCAGGGAACGGTTCGCGATGTCGAGGGGATCGACGAACGTACCGCCCGCAAGGTCGATTTCTACACGCGCCAGTTCGTCGATGCGATCGCGCCTTCGAACTTCCTGATGACCAATCCCGAAGTATTGCGGGCGACGATCGAGAGCCGCGGCGAGAACCTGCTCAACGGGTTGAAGAACCTGCTCGACGATCTCGAGCGCGGCAAGGGCCGCCTGGCGATCAAGATGACCGACATGGAGGCGTTCCGGATCGGCGAGAACATAGGGGTCACACCCGGGAAGGTCGTCTACCAGAACGATCTGATGCAGCTGATCCAATACAAGCCGACGACCGAGAAGGCAAAGCGCCGCCCGCTGCTGATCATCCCGCCGTGGATCAACAAGTTCTATATCCTGGACCTGCGACCCAGTAATTCATTTATCCGCTGGGCGGTGTCGCAGGGCCATACGGTATTCGTGATCTCCTGGGTCAATCCCGACGAGCGGCTCGCCGCCAAAACCTTTACGGACTACATGTTGGAGGGGCCGCTTGCCGCGCTTGATGCGATCGGAGAGGCGACTGGCGAGCGCGAAGCCAATGTAGTCGGCTATTGCCTCGGCGGCACCTTGCTCGCCAGCACCCTCGCCTACATGGCGGTCAAGCGCGACAACCGGTTCAAGAGCGCCACCTATCTCGTGACGATGGTGGACTTTGCCGAGGCCGGCGAGCTTTCCGTCTTTATCGACGAGGAGCAGCTGAGCGCGCTCGAGGAACGCATGAACGCGAAGGGCTATCTGGAGGGCCGCGACATGGCGACCACCTTCAACATGCTGCGCGCCAACGATCTGATCTGGTCCTTTGTCGTCAACAATTACCTGCTCGGCAAGTCGCCCTTCCCGTTCGATTTGTTGTACTGGAACGCCGATTCGACGCGCATGCCGGCAGCGATGCACAGCTTTTATTTGCGCAACATGTACCAGGAGAATCTGCTGGTCAAACCGGGCGGCATCACCCTCGACGGCGTGCCGATCGATCTGAGCAAGGTCAAGACGCCGTCGTTCTTGCTGTCGACCCGTGAAGACCACATAGCCCCCTGGCGGTCGACCTACGCGGCCACCCAGATCTACCGCGGGCCGGTCGAGTTCGTGCTGTCCGCCTCGGGCCACATCGCCGGCGTGGTCAATCCACCCGGCAGCAAATATGACCATTGGGAGAACGACCAAAACCCGCCGACCCCGGAGGAATGGCTCGGCACCGCGACCGCCCACCCCGATTCCTGGTGGCCGGTATGGGAACGCTGGATCTCCCACTACGCCGGCGGTGAGGTGCCCGCGCGACACCCCGGCGACGGCAAGCTCCCACCGATCGAGGACGCCCCGGGGTCCTACGTCAAGGAGCGCGCCGCGGATTGACCAGGGGGCCGCGAGGGCAAAGTGGGGTCAGGGGAAGAGGGCGCGATGCTCGAGCGCGGTGGTTTCGGGAATCCCGAGCATCGCGTTCATGTTCTGGATCGCCTGTCCGGAAGCGCCCTTGACCAGATTGTCGATCGCCGAGACGAGGATCGCCCGGTTCGCCAGGCGGTCACGCGACAGGCCGATCAGACAGAGATTGGTCGCCCGAACATGGCGGGTCGCCGGTAGGCTGCCCTCGGGCAGCATCCGCACGAACGGCTCGTCTCGATAGGCGCCTTCGAGGACGGCGCGCAAATCGCCGATGGTCGCCCCCGGAGCCAGCCGGACATAGATCGTCGACAGGATGCCGCGGTTCATCGGCATCAGATGCGGCGTGAAATTGACCACGAGCTTGCGTCCGGCCGCTAGAGAAAGCCCCTGCTCGATCTCCGGGGCATGACGGTGACCAGCGACGCCGTAGGCCTGAATACCTTCGGAAACCTCGCAAAAGAGGCTCCCTTCCCGGGCGGCGCGGCCGGCCCCGCTGACCCCCGATTTGGCGTCGATGATGATGTCGTCGGGATCGATCAGCCGTGCCCGCAGCAGCGGTATCAGCGGGAGTTGGGCCGCGGTCGGGTAGCAGCCTGGAACAGCAACGAGCCGCGCCTGCCGGATCCGCTCGCGCTCGATCTCGGTCAGGCCGTAGACCGCCTCCCGCTGCAATTCCGGCGCGCGGTGCTCGTGACCATACCACTCGGCGTAGGTCGCGAAGTCGGTGAGCCGGAAATCGGCGGAAAGATCGATGACCTTCAAATGCCTGGGAAGACCGGCGATGACTTCCTGGGTGGTGCCGTGCGGCAGGCCGCAAAAGACGAGATCGAGCGCCGACCAGTCGACCTCGCCGATCATGACGAGATCGGGCAGGTCTTCACCGGCAAGGTGCGGAAAGACCGCGCCGATCGGCTTCCCGGCCTGGCGGTCTGCGGTCAAGGCCACGATCGCGGCGTGCGGGTGGTAGCGCAAGAGGCGCAACAGCTCGGCCCCGGTGTAACCGCTGGCGCCGAGTATTTCGATCCGGACCCGATCTCGTATGGACATGAGTGGCCTCTTTCGTGCGGCTTACCGGCGAAACTGTTGCCTTTCCGTCGCCGGATCTCCTGCGCTATCGTGCAATTTCACGGCGGCTCCGCAGGATGCGATACCTATGAACGAAAACAGCGCGCCCCTCAATTGTCTCGCCGGGGTCCGAGTGCTCGATCTGACTCAGTTCGAGGCCGGCCCGTCCTGCACCGAAGCACTCGCCTGGCTCGGCGCCGAGGTCGTCAAGGTCGAGAACCCTACCGCCGGGGAGCCCGGCCGGACCGCCTTCGCCGGACCGGCCGGCAGCCCCGACTCGTTCTATTTTTTCGAATTCAATGCCAACAAGAAGTCGGTCACCGTCAACCTCAAATCCGAGCGCGGCCTGGCGCTGGTCAAGGAGATGGCCAAGAAGGCCGACGTCATGATCGAGAACATGGCCCCCGGAACGATCGAGCGGCTGGGGCTCGGCTACGACGCGATCCGCGCCCTGAACTCCGGCATCATCTACGCTCAGGTCAAAGGCTTCGGCGAGGGCAGTCCCTACGAGAAGAACCTCGCCTTCGACATGATCGCGCAGGCCTGCGGCGGCACGATGAGCATCACCGGCGAGCCGGATGGGCCGCCGATCAAGCCTGGCCCCTCGCTCGGCGATACGGGCACCGGCATGACGATGGCGATCAGCATCCTGGGCGCCCTCTACGAGCGCCGCGCCACCGGCCAGGGCAGACGCCTCCAAGTCGCGATGCAGGACGCCATGCTGCACTACATCCGCATCGCGTTTCAGGCGCAGGCCGCCACCGGCCAGGCGGCACGGCGCAACGGCTCGCGCAGCGCGACGGCGGTCGCCCCGGCCGGCATCTTTCCGTGCGCGCCGGGCGGCCCCAATGACTGGGTTTATGTTTTTGCCCGCCAGCCGGATCATTGGCAGCGCCTCTTGAAGGTGCTCGGCCGCGAGGACCTGATCGGCGACCCTCGCTACGAGACCGCGAGGGCTCGCGGGGAGCGCATAGCCGAGGTCAATGCGATGGTTGCCGAGTGGACTCAGCGGCGCGACAAGCACGAGGCGATGCGCATCATCGGCGCCGCCGGCGTTCCCGCCGGTGCGGTGCTCGACACGATGGAGCTGATGAACGAGCCGAGCTTCACCGAGCGTGGCATCCTGCAGACGATGGACCATCCCACGGGGCCCTTCAAGATGCCGTCCTGGCCGGTGCGCTTCGACGGGCGCCCGCCAAAGCTCGATCCGGCGCCGTTGCTCGGACAGCATTCCGCCGAGATCC
>WNFR01017892.1_pt1 | contig 12444 bp, 12 predicted proteins | sample 5400221 | NCBI WGS metagenome assembly WNFR01 (sample SAMN13153357, study PRJNA577476) | soil metagenome | isolation source: 40 cm soil under Madrone tree | place: USA:California | collected 2016-06-14 | reverse complement strand
GCGGGCTGACCTCTGGACCTCCGCCTTGGGCCTACAAAATAAAAACGGCTTCGTCGCACGCAACCAACGCGCAACAAAGCCTTTTTTAATTCAAAACAACCTACAATCCGCCGTTCTCTATGCTTCAGGATAGCCAAACACGAGGGACAGGCATTCCTGCCTGTCCTCCGTGGGCCTCTTCACGGCCTTAAAGTCTGGAACAACAGTCAATCCAACGCCGAACAGAACTCGATAATTCTCTCGCGCGTCGATTTTACCGTCACCGCAAAGGAGAGCGCCGCCGCCTCATCAAGCAGCAGAATCACCCGGTCGAGTTCGCCTTCCCCGGCGCGCCCGGCCAGCGCCAGTCGGATCGGATGAAACAGCTCGCGCCCCCTCAATTCCATTCCGTCCTTCAGCGCCGTAACAATCTCCTTAAATCTCTCAGAAGTCAGCGCCGCTCCATCCAGTAGCAGCAACGCAACTTGCCGAATCACACCCCGCGCCGCATACCGCGAGAGCGCCACGTGGCTTTCCACCTTGGAAATGATTTCACGGGCGTCGTAGTGAAAAACGAGCCCGAGCAGCTCAGCTAGGCCAGCCCGGTCGGCAGCGTGCCCTCCAAGCATTGCAGCGGCGCGCTCACACCAGGCATGTTGCTCCCGCGAAGGCTCCGCGGCCAGCCAGCCACGCTCACGAAGAATAGCGCGAACATCATCCACAGCGAATGGATTCGCCGCAGTAACCGGAGCGTCAGAATGGTCATCGGGAATCATCAAGGGAATTGTAGCTTAGGGTAGCTGAAACAATTTCTGGGTTGTCATCCCGAGAAGAGCGAGGGATCTGCTGTTCTGCCGAACTTTAACTCAAAAGTGTGTTTCCGGCGCGCCGGCAACTCACCGCGAAGTCAATGTCGCCACCACGTGCGCCGCAATCGCTTCCCCGCGCCCAATCGCGTCAACGCCTTCGTTCGTCTTTGCTTTGAGATGAATTTTTTCGGCACTCACGCTCAGCGCTTTTGCCAGCGCCTCTCGCATCTTCGGAAAATGCGGCCCTAGCTTCGGCTTCTCCGTAATCACCACTGCATCGACATGCTCAATCGCAAACCGCTTTTCATCCAGCAATTCCTTCGCATGTTCCAGAAAAACCATGCTGTTCGCACCCTTCCACTTCGGATCGGTGTCCGGAAAGTGCGTTCCGATATCCCCAAGCCCCGCGGCACCCAGCAACGCGTCGCAAAGCGCGTGCGCCAGCACGTCTCCGTCCGAGTGTCCCACCGGCCCCTTATCAAAGGGCAGCTCAATCCCGCCCACAATAAGTTTCCGGCCAGCTTCCAGGCGATGCAGGTCATAACCAATTCCGCAGCGCGTGCTCATGCTTTCTTTCGCTCGCGTTCCGCATAGAACCGCGCCAATTCCATATCCGCCGGCTTCGTAATCTTCATATTTCTCTCGGAACCCAGCACGACGTGCACATCATGCCCCATGCGCTCCACGAGTCCCGCCTCGTCCGAGGCATTCACGCCATCCGCCTCCGCGCGCGCAAACGCTTCCTTTAACAGTTTCGTCGCAAACGCTTGCGGCGTCTGCGCCAGCACCACGCGCTCGCGCGGCACTGTGCCCGTAATCAGCGCCACGTCCTCCGGCAAACTGGCGCGCTTCACTTCTTTGACCGTGTCCATCGCCGGGACGCCCAGAATCGCCGCCTCGCACCGCCTCGCCTCTTCGATCACTCGCGCAATCTGCTCGGGCGTCACGAACGGGCGCACCGCATCATGCACCAACACAATCTCCGTATCGTTGGCCACTTCACGCAGCGCCGCGGCCACCGAATCCTGCCGCGAGTCGCCGCCCTTCACTACCCTCACCGCCTGCTTGAATTTCTCCTTCTTGATTCGTTCTTCGAGCCGCGCCACTTCATCCGCGCGCGTCGCCACAATGATGTCTGTAACTTGCGAGCACGCCGCGATCCGCCGCAGGCTCAGAATCACGATCGGCGTTCCCTCCAGCTCAAGAAACTGCTTGGGCGTTTCCGCGCCCATGCGCGTTCCCATACCGGCCGCGGGAAGAATGGCAGCGATTCGGCTCATGTTTGGAGCGATTCCGCCCGGACGCTTCAAGGCGAGGACTCGCAAACTTCAGAGTGTACCTCAAGCGGGGTTATGGGGTGAAATACCAGGCTGTCGCCCGCGCTCGTCTAACCGGCGTCGGGTTCAGGAAATACCGGGCGGCCTTGACGGTCCAGCGTGCTTTGTTCCGGAAGACGCGCCGACGTTTCTGCTTTGCTCGTGGCGTCGGAACGCATGCCGCCATTTCCGTCTCCCCGGCCCGCCGCGGCAGCTTGCCGCAGCGCAGGAGCTGCCTGTTCCGCTCGTTCTTCAAGCCGACCAAAAATCATCTTCCCTGCCGTGGTCTGATGAACGGAGGTCACAATAATGTCGACACTCCTGTTGATCATTCGCCGCGCGCCATCCACCACCACCATCGTGCCATCATCCAGATACGCCACGCCCTGGTTCGCTTCTTTGCCCTCGCGAAGAATCAGTACGCGCATCGGCTCGCCGGGAAGCACGACGGGTTTCAGCGCATGCGCCAGCAGATTCACGTTCAGCACCGAGCAGCCCTGCACCGTGGCCACTTTGTTCAAATTGAAATCGTTGGTTACAATTTTCGCACCGCTACGCCGCGCCAGCTCCACCAGTTTGTGATCCACGTCCCCAGCGTGCGGGAAATCCTCCTCCAGAATTCTCACTTCCACTTGCGGTATTTTCTGAATCCTTTGCAGTACCTCCAGCCCGCGCCGCCCGCGCTGCCGTTTCAACGCTTCCGAAGAATCCGCAACCATCTGCAGCTCGTGCAACACGAATTGCGGCACTCCAAGTACTCCTTCCAGAAACTGTGCTTCACAAATATCCGCGATGCGGCCGTCGATCAGTACGCTGGTGTCCAAAAGCTTCATGGATTCGGGGGCAGCGGCCTTCTTTCCGAAGAACCCGTCCAAAGTATCAACATGCACTTCCCCGCCCCGCCGTGAGCCAAGTACGAGCCCAAGGTAGCCAAAAGCGAACAATGCCGAGAACTCAAGAAACGACTTGGTGGGTTCGGGCTCGTCCGTACGGGAGATCACCAGGGTCACTAGGAGGGCAGCAAAAACCCCCAGGACCGCCCCAAAAGCCCCCCCTAGGAGTCCACTCAACGCCGCCCGCCGCAGCCGCAGCTCCGCCAGCAGTACCACCAACGCAATCAGCAATCCCACGCTGGCAACCGGCAATCCTCGAAGGCCAAACGGCCCCAGCGTATAGCTCACTGCTCCAGTGCAAGCGACCAGAAACGCGCGCACTAACCAAAAATCCCAGGCCCCGCGCGATGCCCAGGCATTCTGCAAATGGATGGCACGATTTTCCCGCGGTGATGAAACTCGGGATTCCGGAGAAGGTGAACGCCGTTGTGCTTCAGGCTTGATCCGGCTCATACGACCTCACAGTATCGAACTTGCACTGCAAAATCGGTACAGCCAGCCCGCAGGAGCGGAGAGGCTGGGGAAGAGCCGCTGCGGGATGTTGGAACGCCCGTCGTCTATATACTCTTGCAACGCTGCGACGTCAAGCAGGTATCAACTCAGTCGAGAAAAATGCTGATGCGGTGGATACAAATTCCCATTTTGGGAAACGGACGCGGAGGAGACGCCCGTACCACAGATAGAGTTCCCATTATGGAACGTACAGCCGTGGCACGCGTTGGCTTACCGCGCAGAGCAGATCCGAGGTGACCGTCCCGATGCTGCGTGCCACGCGGTTCGCCGGCAGCGTGTGCTTGCCGTCTGTCCCATGAATCGTGGCCACGTCGCCGATCTTCGCATCTTCGATGTCCGTAACATCAATCATGGTGACGTCCATGGAGATAATCCCCACGATCGGCGCAAGCTTCCCGCGCAGCAGCACATTTCCGCGATTTCCCAGCGAGCGGTGGATTCCGTCTCCATACCCGGCGGCCAGCACACCGATCCGCGTAGGCCTCTGGGCAACAAACGTCGCGTCATATCCCACTCCCGCGCCCTGCGCCACATCGCGCAGGGCGATAATCCTCGAACGCAGGCTCATCACCGGTTTCAGCGGCACCCGTGCTTCTGCTTCTTCCCTTTTTTCAATTGGATCGTAGCCCGGATGGTAGCCATACAGAATTGCCCCGGGCCGCACCATGTCCGCCCAGGTTTCCGGCCGCGTTACGATCGCGGCGCTGTTCGCCAGGTGCACAATCCCCGGATCGATTCCCAGCGCGCGCAGGCGCTCGAGTGCCGCGTAAAAACGCTCCTCTTGTTCGCCTGTCTGCTGCCCAACGTAGCTCTGCGTAAAAACTCCCGAGGAAGCAAAGTGCGAAAAGATGCCCGTGAGCTGGATGTTCTTGCACCTCCCGAGTTGCCGTGCAAAACATTCCACGTCCCCGCTGGCGATACCCAGCCGGTTCATGCCGGTATCGATCTTTAAGTGAAAAGGTACCCGCTTCTTGCCCCCGCGCAGCGCCGCCGCGCGATCCAGCAGCTCCAGTTGTTCGCAGCGATGGATCACCGCCGTCAGGTCGTGCTCCACCAGCCGGGATTCCTCTCCTGGCACGAAACTAGTGAGAATCAGGATCGGCCTTCGGACTCCGTTCTTGCGCACCGCAATGCCCTCGTCGGCGCAGGTAACTCCAAACCAGTCCGACCCGGCCTTCTCCAGCGCCTTTGCCACTTCCGGACCGCCGTGGCCGTAACCATTGCCCTTAACAATGGAGAGAATCTTGCGCGGCATCTTGCGTTTTTCCTGCGGCGGGTTTACGTACTTGCGAATCGCTTCCAGATTGTATGCCAGCGCCCCGAGCGAAACTTCCGCCCAAACCGGACGGCGCGCTTCATTGCCAAGACTCTTCTGTCTGCCTGCCATATGCCTTCCGAGAAATTTAGTTTACGCCATTCACCCGGCCTCAGCCCGCCGCCAGCCACTTCGCCTGCCACCTGAATGACAATACCCCCTGCATAGCAAACGGGTGGCCTTTCGCACTCGCCTCTCAGGAACTAAGCTCAGGCGTTTTCGACGGGAACTCTTTTTCCTATGACTTTCCTTTATAATCTGCTATACTTAACCCTATAGAAAACTTCGTTTGGAGTGCGCGAGCTTGCTCCCGCTTTTCTTTCTTGCACGGCGCTTTTCCCAGTGCCACCCGTTTTGCTCAGCGAAACATATCTCTTTAAAATCAACCACTTACGCAATGCAAATTTGTAAGTCCTTTGCTCTTATATTCATGCAAATGCCGGGGGTGGGGGTACCACAACCGTTTCAACAATCCATTGCGTCACAGCCAGAATCCTAAGCGCCCTGGCACAAAGTGTGTGGGAACTGCCGCGCTGTGGCTTGCATACCGCAGCCTGCTAGCCGAAGGCTGGGCAGGCTCCAATTAGGGGCAAACTGCGAGAAGGCGTCCGGCGCCGCCTCTTCAAATCGCGTGAACCGGCTGCGAAACACAAACTTCACCATGTCGGTCGGGCCATTCCTCTGCTTGGCGATGCGAAGCTCTGTTTCTTCCCTCTCCTCGGGCGTCGCCCCGGCTTTGAAGAAATGCGGACGGTAGATGAACATCACCAAGTCGGCGTCCTGTTCGATAGCGCCCGACTCGCGCAAATCCGAGAGCTGCGGCCCGCGTTCGTCGCGCTCCGGCGCGCGCGTGAGCTGACTGAGCACCAGCACCGGAATCTGCAATTCTTTCGCCAGCCCCTTCAAGCTGCGCGAGATGCTGGCCACTTCTTCCTGCCGGTTCCCAAACCGCCCGCGCGCGGTGATCAACTGCAGGTAGTCCACCACCAGCATGGACAGTCCTTTGTCGCGTTTCAGCCGCCGCGCCTTGGCTCCGATTTCCAGCACGCTGATCGACCCCGCGTCGTCGATCCATAGCGGAGCCGATGAAATCGTGCCTAGCGATTCCGTCATCCGCCGCCAGTCTTCCCGGCTCAAATGGCCGGTGCGGAATTTGTGCGCGTCAATCTGCGCCACCGAAGCCAGCAGCCGCTGCAGCAGCGATTCCTTGGACATTTCCAGGCTGAACATGGCTACCGGGTGTCCGCCTCGAATCGCGATGTTTTCCATCAGGTTCAGAGCCAGAGCTGTTTTCCCCTGCGAAGGCCGCGCCGCGAGAATCAACAATTCGGATGGCTGCAAGCCGGAAGTGAGTTTATCCAGTTCCACGTACCCCGTGGGAATTCCGGTGATGCTCTTCCCTTCCTTGAAAATTCTTTCCAGGCGCTCGAAATTGTCGCGGACAATGTCCTTGATCGGAAGCAGCCCCGCGCGCACGCGGTCTTCCGCCAGTGCAAAAATCGAAGACTCCGCTCCATCCAGAATCGCGTCCGCCCCGTCTTCGCCCTCGAACGCGCGCTGCTGAATATTGTGCGTGGTATGAATCAGGTTCCGCAGGATGGCCTTTTCCTTGACGATGCGCGCGTAGTGCTCGATGTTGGAAACTTTCGGCATGCCGTCGGCCAGCGACGCCAAGTACGGAGCGCCGCCGGAGGCTTCCAGGTCGCCCTTGCGGTTTAGCTCCTCGGTCAGCGTCACCAGGTCGATGGCCTGCTGCACCTCGCCCAGCGCGATCATCTGCGTGAACACCCGCCGGTGCTGGTCCAGAAAAAAATCTTCCGGCCGCAGATGCTCGATCGCCGGATTTAGCGCGTTGTTATCCAGCAAAATCGCGCCAAGCACGGAGCGTTCGGCGTCCAAGTTATTCGGAAGGGGTTTCTCGAGTGTCGCGTCAACGGGCATGAGAGGTCCGCTTATATTCGCCTTTTCTTCGCTTTTGTATCATGATCTCCGCGGAAGGGCAAGTACAGAAATTTTATTCCGTGTAAGAACGCCTACTCACTCAAAGCGATGCCGCATTGTGCGTGGAAGTCATTCGCGCGTCAATCCAAGTCCCTGTGCATCGCTTCGGAAATCTCTGCAAAACTTTTTTCACGGTACGCTCCGCAAACTTTTCCTTCGCGTGTCCGGTCGCAAGGCTGAAAATGTGTCGGTTTGCACGAGCCGTGCATCAAACGTGCCGGCGTAAGTTCAGGGATAAAAAAAACGGAGAGTTTCAATGGCGAAAATGAAAGTGGCACTGGTACCGAAACCCGGAGCGGATTTTGAAATCGTCGAGCGCGAAATTCCCAACCCAACTGCCGGGCACGTGCGCATTCGCGTGCAGGCTTGCGGCATCTGTCACAGCGATAGCCTGGTAAAGGAAGGATACTGGCCGGGCATTCAATATCCCCGCGCCCCAGGACACGAAGTCACCGGTGTAATCGACGACGTCGGTTCGGGCGTCACCGGTTGGAAAAAAGGCCAGCGTGTCGGCGTCGGCTGGCACGGCGGCCAGGACGGCACTTGCCTCCCGTGCCGCCGCGGAGACTTCGCCAATTGCCGCAACCTGAAAATTTGCGGAATCAGCTTCGATGGCGGCTATCAAGAATACATGATCGCTCCCGTGGAAGCGCTTGCCGCAATGCCGGAGAGCCTCGACGCCGCTGAAGCCGGACCGCTGCTTTGCGCGGGTGTCACCACCTTCAACGCTCTGCGCCACAGCGGCGCAATGCCTTCGGACCTCGTGGCCGTCCAAGGCATCGGCGGCCTCGGGCATCTCGGAATTCAGTTTGCCAGCAAGTTCGGATACAAAGTCGCCGCCGTCGGCCGCGGTTCCCAGAAAGCCGCTCTCGCTAAGAAACTCGGCGCGCACGCCTACATTGACAGCAAAGCCACCAATGCCGCCGAAGAGCTCCAGAAACTCGGTGGCGCCCGCGTGATCCTGGCCACCGCCACGGATTCAAAATCCATGTCCGACCTGGTCGGCGGTCTCGGCTTGAACGGAACGCTCCTGGTGGTCGGCGCGGGACAGGGCCCGATTGAAGCTTCGCCACTTCAACTCATCGTGGGGCGAAGGAGAGTCCAGGGCTGGCCCGGCGGCATTCCCACGGATTCCGAAGACACCCTGCGCTTCGCCGAAATGGCCGGCGTCCGCCCCATGATCGAAAAATTTCCCCTGGAAAAAGCTGCCGAAGCCTACGCCCGCATGATGAGCGGCAAAGCCGAATTCCGCGTCGTCCTAACGATGTAGCGCATGCATCAAAAAATGTAGCGGTGCACCATGCTGCGCCCGTGTTGAGGCAACTTCTAATCTCATTGAGCTACTACGCTTCTTTTTCGACAGTCACCCTGATCTGCGCGGTGACATCGCGGAACACCTTGATGGTCACCGGGAATTCCCCAATGGTCTTGAGCGCTTCGCCAAGCTGCGCCTGGCGCTTGTCGATCTTGAAGCCCTGCGCCGCGAGCGCTTCCGCGATGTCGCCGGAAGTTACCGACCCGAACATCTGGTCGTTCTCCCCGGTCTTGCGCGTGAACTTCAGCGACACGCCGTTCAGCAACTCGGCTTGTTTCTGCGCGGCTTCCAATTCCGTGGCCGTTTTCTTGGCCAGCGACGTACGAATGCGCTCGATGGCTTTCAAGTTGCCAGCGGTCGCCTCGACGGCCAGTTTTTGAGGCAATAGAAAATTGCGCGCATAGCCGGGCTTCACCGTGACAACGTCACCGCGGTGGCCCAGCTTTTCTACGTCTTCCTGAAGAATAATTTGCATGTCTTCTCTCTAAGCTCCTGTTCCCTTATGCCTTCGGCGCTTCGGCCGCCGGCGGCGCCGGAGTAACCGGAGCCGGCGCTGGAGTTACATGCGCGGGCGCGGCGTGAGCCGGCGCTCCCGGAACAACCACGCGCGGTGCTTGAGTGCCCGCCGCGCTGCCGGCAAATGGCAAGAGAGCGATGTTGCGCGCCCGCTTGATGGCCACGCCCAGCCAGCGTTGGTGCCTCGCGCAAACGCCCGTCATGCGGCGAGGCAAAATCTTCCCGCGCTCCTGCACGAACTGGGAAAGAATGTCCGCGCGCTTATAGTCGATGAAGTCCATCTTTTCGACGCAGAACTTGCACACCTTCTTTTTGCGGAAATACTGGCGCTTGCCTCGTGGCCTTCCGCCGGGTCCGCCCGGACCTCCGCCACCTGGTCCACCTTCGCGCCGCGGACCACCATGCCCGCCGCCCGGTCCGCCGTGACCACCACCACCTTCACGCCGCGGAGCTGCGCCCGGCGCTGATGCTTGTTTCTGTTCCTCTGGCATACCTTCCACCCTTTCACTGATCGCCCGATCGGATCGGGAGCAAACGTTTTCTGAAACCGGAAATACTTAGTTCAACGCAAAGAATATTTTCGCCGCTCGGAGCTAGCTCGTTGCCGCAGCCTGCTCCGGGGCTGCCGCCGGCGGGGCGGGAGCCGGTGTGGTGCGGCGCGGACGCCGCGCGGCGCGCTTCTCGCGCTTCTGCGAAAGTTTCTTCTGGCGCTTCAAATCTTCATCCAGCCGCACGGTCTGATACTTGATGACGTTATCTTGCACGCGCAGGCGCCGCTCCAGTTCGGCAATCAATTCGCCGTGCGTGGTGCGAATTTCCTGGTGCACATAAATTCCTTCGCGGTGCTTGGCCACGCGGTACGCCAGCTTCCGGGTGCCCCAGTGCTCGGTCTTCTCGATCTTGCCGCCTTTTTCCGCGACCGTGTGCTCGATGACCGTAAGGACTTTTTTGATCTCATCTTCCGGCGTTGCCGGCCGCACGATGAAAACCAAATCGTAATAACGCTCTTCCATGATGACCTCTTTTTCTTTTGACCCTGAACGAATCGGGGTCGCTTCAAATCTTTTCCAGCCGCGCAAACAAAAAAAACTGTTCCTACTTTTCTTCCGGCTCTTCCGGTTTCCGCCGGTTGTATTTCGTCATGGCCGCGTCGAGTCCCTGACTCAGGATCATCTCCACCGCATCACCGGCTTCGCCGATCATTTCCGCGGCGACTTCCAACTCTGCTTTCTTCATCGGCCGCAACACATATTCTTTGCGGCTGCTCAACGGATGATCGGGCCCGCAACCCAGCCGCAACCTCGCAAATTCCTGCGTCCCGATCGAACTGATCACGGACTTCGCGCCGTTATGGCTTCCCGCCCTGCCATCCGGATGAATCCGAATGCTGCCTAAAGCCAGTTGCACTTCGTCCCACATCATCAGCAGATCCGGGACATCCAACTCGTACTTTCCCAGCAAATCTCTTACAGAGATGCCGCTGAGATTCATGTACGTCTGCGGCTTCGCGAGGATGACTTCTTCGCCGGCGATTCTTCCGCGGCCCACCAGCGCCTTACCTTCGGGCCGCTCGACGCGAATCCCGCTGCGATTCGCGAGTTCATCCACCGCCATGAAACCCAGGTTATGCGGCGTCCACTGATACTCCGGATCGGGATTCCCAAGTCCGACAATGAGCCGCATAGACCTTTTTCCAGCCGCCCGCCATTTGGACAACGAGCGTTACTTTTTCTTTTCGCCCTTCTCGCCTTTGTCGCTTTTCTCCGCTTTGGGCTTGGCTTCCGCTTCGGCGCCTTCTTCGCCTTCCACTTCTTTCTTGCCTTTTTTGATGACTTCGGGCTCGGCCGGCGTTGCTGTTTCCGTTGCCACAACCTCGGCGGGCTTCTCTTCTTCCACCTTCAGAGTTACCACGTGAGCGAGCACGCGCTCCGGTTCAGTGAGCAACTTCATTTTGGCGGTGTCCAGCGGCAATTCGCTGGCGCGCAACTGCGCATTCAACGCCAGGCCGCTTACATCCACGCGGAACTCCGTGGGGATATCCGCGGGCAAACATTCGATTTCCACTTCGCGAGTGACGACTTCGAAGACGCCGCCTTGCACTTTCACGCCGGAAGGCTCGCCAAAGGTATGGACGGGAACCATGACCTTCATGCGAACGTCCATGGCGACGCGGAGCAAATCCACGTGCAGCAGGTTGCCGGTGACGGGATCAACCAGCCAATCCTTTAAGATCGCTGGTTCGTGCTTGCCGCCAAGATCCACCTGAAAGAGGGTGTTGTGCCCGCTCTCGGAACGCAGAATTGCGCCCACCTGCTTGGCGTTCACCGATAGCGTGATGGCTTCGCCCTTGCCGCCGTACAGCACCGCCGGTAATTTTCCCGACTGCCGGAGCCGCCGCGCTTCATTCTTCCCGCGCGTCGCGCGCGGGGAACCTTGCACTACAATCTTCTCTGCCATGTCCTTCTTCCCTTCTTGAGTTCCGGCCGGACAGACAACGGAGTCTGTCCCGCAAAATCAAATAAACAGCTCACTAATCGAAGTCTCTTCGTGAATCGAGCGAATTCCGCGGGCCAGCAAGTCCGCGACGCTCAGGATCTTGATTTTCCCCATTTTTTTCGCCGCTTCGCTCAGCGGCACGGAGTCGGTGGCCACAATCTCCGTGATGTTTGACTTCTGGATCCGTTCAATGGCCGGACCAGAGAGAACCGCGTGGGTACACGCCGCAAACACCTGGGTTGCGCCTTCTCTGAGCAGCGCGTCCGCGGTCTTGACCAGAGTTCCAGCCGTATCAATGATGTCGTCAACGACCAGCGTGCTGCGTCCACGCACGTCTCCGATCAAGTTCATCACTTCGCTGACGTCCACATCCACGCGGCGCTTGTCCACGATGGCCAGCGGCGCATCCAGCTTCTTCGCGAAAAAGCGCGCCCGCTCCACTCCACCGGCGTCCGGCGAAACCACCGTCAAATTCGGCAAGTTCAGTTGCCGGAAATGTTCCACCAGAACTGGCGAGCCATACAAATGATCCACGGGCACGTCGAAATAGCCCTGAATTTGCGGCGCGTGCAAATCCAGTGTGAGCGCCCGGCTGGCGCCCGCGGTTTCCAGCAAGTCCGCGACCAGCTTTGCGGAGATGGGAACTCGCGGCTTGTCTTTGCGATCCTGCCGCGCGTAGCAGTAGTACGGCAGCACCGCGGTGATACGCCACGCCGAAGCCCTCTTGAACGCGTCGATCATCAACAGCAGCTCGAGCAGGTGGCTGTCGACTGGAGCATGGCACGGCTGCACGACGAATACGTCCGCCCCGCGAACATTTTCCAGAATCTGGAAATAGATTTCGCCGTCGCTGAAGCGGCCGAGCAGGGCCTTGCCCAGCGGCACATCCAAGTGGCGGCAGATGCTTTCCGCCAGAATCGGATTCGCGGTCCCTGAGAAAATCTTAAATCGGTCGTCGTCCACGACGCTCGCGCTCCGTGTGACCACTCAGCAGCCACACCACTTGCCTAAAACGGGAACCGAAAAGATATTCCACCACGGGATGGACACGAAAAGACGCTGAGGCAGAATCCACGACACGCTTGCAGACTACTCTGCGGTGCGCATCAAACGAGCGTACCTGTCGCGCGAGACGCTCTCGCAAACGAAGGTCTGATCGTGCGGAAACCCAACAGCGGCTCGGCGCGCCATCGCTGGGCTCGGGAAAACTCCAAACACCGCCGAACCGCTACCCGCCAGCGAGGCTTCTGCAGCTCCTCTTTGGAGCAACTCCCGCTTGATTTGATCAAGC